>OGXW01000896.1_pt1 | contig 22800 bp, 25 predicted proteins | sample 1576341 | NCBI WGS metagenome assembly OGXW01 (sample SAMEA3541592, study PRJEB24748) | human gut metagenome | biome: human gut; feature: human-associated habitat; material: faeces | place: China | collected 2012
CCGGTACAGCAGGAACCGTTGCCGACCGGCATTCCCACACAGGTGCGTGCCTACAGCGTAAACGATCTTGCAATCGCCTGCCGTCCTCTGATGGAAGCAGGCAAGCAGCCGGAGTTGCAGGCACTGCTGGCGGAGTTCGGTGCACCGGCAGGGCTTGCCTCTGTTCCGGAGAACCGTCGGGCAGAGTTTGCCGGAAGACTGCGGCAGATGGGAGGGCAGATCTGATGCCGGAAGAACACGCATTCTTATCCGCCTCCGGTGCACATCGGTGGATAAACTGCACCCCGTCCGCTGCACTGGAGAAACAGTTTCCCGACACTGCCGGCAGCTACGCCGCTGAGGGAACGCTTGCCCACAGTCTGGCAGAGCTGAAACTGCGTAAGCAGTTCGAGATCATGAAGCCCTCGACATACAAGCAGAGGCTGGCAGAGATCCAGTCGGACGAGTTGTATCAGCGGGAAATGGACGGCTACACAGACACCTATGTGGACTACATACGCAGCTTGTGCATGGCGTTTGCCGGAACGCCGTATGTAGTCGTAGAAAAGCGGCTGGACTTTTCCCAGATTGTCCCCGGCGGATTCGGTACAGGGGACTGTGTGATCCTGTACGACGACACGCTGCACATCGTAGACCTGAAATACGGGAAAGGTGTGGCAGTGTCGGCGGAGAACAACCCGCAGCTGCGGCTGTATGCCCTCGGTGCCGTGCAGGAGTACAGTCTGCTGTACACGATCAGACAGGTGCAGATGCACATTGTACAGCCACGGCTCGACAACATCTCCACAGATAGTCTGACCGCTGACGAATTGCAGCAGTGGGGCGAACGGGTAAAGCCGCTTGCAGAACAGGCGGCAAAGGGCACCGGAGAATTCCGTGCAGGGGACTGGTGCCGGTTTTGTCGGGCAAAGGCACAGTGCCGTGCACGGGCGGTACAGATGCTGGAGATCGGCAAGCGGCAAACGGATACCCTGTTGTCTGATGCAGAGATCGGCAGCATCCTCACGGCGGCACAGTCCCTGCAAAGCTGGGTAAAGTCCTTGGAGGAATACGCCGAAAGGCAGCTGATCGCCGGCAAGGAGATCCCCGGCTGGAAGCTTGTGGAGGGCAGGTCGAACCGCACTCTCACAGATACCGATGCTGCATTTCAGGTACTGGAACAGTCCGGCTATGATGCCGCCTTGCTGTACGAAAGAAAGCCGCTGAATCTGACGGCACTGGAAAAACTGTGCGGCAAAAAGCACCTGACGGAACTGATCGGCGATTACATCGTGAAGCCGCCGGGAAAGCCTACGGTCGTGCCGGCAGCAGACAAACGCAGGCCATATGCAAAGAAGAAATTAGAAGAAATGTTTGGAGGAAAATCATCATGAGTTTGAATGCAAATCAGTTTACAACGGACAAGGTAAGACTTTCTTACGTACACCTCAATCAGCCCCACAGCAGTGCTCCGGACGGCAGCAACCCGAAGTACGGTGTAACCATACTGCTGCCGAAGTCTGACGTTGCCACAAAGGCTCGTCTGGACGCCGCTTATCAGGCAGCGGTCAACGCCGGTGTCGGGGCAAAGTGGAACGGCGTAATGCCGCCGAAGATCGAAAGCCCGATCTATGACGGGGACGGTGTTCGCCCGAACGGGGAACCCTTCGGGGCAGAGTGCAAGGGACACTGGGTATTCACTGCCGGAAACAAGAATCCGGTGCCGATCGTGGATACTGGTCAGAACCCTGTCGTCAATGCCGGCGACATCTACAGCGGTATGTATGCCCGTGTGTGCGTATCGTTCTACGCCTACAACTTCTCCGGCAAGCGTGGGATCGGCTGCGGTCTGGAGGCGGTACAAAAGCTGGAGGACGGCGAGCCCTTGGGCGGCCATGTGTCCGCAGCAGATGCCTTTGGCGGTGCAAACGCCTATGCCGGTGCGGCTGCACCTGCGGTAAGTGCTCCTGTACAGCCGCAGGGCTATGCACAGCCGATGCAGAACCCCTATGCAGGGCAGTATCCGCAGGCGGCACCGGCACCGCAGTACACAGCGGTTGATCCGATCACCGGTCAGCCCATTTACGGTGCATGAGCCGGCATCTGAGCATCGACATCGAAACCTATAGCAGTGTAGACATCACGAAATCCGGACTGTACAAATATGTGCAGTCCGATGATTTTGAGATACTGCTGTTTGCCTACAGCGTAGACGGTGGCGATGTAAACATTATCGACTTGGCGTGCGGAGAATCTCTGCCGGAAGAAATCGTGCAGGCGGTATTTGATCCGACTGTACAGAATCACGCATACAATGCGGCATTTGAGTGGTACTGCTTGTCAAAGTATTTTCAGATCGAGCCGGTGTCGTGGCTTTCTCAGTGGCGTTGTACACAGCTGCACGGTCTGTACTGCGGGTATACCGCCGGACTTGCCGCAACCGGCGAGGCGTTAGGGCTGCCGCAGGAAAAGCGTAAGCTTGCCACGGGCAAGGCTCTGATCCGGACGTTCTGCACGCCGCACACCCCGAACGCAAGAAACCCGACCACGCGGGTTTTTCCCCGCCACGAGCCGGAAAAGTGGCGGCTGTTTCGGGAGTACTGCAAACAGGACGTGGTGACGGAAATGGCAATTGAAAGACGACTGTCCGCATTCCCTGTGCCGGAACAGGTGCAGCGGGAGTGGGAACTGGATCAGCGGATCAACGCTGCCGGTATCCGGCTGGACATGGATCTGATCGACGGGGCACTGCACATTGCCGGTGCGGTCACTTCCGATCTGATGCAGGAGGCGGTAACGCTGACCGGACTGGAAAACCCGAACGCAGTAGGGCAGCTGAAAGGCTGGGTCGAAACACAGACCGGACTGACGGTGGAATCCTTGGACAAGGAAACCGTCAAGGAACTGCTTGCAAGATCGGAGCTGCCCTCAAAGGTGCGGCGGGTACTGGAGATACGGCAGGAGCTGGGGAAGTCCTCGGTAAAGAAGTACGAGGCAATGGTGAAAAGCGTTTGCAAAGACGGGCGTGTTCGGGGGCTGCTGCAATTCTACGGGGCGAACCGTACCGGACGCTGGGCAGGGCGGCTGGTGCAGGCACAGAATCTGCCCCGCAATTACATCGAGGAATTGGACCTTGCCAGAGATATGGTAAAGGGACGGGACACGGAAATGATTGCTCTGACCTTCGGCAATGTGCCGGACACGCTGTCCCAGCTGATCCGGACGGCTTTCGTTCCGGCAAAGGGCTGCAAATTTGTTGTGGCGGATTTTTCAGCGATCGAAGCCCGTGTGATCGCATGGCTTGCAAAGGAAACATGGCGGCAGGAGGTGTTCCGCACGCACGGAAAGATCTACGAAGCTTCGGCATCGGCAATGTTCGGCGTACCTATTGAAAAAATCAAAAAGGGCAATCCGGAATACGCACTGCGGCAAAAGGGAAAGATCGCAGAACTGGCATTGGGGTACGGCGGTTCCGCCGGCGCTCTGATCAACATGGGAGCTTTAAAAATGGGGCTGTCTGAGGAAGAGCTGCCGGACATTGTACACCGCTGGAGAAAGGCGAACCCGAACATCACAAGACTGTGGTACCAGCTGGAGAACGCCGCTTTGCAGGCAGTGCAGACGTGTACACCGGTGGGCGTAAACGGCTGTATCTTCCGCAGAGAGGGCGACTTTGCAACAAAGCAGGATTTTCTGACCGTGCAGCTTCCGTCCGGAAGAAAGCTGTTCTATGCCCGTCCGCATATCGGGAAGAACCGGTTTGACGGCGACAGCCTGCACTATTACGGCGTAAGTCAGGCAGGTAAAAAGTGGGCGGATCTGGAAACCTACGGCGGCAAGCTGACAGAGAACATTGTGCAGGCGATTGCGAGGGACTGCCTTGCAGTGACGCTGCAGCGGCTGGAAGATGCCGGCTATCAGACGGTCATGCACATTCACGATGAGGCGGTGATCGACTGTCCGGAAGAACGTGCGGATCTGCAGGCGGCGTGTGAACTGATGCGGCAGCCGATCCCGTGGGCGGAGGGGCTGGTACTCAATGCCGCCGGATTCGTGGGGGACTATTACAAAAAGGATTAGGTGGTGCTGACGAATGCAAAACGACAGAAGGATTACCATAACCACCGGCAGCAGCCGGAAAGCCACGCAGTGGAATGCCCAGCAGCTGCGGTGGTCAGAACTCGTGGCGAAGCTTGCAACGCCTATGCGGGGAACGGAAACGCTGGAGGAATATCTGAAGCTGCCGAAACCCAAACAGGACAGCCTGAAAGATGTAGGCGGCTACGTTGCCGGCACACTGGAGGGCAGGCAGCGGAAAGCGTCCGCAGTGACGGGCAGAGAGGTCGTCACACTGGATATGGACAACATCGCTCCCGGCGGTACGCAGGGGGTCCTGCAGCGGATCGAGGGGCTGAACTGTGCCTACTGCGTGTACTCCACCCGAAAACACAGTGAGGCGGCACCCAGACTGCGTGTGCTGATCCCGCTGTCCAGAACGTGCACAGTGGACGAATACGAGCCGATCGCACGGAAACTGGCAGAGTACATCGGTATGGAACAGTGCGATCCGACGACCTTTGAGGCATCACGGCTGATGTACTGGCCGTCGTGCTGTGCGGACAGTACCTACGTCTACACCTACGGGGACAAATATTTCGCCGATCCCGACGGCATTCTGGGAATGTACGCCGACTGGCGGGACGTGAAACAGTGGGCAGGGCTGACTGCACCGAAAATCCCGCGGGGAGCAAAGCAGGCGGATCCGACAGAGAAGTCCGGCGTGGTAGGGGCGTTCTGCCGGATATATGACGTGTACAAGGTCATTGCAGAGCTTCTGCCGGACAAGTACACGGTGTGCGATACCGGAGATCGCTTCACCTATGCCGGCGGCACAACTACCGGCGGTGCGGTGGTCTATGAGGGCGGCAAGTTTCTCTTTTCCCATCACGCACACGATCCGGCAGGCGGCAAGCTGTGCAATGCGTTTGATCTGATGCGGCTGCACCTGTTCGGCGACAAGGACAGCGATGCAAAGCCGGATACGCCGACAAACAAGCTGCCGTCCTATCAGGCGGCGTGTGATTATGCGGTCAAAGATACCGGTGTGGCACAACTGCTGCTGCAGGAACGGTACGCCGCTGCTACGGCGGCGTTCGGGGCTGCACCTGCGGAAAATGCGGACTGGATGCAGCTGCTGCAGGTACATTCTGAATCCGGAAAGCCCCTGAAAACCACAGACAACGTACTGATTATTCTGGAGAACGATCCGAATCTGAAAGGAAAGTTTGTTTTCGAGGAATTTTCCAACCGGATCCTGTGCTTTGGTGCACTGCCTTGGAACGACAGTCCGGAGGTGCGGGACTGGACGGACAATGACGATGCCGGACTGCGGCACTACATCGAAAAGGTATACGCCGTGACCGGAAAGGACCGGATCAGCGATGCTGTAAGCCTGTGCTGTCACCGAAACAAGATCAATGCCGTGCAGGATTATCTGAAAGGCCTTCCGGAATGGGACGGCGTGCCGAGAGTGGAAACCTTGTACATCGACTATCTGGGAGCCGCAGACAGTGCCTATACCCGTGCTGTGGCGAGAACGTCCCTGACTGCGGCAGTGGCACGTGCCATGCTCCCCGGCATCAAGTACGACTATATGCCGGTTCTGGCAGGTCCGCAGGGGCTGGGAAAATCCACGCTGCTGCGGCTGCTGGCACCGAAGTGGTTCAACGACAGTCTGACAACGTTTGATGGAAAGGATGCATACGAAACCATACAGGGATCTTGGATCATGGAGCTTGCGGAACTGGTGGGAATGTCCAAGGCAGACGACAACAAGATCAAGCAGTTTTTATCCAAGCAGGAGGACATTTTTCGGGAGCCTTACGGCAGACGAACGGGGCGGTACCCCAGAAGATGCGTATTCTTCGGCACGACCAACGAAGAAGAATTCCTGCGGGACCATACGGGAAACCGGCGTTTCTGGCCGGTGGAGTGCGGTGTACAGCAGCCGGCGAAAAGCGTATTTACGGAACTGGCGGCGAATGTGCCGCAGATCTGGGCAGAGGCACTCACACTGTGGCACAACGGCGAAAAGCTGTATCTGCTGCCGGAGGTAGAGGCGTACGCAAAGCAGGCACAGGAAGAACACAGCGAGCACAGTGCAAAAGAGGGTGTTATCCGGGACTTCCTAGATCGGGAGATTCCGGAGGACTGGGAGAAACGGACGCTGTTTGAGCGCAAGATGTACTGGGCGGGCGGATTCGCCAACGATAAGGAAAAGACGAAACTGAAACGTCGGGAACGGGTATGTGCCGTTGAGATCTGGTGCGAAGTCTTTGGCGGCGAGCTCCGCTATTTCCGGAGGTCTGATGCGGCGGAGATCAATGCAATTCTTGCTAGGATCCCGGGGTGGAAAAGATGTAAATCCAATATGCGGTTCGGTGTCGTGTACGGCACGCAAAAAGGATTTTTACGGATACCCTAAACCGTCAACTTTCTCTTTTGCCGTCAACTATGGGAAAACATGGGAACTTTGACAGTTTGACAGAGAAGTTGACAGCAAAGTTGACGTAAAAGCATCGTAACTGCGATATATTTTATTATTTGTCAACTTGTCAACTTTAATAGTAATAGAATATATAAAATAGGGGAATAGGGGGGTATATAATATACTTAATACGCCTGATGCGTGTATGTATACGCGTGCGTGCGTGAGGTCACAAAAACGAAAGCGAGGACTGACATGGACGATGAAAAACAAGTGGAACGCTATCTTTGCCGCTGTGTACGGCGTATCGGCGGCAGGGCATACAAGTGGACGTCGCCGGGCTGCTGCGGCGTACCTGACCGTCTGGTATTTTTCCCGGGCGGCGGGATTGTGCCGGTGGAACTGAAAGCCCCGGGGCGAAAAGGCAATCTATCCAAATCCCAGCAGCTGCAGATAAAGCGGCTGGCTGCGGTCGGCACGAAAGTCTATGTGCTGAGTACACAGGAGGAGGTGGACAAGTTCATGCAAAAGCATATCGTCAAGTATGGACTGCCGGAATGAAGTTCACGCCGCACCCCTACCAGCAGTACTGCATTGACCGGATCGTATCTGATCGGGTACTGGGGCTGTTTCTGGATATGGGGCTGGGAAAGACGGTGATCACACTGACCGCCGTACAGGAGCTGATCTACAATCGGCTGCAGGTGTGCCGGTGTCTGATCATCGCCCCGAAGAAAGTTGCCGAAGCTACATGGGACACAGAGGCGGCGAAGTGGGATCATCTGCGGCACCTGCGGTTCTCCATGATTCTGGGCAGCACACAGAAGCGGATCCGTGCAGCATGCAGTCCGGCAGATGTCTACATCACGAATCGGGAGAATGTCGTCTGGCTGGTGGATTATTTCAAAAACGCATGGCCGTTTGACATGATCGTTATCGACGAAAGCAGCAGTTTCAAATCCAGCAAGGCAAAGCGATTCAAATCTTTGACGTGGATCCGGCCTCATGTGCAGCGGCTGATCGAACTGACCGGCACACCGGCACCGAACAGCATTCAGGATCTGTGGGCACAGCTGTATCTGCTGGACGGCGGTATCCGTCTGGGGCGGACTGTCACCGGATTTCGGGAGATGTATTTCAACAGCAATACCCACGGCGGACACTTCACGACCTATGAGGCGAAGGAAGATGCACAGAAGGCCATACAGGACAAGATCGGCGACATCTGCATCAGCATGAAAGCCGAGGATTATTTGCAGCTGCCGGAATTGGTGTATGACACGATCCCGGTGCAGCTGGACAGTAAGGCGGCGAAAGCATATCAGCAGCTGGAAAGGGAAATGCTGCTGGAGGTGGACGAAGCTACGATCGATGCCGGATCGGCGGCAGCGTTGTCCAACAAGCTGCTGCAGCTGTGTAACGGGGCTGTATACGACGAGAACCGCAGTGCGGTAGAGATCCACCGGTGCAAACTGGAGGCGTTTGAGGAGCTTCTGGAGCGGCTGCACGGGGCACCGGCACTGGTGTTTTACAATTTCCGGCATGACGTCACACGGATCACTGCGTTGCTGGCGGGATCTAAGCTGCGTGTCCGTGTACTGCAAAATGCACAGGACGCAGCGGACTGGAACGCCCGTCAGATCGACATTCTGCTGGCACACCCGGCATCTTGTGCCTACGGGCTGAATTTGCAGCAGGGCGGAAACCATGTGGTCTGGTTCGGACTGAACTGGTCCTTGGAACTGTATCAGCAGGCAAACAAGCGGCTGCACCGGCAGGGGCAGACAGCTACGGTTTTTGTACATCACCTTGCAGTGACCGGTACACGGGACGACGATGTCCTTGCTGCCCTGCAGGACAAGAACGCGACGCAGGACGCCCTGATCGACAGCCTGAAAGCGAGAATACGCAAAGCGAAGGAGGCACAGCCATGACCACCAAACCCTGCGAAACATGCGGCAAGCTGCTGATCGGCGTGAAAGGCGACCGGAGATTCTGCAATGCCTGTGCCATACGCCGGCGAAAAGCATATCAGAAACAGTATCGGGAGAACCGGAAGAAACGCTAACGCACGCCAAGCGTAAGCCTAACGCACGCCGAGCGTTGACCGAGCATAACCGAGTGAAAGAAAGGAAGATGACACCATGACCATCGAAGAAAAGATCACACGCTATCGTGGTATCCCCAAGCTGATAAAAGATCTCCAGATCGACAAAGAAATCTGCACGTCTGTAAAGTCGGTGCAGTTCGACAGCATCGGTGAGGCAAAGGGAACCCACGGGAACATCACAGAGAAAAAGCTGATCGATGCCGCAGAGATCAGCGAGAAGATCGCTGCACTTCAGCAGGAACGTGACCAGTTGGAGCTGGGCATTATGCAGCATATCAACATAGCACTCTGCGGCAGTGACGAAGAAACCGTAGATATGCGGATCGCATTGAAGAAATACTTGCTGCAAGGGCTGTCCCTGAAACAGATCGCAACACGGCATCTGCATCGGGACTATAAGAAAACCAAAGAATTGTACAGCACCGGATTCGAAAAGATAAAAAACACCCCGCCACTAACCGAAACTAACCGAGAATAACCGCCAAACCACTTGCAGTAATCCGCATTCCATGCTATACTTATACTGACGAAAAAAGCAAAACGCCGTGAGGATTTCCTTGCGGCGTTTTTGTTTGCGGAGAAAGGAGCGTGACCGCATTGACCGAACGTCAGCGAAAATTCGCGGAATACTACTATCAGTGCGGAAACGGTGCTGATGCGGCGAGGAAAGCCGGATACAGCGAAAGCTATGCCGCACATCGAACCGATGAATTGTTGAGAAATGTGGAGATTGCCGCCTACATCAAGCAGCTGTCCGAGGCTGCCCAGACCGCACGCATCATGACGGCACGGGACCGGCAGGAGCTGCTGTCCGACATCGCCAGGGACGAGGACAACGCCGCCGCAGACCGTATCCGAGCCGTGGACACGCTGAACAAGATGACGGGGGAGTACACCACAAAGGTGGAGGCATCGGTGCAGAAAAATCCGTTTGCAGAACTCACCACAGAAGAACTGCGGAAAGTGATCGGCAGTGGATAAGCGGCTGATCGTGCTCGGTGCGAAGGCGGAACTGGCAAGGCGTGACTTTTTTGCCTATTGCAGCCTGATGGCACCTGACTTTTATCAGCCTGACCGGCAGTATCTTGTGCGGCTGTGCAGGGAGTTTCAGGCGTTCGTGGAATCTGATGACGAGGTGATGATCGTGAATCTCCCGCCCCGTCACGGCAAGTCCAGAACAGCCGGGCTGCTGGTGGAGTGGGTGCTCGGCCGTGATCCCTCTCAGAAAATCATGACAGGGTCTTACAACGAAACGCTTTCAACCATGTTTTCCAAGAATGTGCGAAATGATATCATGGAGCAAAAGGCGGACTTGTACATACCGGTGTACGCTGATGTGTTCCCCGACACCCGCATCAAGCACGGCGACGGGGCAATGAACCTGTGGAGCTTGGAGGGCGGCTACAACAACTACCTTGCCACATCGCCCACCGGTACGGCGACCGGCTTTGGGGCATCGCTGATGATTATCGACGACCTCATCAAAAACGCCGAAGAAGCCAACAACGAACTGGTGAAAGAAAAGCACTGGGCTTGGTTTACGGATACGATGCAGTCCCGCCTGGAGGAAAACGGAAAGCTGCTCATCATCATGACACGCTGGGCGACAGACGACCTCGCGGGGCGGGCGTTGGAGCACTACCGAAAGTCCGGTGCAAAGATGCGGCACGTCTGTATGAAAGCGTTGCAGGACGACGGCACAATGCTCTGTGATGCCGTGCTGACCAAAAGGTCTTATCTGGCAAAGACGAGTGCCATGGGAAAAGAGATCGCCGCCGCCAACTATCAGCAGGAGCCCATGGACATCAGGGGCAGACTGTACACCAGAATGCAGACCTACACCACGCTGCCGGTGGACGAAAACGGGGAATCCCTGCTCCAGTATCTGCTGTGCTATACGGATACCGCAGACGAGGGCAGCGACTACCTGTGCAGTATCTGCTACGGCGTGTACAACGGCACGTACTACGTGCTGGACGTGCTCTATACCAGTGCACCCATGGAAACCACCGAGCCGCAGACTGCACAGATGCTGACCAAGAACCGCATCGGCTGTGCGATCATCGAATCCAACAACGGCGGCAAAGGGTTTGCACGGAACGTAGAACGGGAGTGCAGGGCGATGGGAAACCAGCACACCCATGTGACGTGGTTTCACCAGAATAAGAACAAGGTGGCACGGATCCTGTCCAACAGCACCGGCGTGATGCAGAACGTGCTGTTTCCGGTGAACTGGGCAGACCGCTGGCGGGATTTTGCCGGTGCGGTGCTGTCCTATCAGCGTACCGGAAAGAATGCCCACGACGACGCACCGGACGCGTTGACCGGCGTGTATGAAAACCCCAAGCCGCTGGGCATGTGGCTTGTGTAGGAGGTGAAAGAATGCTTCACATCGGAGAAATACAAACGCTGCTGAACACAGCATACGGGGATCCGCAGAAGGCACAGGCACGCATCGGGCGGCAGTACTACCACGCCCGCCATGCGATACAGAACTACCGCCTGTTTTACTATGATGCTCACGGAGAACTGCAAGAGGACAAGACCAGAAGCAACATCAAGATCTCACACCCGTTTTTCACGGAACTGGCAGATCAGGAAGTCCAGTACCTGCTCAGCAACCGTGACAGGATCGTGGTTGCCGAAGATGAACAGCTGCAAAAGGAAATGGACAGTTACTTCAACGAAAACGACCGCTTTCGGGCAGAACTGGCAGATGCCTGTACAGATGCTGTGGTCTGCGGCTGTGGCTGGCTGTATGCCTATATGAACGCAGATGGAAAGCTGGCGTTCCAGTGTGCTGATGCGTTGTCTGTTGTCGAAGCAGACGGCAGATACACTTCTGACGGCAGGGACTATGTGCTGTACCGGTATCCGCAGCGGACAGACATGTACGGGCACACGGTGTACAAGGTGCTTGTCATGGACGACACGCAGACGTGGACGTATACCCAGGTGGACAGCGGCACGATCACGCTGGACGCGGCAGAAAACGGCATTCCGAATCCACGTCCCCATGTGCTGTACAAGAAGCAGAACACAGATGACACATATTTCGAGGGACTGGGATTCTTGCCGTGGTTCCGCATCGACAACAACCGTGAACGCGTTTCGGGGCTGCAGCCGGTGAAATCGCTGATCGATGACTACGATCTTATGTCCTGTGGGCTGTCCAACAATTTGCAGGACGCGGCAGAATATCTGGTAGTTGTGTCCGGATACGGCGGCACGGATATGACGGAACTGATGCAGAATATCAAGACTAAGAAGGTCATCGGCACGGCGGACGGCGGCGGCGTGGACATGAAAACGGTAGAAGTGCCCTATGAAGCCCGCAAGGTCAAGCTGGAACTGGACAAGGAGAACATCTATCAGTTCGGCATGGGCTTCAACGCCGCACAGGTCGGCGACGGAAACATCACCAACGTGGTCATCAAGTCCCGGTACGCCCTGCTGGACATCAAGTGCGGCAAGCTGGAAACACACCTGCGGCAGATGATGGGCGGCATCATCGACGTGGTATTGCAGCAGATCAACAAGGACAGGGGGACGGCGTTCACCCGTGCTGACGTGAAAATGGACTTCACAAGAACCTGTATCACGAACGAATCCGACAACGCGGCGATCGGCAGTGCGGAAGCTGCTGCCGTGCAGACTAAGGTCAACACACTGCTTGCAGCGGCGGCACAGCTGGGCGTGGAAGCCGTGCTGCAGCCGCTGTGCAAGGTGCTGGAACTGGACGAGGCAGAGGTGCGGAAGTCGCTGGAACAGACGGACGGTGCACAGCTGGACAGCTTGATGCAGCAGCTGGAAGAAGGTGCAGAAAATGACACCGGCACAGAAGCAGACCACGCAGTATGAGCTGCTTTCCGAGAAAAAAGTCATGGAGCAGCTGGAACGGTCGTATCAGAAAGCACTGGAAGATGTCAAGGACAGGCTCCGGCAGCTGGACGAACGGACTGACGTGGAAAACCGGCAGGCTGTTGCTTATCAGAAAGCGTTTCAGCAGGGCTTGCAGAAGCAGCTGGAACGCATTCTCGGAAAGCTGCACAGCAAGACGTACCGCACCGTGCAGGAGTACTTGCAGGACTGCTATCTCACAGGGCACACGGCGGTGCTGTACGAACTGCAAAGCGACGGGCTGCGGCTCTCGCTGCCTATTCCGCAGGATAAGGTCTGTCAGGCTGCCGTTAACGACACGAAGCTTGTAAAGCCGCTGTATGACAGCATCGGCGAGGACTTTGCCGGACTGAAAAAGCATATCACCGACATCGTTTCCGCCGGCTTTGCATCTGGTGCAAGCTACGGGGACATGGCGAACCAGATCACCGGCAAAATGATCGGCAACTATGCCACTATGCGTGGCGGGGCACTGGGACGGGCAAAGCTGATCGTGCGTACCGAGGGAAACCGCATCGCCAACGCCGCCAGACTGGAAGCCGCCAGAACGGCGAAGCAGCAGGGGGCAGATCTGGTGAAGCAGTGGGACAGCACCATGGACAAAAAGACACGCCCGCACCATGTCCAGCTGGACGGGCAAGTCCGCGAACTGGACGAGCCCTTTGAGGTGGACGGCAGAAAGGCACAGGCACCCGGCAGGTTTGGCATTGCGTCCGAGGACATCAACTGCCGCTGTCACGCCTACAGCCGTCCAAGGTGGGCAGTCAGAACTGACAGCGATTACAAGTATGACAACCAGCACAGAGCCCTTGTGAAGGTTTCCAGTGAATCCTACGCGGCATATCGTGCGGGATACGTGCAGGAAACAGCGGGGAAACCGGACGGAACAGTTCCGGTTCCTGCGGGGCATGCTGCGGAAGTTGCACCGCCTGCAACAAAGGACAACGGCGGTACGGGAAAGACGTATCGGGCGGAGAAAATCAAATACTTAAAAGGGAATTACAGTATCGCATTTGATAAGGTCAGCGGGACAAAAGAAATCACGCCACAGCTTGCAAAGGAATTTTCTGATGAATACGACCGCTTTGGACAGAAGTTCGGAGAAACACCCAGTGTAAGAAGTGTTTTGATAGAGCCATATAAAAACAACGGAATTTGGGGTACTTACAATGACAACAACGGCACAATCTCAATTTCCGGTGCAGGTGGTAAAGACGGGAAAAATACAATTTCAAAAGTTGCTGCTGAAATGAAAAAAACGGGGAAATGGTCAAGTTCCTCCCCGTATCACGCTTTTCGCCATGAGCTTGGTCATGCATTGCAAAAGCATTTGAAAGATACTGTTCCGGATTATGAGGAAAGACTGAAAAAAGTCCGTGACATTCGAGATGCTTTTTTTGAAAGCTTGACAGGGTTAGACGAAGATGCTATAATGAAATTGAAAAAGGAAGCACTGTCCATTTACGGACTTATAGATGATGAATCGCTAGACGAATTTATTTCAGAATGCGTGGCAGAATATTGCAGCAAAAAGCCGAGAAAAATGTCCCGTGATGTTGTGGCAGCTTTGCTGCACAAAGGAGGAAATGAAAATGCTGATTGATTATCCAATGGAATGGCGTAAATATATGATAAAAGGAAAAACACGAACCTTTTCCAAAAACACACCGCTGGAAATTGTGAAAAAAGCGAAAGAAATCAACAAGGAAACAATCCGCCTTGCTGAAAAGCCTTTTTTCTTTTTTGAAGAGAATCGATAGTGTTTCCGAAATCTTATACAGAAAAAGCATCTCACCCGAGGTGCTTTTTTCATGCCAGAAAGGAGAAAATAATGGCAACATACAAGCAGGCAGAACTGAAAGATACCGTAAGCTTGATGAACAGTACCGATTACAAAGAGCGATTCAAAGCGGAGTATATGCAAGTGTGCGTCCGGTACCAGAAGCTGAAAGCAATGCTGGACAAATGGGACGAAGGCAAACTGAACTTCCAGCCGACCTGTCCGAGAGGAATTTATAATTTCCAGATCAGAGCAATGGCTGACTATATCGCCAGTCTGGAAGCCCGTGCAGCGATCGAAAACATCGAACTGTAACCACTGCCCCGACCACGGGCATAAACTGGCGGAGGGACGGAAAACAAGAACGATTCAGCCTGTGGGTACGGCGTTCTTTTATCGAAAAATCAGCATCTGAGCAATCAGGTGCTATTTTTATACCCAAATCACGAAAGGACTGATTCAAATGGCAGACGAACCGAAGAAGAATCTGGCACAGCCGCCTGAACCCGACGCGTCGCCGCCGGAAAAGACTTACACAGCGGCAGAGTACAACGCGTTGCAGGTGCAGCTGCAACAGGCACAGGACGCGTTAAAGCAAGCCCAGAAGCAGACAAAGGCAGACAACGCCGCCAAGCAGGCACAGGAGAGCACACGCATCACACAGCTGGAAGCAGAGCTTGCCAAGGCAAAGCTGGACGCTGCGGTACAGGTGGCACTGCTGAAAGCCGGAGCACTGGACACAGACTATCTGGCGTATAAACTGCAAGGCATGGACGGCGTGGCTCTGGACGACAAGGGCAGACTGACAGGCTGGGACACCACGCTGGAAACGCTGAAATCCCAGTATCCGACGCAGTTCGCGGCGGCAGAGAAAAAGCAGATACTGGAACAGAAGCTGCCGGACAACAGCGGCGGCTCTGCGGTCACTGCTGATGCGTTTGCAAAGATGTCCTACGCCCAGCGGCTGGACTTGTACAAGACCGACAAAGACACATACGACACCCTGACCGGTAGAAAAGGAGAATAACTATGGCAGAAACAACAACCATTCAGGACCTTGTAAACCCGCAGGTCATGGCGGATATGATCTCCGCCAAGATCACCAGCAAGATTGTCGTCACCCCGTTCGCAAAGGTGGACACCACCCTGCAGGGCGTACCGGGTGACACGATCACTGTGCCGCAGTACAGCTACATCGGCGATGCAGTAGACGTTGCCGAGGGCGTAAAGGCAGACACCGTAAAGCTCCAGACCAGCACCACCACCGTGAAGATCAAGAAAGCGATGAAAGCGGTGGAACTGACAGACGAATCCGTGCTGTCCGGCTACGGCAATCCGGTGGCAGAAACCAATAACCAGATCGGAAAGTCCATCGCGGCGAAGGTCGATGCCGATGCCATGGCTGCACTGCAGGGGGCACAGCTGACCTATGACGGCAGTGCGGCGGCGATCAAGTACACCGGCATTGTGGACGCCATTGACGTGCTGGACGAGGAAGTGAATACGGACAAGGTCATCTTTGTGCACCCGAAGCAGGTGACACAGCTGCGGAAGGACAGCGATTTCCTCAGTGCAGACAAGTACAAGGACGGCGTGATGCTGACCGGTGAGATCGGCATGGCGGCAAACTGTCGCGTGGTGCCGTCTAAGAAAGTGCCGCTGCACAGTGAGTGGTATTACTTTGACGAAAGTGGTACGGCGGCGACTGAGGGGAACATTGCGGAGATCCGGAAAACCCTGCCCGCTGCAAAGGTCGGCGACAAGGTCACAAAGTCCACCACGGCGTGCTACTTCTGCCCCATCGTCAAGCTGAATCAGGACGACGAAACCGAGGACGACACTGCCGCACTGACCATTTACCTGAAGCGTGACACCAACGTGGAGATCGAACGTGCAACCCTGTCCAGAAAGACAGACATCAGTGCAGACCGGTTCTATGCGGTAGCACTGTCTGACACCTCCAAGGTGGTACTGGCGAAGTTCAAGAAGTAAGGAGTGGACACCATGCTGATGACAGTGGAGCATCTCCGGAAATTTGCGGACACCGAAGCACCGGACGAGCTGCTTGCGGAATATCTTGCCGCACTGGAAGCTGCGATCCGACAGGAAACGCACAACACCTTTACAGAACGCGGCTTCCGGCACGTGACGGCGATTCAGGGCGGTGTCATGCTGACACCGAGCCTGCGGATCTTGACAGGGGATACCGTGCAGATCGGCGAGCGACTGTACACGGTGCTGCCGGACAGCATGCTGTCACCTGCTCCGGCTGATACCGCTTCTGCGGTGCTGTACCGCGTGGTGTATCCGGATGACGTAGTAATGGGGTGCGTGGATATTCTGCGGTACAAGCTTAGCAAGACAGGGCAGAACGCCGCTGACAGGGCTGGAATTGCATCGGAAACCATCAGCCGGCACAGCGTGACCTTTTCCGGAGAGGACGCTTACAGCGGAGTTCTGGGCGTTCCTGCACGGCTTGTCAGATTTCTGGACAGATACCGGAAAGCGAGGTTCTGAGCTATGTACGGACTGATCGGCGGGAATACCGATGCACAGCTTGTGCGTTTGAAATCCGTCGTCAATGCGATCGGAGAATCCGAGCCGCAGGAAGAAATCGTAGTCACACTGCATGGCTGGCTGGATATGGCCGGCGGTGACAGCCGGTATACCGCATACTACGCAAAAACCGAAGAATCGACGCATGTGTTTGTGTGTGACTGGGTACAGCTGCCGGAGAATATATCTCCGGAAAACTGCTGCCTGCTCTGCGGCGGAAAGCGGTATGACGTACTGCAAATCGATAACCCTATGGGCATGGCGGACGGCTCCCAGCTGGAGATCTATCTGCGGTATACGGGAGGTGCGGCACAGTGCTGGAAAGCGTAACTCTGGAATCGAACATCTTACAGGCAGAGGGCTTGCTGGACGATGCGGTGCAGCAGTTTCTGACGGAAATGGGGGCATTGCTTGCGGCAGATGCGGCGGCAATGTCACCGGTGGACGAGGGGCAGCTGAAAGGCTCTTGGGACTATCAGGTGGACGCCGCAGAGAAGTCCGTCACCGTCGGCAGCAATCTGGAAAACGCGATCTGGAACGAGTTCGGCACAGGCACACACGCGGCAAACGGGGACGGCAGAGCGACACCGTGGTATGTGCCTGTTGCCGGATACACCGGTACGCGAAAGCCTGCATACAAAGGCAAAGTCACGGTGGTATACGGCAAAAACGGGGTGCGGTACTTTAAGACAGACGGCAAGACGGCACAGCATACCCTGCAACACGTGTCAGATCAGGACTTGCCGAAAGCGGAAAAGCATCTGGCAGAGATGCTGAAACGGAGGACATCATGACAACAGAATTGCTTGCTGCGGTGCACGCACAGATGCAGGAAGCCGGTGTGCCGTATCAGTACGGCGTATACCGGACAGAAACGGCTTTGCCGGAAGTGTATGCGGTGGGGCACTACAGCGGCAGCCCCGTGACAGAAGAAAGCGGCATGCTCTCCGGAACGTTTTTGCTGACGCTGGTAGGCACAAGCTGGGCGAAGCTGGAGCAGGCACACGAAAAGATCCGGTGCAGCTTTCCGCGAATCGGCGGGCATCGGGTTTTCCGCGAAGCATACGGCGTTGTGATCTGCTATGATAACGCAGTTGCAGTGCCGTGTGATGACGCGGCAATCAAAAAAATACAAATCAATTTGAAATGCAAAGAATGGAGTGTGAACTAAATGTACACAGGACAGCACGGCATGACTGCCAACACCCTGAAACGCATCGTTCTGGGGGCAGGCACGATCCATAAGAATCTGACACTCGGCAGCAACAATAGCTTCAATTTCGATAATAGCGTCATGTTTGCGACTTCCGGCGGAAACAGCCTTGAGATCGTAGGCACGCTGTACGATATTCCGATCGACGGCGTTGGTGTCAAGGTGCAGGGAACAACGATCAAGACAGGAGAAACCGGTACGCTGACGGTAAACGCCCTGGAAATGTCGCCGGAACTGCTGGAATACCAGCTTTTCGGCACAATGTCAGATCTGAAGCCGCTTGCAGGATATTCTTCCGGCACCACCGGAGAAAAAATTGAAAGCAAGCACTATGTGGAAAATCTGGCTTACGTCGGCGAAACCGCAGCAGACCGAAAGCCGGTGATCATCGTTTTTGAACGTGCCCTCTGCACAAGCGGTCTGAAAGTGGACGGCAAGAGCAACGAAGCGAATGTACTTCCGGTGACATTTGAGGCGTATGCACAGCCGAGCGTGAACACGCGGCTGACAAGCCTCGGGATCCACATCTACTTTCCGGAGAGCAGCACCACACAGAGTGCGGCATCTGCGGCGGCAGTCACCAAGTAAAGGAGGAATACAACATGGCGGAAAAAAGAAAGACACTCTTTGTGAGAGCACTGACGGCGGACGATGTTGGCACACTGTTCGACATCGCTGCGGCTGTCGGCTCTGATGAGATCGCGGCACTGACTGAGGACCCTGCGATCTCCGCAGCGGTCGCCAGAATCAGCAGCGGCAAGGGAAAGAACAGCTTCCGCGAGGTCGGTGCAGTTGCGGTTACAAAGGTAATTGCGATCGTGATACGCAACTACAGCAAATGCGAACCGCAGCTGAAAAAGCTGCTGGCATCGCTTACCGGCACGACTGCGAAAGAAATCGGGCAGTCCAGCCCTGCCTACTACGCTGCTTTGCTGCGGGAACTGGCTACCACCAAAGAAATCAGAGATTTTTTTACGGAGCTGCTGTCGTTTGCAGAACCCAAGGCGGAATAACCGGATTTTTTGAGATGCTGTATCACCGCTACGCCAATCCGCTGGAACTGCTGGCGGTCGCACTGCGGCAATGTCGTTTTACGGATACCGTCTGTCAAATCTACAGGGAATCCTCTCGGCAGCAATGCTGGGAGTTTTTCCTGCACTGTGTGCGGGACAAGACGTTTTCCGAGTTTATGGCAGAACTGGAATCGAAGCAGCCTGCTCCGGCAGCCGCGAACGCAAAAGCAAAAGACGTGATACAGAAAACTCTGCACAGGTTTGAACATCTGCAAATCGGCAGGGAAACGGAGAGTTACTAAGGGAGGAGGTGGAGCATGGACATATTTAAGCTTAGCGGAAAGATCATCGTGGACACCAGCGAAGCCAAGAAGAAGCTGCGGGAAACCGAGGACGATGCCGAAAAGACCGAATCGAAAATGTCAAAGGCGTTTGAGAAGATCGGGCAAGCGTTCGGAAAGGCGTTCAAAGGACAAAAAGGTGACATCTCCGACACCAAGGAATCTCTGCAAATCCTGACCAAAAAGGTGGAACTACAGCGGACGACACTGGACAAGCTGAAAGACAAGTACAAGGACCTTCGCAAAGAAACCGGCAAGGAATCCGACGAGGCGAAAGCCTGTGCGGACAACATCGAAAAGCTGAGTTCTGAACTGAAGAACAACGAAAAAAAGCTGGAACGGGCACAGAAAGCCGCCGATCAGCTGAACACGGAACAAAAAAATCTGGACGATTCCGCCGGAAAAGCGAAAAAATCTGTCAAGGAACTGGGGGACAACGCCAAAAACACAGAGGGCGGGTTCTCCGTCATGAAGGGTGCCATTGCAAATGTATTGTCGAGCGGATTTGAAAAGCTGATCGACCTCGCCGCAAGGGCAGGACAGGCGCTCTGGGACTTCGGCAAGGATTCTGTAGAATCTGCGGCAGAGGTGTCTGCGGAAAATTCTGCTTTCGGGCAAATCATGGGCGGGTATTCCGGCGAGGCACAAAAGAAGATGCAGAGCATTGCGGATTCCACAGGCGTACTGTCAACCCGTTTGACAGGCAGTATGACTTCAATGACCGCAAAATTTAAGGGGTTAGGATTTGGCATAGAAGATGCCACAGACTTGGCGGCAAAAGGCTTGTACATGGCATCTGATGCAGCTGCGTTCTGTGACGTGTCACTGGACGAATCCATGGGGCATCTGAACAGCTTCATCAACGGCTCTTATGAAGGCGGTGAAGCCATCGGACTATTTGCCAATGACACACAAATGGCGGCATATGCTGTTGAAAAAGGCATCGTTTCCGAAACGAAAGCGTGGGCAAACCTAGATGAAGCAACAAAGCAAGCCACACGTTTAGATTATGCACAATGGATGCTCGACAATTCCGGTGCAACGGGACAAGCGGCAAGAGAAGCAGATCAGTATGCGAATACGCAAGCGAATCTTGCTGAAAAATGGCGGCAGTTCAAGGCAGAAGTCGGCGAGCCAATTCTTGATGAGTTTGTCACACCTGCCATGCAGAAACTTTCGGAATGGGTGGATATTGCACGGGAAAAGTTTCAGGACATCGCACCGAAAATCGGCGAGTTCAAAGACAAGCTGAGGGAATGGTGGGAAAAGGCACAGGAGGTTGCAGCCTTTGTGCAGGAATCTTTCCAGCCGGTCATCGACGCACTGAAAGATGCGTGGAACAACCTGAAAGATGCAGTTTCGCCGCTGACCGAACTGTTTTCCGGTTTTGTCGAAAGCGGCGGTGCGACCTCTACGGCAATGACAGTGTTTGCCGGAGCGTGTCAGGCAGTGGCGGACGTGATCGGGATACTGTCCTCCCTGATAACGCCTGTGATTTCTACGATCAGCAGCACCATTGCAGAGCATCTGCCGGGCTGGATCGAGAAGATACAGGGGCTCGGGGAAAAGCTGGACTGGCTGAAGCCGGTGATTGCCGTGATCGGAACTGTTGTTGCCGTGACGGTTTCCAACGTTTCCGGAATATTAAACGGGCTGGTCAGTGCGATTGATGGTATCCTGCAATGGTTGGACGGCGTTTTCACATGGCTGGAAGGCTTGTTCAATGTTTTTGTCGGCATATTTACAGGAGATACTGATCGTATCAAGCAGGGGTTCGGCGAAATGGGAACCGGAATCATTACCTCTTTGACAGGGCTGTGGAATACGGTTTCCGGCTATCTGGGAGGATTCCTGAACGGTTTCAAGGACACCTTCAAGGGCATCTTTGATTCCGCTTCTGAGAAGTTCAGCGGCGTAAAGGAAGTGGTTGACGGCGTTGTGCAGTGGCTGAAAGGCGTGTTCGACTTTGACTGGCATCTGCCGGACATCAAGCTGCCGCATTTCCGTATTGAGGGCAGTTTTTCTCTCGATCCGCCGTCCGCACCGCATTTGAGCGTGGAATGGTACGCAAAGGGTGCTGTGCTGAACCAGCCGACTGTCTTTGGCATAAATCCCAGCAATGGGAACGCCATGATCGGCGGGGAAGCTGGTCCTGAAGCAGTTGCTCCCATCGCCACCCTGCAAGGCTATGTACAGGAAGCTGTCCGTGCCGAAAATGCCGGCGTTATGGAGCTGCTGTCTGAAATTCTGGCAGCGATACTGGACTACTTCCCGCAGCTGGTGGCTGTATCCGGTCACGACATCAAGATCAATGGCAGAACGCTTGCGAAGCTGATCGCCTCCGACATGAGCCGCGAACTGGGCAGCCTGCAAAACAAAGCAAGGAGAGGTGTGACATAAAGTGAAAGGCATCAAATTTGACGGGAACCATTCGTATGACGTGTACCAGCTTTTTCTGAACTCCTACAGCATCGGTGAAGCGGAACCAAACACAAACTTGGTGGAGATCCCCGGCGTAGACGGTGCTGTGGACTTTACGGAGTACTTCGGCGGCGTGACGTACAAAAGCCGCACACTGAAGATGCAGTTCACCTTTACCGCGGATCGCTTCGGGCTGAACGCGGCATATGCAAAGCTGCAAAACGCACTGAACGGCAAGCGAGTGAAAATCGTGCTGGACGATGACAAGGATTACTTCTACACGGGGCGTGTATCTGTCGGGGAACTCTCTCCTGACGGGCAGATCGGGAAAGTGACGCTGACGGCGACCTGCGATCCGTATAAGTACAAGAACAAGGCTAGAACAGTGACCTGCTCCGGTCACACGGTCGGAAAAGGCGTTGGTACAGCTGGTGGTACGGCTGCCACCCTGATCCACGCCTCCGTCACAAACGCCGGCGGCGTTCCTGCTGTGCCGACGTTCAACGGCGACAAGGATTTCTATGTCACAGCAACGGAGCGGCACACAGGCGGCAGCAGCGACACGTACCTGAACGAATCCGAATCGCTGCCAAGCGGGAAAGATACGGCGATCAGCGGCGTTGAGATTCCTGCTGGGGCAACGCAGGAGTTCGGGTTCTGCTGTGTCGGAGAGGGCGATTTGACAGTGACGATAAAGCTGCAAGAAAGGAGCCTGTAAGTGTATAAAATCAAAGTAGATGAGAAGCTGCTGTGCTTCACCGGCAGTGTCAACGGCATGGAGTATGTCACAGACCCTGATGTAAAGCTTGTGGTCAACGGCGTGGACAGCTTTTCTTTCGCAATTTACCCGCAGCACCCACTGTACAAAAAGATCGTATGCAAGGTGTCCCGCGTGAAGATCTGGCGGGACAGCAAACTACTTTTTTACGGAGAAGTCACGGGATACAGTCAGGACATGTATGGCATACGCACGTATGACTGCGAGGGAGCTCTGGCATGG
>OGXW01000899.1_pt1 | contig 22775 bp, 17 predicted proteins | sample 1576341 | NCBI WGS metagenome assembly OGXW01 (sample SAMEA3541592, study PRJEB24748) | human gut metagenome | biome: human gut; feature: human-associated habitat; material: faeces | place: China | collected 2012
TTCTCACCGCCCATGATTCCGGCGATACCGACTGCTTTCTTTCCATCACAGATCATCAGAACCTGATCGTCCATCTCACGTTCCTGACCATCCAGAGTCACGAATTTTTCTCCTGCTTCTGCACGGCGGACCACGATCTCCTTACCTTCAATTCTGTCCAGATCATACGCATGCATCGGCTGTCCAAACTCTTCCATTACATAGTTTGTGATATCCACAAGGTTGTTGATCGGCCGGATTCCGTTGGAAGCCAGACATCTCTGCATCCATTTCGGAGACGGACCGATCTTGATGTTCTTGACAACTCGTGCTGTATATCTCGGGCAAAGCTCCGGATCCTCTACCGTAACCTTAATATAATCAGATGCATTCTCATTGTTTCCGGTTTCTTTTACTGCCGGAGGGATGAATTTCTTATCAAAAGTAGCTGCTGCCTCTCTTGCAATTCCAAGTACTCCATAGCAGTCTACACGGTTGGATGTGATCTCATATTCAAATACAACATCATCAAGGCCAAGTGCTTTGATCGCACTTTCGCCGACAACTGCATCCTCCGGGAAGATATAGATGCCGTATTCCGGTGCTTCCGGATACATTTCTCTTGTGCTTCCCAGTTCTTCGATGGAGCACATCATTCCATAGGATTCGATTCCTCTGAGCTTTCCTTTTTTGATCTTAATCCCGCCAGGAGCTGCTTTGCCGTCATGGCCGCCTGCAACACGTCCGCCGTCTAAGACAACCGGTACCTTGTCTCCTTCTTTGACATTCGGAGCACCTGTTACGATCTGAATAGTTTCTGTTCCGACATTGACCTGACAGATGATAAGCTTATCTGCATCAGGGTGTTTTTCTATTTTTTCAATCTGTCCGATCACAATCTTTTCAAGGTCAGCATCCAGTTTCTCGAAGCCTTCTACCTTTGTTCCTGACAGTGTCATGGCATCTGTGTATTCCTGGGCTGTTACATCCAGATCCGGCACATACATTTTAATCCAGGACATTGATGTATTCATGTTTTATATCCACCTTTCGATTTTTTGTATATTAGATTATCGCTCATGTTTTCTTTCTGCTGTGCAGGTTAGAACTGTTTCAAGAATCTTACATCATTTTCGTAGAGAAGACGCATGTCGTCGATCTCATATTTAAGAAGCGCGATACGCTCAAGACCTACACCGAACGCAAATCCTGTATATTCATCCGGATCGATTCCGCACATTCTCAGTACGTTTGGATGAACGGTTCCACATCCGAGGATTTCAATCCATCCGGATCCCTTACAGAAACGGCATCCCTTGCCGCCGCATTTAAAGCAGGAAACATCCACCTCTGCACTCGGCTCTGTAAACGGGAAATGATGCGGTCTGAATTTTGTTTTTGTCTCCGGTCCGAACAGTTCCTGTGCAAACTCCTGAAGAGTTCCCTTAAGATCTGCAAATGTGATGTTCTTATCAATAACCAGACCTTCAATCTGATGGAAGGACGGAGAATGTGTTGCATCTACTTCGTCAGAACGGAATACTCGTCCCGGTGCGATCATACGGATTGGCAGCTTGCCCTCCTCCATAGTACGTGCCTGTACCGGAGAGGTCTGAGAACGGAGAAGAATGGAATCGTTGATAAAGAATGTATCCTGCTCATCTCTTGCTGGATGATCCTCCGGAATATTCAGTTTGGTAAAGTTGTAGTCTGCATATTCCACTTCCGGACCTTCTACTACCTCGTAGCCCATTCCGATGAAAATACGCTCTACTTCTTCCAGTGCGATGCTGTTCGGGTGACGATGTCCGATATTTGCTTTCTTTGCAGGCAGTGTGACATCGATCACTTCCGCTTTCATTTTTTCTTCACGAAGTGCTTCTTCTAATTTCTTTCTGGTTGCCTCCAGATGCTCTTCGATCTTAACTCTCGTCTCATTTACCATCTGTCCTACTTTCGGACGGTCTTCCGGTGCAACATCCTTCATACTCTTTAAGATTGCTGTCAGTTCACCTTTTTTGCCAAGGTAGGCAACTTTTACTTCATTCAGTTTCTCCGGACCATCTGATTCCTCGATCCGTTTTCTGGCTGCTTCTGCCAGTTCCTGAAGTTTTTCCTTCATATCCATGGTATTCGCTATCTCCTTTTTGTGTATTATTGATAACTGTTCAAATGGCAGTATCCCGCGAGGTGTTTTGGCATATATTTTGACTCGTAAAAATCTTTTGTGTAACAGGAACATTACGGAGTATTTTCCTATAAAGTAAAAAAAGACCCCATCCCTGGAAAGGGACGGAGTCATAATCCGCGGTACCACCCTGTTTCCTGCATATGCAGGCACTTGAGTCATGCTTAACGCGCATCAACGTCATCTCCTACTGAAAAAAGTTCAGAGATGAAGCTCCGGCGGGAAAATGAGAAACTGTCTGAACTTAAGGGAGCTTACAGCCGCTGACTCCCTCTCTCTGAAAGAAAACAATTTCCTTGAAACGCCTTCAAAGCTTTTGGCTTATCTTTCCTTACTATGCCACATAGAAAAAAATCTGTCAAGATTTTTTTTGGTCAGCTGCCATACCGTAAGCTGTGCCTGGCGGAACTGATTCTCAAAATAGGCATTGATCTCCGCACCATAAAGCAAAAGATTCATGCAGCAGTACAGCCACAGCATGACCATGATAAGCGCCGACAGACTTCCGTACATATTGCTGAAGTTCGGGAAGAATGTAAAGTACAGAGAAAAAAAGTAGGAGAACAAAGACCATGCGACTGCTATGATAAACGCTCCCGGAACCTGACTCTTAAGAGAAGCCTTCCTGTTTGGCAGATACCGATACAATACCAGAAAAACAAGAAACAGTACTACAAACACCAGGAAGGTCTTGGCACTCAGAAACCGTCCCAGCATTCTCGCCAGAAATGGTGCATAGATCACAAGAACTGAGTGTATACGGTTTCCCATGACCAGCAGCAAAAGACTTATGATGATCGCAATTACAAACAGAAACATATACAGCATGGAGTATAATCTGTTCGTCAGCCAGTTTCGGGTTTCCTTTACATGGTAAATAACATTCAGACCCGCGATCAGAGACTGCATACCCTTACCTGAGGACCACAGTGCAAAAAGTGTTGAGATTGGTACGACCGCCGCACTCCTTGTGAATACCTCTGCAATGATGCTGAGGACAAAATCCTGAAGGTTTGTCGGAACAAACCCTATGACCGCCTGCCTGAGCATTCTGTAGGTCAGCGGGGTATATTGAACCAGTGCGGTGAGGACCAGCACAAAAGGGATAAACGACATGATCAGAAAGTATGCCGCCTGTGCAGCGTAGGCACCGATATGGTCGGTTTTGATTCTGTCCATGAATCCCAGGATCAGCTGCACCGTGCCTTGGACTTTCTTATTTTCCATTTTTTCTCTCCTAATCCACAAGTTTATCTTTTATTTTAGCATAGCTTGTACAATGTGACAAGTTTTGGTTCGTTTTTCGTCATGATTTCCATCAATTTTATTATTTCCACTCCGTTCACGGCATCTTACATCCCGCTCCTTTTGCAGGTATCAGAACATCTCTCCAAGTTCTATATCCCTGAAAAAATAATTCAGGATTTCCTCATAGGTATAGCCTTCTTTTGCCATCTCATTTGCGGCAGTCTGGCTCATTCCCACGCCATGACCGTAGCCTCCTCCCTTCAGCGTGACCCCTTCCTGATCCTGCTTCAGAATTTCAAAATAGGCACTGGGAAGCAGCTGTCCCCCGTCCACTGTACTGCCGTTTCTTTCTGTGATCCGGCATCCCCCGGGCGAAAGAAATTCTCTTATAGCGTATTCCCCGTTCAGGTTCTGGCTTCCGCTCTCTGTCGCGACTGCAAGCTCTGTCACCGCACCGCTCTGGCTTTTTTTCTGGACAGAAACAGATTTCAGCCTTCCTGTCAGTTTCAGAAGTGAGGCGGCTTTTTCTTCCAGATTTGACCAGGGGATTCTGACCTCCCATGCACTCCAGGGTTCCTTTTCGTCAAATTTACAGGGGACACTCTGCAGCCAGGACGCAGCTTTATGAGCTCCCCAGATTTCATCAGTACTGGTCACTCCGGCAGAGGTTGAAAAATAATATGCCTCCACCGGCTGTCCATCCTGGCAGATGATCTTCCCTTTTGTTTCTTCCACGGCTCTGGAAGAAGCCTCCTGCGGCGCTATGTTCTGATAAACCTGGCAGCTCACACTGTCATCAACATCCGCACCATACTCAGAAAACCTTCCCTCCTGCATCTGTTTCCATGCATAGGTCCTCGCACAGACCGCCTGTGCTTTGAGAGCTTCCATCTCATAGGCAGAAGGCATTTCGCTTGGAACAACAGCTTTGAGATATTCCTCCAGAGGAAGGATATTGACCAGCAAAAGTCCCTCTTCACACGTCCGGATCTCCATTCTCCCACTGTATACAGGCATACCGCTCTGTCTGTTGATAGATGGAATGCCAATGCCGTTTTCCTGCTCCGGGATTGAAATAATTTCTTCTCTGCCATGCAGGATTTTCGCCTCATATACTGTCTCTTCTCCATCCAGAGAAATTATCACTGAATCATGATATACCGACTGAAAATCCGAATCCGTAAGTATTACCCGAATCTCAGGTTCTGACCTGTCCTCCTTCATCTCTTTGGCTGCTGCACTGTCATACACACACATTTTATTCAGCAGTACGACTAGTAAGATTACATTCACATAAAAAAATCTGGTTTTCCTCATAATCCATTATATGAAGAAAACCAGAAATCATAGCTGTTATTTAAATTATCTGTTAGCTGTGAACAATTATGATTATTTCCTTACAGAAAATCTGTAGACTGTTTCAGAATAATACCTCTCCCCTGCTTCCAGAATCGGAGAATGGAAGTTCTCTACATTGACAGCATTCGGCTCAACCTGAGTCTCCAGGCAGAAGGCCTCGCGTTTATTGTAAACATGTCCATTCTTGCCATGTTCATCCTCCACGAAGTTTGCCGCATAGAACTGTACGCATGGACAATCTGAAAGGACATCCATCTGGATTCCAGATTCTTCTGACCATGCAGATGCGATCTCACGGATACTTGCCTTGTTATAGCCGTCTGTTACATAATTGTGGTCAAAACCACCGGTAAATCTAAGCTGTTCAAAGTCAGCCCCGATATCTCTGCCGATCTGCTTAGCAGTTCGGAAATCCATCGGAGTTCCCTCTACAGGTACATTCTCACCAACTGGGATGGAATCCTCGCGGACAGGAGTGTATTCCTGTGCATGGATGGTAAGATACTGATCCATCGCAGTTCCACTTCCCTCTCCATTTAAGTTGAAGTAGGAATGATTTGTCATATTGGCAATAGTCGCCTTATCACTTACGCCGAAATAAACAATACGTACTGCGTTCTCCTCAGTCAGTTCATAGGTAACAGATACCTCAAATTCTCCCGGAAATCCATTCTCACCATCTGGACTGATCCTAGAAAGAGTAACGGCATTCTGCTTCTTCTCAACAGAGGCCTTCCACAGTTTCTTCTCAAATCCATTCGGACCACTGTGAAGATTATTCTTGCCTTCATTCGGTGTCAGTTTCACTTCCTGACCATTGATCATAAATCTGGAATCTGCAATACGGTTTCCGCTTCTGCCGATGCAGGCTCCAAAAAAGCAGCCGTTTACAAAATAACTCTCAAGCTTGTCATAACCAAGGACTACATCTGTCAGTCTGCCATCCTTATCTGGTACGCAGACCTTCACCAGGATCGCACCATACTGTGAAACTTCTATGTAAGCCCCTGACTTGTTCTCAATGTGATAAATATGTGCCTTCTCACCTGAAGGCAGATTTCCAAAAACCTTCTCTGTTACCATGTCAGTAACCTCCCATGTCGTCATTCAAAAAAAGAGCCATTATAAATGGCTCGTTCTTTCTTAAGCATACCCCGGAATGCCGTTCCCTTCCATTTGACGCCTAGCTTTCGCCAGGTTGGGTGTCCTCAACTGATGATCTGCCTTCCACGACGAGAGGCCTGACATCACAGCAGCGATGTTGGATTCCCTATTAATAAATGTAGGTTCAAATAAAAAAAGGGGCATCGCACATTCCAGGAATTTCTTTTCTTGTTTTATTGTACTCTATTGTATGCGATTTTTCAACAGGAAATACCGAAAATATTTCAGATTATTTCGCAACAAAGTTGATGATCTTGTTTGGTACATAGATTTCTTTGATGAGGTTCTTGCCTTCAAGGAAGGAAGCAATTCTCTCATCAGCTTTGGCAATCTCAAAAGCCTTTTCTTTCTCACAGCCATTTGGAAGAACTACGGTTCCTCTTACTTTACCGTTTACCTGTACACCGATCTCAATGGTCTTGGCAACGGTTTTGCCCTCATCATATTCCGGCCACGGAGCAACTGCAAGCAGACCCTCGCCTCCCAGGAATTCCCAGATCTCCTCACAGAGGTGCGGAGCAAACGGGCTTAAGAGCTTAACGAAGATTGCAAGGTCTTCTTTGCCAAGGCGGCCTTCTGCTGTGATCTCATTGAGCAGAGTCATCAGGCTGGCGATCGCTGTGTTGAATTTCAGGTTCTCAATGTCAGAGGAAACCTTCTTGATGGTGCGGTGAAGCTTCATCTCCAGTTCATCAGAAACAGGTTCTTCAGAAAGAATGTCTGTCAGTCCTGCAACACGGTCAAGGAATTTCTTACATCCTTTCACAGAGCTGTCGCTCCACGGAGTTGCTGCGCCGTAATCTCCCATGAACAGTACATAGGTACGAAGAGTATCTGCGCCATATTCTTCTACGATATCAAGCGGGTCTACAACGTTACCCTTGGATTTACTCATCTTGTCTCCATCCGGTCCGAGGATCAGTCCCTGGATGGAACGCTTCGCATATGGTTCCGGTGTGTTGACAACACCCAGATCATACAGGAAATGATGCCAGAATCTGGAGTAGATCATATGTCTGGTAACATGCTCCATACCACCGTTGTACCAGTCAACCGGCATCCAGTATTTCAGCTTGTCCATATCAGCAAGCGCATGGTCATTATGCGGATCTGTATATCTCAGGAAATACCAGGAAGATCCGGCCCACTGAGGCATGGTATCTGTCTCACGTTTGGCTTTGGCACCACATTTCGGGCAGGTGCAGTTTACGAAAGAATCAATCTTGGCAAGTGGTGACTGTCCGTCCTCACCCGGCTCAAAGTCCTTGACATCCGGCAGACGAAGCGGAAGTTCTTCTTCCGGCACTGCAACAACACCACAGTGCGGGCAGTGGATCAGCGGAATCGGCTCACCCCAGTATCTCTGACGGTTGAATGCCCAGTCTTTCATCTTGTACTGAACGCCGGCTTTACCGATGCCTTTCTTCTCAAGTTCTTCCAGCATACGCTCGATAGAATCTTTCTTATTGGTATATCCGTTGAGGAATTCGGAGTTGACCATCTCGCCGTCACCTGTGTAGGCTTCTTTGGTGATGTCGCCGCCTTTGATGACTTCAATGATATCAATGCCGAATTTCTTTGCAAAATCATAGTCACGCTGGTCATGTGCCGGCACTGCCATGATCGCGCCTGTACCATAACCCATCATTACATAGTCTGCAATGTAGATCGGGATTTTCTTGCCGTTTACAGGATTGATGCCCTCAAGACCCTGGATGCGTACACCTGTCTTGTCTTTGACAAGCTGAGTTCTCTCGAACTCTGTCTTCTTGGCACACTCATTACGGTATGCTGTGATCTCATCCATGTTTGCGACTTTGTCTTTGTATTTATCGATGATCGGATGCTCCGGTGCGATTACCATGAAGGTAACACCGAACAGGGTATCCGGTCTGGTTGTATAGATCTCCAGTTTCTCATCGATTCCGTCGATATCAAAGTTTACAAAAGCACCCTTGGACTTGCCGATCCAGTGAACCTGCTGCTGCTTTACGTTCTCAGGATAGTCAACATCATCCAGGCCTTCGAGAAGCTTGTCGGCATACTGAGTGATTCTCAGATACCATACGTCCTTGGATTTCTGTACAACATCACTATGGCAGATATCGCATTTGCCGCCCTGGCTGTCTTCATTAGAAAGAACAACCTTACAATGCGGGCAGTAGTTTACGAGAGTTCTGTCTCTGAATACAAGACCCTTCTCAAACATCTTGAGGAAGATCCACTGTGTCCATTTGTAGTAATCTTCATCTGTGGTATCAATCACACGGCTCCAGTCAAAGGAAAATCCAACTTTCTTTAACTGGTTGGAGAATCTCTTGATGTTCTCATCTGTGATCACACGTGGATGCTGTCCTGTCTTGACTGCATAGTTCTCGGTAGGAAGTCCGAATGCATCAAATCCGATCGGGAAAAGTACATTGTATCCTTCCATACGACGTTTTCTGGAAATAACTTCAAGGCTTGAGTATGCTTTGATGTGTCCTACATGCATACCTGCACCACTTGGATATGGAAACTCTACCAGGCCATAGAACTTAGGTTTGTCGCTGTTGTCCTTGGCTTCGAAGACTTTGCTTTCTTCCCATTTCGCCTGCCACTTGGGCTCAATTTTCTTAAAAAAGTATTTCATTTCTATGGTTCCTCCAACATTGTTATCTAAAAACCAATTTTAATTCAATAAACTGCTTTTGTCAATGGTTCTGTTGCAGTACCAAAGCGGCGATATCGACATCCTCGGGTGCACCGCAAAAAAGTCCCTCGCCCCGGATTAATGAGGCGAAGGACTTTCGTCATTCTGTCAATTATTCTGCTGCATCCACCTTGCTTGCTCTGGCTTCGATCTCCTTGGCCTGGATATCATTCGGAGCCTGCTCATAGCGAGCGAACTCATAGGAGAAGTCACCGCTTCCGCCGGTCATGGAGCGAAGTGTTGTGGAATATCCATAAATCTCAAGCTGCGGAACGTCCGCTTCGATAATGGTATTGCCTTCGTGATCCGGATTCATGCCGAGAACACGGCCACGTCTCTTGTTGAGGTCACCCATAACATCACCGGTATATTTATCCGGAACCGTTACCTTCATGCTTACGATCGGCTCAAGAAGTACCGGAGATGCATCCATAAAGCCCTTCTTGAATGCCAGGATCGTTGCCATCTTAAATGCCATCTCGGAAGAGTCTACCGGATGATAGGATCCATCATAAAGAGTTGCCTTAACACCAACTACCGGATAAGCTGCCAGAGGTCCCTTCTGAACGCTTTCCTGAAGTCCTTTCTCAACTGCCGGGAAATAGTTCTTAGGAACGGCACCGCCTACAACAACCTGCTCAAATACATAAGGTGTCTCCAGATCTCCGGATGGTTCGAAACGCATCTTGACATGTCCGTACTGTCCATGTCCGCCGGACTGTTTCTTATGTTTACCTTCTACGTCAGAGTTCTTGCGGATAGTCTCACGGAAAGCTACCTTCGGCTTGGAGAGCTCTACGTCTACTTTATAACGTTCTTTCAGTTTACTTACTACGATATCAAGGTGCTGATCGCCCATACCATAGAGTAAAGTCTGTCTGTTGGCAGAGTCGTTGACTGCACGGAGAGTCTTGTCCTCGCTCATCATCTTGGCAAGAGCCTGTGCGATCTTGTCTTCATCACCCTTCTTGACTGCCTTATATCTCTTATAAGTATAAGGAGTGGAGATGATAGCCTTCGGATAGAGAACCGGAACTGCCTTGGTTGCAAGGCTGTCACCGGTCTGTACGCTTGCAAGCTTCGCGATCGCACCGATATCACCAGCATGAAGTTCCGGAACCTCGATCGGCTTGGAGCCCTCGAGAACATATAATTTGTTCAGACGTTCTTCTTCACCCTTCTCAACGTTCAGAAGAGTATCATCGGATTTGATAACACCGGAGACAACTTTAATAAGAGAATATTTACCAAGGAACGGATCTGCGATCGTCTTCCATACATATGCAGATTTCGCTTTGGCAAAGTCATAGTTCGCTTCAAAGATCTCGTTGGTCTTCTGAGAAATACCGTTGCAGGAACGCTTGTCCGGACTCGGGAAATATCCGCAGATATCATCGAGAAGGTTGGATACACCGCGCAGGTTGATCGGAGATCCCATGCATACCGGAACGATGCTTGCATCCTGTACATTCGTTGCAAGAGCTGCAGAAACTTCTGTTACGGAGAAAGTATCTCCCTCGAAATAACGGTCCATGAACTCTTCACTCGTCTCAGCAACAGATTCCATCAGAGTTTCATGATATTTCTCAAGGTATTCTTCCAGATATTCCGGAACATCGCAAGGCTCCTTGCCTGCTTTGTCGATATATCTTCGGCCAGCCTGCTTCACAACATTCACATAACCGACAAACTTGCCATCCTCACGGATCGGGAAATGCAGAGGTGCGATCTTCTTGCCGTAAAGCTCGGTAAGCTCCTCTACTACCTTACGATAGCTGACATCGTCCACGTCCATATCTGTTACAAAAATCATACGAGGTAATTTATATTTCTCGCAGAGATTCCATGCCTTCTGTGTACCGACCTGAACCCCGGCCTTACCGGAAACAACGATGATGGCTGCATCTGCTGCGCTTACCGCTTCCTCTACTTCTCCTACAAAGTCAAAATAACCAGGAGTATCCAGGATATTGATCTTCACCTTATCCCACGGAACCGGGATCACAGATGTGGAGATTGAAAACTGTCTCTTGATCTCCTCCTTATCAAAATCGCTGACGGTATTTCCATCTTCTACTCTGCCAAGACGACTTGTCATTCCTGCCAGATATGCCATTGCCTCTGCTAATGTGGTCTTGCCGGATCCTCCGTGACCCAAAAGAACCACATTGCGAATTCGGTCAGTTCTATAAACGTCCATATGTAATACCTCCCTGTATGTCTGATATGTCCATATTTTACTAAAATTCTTTCAACTTTTCAAGTATTTTATGTAATTTTAACAACTTTTTTTGAGCTATTTTTGCAATTATTCATCGAATTCACCTATTTTATAGCTTTATTTGACATTTTTCATCGTATCTTTTAAAATAAGTACATAGTTTTGTCTATAAATAGACTCGGAAAGGATACAGACATCATGAAAACCATCGGTTTTATCGGGCTTGGCCTGATCGGAGGATCTATTGCAAAAACGATCCGCAAGTTTCATCCGGATTACCACATCCTCGCATATGCAAAACACAAAGAAACTCTGGCTGCCGCACTGAACTGCGGTGCCATTGACGGCGTACTGGAAGAGAAAGATGACCGTTATCGCAGCTGCGACTATATTTTTCTCTGTGCTCCGGTAGAATATAATATCGAATACCTTAAATACCTCAAGGATATCATAAAGGACGGATGTATCATCACAGATGCCGGAAGCGTCAAGGGACCGATCCACAAGGCAGTCGAGGAGCTTGGCATGGAAAACTGCTTTATCGGCGGACATCCCATGGCTGGTTCCGAACGTTCCGGATTTGAGTATTCCTCAGACCATCTTCTTGAAAATGCTTATTATATCCTGACGCCGGGCGGACAGGTTCCTCTTGAAAAGATCACCGAATTTTCTGAACTGATCGACTCTCTTGGCTCGATCCCGATGGTCCTCACCTGTGAAGAACACGACTTCATCACTGCCGGTGTCAGCCATCTTCCACATATCATCGCGTCCACACTGGTAAATCTTGTCAGAGAACTGGATAATGACGCTGAATACATGAAGACAATCGCTGCAGGAGGTTTTCGTGATATCACCCGTATTGCCTCCTCTTCTCCGATCATGTGGGAACAGATCTGCCTCGAAAACCATGAGAATATCTCCCATGTGCTTGACGAATACATCAAGATGCTGATCCAGGCCCGCTGTTCCGTGGACAATCTGGAAGCAGAAACTCTCTATGATATGTTTGCAAATTCCAGAGATTACCGTGACTCCATCGACACAACCTCTTCCGGCCTTATCAACAAGACCTATGTTCTTTATATTGATATTATCGATGAAGCAGGTGGAATTGCCACAATTGCCACAATCCTTGCTATGGAGGGAATCAGTATCAAGAACATCGGCATCATCCACAACCGTGAATTTGAGCAGGGTGTCCTGAAGATTGAATTCTATGAGGAAGATGCCATGAAACGCGGAACTGCACTTCTTAAGAAACGAAATTATATTGTATACGAACGGTAGGTTGACTATAATAATGGAAATCAAAAAACAGACAAACTTAAAAGGAACCCTGACTGTTCCCGGTGACAAGTCGATTTCTCACCGTGCAGTCATGTTTGGCTCACTTGCCCGAGGTACAACCAGAATCTCTCATTTTCTTGAAGGTGCTGACTGTCTTTCTACGATCTCCTGTTTCCGCAAAATGGGAATCGAGATAGACCGGAATAAAGATGAGATTCTTGTACACGGCAGAGGGCTTCACGGCCTCACGGCCCCGACTGAAATCCTTGATGTTGGCAACAGTGGAACTACGACAAGACTGATCTCCGGAATCCTTGCCGGACAGACTTTCACCTCCGAGCTGGATGGAGATGATTCGATCCGTACCCGTCCAATGAAACGCATCATGACACCGTTGACTTCTATGGGAGCTGATATCACAAGCAGGCTGAATAACGGTTGTGCACCACTTATCATCCACGGCAGACCTCTTCATGCCACTCATTATGATTCGCCGGTTGCTTCCGCACAGGTCAAATCCTGCGTCCTGCTTGCCGGAATGTATGCCGATGGGATCACCAGCGTGACAGAACCGTTTCTTTCTCGAAACCATACAGAGATCATGCTGAATTATTTCGGTGCAGAAATCACTTCTAAAGGAACCACAGCATCCATCAGACCGGAACCTGTTCTGGAAGGCAGAGACATTCAGGTGCCTGGTGATATTTCTTCTGCCGCCTACTTTATCGCAGCCGGTCTTCTGACTCCGGGAAGCGAGATCCTGCTTAAGAATGTAGGGATCAATCCGACCAGAGCCGGAATCATAAAGGTCTGTATGAATATGGGTGCTGATATCACTCTCCTCAATGAGAGGACAGAGGGCGAACCGACTGCCGATCTTCTGATCCGCACCAGTTCCCTTAAGGGAACGACCATCGAGGGAAGTATCATCCCGACACTGATCGATGAGATTCCAATGATCGCTGTCATGGCCGCTTTTGCCGAAGGTACCACCATTATTCGCGATGCCCAGGAACTTAAAGTCAAGGAATCTGACCGTATTGCTGTTATGGTTGACAACCTCAGACGTATGGGTGCTGACATTGAAGGGACGGATGACGGTATGATCATCCACGGCGGACGTCCACTCCACGGTGCAGTGATCGATTCTCATCTTGATCATCGTATTGCCATGAGCTTCGCTGTAGCCGGAACGATCTGTGACGGCACTGTAGAAATTCTGAACGGAGAATGTGTCAACATCTCCTATCCAGAGTTTTATCAGGATCTTTACCGTTTAGGCCAGTCATAAAATAAGGAGTCAAGCATGCCGCCAAAGAAAAAACATAAAAAACGTCTGCATCAGAAATCCCGCTACTATCGCAGAAAGCAGCAGCTCACTCAGCGTATACTCATAAGCTGTGGTGCAGTTCTGATTCTGCTGCTGCTTTTTATTCTGGTACGAGGCTGTTCTGCAGGCAAAAAAAATCCCACCAAGGCCAGTGCATCTTCCAAATCAAAAACAGAAGCTTCTTCTGATGCGCAGGTCACACCTTTGCCAACAACTGCCCCTGTATCTCTCACCGTCAGCGTTGTCGGTGACTGTACTCTGGGTACGGACGAAAATTTCGACTATGATACCAGTCTTAATGCCTGTTATGACAATTATGGTGCAGATTATTTCTTTTCCAATGTAAAGAGTATTTTTTCTGCTGATGATCTGACCATTGCCAATTTCGAGGGAACCCTTACCGATTCTGAGGAACGAGAGGACAAGGAGTATGCCTTCAAGGCCCCTGCTGAATATGCCGGCATTCTTACCTCCGGTTCTGTCGAAGCTGTCAACACTGCCAACAACCACAGCCACGATTATGGCGATCAGGGCTATGAAGATACCATCTCCGCACTCGACAGTGCAGGAATCCTGAATTTCGGATATGATAAGACGGTTGTAACAGAAGTCAAAGGAATCAAGGTCGGACTGGTTGGAATCTATGAATTAAAGGATCACCTTGAGCGCAAAGAACAGCTCAAACAGAACATCGCCAAGGTAAAAGCCGAGGGTGCACAGATCACGATCGTGATCTTCCACTGGGGAAATGAAAAAGAAGAAGTCCCTGACAGCAATCAGACCACTCTCGCTCACCTTGCTATTGATGAGGGAGCTGATCTGGTATGCGGGCATCATCCGCATGTGCTTCAGGGAATTGAAGAATATAAAGGAAAGAATATTGTTTACAGTCTTGGAAACTTCTGCTTTGGTGGAAATCAGTATCCGAGTGATATGGATACCATGATCTTCCAGCAGACCTTCACCGTAGACCAAAACGGAGTAAAAGCGGACAATGTTACCAACATCATCCCCTGCTCTGTCTCCTCTGATTCGGACTACAACAATTATCAGCCAACTCCCGCCGAAGGTGACGAGGCAGCACGTATTCTCAATAAGATCCAGGAACGTACTGTTATGATCACCGATGGAACTACCTCCACTTCTGAATCTTCCGAAGATTATGATTCTTCTGACAATGAAGAGGACAGTTCTTATGATAATTCCGGCTATGAGGAAGATAGTTCTTACGATGATTCTTACGACTATACAGAAGACAGTTCTTATGATGATTCTTATGACTATACAGAAGACAGTTCTTATGATGATTCTTACGAGGAATAACTGTTAGTGTAAACAAAGTTTATCAGCTCCTGGAGGTTCAGGGTGCTTTCTGAATATTCTCAGTAAGTACTCTGATCTCCGGGATCTTTTTTACTGTATCCAGAAGTTCCTGGAGAAAATCCAGAACCAGTGCCCCGGCATTTCTCTGGTCGCCCATGATCGCATAGCAGGTACGGTATTCCGGTCCATTTTCCAGTGATACAATGCGGCATCCGCCTTCCTCTGAAAGCTTCTGTCCAATAGTTGCCGGCATGATCGCCCAGGTCTTCTCAAGATCAAGAAGCTGACGCAAAAGTGCCATATTATCAAGGGATACCTTCACCTCTGAATTGTTTCCAAACCAGTAATCATGCCACATCATAAAAGAATTACTCCACGGGATATAAATCTCGTCCGCACTCTTTAAATAAGAAGGAAGAATACCGTCCTCGTATCCGGCATCTTTATTACAGATCAGAACCAGTTTTTCCTCAAAAAGCGGTACCGTCTGCACCTTCTTAAAAAAATGTGGGTTTGTGATAAGTCCCATATCTGCTTCTTTATTCTCAACTGCTTTATAGGATATATTGGAACGCATAGTATCAATATGAAGACTGCAGTTTTTATGTTTCTCCAGAAAACTGCCGATGATCTGCGGCATGAAATAAAAATTCAGACTATCCACATTTGCAATCTTCAGAATATCAGATGGTTTTTCATTCTGGATCTGACTTGTTTCCAGCCACAGCTGCTCCCATTTACGGGCAAGAGGCACAAAACGCTTTCCCGCATCTGTGAGTTCCAGTGTGCGGGCGCCCTTTTTGCGGATAACAAGTTCTGTTCCAAGTTCTTCCTCCAGAGCAGACAGACGATGACTCAGTGCAGGCTGTGAGACGAACAAAACTTCTGCTGCCTTAGACAATGATGAACTGGATACAATTGTGAGAAATGTATGGATATCTGTGTAATTCAATTCAAACTCCTCCTTTTGTGACAGTATATGCATACGCTCAGAGCGTTGTCTCGGTCGAGAATAATACCTATAAATTCTTTTTATATTATATAGATAAAATATCGAATTTACAATATAATATTTTGATACTATAATATCCACAGATTAAGAAAGATAGGAATGATTTACATGGATAAGGCAGTCCTTGAACGCCGATTACATTTGACAGTGACTTTTATTGGTGGTTTTATGGGATGTTATGCAATTTTCAACCGTTGTGATGTTTTTGGTTCTGCACAGACCGGCAATCTGATCTCATTTGTCATGGATCTCACAGGCCGCTCTGATCCTCATATGTTTTTCCGTTTCTCTGCATTGCTGATCTACATTTTTGCGATGGTTGCGACTGTTTTTCTCTCACACAAGCTGCAGAAGACTACTCTGAAATTTGTTAGTCTCCTGATTGACGCCCTGACTTTTCTCCTTCTCGGATTTCTTCCGGAGGATATGGATCCTTTCATTGCACTGTATCCTGTTTTTTTTGCCACGGGATTTCAGTGGTGTTCCTTCAAAGGTGCAGATGGATTCAACAGTTCCTGCATCTTCTGTACCAACAATCTCCGTCAGTGCACAACAGGCTTTGCAGAATACCTTTACAGCAAAGACTCCGAGGCACTTCGAAGGGGAATTTTTTATGGAAAAGTACTCCTTTCTTTTTATCTGGGTGTAGCAATATGTTTTCTGTTCTGTCAGAGATTTCATCTCTCAAGTGCATGGGCAGGACTTCTCCCTGTATGTGCTGCACTTGTACTTGTCAATGAAGAACGTATTCTTTCCAGAGAGAACGAGACAGAAAAAGATGAGGTTCTCAGGATTCACGCCTGAGATCCTCTTTTTGTATTTTTTTCGGTTATTTTGTATTTTTTTCGGTTATATTGACATTTTTATCTTTTTTTGATATCATAGTGTCTGGAATATATGTTTTATATTACAAATGAAGGGAGAGAAAGAAGAATGGGCGTTGCATCATTAGTACTTGGTATCATCTCAATCGTAATCGGAGTTTTTTCCGCAGGCAGTCTTGGCTGGTTCGGCGCAATTCTGGGTATCATCGGAGTTATTCTCGGTGCACTCGGAAGAAAGGATCCAGAGAAAAAAGGACTTGCAACAGGTGGTCTTGTATGCTCTATTATCGGATTAGTTTTATGTCTGATCTTATATATTGCATGCGCTGCTGCCATTGGTGGACTCGCTTCTATTTCATGATTTAATATCCAACAACACTCAGGGGCTTTGTGTATATTCGCAAAGCCCCTGTTTTATCTCAGACAACTTGAATATTGGGAGGAAACATGCATTCGTTTATAAATATTTTTGGATTTTCAATCCCTTCTTATGGTCTTCTTATTACAATTGGTCTTATAACAGCCAATGCGATAGCCTTTATGGTCATTCATCACAGGAAAGATGATATCAATGATTTTATTATATTGGAAGCCTCCGGGATGTTAGGTGCATTCTTAGGTTCCAAGTTACTTTATTTGCTTGTGTCAATAAGAGAAATCCCCTGGGGCAGTCTCACTCTTTCAGATTTCTGCCAGCTAATGCAGGGAGGATTTGTTTTTTATGGTGGATTGCTCGGAGCACTTTTTTTCATCCCTCTGGCTGGCAAACTGTTCCAGATTGATGCCTTCTCATATTTAAAAAACTACATTTTTATTTTACCTTTTTTGCATTCCTTTGGCAGAATTGGCTGTTTCATGGCTGGTTGTTGTTATGGAATTCCTTATACCGGTCCTGGTGCTGTAGTTTTTCCAGATAATTCTCTTGCGTTATCCGGAATTTCATTATTTCCCATTCAGATAGTCGAGGCCGCTTTATTATTCTGCATCTTTGTTATACTGATATTATTATGTATAAATCAAAAAGAAATCTACAGTGTTTCTGTTTATTTAATTTTATATGGAATCGTCAGATTTTTGCTTGAATTTCTGCGTTACGATCAACGTCGTGGATTCGTTTTCCATCTATCAGTTTCCCAATGGATCAGTATTACTGTCATTCTGAGTACATTACTATATACAAAAAGAAGATCTTCTAACATCTGCTAAGAAGATCTTCTTTGTTTTTTATGCTATATTATGCTGCCGGCTCCTCTGCTGTTGTATCTGGTGCACTGTCCCCAACCGCTGACTCCATGGTCATGAGAAGTCCGTCTGCCAGTTCCTGTGGCATACCAGCTTTCTTCATATTCTCTGTGAGCACAGCCCAATTCGCGTTAGTAAGATATTCTGACATTCCTTCCTGATCATCTGCTGTATAAACGGTTCCAAGATTCTTGAGATCCGGAATTTCTGCACCCTGACCATAAGCACCTGTCAGAGAAAGTGTTCCGAGTGACACTCCTGATGTTACTAAAGAAAGATCGAATGTGCTTGTTTCAGCAGCTGCGTCAGAGTTCATGTTTATTACGGCACTGAAACCATTCAGCATATTAGATACAGAAGCATCTCCGCTATCTTCAGCTGTACTTTCCGGGAAGGAAACAGTAAAGGTTCCGTTATAATATCCCGGTTTTTCAGGCTTGAGTTCAAGATTCTCCACCTTGATATCAAGCAACTCTGTTCTGTCTACTGCAAAGATATAATCTCCATTCCAGAGTCCATCTGCTGACTCTCCGTTTCCCGTAAGTGTCAGATGACTGTCATCTGCACCAACTTCCAGAAGAAGAGCTGTTTTTCCATTCTGTGATGGGGTTTTCAGAGTGAAAAGCGGCTCATAATCCGTTCCATCCACAACTGCAATCTCGCGTCCAACAATCTTATTTTCACTATTTACCCAGACTTTCTCAGAAAACTTCTCTGTACTTCCGCTGTCTTCTGTTTCTGAGGACTTCATATCTTCTAACAATTTCTCAATCGCTGACTGATATGCTGTATACTGTTCTTCACTGGAATATCCATTCTCTGTCCAGCAATCAAAAAGTTCCTTAATCTCTGCGTCATCCTTCGCCGATGCCAGGATACTCTCCAGCATAGTCCGGGCAGAAGCTTCTGTGATCATTCCTTCGTATACCGTGCAGTCTTCACCGATTCCCTCCACAGAAACAGTCTCATCAACACTATTTCCCTCTTCCACGCTGTCAATCACAAGTGTTCCATAACGATCAAGAAGCGTTCTGGTTGTCTCCGCATCCGGCAGAACAGAACCCAGGTCAGATAATACATTCATATAGGTCTGCATAATTTCCTGTGATTCACCATTCATTCCATCCACTGTCTTTACTGCAATATATGCATCAGAAATCTCCGGAATCTGAATGTACTGCGTCATCTCTGCCATATCCTGATATATATTCAGATTGCAGATTTTTTCTCCATTCAGAAGAATAGCCGAATCTATTGCTTCGATTCCGTCTTTAACAGAAATATCCATGTCCATTTTCAGATCCTGTAACCATGTCAAATCTTCCTGTCCAAGCATGGAGCCAATAATTGCCTTGCCGGTGTCTTCTACCTTAAGTGTCAGCGTTCCCTTTGAGCCCTGCAGCGATCTGTTCACATCCTGTGCATATCCATCAATTGCCCCCGCAACTGATTCTGTAAGTGTCTGAAGAGATGCCCTGGCTGTCTCCTGATAGGAACCCGCAGCCCATACATTACTTCCTCCCGCCAGGATCATCGAAGAACTCATTGCCACAGCTGCGGTCTTTTTAAGAATATTTCTTCCTCGATTCATATTCGAAATCCTCCCATCTTTAAAAAATCAATATATTTGATAATTAGATCTTATCATATTTTTCGACACCACACAACCATTTTCGATTGAATATTCTGAATTTTTACAGCAATTTATTTTGTTCACAGGTAACAGCGATCTAACCACTCTGATTTTTGTTTGTTGGTTGACTTTTTTTCTTCCGACTGTTATTCTTGAAACAAAAAAGGAAGTACATTCTATGACAGAAGAAGAAATAAAAAAACAAATTGAAATTCAACGAAATTATTTTTATTCAGGAGCAACCCTCCCTGTAAAAAGCCGACTAGAAGCTCTCAAAAAATTAAAGGAGTATATCCTGAGCCACGAAAAAGAGATACACGATGCCCTCCATGAAGACCTTGGCAAAAGCTCTTTTGAGAGCTATATGTGTGAAACGGGACTCGTCCTGAGTGAGTTGACACACATGATCCGGCACACAGAAGAATACGCAGAGGAACAGGATGTCCACACACCGATCTCACAGTTTGCCGCCCACAGTTATAAAAAGCCTGTCCCCTATGGTGTAATTCTCATTATGAGTCCGTGGAATTATCCATTTCTCCTTTCTCTTGACCCGCTGATCGATGCACTGGCTGCCGGAAATACTGTGATTCTTAAGCCCAGTGCCTACTCACCAGCCACGACGGCATTGATCGAGACTCTTGTTAAGGACTGCTTTGAACCAGAACTTGTCTCCGTTGTCACCGGCGGCCGCGAAGAAAACACCTGTCTGCTCAATCAGCATTTCGATTATATTTTCTTTACCGGAAGCCAGAACGTCGGCAAAGAAGTTATGGCAAAGGCAAGTCAGTTCCTCACTCCTGTCACTCTGGAACTCGGTGGCAAAAGTCCCTGTATCGTGGATCGTAAATGCAATCTGAAGCTTGTTGCCCGCAGGATTGTTTTTGGTAAATTTCTTAACTGCGGCCAGACCTGTGTCGCTCCTGATTACATCTATTGCGACCGCAAGATCAAGGATCGTCTTGTAAAGCATCTGATCCGTCAAATCCGCCGGCAGTATTCAGAAACACCTCTTCAGAATCCAAATTATGGAAAAATCATCAACGAAAAGCATTTTCACAGACTCTGTGACCTGATCACTTCCGGAAAGGCATCCTATGGTGGAACTTCCGATCCGGATACGCTTCGTATCGAGCCAACGATTCTTGACTCTGTTTCCTTTGATGATCCGGTGATGCAGCAGGAGATTTTTGGTCCGATCCTGCCAATTATAACTTATGATTCTTTAGATGAAGTTATTCCAAAGATCAATTCCATGCCTCATCCTCTCGCACTTTATATTTTTACTTCCCGGCAAAAAATCGCCCGGAAATTTATGGAGCAATGTAGTTTCGGAGGCGGATGCATCAACGATACTCTGATCCACCTTGCAACTTCTGAGATGGGATTCGGTGGTTTTGGCGAAAGCGGAATGGGGGCTTATCATGGTGAAGAAGGATTCCGAACCTTCTCACATTACAAGAGCATTGTTAACAAAAGAACCTGGATTGATCTTTCCATGCGCTACCAGCCATATACACCACGTGATGAAAAACTGCTGCGAAAATTTCTGAAATAAGTCTTAGCAGACATATTCCACATGCATCTGGCAGCATCCTCGCGGAGTGCTTTTTGCTTTATTGAAAGATTACGGAGTTATTTTCTGTAAAGCAAAGAATATGACGGACTTAAATAGTCCGTCATAAATTCAGAATGATTTTGTGTACTTTTTTCCTTACAAAATAATAACAGATTACCTGCAGGATGATTGTGATGATCCAGGATACCGGATAGGAGATAAAGAGGAAACTTAAGCTTCGGTGATGCGGGAACAATCCAAAGATCCACACAATACGTGTTCCTACTGTACCAATAATAGAAAGGATCATCGGCACGCCAGACCGTCCCATTCCACGAAGCGCACCCGGAATCAGATCCATGATGCCGCAGCAGAAATACGGGATCGTTGTGTAGGCAAGAATCTCAATGCCACACTGGATAACCTTCGGATCACTGGTATACAGGCGGAGTAATTTATCACCAAAGAAATACGCCCCGCATCCTAAAGCAAATGAAACTGCAAAGGACAAAATAACACAATCCAGAAGGACTTTGTCCATACGTTTCGTCTTACGTACACCATAGTTCTGGCTTGTAAAGCTCATACAGGACTGTGTAACAGCATTCACCGAAACATACAAAAATCCAAAAATATTATTCGCAGCTGTATATCCTGCCATAGCAATCGAACCAAAAGAATTTACAGAGGACTGCAGCAACGCATTGGAAATGTTGATCACTGTACTCTGGATTCCTGCCGGAATTCCTACCTGGAAAATCTGACGCAGATAGCAGCCTTTTATGGTCAGCTTCGAAAATCTGAGCTGATAACTTCCCTCTGAGCAATGCAGGCAGCGTAATACAAGTATGCAGGAAATACCCTGTGAAATTACCGTGCCGATCGCGACACCTGCCACTCCCATATGAAACACAATAACGAGAAGCATATTGATTCCTGCATTTGCAAGTCCCGATATGATCAGATAGAACAGAGGACGTTTGGTATCTCCCACCGCCCTTAAAATAGCTGCGCCATAATTGTACAGCATGAAGAACGGCATTCCAAGAAAGTAAATACGCATATATAGTGTTGAATAATCAATAACATTATCCGGTGTACCCATAATTTCAAGTGCCAGCCTGGAAAAAATCAGTCCGGCAAACGCCATGATGACACCACTGATCAGTGCAAGTGTGATCGCAGTATGCACTGTTTCAGACATTTCTTTATGTTTACCTGAAGCATAGAATCGTGCAGCGAGCACATTCGCTCCAAGAGATATTCCGATAAATAAATTTGTAAATACAGCAATCAGAGCGGTGGTCGATCCGACTGCCGCCAGTGCTTCACTTCCCGAAAACTGCCCTACAACAATGATATCTACAGCATTAAACATTAGCTGCAAAATTCCGGAAAGCATCAGTGGCATCGAAAATGAAATCAGTTTATCCATGATCGAGCCATTGCACATATCAATCTCATATTTGTTATTCTTCAAAATTACTTCCCCCAGACAACAAGAATAAAAATATTAATTACGTTAAAAGAACCCCATGGCATGATTTCTCATACCACGAGGTTCGGTATTACTCTGTTTGGACACGATATATAAATCTATGATTCATATAATTTAAGAACAATATGTTCTTAATGGTTTTTCTTATGCATTCTTCTCAGCGATTGCTGCCTGAGCTGCTGCCAGACGAGCGATCGGTACACGGAACGGTGAG
>OGXW01000900.1_pt1 | contig 22763 bp, 24 predicted proteins | sample 1576341 | NCBI WGS metagenome assembly OGXW01 (sample SAMEA3541592, study PRJEB24748) | human gut metagenome | biome: human gut; feature: human-associated habitat; material: faeces | place: China | collected 2012
ATAAATAATATTATACAAATTTTCATTAATAAACTTTATTGTAGATTTATGCCATTCAACAAATAGTTCTAAAGGTATTTTATTTTCATATAAAGCACACCTTAAATAATATTCTCTCATATCTTCATTTTCTAACATAGAAGCATGCTGAGTATATTTATATAAATTTTCTTCTAAATTATTGCTAAAGAAATCCCATCTTAAATTTTCAAGCTCTAATGCTAGAAAATTATTTTGTTTTGCTAATAAGTTACTAGTATAAGTTTTTCCAGCCGCTGGAACTCCTCCTATTGTAATAAATTTCATTTTTTGTTTTCTCCAATATTCTACAAGGATTACTATCATTTTTTATTAATATTTTTATATTTACGAATGTATTAATAGATATATAATCTTATTCTCTTTCATGTCCTTTGCTTTCTCTATTTCTTTCTTTAATTTTATTTCCTATATACAATGCTATTTCATTTGGTTTTTTACCTTGCGTATTTATAATCTCTGTATCAAATAAACTGGTAGTTATTTCTCTTAAGTTTTTTTCAATCTTTTCAAATTCTTTAGGATTTGATACTAACAATTTTTCCATATACGCCATAGGTTTATCTCTTTTTTCATTTCTTTTTAATCTTTCTTCTGTACTAGCTGTCAAATAAAATGTTAATTCAGGTTTTGGAAATAATTGTAATAATTTGTAAACTTCTTTAGCTAAAGTATCTGGATATTTTTGTTTCATTAAAGCATAACTTCTTAAAGCAAAATATGAATCTTGCAATACTATTCCATTATCATTGATTTTATAATTATATAAATCTTCACTAATTGCCAAAGTATATAACTCATTAATTAAATCTATATGTAATTTACCTTTTTTAGATTGGGCTACTGTGAAATCATAAATTGCACACTCATCACTAATAGTTCTTTTTTGAATTTTATTAACAGTCAATATTTCAGACAAATATTTTGTAATAGTTGTTTTTCCAGATAAATCCATTCCTTCAATTAAAATTTTTCCTTTTTCTTTTTTCAATGAAATCCACTCCTATATTACGATCGATATTTTATATTATTTGTTTATTTTACAAGTTGAAATTTCTTTAAAATTTATGATAATACAAAATAGAGAGCAGTTTAAAATTATTTTTATTCTGCTCTTTTATTTTATTTGTTTTTATAACTTTCTAACCCTGTTCTTATTGCTATATTTACAAGTTTAGAAATAGATATTCCATATTTTTCTCTCATATCTTCTAATTTTTTGTATATTGATTCTCTTATTATTATTGATCTTGCTACATTTATTTCATCTTTTCTTTTTCTATATATAACTACTTTTTCTGCTATTTCAAAATCATCTATGCACGCATCTATGATTTTATTTACTGAAGCATCTAATTCTTCATTTGCAATTTCTTTTAGTTTGTCATACAGATTTCCTTCTATTTCAACAGATTTTTTTACCCATTTTTCTTTCTCGTAAAATCTATTATACCAATTCACAAAATCATCTCCCAATATTACACGTTTTCAGTATTTCATATTATTATACAACAATACATTGCCTGTTTTAATTACTATTTATTTCCATTTTATCAACCTTAAGGGGTTGACATTTATTTTTCTTTGTTTTACAATATCCTAAAATATGGAAGATATTATAAAAAAAGGAAGGAATAGAAATATGAGTAAAATGTACCAAAGATATTTAGAATTGAAAAAGATTAATCCAAATCAAATTTATCTTTTTAAAAGTGGAATTTTTTATCTTTTTTTAGCTGATGATGCTAAAAAAATGGCTTCTTTGTTAAATTTAAAATTAACTAATCTTAATGAAAATGTATTAAAATGTGGATTTCCAGTTAATAATCTCGACAAATATTTAAATCTAATAAAAACTTTAGGATATACAATAGAAATTGTAGATTCTGTAACATCTTCTCCATTACCTAGTAAAAATTATTTATTAAATACTTCTGTAAAAAATCTAATTGACTCTATTTGTTTAATTAAAGCTGATGAGCTTTCAATAAAAGAAGCTTATTCTTTAATTGATTCATTAAATTTAAAAGCTAAAAAAATAAAAGAGGAGATGAATAATTAATATGGAATCTACTACAATCAATGATAAAACCCCTAATAATAAAAGTTTAAAAATTTATCAAAAATATATAGAACTTATAAATTATTCAAATGATATTGTTCGTAAATATCCAAAATGTGAAAATTTTGCACTTGTTCAAGAAATAAAAAATTCATTATATACTGGTCTTAGAAATTTAATGTATGCAATAAAATCATTTAACAAACATGATAAACTTCGTTACTTAAATGAGTTTGACGTAAATTTAAATCTACTAAAAGTTCATATTAGATTATCATTTAAATATAAATATATTTCCTTACAAAATTACCAAAGTTGGGCCAATTTACTTACTGATATTTGTAACATGTTAGGAGGTTGGATTTTGTCTTGCCAAAAACGATAAGAAATCAATTTTACAAAAAACTTACTTTTGAAAAATTACTTCAGGCTCATTATAGAGCTAGAAAACATAAAGCTTATAAAAATGAAGTTATAAAATTTGAGTTCAATTTAGAAAATAATCTTGTTAATATTCAAAATAGATTAAAAAATAAAACATATCGCTTAGGAAATTACTTTTCCTTTAAAGTATATGAACCTAAGGAAAGAACCATACAAGCCTTACCCTATCAAGATAGAATTGTGCATCAATGGTATGTAGAAGAATTTATAAAACCTTATATTATTCCTCGTTTTATAGATACTACATTTGCATGTTTAAATGATAGAGGTACACATGCTGCTGTTAAAGAAGTCCAAAAACAAATGAGAATTTTTAAACGTAATCATGGTGATTTTTGGATTCTAAAATGTGATATTAAAAGATTTTTTTACAATATAAATCCTTACATTTTATATACAATTATGCAAAAATATATTCAAGATAAAGATTTATTGTTTTTAACTCAAATTTTAATTTTTAACGGTCCAATCAATAAAAATGCTATTGGCGTTCCTATTGGTAATTATACTAGCCAATTTTTTGCTAATATATATTTAAATGAATTAGATCAATATATAAAACGAGTCTTAAAAATAAAAAATTATACTCGCTATATGGATGATTTTATTCTAATTTTAAAAACTAAAAAAGAATGTATTCATGTTAAAAAACAAATAGAAGATTTTTTACATTCTAATTTACGTCTTGAGTTAAATGCTAAATCTCGATATTATCCATATAAAATGGGTGTAAATTTTTGTGGATATAGAATATTTCTTACTCATAGATTATTACGATTATCTAGTAAGAAAAAAATTAAGAAAAACGTTAAAAGATGGAATCAAAAGTTTGAAACTAACTCACTAGACTTAGAGCATACTATGCAACAATTAAATTCTTGGTTAGGACATGTAGAACATTGTAATGCTTACAATTTGAAGCAAAAAGTTCTTAATAATTGTAATTTTTTATATGGTAGCTCTGCTGTTGCTGATATCGAAAAAAAATTGATTTTAGATATTGAACAAGATATTAAGAACAATAACTAAATTTTATAATTATAATATTTAAACAACACTATTCTATTAGTAAATTTCAAAATAACTTATTTTGTTTTATTTATTAATAGAATTTGTGTTGTTTTTTTCATACACTTGGATTTTCGTTTTATAACTACTAAAACAATCGTGTACTATTTATGTGTTTATGATATAAAATCTGATGTTTATATCACTGGAATTAAACTTCTTTGATACAAATCTTGCTGTAAATTTCATTTTCTTTTTTACAACTTTTTTCATTCTACAGTTATAAAATAAGCATTTAGTCTTTCCTTTCGGAAATGTCCTTAAACATTTCCCATCTAAGATAGATTCCTTTATGAACCTTTGTGTATCGAAGTGCTACGAGCACCGGACGGAAGCCATTGTTGTAATTGCTATTACCATTTGTACGATTGAAATAGAACAACCCGGCATTGGAACCATTCCATAAATTGCCCCCACGTTTAGAAAACGGATTGTTCAGCGCTGGAAAGTAAGAGTAGTACAGTTTAATCCCAAATATTGTTTATTTTTTTCTAATTATATCATTTCCACGTATTTTTGTACAGAGAAAATTAGAATTTTGTGCCGAATAAAAGGGCCCGAAGGCCCAAGGAATATTCTAAAGTGCTACGAGCACCGGACGGAAGCCACTGCAGTAATAGCTATTACCACCCGTACGATCGAAATAGAACAACCCGGCACCGGAACCACTCCAAAAACTGCCCCCACGTAAAGAAAACGGATCGCTCAGCGCTGGAAAGTAAGAGTAGTCTCCCTTCCATGATGTTGCACCGGTTCCGCTAGTAGATGTCTCTCTAATAGCATCACCAAATATATATTTATTAACATTATAATTTGCTCTACTTTTTGTATCTATATCTGTACTTGTTTCAGTTTTATCATATGGATATACTGTTACATATTTTGTACTTTCTGTTCTTTTTCCTGAATCTGTTAAACTTGAACCATAATAGTTTAGATTTCCATTTCCATTTGCTACATATCCTGCTGTTCTTTCCCAAACTCCTCCGCTTAGGTCAAATACTCCATACATATTTAATGTTGAACTTGATTTTTGTCCTTCTATTTGATCCCATGTATAAGTTCCATTATTTGCTGTATTTCCTGTTGTTGTTAAATTATCTAATGTTTTTATACTTGCCCCAGCATTTGTTGTTCCTGTTGTTACTCCTGTTACTGCATATACACTATTTACTCCTATTTTTCCTGCTGTTTCTGTTCTTTTTGCACTTCCACTATTTAAAGTAATATTGTTTATATATGGTTCATTATTATTATTTCCATATTTACTTTGTGCTAAATATGCTACTGCTCCCCATTCACTATTTTTCATCAAATGGCTATCTGTTGTTGAACTACTTAATCCATATATATTTCCACTTTCTGTTAATGTTCTTGAAACATTATATGCATCATTTATATTTATATAATTCATTGAATATGTTATTGGTTGGAATGTTGGATATTTTATTGATGTTGCCGTTGATCCATATATTCCGTCTAACCAGTTTCTTGCTGTTTGTGAACTATCATCTTTTGTTCCAGCTTCAATTGCTGCTGTCCATGAAGATGTTTGACTATAATTTGCACTACTTGCTTTTACTGGTGCTGAATTATTTCCACTTGCATATCCTGCTTCAAATTTTGCTACCCATATTCCTGTTATTTCTTTATCCCATCCTCCATTTGCATATCCTATGCTACTTTCATTTGTAAATGCTGGATGTACATAATAATAATCTGTTGTTGTATCTACTTCTTCTGTTGCTGATTTTGCTCTTTTTGCTGTTTCTTTTTTTGTTTTTGTATCATCTGTATAATATTCATCTGTTGTTCCTAATAAGAATTTTACATCTATTGTTTTTGCACTACTATTTATTTTGTATGCAAATCTTGGTATCCATACCCAATAACTTCCATCTTCTGTTACAGCATTTGCCCATTTACTGCTTGTGTAATCATACCAATTATTTTCATCAAAACCTGTTTCACCAGATTTTATTACTGTTCCTTTATTACTTCCTTCTGGTAAATTGAACATTACTTCTGTCATTCCACTTAATATTCGTGGTTCATTTACGCCTTTTTCTTTATTGTAGCTTCCATCTGTTATCATATAATCTTCTAAGCTACTTAATGCTGAATTTTCAACTTTAGCTGCTGCCTCTGTTGCTTCTTTTGCCTTTTGTGCTTGTGTTAATATTCCATTACTTCCTGTTAACATTGCAATACTTACTCCTGATAGTATTAATAATACAATTATTGTTATTACTAATGCTATTAATGTAATTCCCTTTTCTTTCATCATTTGAATCTCCCTTCTTCTAGCTAAATAGGCATGTTTAGCTATTTTATCTTTTTTATATTTTTTGTTCATGAACAAAGTATACCATAACGTTTTTTGTTTTTCAATATCTTTTCCACTTTTTTGTGGTTTTTTCTTCATGTTTTTTTTTTTATTTTTTTGATATTGTAATAATATGTCAAATTTATAAGTTTCGTATAAAAAAATAAAATTTTATACATTATATATATGGAGGGTTATAATGAAAAACACAACTAAAAATCAAAAAATTTTAATTGGAAAATTGCTAAGAGAAACTCGTCGCTCACTTGGGCTTACTCAAGAATATGTAGCAGAACAACTAGGCCTTGCACCACGTTATATTTCTGATATTGAACGTGACAAGACCAAAGGTAGTATTGATACTTTAGTAAAATTGTGTAATATTTATAACATAACTCCAACATACGTTTTACAAGATTTTTTAACAGTTTCTCATGATACAAAACTTGACTCTACCTTAGCTGGTTTTTATCAATTAAGTGAAAAAGATAAAAATGTTATAAGACAGCTTATTTCTTTTATGAACACACCAAAAAAGAAATTGTAGAAGGATTTATTCTAATCCTTCTATTATTATTTTTACAGCAGTTTTAAATCCTAATTTAAACTGTTCTTCTGCTTCTATTCCCTCCTTTTCATTATTTTGTTCTAAATATTGTAAAAATACTTCTTTCATATTATCATCTAAATTTTCTTTTATAAATTTAGACAATTTATTATTTTTATTCAATAGTTTAAAATATTCCTTATTTTCTGGTACATATTCAGATAAGTATAAATTATTATTATAAATTTTTCCTATCAAGTCCTCCTCTAACAATTCATTTAAATTACTTTCAACTTTCATTTTTTTACCTTCCTTTCTTTTGTATAGTTTCTGGATATCCTTTTTCTATGTATATTACTATATCATTTTTTTCAACCTTTGTGGGTTATTTTTTATGAAACCCCAAAAATAGTATATGAAAATTTTATATTTTTTATAAACATCACTTTTTTGATATTTATATATTTATTTGAATTTTTTAATTTCATTTTTTATTTTACGAAAGTGCCATTTTCTTTTATGAAAATATTTTTTTATATAGCTTAGTAAAAAAATATTTTTTCACATAAAAAAACCGCTAATTTTTATATTTAAAAATTAACGGTTTAAAATTTGATTATATAAAAAATTTAATTATCACTTTTTAGAATGAAATTTTTTCATTTAACCAACTTTCTAATTCATCTATTTTTATTCTTATTTGTTCCATTGTATCTCTATCACGAATTGTTACTGTTTCATCTTCTAATGTGTCAAAATCAACTGTTATACAATATGGTGTTCCTATTTCGTCCTCTCTTCTATAACGTTTTCCTATGCTTCCTGCTTCGTCATAGTCACACATAAAGCTTTTAGCTAACTTATTATATACTTCATTTGCTTTATCAGATAATTTTTTAGAAAGTGGTAATACTGCTACTTTATATGGTGCTAATGCTGGATGTAAGTGTAATACTGTTCTTACATCACCTTCTGCAATTTCTTCTTCATCATAAGCATTACATAAAAATGCTAATAAAACTCTATCTGCTCCTAATGATGGTTCAATTACATATGGTACGTATTTTTCATTTGTTTCTGGATCTTGATATGTTAAATCTTGTTTTGAATGGTTCATATGTTGTGTTAAATCATAATTTGTTCTATCAGCAATCCCCCATAGTTCTCCCCATCCAAATGGAAATGCGAATTCTATGTCTGTTGTTGCAGCACTATAAAATACTAATTCTTCTTTAGAGTGATCTCTTAAACGGATATTTTCTGGTTTTATTCCTAAATCTAATAACCAATTTTCGCAATATTGTTTCCAGAATTTATGCCATTCTAAGTCTGTTCCTGGTTTGCAGAAAAATTCCAACTCCATTTGTTCAAATTCTCTAGTTCTAAAAATAAAGTTTCCTGGTGTTATTTCATTTCTAAATGCTTTACCAATTTGCGCTATTCCCATAGGCATTTTCTTTCTTGATGTTCTTAATACATTTTTAAAGTCTACAAATATACCTTGTGCTGTTTCTGGTCTTAAATATAATTCTGATGTTTTATCTTCTGTTACTCCTTGGAATGTTTTAAACATTAAATTAAATTTTCTTATATCTGTAAAGTTTGTTTTTCCACAATTTGGACAAGGAATTTTATTATCATTTATGAAATTTATTAATTCTTCATCTGTCATTCCATCTGCTATCATATCTTTTCCTTGGTCATGTGCCCATTCTTCTATTAGTTTATCTGCTCTATGTCTTGTTTTACATTCTTTACAATCTATTAATGGATCTGAAAATCCCCCAACATGTCCTGATGCAACCCAAGTTTCTGGATTCATTATTATTGCGGCATCTAGTCCTACAATATCTTTTTGTTCTTGTATAAATTTCTTTTGCCATGCTTTTTTTATATTATTTTTTAATTCTGAACCTAAAGGTCCATAATCCCAAGAGTTTGCTAATCCTCCATAAATTTCTGATCCTGGATAAATATATCCTCTGCTTTTACATAAGTTTACAATTGTATCCATTGATTTTACCATAAAAATTCCTCCTTCTAATTTTATTTACCAGATCATGAAAGTTTTTTGTTTTTATACGTTAAAACTTATAAAAACGTAAGATGAACAATTTCCATAATATTTTTTAATTAAATTGTTTAGATTATGTCTTTTATAAGTTGCCAGCGTATTTTTATACGTTAAAACTTATAAAAGCATAAGATGATCAATTTAATTAAAAAAGAAAAACAAAAAACTTTCATACCTAGCATACTCGCTAGGGACGAAAGTTATATTTCCGCGTTTCCACCCTATTTCCTAAAACTAAAAGTTTTAAGCACCTTAATTAAAATGTTACTCAAAAGCTCCCCATACTTTATTATTACAAGATTTCCACCAATGACTTGCTCTCTATAAATAATTTACAAGTATTTTTTCTTTCTCAATGCAACTATATTTTTATGATTTCTTGTATTATATTCTCTTATTCAAAAAAAGTCAATAAATTTTCAAAAAAATCTTGCTTATTTATTTTTTTTATGCTAATATAATAACTGTGTTAAACACATAGGGGTATAGTGTCAATGGTAGCACATCGGTCTCCAAAACCGCCTGTGAGGGTTCGAATCCTTCTACCCCTGCCATATAAAAGCACTATATAAATTATAGTGCTTTTTATTTTTTCAATTAGGAGTGTGATTTTTATAATCAAATTATTTCGTTCAACTATTTTTATTGTTATTTTTCTCACATTATTTATTTCAATATTTTTTATTCCAACTACTAATTCCAATTTTAATGATAATTCTTCATCATCCGAAATTTTAGATTTTAATCCCAATGGTTTTATATGGCCTATTCCTCGGTTACACACAAATAAGCTCTTTTTTTGGTAAACGTACTTCTCCTACTTCTGGTGCTTCATCTTCTCATTCTGGTATAGATATTCCTGCGCCACAAGGTACTAATTTTATTGCTGTTGCTGATGGTGAAATAACATTTAGAGACTTTTTAGGAGCTGGTGGGTATACTATTACTCTTTCTTTTAATAATTTTAAAGTAAGCTATTGTCACAGCGATCCTAATTTCATTGTTAAAGTTGGTGATAAAATAAAACAAGGCCAAGTTATACGGAAACGTTGGGCCTAAATATGTTTCAGGAGTAGTTGGAAATCAATATCATGATTCAACTGGTAAAGAAACAAATGGTGCAACTACTCGGATGTCATTTGCACCTTGGTATTAGGGTTAATAATAAATATGAAAATCCATTAAATTATTTTTAGTTTTTATATCAAAAAAATAATTTCTAATTAATATAAAAGTAAAAACCTAGCTATATATTATTATTTTGAAATACCTCATAAGCTACCAAACGAGCTTTGTGAGTGTGCTTGGAGCAACCTGCAGGATTTTTAAAATCTAAGGTTGCAACACACAAGGTATGATAAAATAATAATATATAGCTGGGTTTCAATTTTTATAATGATACAATAAATTTACATATCTTCATCTTCGTCATTTTCGCCACATCCGTGACATCCCCCACAATTACCACTACATCCAGAATGGTCATCATCAATGCCTCCATCCCAATCTAGTTCTATTGTATTTTTACATTCAGGACATTCTACTTCTGTACGATTTTCATCAACATCTATAAAAAATTCATAATTACAATATGGGCAAATTATTTCAAAGTCAAATCCATCTTCTGAGTATATGTCTTTTTCTATGTTATCTAGTACTGTCTGCATTTTAGCCAATTTTTCTTGTACTTCTTTTTGGCTTTTTTCTAAAGCTTCAATTTGTTCTGTTTTATAGCTACTTATATAATCCATTTCTTCTAGAACTGCATCCATAAATCTTACAAATCTTTGCTTTATATAGTTTAAATCTTCTTTATCTTTGATATTTTTTTCTATATCATCTAAAAAACTTTTATACTCATTTTTTAAGGAACCCATTTTATAATCACCTTTCCTATTAAACTCTTTCCATATATTCACAAGTTCTTGTATCAATTTTTAATACATCACCAATGTTTACAAATAAAGGAACTTGAATTTCTAATCCTGTTTCTAATTTTGCAGGTTTTCCTGAAGTTGTTGTTGTGTTTCCACTAAATCCTGGTTCTGTATATGTAACTTCTAATTCAACAAATGTTGGTGGTTCTACTGCAAATGTTTTTCCTTTATAAGAAAGCATTGTAACTTCCATATTTTCTTTTAAATATTTTAAACAATCTCCTAATTGTTCTTCATTTAATGGCATTTGATCATAAGTTTCATTATCCATAAAATAATATAATCCACCATCATTATATAAATATTGCATAGTTTTCTTTTCTATTTCTGCTCCTGGATATTTATCTGATGGGTTAAATGTTTTTTCAAGTGTTGCTCCTGTGATTACATTTTTTATTTTTGTTCTAACAAATGCTGAACCCTTTCCTGGTTTTACATGTTGGAATTCTACTACTCTATATACATTCCCTTCCATTTCAAATGTTGTTCCATTTCTAAAGTCTCCTGCTGAATATACTGCTGCCATAATAATTCTCCTCTCTATTTCCATTTTTTTACTAATTATAAACTTTTACTATTTTACTACAAATTCTTATAAAAATCAAGCAAACTATACTATAATATAATTTTTCTCCGATTTTGTTAAACTTATACAACCAAATTTTGTTATTTGAACTGTATCTTCTATTCTTACTCCAAACCTTCCTGGAATATAAATTCCTGGTTCATTTGTTACAATCATATTTTCTTTTAATGGTACATCAAAACGATGGCTTATATATGGAGCTTCATGTATTTCCATTCCAACTCCATGACCTAATGCATGTATTAAATCATATCCTTCTAATTTAAAGTCATTTTCAACCATCGTTGTTAGAAATCTTGTACTTTCTCCATCTTTCATTTCTTCTAATACTTGTTGTTGCTTTTTTAGTACCAAATCATATACCGGTTTTACATATTCTGGAACACTTCCAACAAATATTGTTCTTGTCATATCTGAACAATATCCATCTATTTTACATCCCATATCTATTGTTATTATATCTTCTTCTTGTATTTTTCTATCAGTAGGTACTGCATGTGGTTTAGATGAATTTTCACCTGATGCTACTATTGTTTCAAAAGATATTCCATCTGCATGATGTTTATAATAATTGTCTATTTCTTCTGCTATTTGCTTTTCTGTCATTCCGGGTTTTATATATGTTTGCAAATATTTAAAACATTCATCTGTAACTTCACAAGCTCTTTGAATTTTAGATATTTCATCTTTATCTTTTATCATTCTTTGTCTTTCAATTATACTATCTGTTTCTACAAGACTATTTATTTTGTATTTTCTAATTAGCTCTTTATATCCTGCATATGTTACATAATTTTCTTCAAAGCCTACATTTTCGCAGAACATAAAAAAGTTTTCATAGTCTTCTTTGGATAATCCATTTACATCATATACAATTATTTCATCATATAATGTTAAAATACTATGGACATGTTCAGTATATCTTCCATCTGTTATAAATATATTATCTTTTCTGGTTAATAATAATGTTCCTTCTGCATCTACATTGGTTAAATATTTTATATTTACTGGGTTCGATATTATTAGCCCTTGTAGATTTAAACTTGACATTGTGTTTCTTAGCCATTGTATTTTTGGATTCATTTTTTTCAACTCCCTACTACTTTTATTTAGTATATAATCCTAGTGTGAATATTTTTAATAATATTAATTTAATTTGTTCAAATGGTACATACATACTAATAAATGATGCTATTACTATGAATGGTCCAAATGGTATGTATTCGTCTGATTTTTTTATTTTACTTACTAATAATATAATACTAAGAATTGCTCCTATTAAGAATGATACTAATGTTACTGCTATTATATTATATTGTCCAAAAAATAATCCTAAAGCTCCCATTAGTTTTACATCACCAAATCCCATTGCCTCTTTTCCATAAATTAGTCCACCTATTAATGTTATAAATAAGAATATTCCTCCACCTATTAGCATTCCTATTAACATCTTTATTGTTATAGCAACATCTGATAATCCATATAAAAATGCAAATATAATTCCTATTTCAAATATTGTTAGGTTAAGTCTATTAGGTATAATTTGCAATTTATAGTCTATTACAAATGCAGATAATAGCATTGGTGTTAATATTAAAAATTTTATTAAGTCTAAATTTGCTATTAATGTTTCTTTTATTCCAAACCTATAAATTAATGTAACATAAATTGCTGATGTTAAAAACATCAGTATATAATTTGGTTTGAAATTCATTTTCATTTCTGTAAAAAATTCTTTTGAAAATACTGGTTTGTATTCTGGAAGTCTTTTATTTGCCCAGTTTACTCCTTCTCCCACAAATAGCCCTATTATTGCTGCTATTACATAATATATGATATTTACATCATTTATATACATTTTTTATTTCTCCTTAGTTTAAATTCATATTTATTTTTGTTCTTTTATTTTTGCTTTTAATTTATTTTCAATTGGTCTTTTCCATGCTGTATACCAAAAATCTTTTTCTTCAATTGCATCAACTAATATTGTGTACATTTTACACAAGTTTCCACCAATTACATCTGTAAAAATTTGATCTCCTACAACAGCTATATTTTCTGGTTTTTCATTTAGTTGATTTTGGGCAATTTTCAAACCCTTTTTTAATGGTTTCATTGCAAAATATGTATATGGTATATTTCCTAATTTTTTAGAAACTTTTTTTACTTTTTCCTTATCATTGCTATTTGATACTATGTATAATTTAGTTCCTTGACCTTTTAACTCTTTTGCCCATTTTTCAATTCTTTTTGGCATTTCTTTATTATAATTTACTAATGTATTATCAACATCTAAAATTAATGCTTTTATCTTATTTTTTTGTAACAATTCTATTGTTATTTCTTCTATTTTATTTACATATTTATTAGGATAAAATAACATGATTTCCTCCGTATAATTTTTCATTTATATATTACCAATTTAAGCACTTTTTGTCAAGAAATGATTTTGGGGTCGGAGGAAAAAATCATAGTTTTAGATTATATCTCCAAAGCTAGAAATTATACTTTTATTTTAAAATATCATATAAGCGGCCAAACGAACTTTGCGAATGCGATTGGAGCAACCTACAAAATTTAAAATTCTAATGTTGAGACACACAAGGTATTAAATAAATAAAAATATAATTTCTAGCTTTTCTAATTAATACTAATTAATTAACTGATTTTTTCCTCCGACCCCAAAATCATTTACAAAATCTATGATTTCCTATTACTACCGTAACTGGTCTTGACCATATCCACTTATTAGTAGCTGTTTTAGGGTTAAAATAATATATTGCTCCATATGATGGATCCCATCCATTTAATGCATCTTGTGCTGCTTTTTTTGCTGTTGAATTTGGACTTAGGTTTATTTGTCCATCTGACACAACGTCAAATGATCCTGATTGATATACAACCCCTGATATTGTATTTGGAAATGAACTGTTTTTTACTCTATTCATTACTACAGCACCAACAGCTACTTGACCTGTATATGGTTCTCCTCTAGCTTCTCCATATATTAGTCTTGCCAATAAATTTACATCATTAGAATTACTAGAACTTGTACTAGATGATGTAGATGAAGTCATTATTCCCATTGCTTTTAGTGTTTCTTTACCTGCTATCCCATCTACTTTTAAGCCGTTTTTTCTTTGAAAATATTTAACCGCTTCTAATGTTCCTGAACCATATATTCCATCTACATTTCCTTTATAATATCCCCATCTTTTTAATTTAGTCTGAATTTGTCTTACTTCTTCTCCTCTTGAACCATATTTAGATAATGCATATGATACATTACTATTATCAGAAAATATTATTACAAAACTACTAAATGCCGATATTATTATAATAAATAATATAATAATTTTTCTATTTTTAGAATTTTTTTGTTTTAAGTTCATAATAAATCACCCTTGTTAAAATTAGTTTAATGTTATTTTTAACAATATTGGCATTTATTATACTATAATGTTCAATTTATATATTTTAACAATATCTGCATAATATTGATTCTAGTCCAACTTGTAAATCTATTAATCCATTTTTATAATTATAATCTAAATCTCTTAATTCTTGTAATATTTCTTTTAATTCATTAATTTTAAAGTAGCTTGATTGTGTTTTATATTTTCCTGTTAGAAATGTTTGGTTTGGTTTTAAATTTAAACTTGTTATTAAGTCTTTATTGCTATTTAATGCTATTTTAGTAAAATATAATTTTTTAAAATGATTATATAGATTTATTAATATTTTTTGTATTGGTTCTTTATTGTATATCAAATTTTGTAACACTTCTAATGCTCTTTTTGTCTCTTTTTTTCCTAAATTATCAGTTAAATCAAATATTACATTTTCTAATTTTTTAGTTGTTAATAAGTCTATATCTTCTTTTTTTATTGTTCCATTTTCCCCAGCATATTCTATAAGTTTTCTAATTTCATTTATTAATTCTTGCATATTTGTGCCACATGTTTCAATAAAATATTTTGTTGTTACATTATCTATTTTTACTTTATATCCATTACAAATTGCAATAATTCTTTTTTCTAATTGGATTGGTTTTTGAAAATCCACTTTACATGTAATTCCATATTTATCAAATGTTTTATATAATCCAAATCTAGTATCTACATCTTCTTCAATAAAAACTAATACTACAGATTCTTTTATAATGTCTATATTTTCTTTTATATACTCCTCTAGTTTTTCTCTTATTTTAACTATTTCTGTGTTTTTTCTTTTTCCTTCTTTTTTCAAAATGTTTGTATTTCTTGCAATTATAAGTTTTTTTTCATATCCAAATGCAGGTGTTTCTATATCTGATATTAGTTCTTGAACATTAGTATCATCAATTGAAATAAAGTTTATTCCTTTTACAGCTTCTCCAAATTTGTTTTTTATCTTTTTTACAAGATTTTCGATTAAAAATAATTCTTCTCCATACAAAAAATATATACTTTGTAAATCATTTGTTTTTAGGTCTTTTTCCAAAATTTCAATTGATTGCATCTAATTTTCATTCCTTTCCTATTATAATTCTAAAAATTTCTGCAACACTCCAACATTGTGCAAAAGCTCCTTTTGGTAATTGTGGCTCTACACTATCATATATTTCAGCTATACTTCCTATACATCCACTTTCATTTATTTCTTTGGTGAATATTTTTTCTGTTTTATTTATAAATTTATTGATTTTTGTCTGTACTTTTTCTTTATCACCTTTATCTTTTGTTGCCTTTAATTTATTTTTTAATGAATTATAATATAATCCTAATAACCATGTCCATGTAATTCCTTGATGATAACTTGTATCTCTTTGTTTTTCATCACCTTCATATATTTCTACATAGTTTTCTTCACCTTTAGCTAATGTTTTTAATCCATATGGATTTAACAATTGTTTTTCTATAACTTTTATAATATTTTCAGCTATTTCTGAGTCTGGCTCTATTACTTGATATGTTAAACTTAATGCAAATAATTGGTTTGGTCTTATTTTACTATCTCCTAATACATCATATAGGCATTTTGTTTTTTCATTATAAAATTTTTCTGTAAATGATTTCTTACATTTTTTTGCTAATTCTTTATATTTTTTTGCTGATATTAAATGCCCAAATTTTAGACTTAATTCTGCCATAATTTCATTTGCATTATACCATAAACTATTTACTTCTACAGCTTTTCCATTTCTTGGTGTTACAGCTTTACCTGCAAATTTAACATCCATCCATGTATTTTGCGTATTTTCTGTTCCTGAAACTATTAATCCATCAGTATCTAAATATATATTATTTTTATCTACATCTATTCCACTGCAATAGTTTTCTATTATATTTTCTAATATTGGATAAATTTCATCTTTTATAAATTTGTAATCTCCTGTATATTTTAAATACTTACTTACAGTCTCAAACAATAATAATGATGCATCTACACTATTATATAATGGTCTATTATCATATCCTGAATATCCATTAGGAACTAGTCCATATTTAACATCTCTAGTCATTGTTTTTATTATTTCTTTAGCTATTTCATATCTTTTGGTTATTAATACATTTCCTTCAAAGGCTATACATGCATCTCTTCCCCAGTCTAAAAACCATGGATAGCCTGCAATAAGTGTATGTAACCCAAAATTTGGTCTATTTACTACAAAATTATCTGTTGCTATTACTAGTTGTTTTATTAATTCATCTTTTTGTTTTTCTTTTTTAGTCTTTTTTTCTTTATTTTCTATTAATTCTGAATTTTCTATTATATTATTTAACCTAACAATTTCTTTTTCTATTAGTCCTTCAGCTGTTTTTTCTTCTATGTTTTCTTCTAATGAACAGATAAAAGAAATTTCTTTTTCTTCTTTTGCTTTTATTTCTATTTCATATCTGCCAGGTACTACGTGATTTTCTTCTCCACAAAATCCTCTTTTTTCTTCTTCTATATAAAACATATTTTTAAATAGATCATTTTGATGTTGTATATATGTTCCTTCTGATACATTCATATATACTGGCGTTTCAGAATGTTTGTCTATTATTACTTTAACTTTGTTATCTTTACAATTTTGTTTTATTTCAAATTGATGGTCAGTATTTACAGTGTGGAAATCTCTAAAATTCATTATTGGTGCTAATGTTAATTTTGCTTTTGATGCTCCATTTTTTATTTTATATGATATTCCTACTACATTTTTACCGTATTCCATACAAATTTTCTTAGTAATTTCTACTTTTCCTATTTTATATGTAAATGTTGGTATATAATTTTTTTCAAATGTTTCTTGATATTCATATCCTTTTGATATAAATTCCTTACCTATATTTGTATATAAGTCATATTTTTTTCCTCTAATTTCTATACTTTCATCTACTTTTGATAATATAACATATCTTCTAGCTGGTGGTGTTAATGCTGCAACTAATAATCCATGATACTTCCTTGTATTTGCACCAATTATTGTTGAAGCTGTATATCCTCCTATTCCATTTGTAATTATCCATTCTTTGTCTAGTCCATTTTCTAAATTCAAATTTTCTTTTGTAATTTTCATTAACCTTCTCCTTATTTTAATTTACTATTTTCTAGTTTTTTTAGCATTTCTTCCCTTATTTCTTGACTAGTCTTTTTTTGATTAGTATTTCTTGATGCAACTTTTTTTCCTCTTGTTCTTGCATTTGTTGTTCTTACTTTAGTATTAGTTTTTACTCTTGTTTTATTTTCTTTGTTTTTTCTTTGTTTCATTTTGTTTTCTGCTTTTTTGTCAGCTTCTCTTATAGATTCTATTCTGTCACTGTATTTACTGCTAAATTTACTTTTTCCCTTATTCTTTTTAGATTTTGGAATTTTACCTTCACGTTCTTTTTGTTCATTTTTAGCAGTTCTTTTCTTTATTTTATTTATACGTTTTTCTTCTTTTAATTTATTATTTAGCATTAAGTATTGTGGATCATTTTGTTTGTCTTGATATTTTAAATCATCACATATTAATTCAATAATTGATGATGCAACTAAACTTGGATCATGTCTTATTAAATCACCTTTTATTATAGATAAATTTCTTTGTAAGAATTTGATACCTTTTATTTTGCTTATGTCTTGCTCAACTAAATCTTGACCTTCTCTATTATATTTTTTAATATATTCTGGAACTATTTCTCCTGTGTCATAAATACAATAATCAATCATTCCTGTCCCACAATGGTCTACTATAGCATTTATATGGTCTGCAATAGAGTAATCATCTGTTTGACCTGGCTCAGTCATTATATTACTTATATATACTTTAATTGCTGTGCTTTCTTTTATTGCTTTTGTTACACCATTTATTAATAAATTAGGAATAACATTTGTATATAAACTTCCTGGCCCAATTACTATACAATCAGCGTTTTTTATTGCTTCTACAACACCTGGAGCTGGTCTACAATTTGTAGGATTTATCATAATTCTATTTATTTTTGTTAATTTATCAGATACGACTTCTGGAATTCTTGATTTTTCTTCTACAATATAACCATTTGCAAGTTCTGCTATAATTTTCATTTCATCTAATGTTACTGGTATTACTTTTCCTACCATATTTAATACTTCATTACTTTTTATTATTGAATCTTCAAAATTTCCATTTACCTCTTTCATTGCTGAAAAGTATATATCAGAAAAGTTCAAACCACTTAATTTTCCTGATTTAAATTCATAATTAAATAATTTTCCAACTTGATTTTCATTAGCTGATAATGCAACTATACTATCTTTGATATCATTAAGTGGTAACATTTGCAATTCTCTTCTAGAACTGTTGGATTTTTCGCCATAATCTGATACTGTAACAATTGCTGTTAAATTGTTCGTATAATTTTTTAGTCCACTTAATACTGTATCTAACCCTGTGCCCCCACCTATTACAACAATATTGGGTCCTTTGTCATATACTGTTTTATTAAATATAAGTGATTTTAGATTAACATTATCTTTATTTTCCATTCTTTCATCACTTGATTCTATTAATACTTCTAATGTTCTTTTATTTAAAAATACTAATCCTACTACAATTGCTACAAACCCTATTGCAAATATTGCAATAACTTCTCCAACTTCTGCTATCGAAATTTCTTTCATTACTAATACTTTTGCTAGTCCATAACATGCAAAAATTATTCCAACTAAAATTAAAAATATCCATCTTTTCATTTTACTACTTGATTTAAACCATTGCATAAACCCGTTCATTTTTCTCAATCCTTCCTTATTCTATACATTCAAATAATCAATTTATTCTTCTCCAACAATTTCTACTTCTAGTTCGATTTGTTTTTGATATTTTTTATAAACTTCTTTTTTTACTATTTCTACTAATTCCAAAATATCTTTTGCTTTTGCATTTCCTTTGTTAATTATAAATCCTCCATGTTTTGTTGATACTTCAGCATCTCCTACATGTGTTCCTTTTAGTCCTGCTTCATCTATTAATTTTGCAGTTATAAAATCTATTCCTCTTTTGAATGTACTTCCAGCGCTTGGATATTCTAATGGTTGACTATTTTTTCTTTTTTCTTTATACATATCCATTTTTTCTTTTATTTCTTCTTGATTTCCTTTTTCTAGTTCAATTTCTACTTCTGTTACTATATATTTTTCTTTTTTTAATATTGATGTCCTATATCCAAATTCCATTTCTTCATTTGTAAATACTTTTTCATTTCCTTGATAATCTAAGCATTTTACAGTTTTTATTATGTCCTTTATTTCTCTGCCATTTGCCCCTGCATTCATTCTTACAGCTCCACCTATTGTGCCTGGAATTCCTGCAATTTCTTCAAAACCTGTTAAGCTTTTTTTAAAAAAGACCATCCCTACTTTAGCTATTTTTTCTCCTGCTCCTAATTTTATTTTAGTTTTTTGGCCTATTAATTTACTATTTAAATTTTCTTCTGTTTCTTCAAATTCTGTATTTTCTATTTTAATTATTAGTGTTATTCCAGAAATTCCTTTGTCTAATATTAAAACATTGCTTCCATTTCCTAAAACTGTTAATTTTATATTGTTTTCATTCGTAAATTTTAGAATTTCTTTTAATTCATTTATGTTTTCTATTTTTATTAGACATTCTGCTGGTCCCCCAACTTTAAATGTTGTATATTTTTTCATTGGCTCATTATATAATATTTTTTCTTTTGATATGTTTGAATCTGATTTTTCGATTAATTCTTTTATGCTCATTTTTCAACTTCCTCTTACATAAAAAATTTTATTTTACTATATCATTTTTTTGCCCAAATTACAAGGTTCTATTTCACCTATTTTTTGAATATATTTAATCAAAGTTTGGAGGTGATACTAATAAAATCAAACTTTATTGTACTTAAATTAAAAAGATCCTTTTTTCCTATCATTTTTTTAGGATTTACATGTGGATTATTACTATTTTCTAAAAGTAATCTTCCTGCTGTAAAAGCAGGCTTAAAACTTTGGGCTAATTCAGTAGTTCCCTCACTTTTTCCTTTTTTTGTAGCCACTGAGCTTTTAATGCATACCAATTTAATTTCTCAGCTTGGTATTATATTAAATAAATATATGAAACCTATTTTTAATATTAGAGGTGAAGGTGCTTTTGTTTTTATAATGGGAATTATAAGTGGATATCCAATGGGAGCTAAACTTGCTACTAATTTTAGAAAAAATAATATTTGTTCTAAAGAAGAATGTGAACGACTACTTAGCTTTACTAATAATTCTGGTCCTTTATTTATTGTGGGAACTGTTGGAATTTTGATGTATGGAAGTACAATTATTGGACTTTTATTATTTATTACACATATTTTAGCTTGTATTACAGTTGGTTTTATATTTAGATTTTGGAAAAATAGTAATTCTTCTATTGCTTATAACTCACATCAATATGCTACTTCCAAACACACTACTGTTACTTTTTCTAATTTAGGTAGTGTATTATCTGAAAGTATTACAAATAGCATTTCTACTATTTTATTAATTGGCGGTTTTGTAGTTATTTTTTCTAGTGTTATATCAATATTAAAATCTAGTGGTATATTATCTGCTTTTTCAACTGTTCTTTCTCCTATGTTATCTGTTTTTAATATTGATTCTGTTTTTGCTTCACCATTAATTAGTGGATTTTTAGAAATTACTAATGGGATAAATTCTATTTCCAACATTTCTAGCAGAAAACTTTCTATCAATTTAATTTTTACTGCTTTTTTACTAGGTTGGGGCGGAATATCAGTTTTATTACAAGTTTTTAGTATTACCTCAAAATCCGACTTATCTATTAGACCATATATTTATGGCAAATTACTTCATGGTGTTTTTGCTGCTTTTTATACTTATGTTTTTATTAGTTTTATACCGTTTTTTAATTTTGACTTATAATTATTAAAGTTTTAAATTTATTTTTTGTTATATTTTTAGTTTTTAGGAGTTGATTTTTTATGGATAGAGATTTTATGGATTATAATATGCAACCTAATATGATGCCTCCAAATATGAATAATTCTATGGATTTTAATGATTTATATAAAGATCCTATGTTTAATCCAATTATGCAATATGAGCAGGCATATTCTTATTATAGGTATTTATGTATGCAAATGGAATATAAGATTAAATGTAAAGAATATGATAAAATGTGTGATAATCGTAATAACCAAGATTTGAGAAGAGATAGAAAAATAGAATAAACATATATAAAAAAAGACAGTTTAAATAACTGTCAATAATAATTGCAGAGTGCACTTACTGCCCCTGCATAATTTTTTATTTTAAAAAAGCAAATGCTAATACTATAATTCCAAGTATAATTCTATAATATCCAAATACTTTAAAATTATGTTTTTTAATATAACTCATTAAGAATTTTATTACAAAAATTGATACTAAAAATGATACTATTGTTCCAACTAATAATACTGCAAGCTCTATTCCTGTAAATCCTAATCCGAATTTAACAATTTTTAATAAGCTTGCTCCTAACATTGTTGGTATTGCTAAATAAAATGTAAATTCTGCTGCATTTGGTCTTGATAGTCCAATTAGTAATCCACCTATTATTGTTGCTCCTGAGCGAGATGTTCCTGGGAATATTGCTGCTAATAATTGGAATAATCCTATTATTATAGCATCTTTATATGTAATTTGTGAACTTATTTCTTTTTCTTTTTCACGTTTTCCTTTGTTCCAATTTTCTACAACTATAAATGCTATACCAAATACTATTAATGCAATTGCTATACAAGTTGGATTATAAAATAACGCTGTAAAGATATCGTCAAACGCTAATCCAATTATAGCTGCCGGAATACAAGCAACTAAAATTTTGCTCCATAATATCATTATTTCTTTATTAAATATTGATAATATTCCTGTTTTCTTTATTGCTTTTTCTTTGTTTTTTGTAAATGGCCATATATCTTTAAAATATAAAAGTACAACTGCTAGAATGGCACCAAATTGTATTACAACTTGGAACATATCCCAAAATCCTGATGATACTTGATTAAATTTTAAGAATTGTTCTACTAATATTAGGTGTCCTGTACTACTTATTGGCAACCATTCTGTAATTCCTTCTACTATTCCAAAGATTACTGACTTTAATAATTCTAAAATCATTTCTTATTCCTTCTTTCGTTTTATTTTTTATTAAAATTATATTTTATTATTTAATGTA
>OGXW01000905.1_pt1 | contig 22703 bp, 24 predicted proteins | sample 1576341 | NCBI WGS metagenome assembly OGXW01 (sample SAMEA3541592, study PRJEB24748) | human gut metagenome | biome: human gut; feature: human-associated habitat; material: faeces | place: China | collected 2012
AGGGTAATACCTATCTTTTTAAATGTGTCGATTTCGACACCTTTGGAAAAATATAAACAATATAAAGAAAGGAAATGATAAAATGATTCAAGGATACAATGAGAGTATTGTTAGTTTACCAAGTAATTCTGCTCCTATTACATTAACAACGGATTGCATAAGAACTAGGAGTACTTATAATTGGCTATGCCATTCACAAGGTTCACCAATATATAAAATAAAACAAGGTGGGAGATATAGAGTATCTTTTAATACAAATGTAACATCGGCTGCAACAGGTGTAGTGGCATTTGGCTTGTATGCTGACGGTGTTTTAGTACCTGGTACAACTGTTATTGCAGATGTAGCTACAGCGGGTAGTTATTACAATTTATCTTTTGATAAAGAAGTGCCTATATGTTGTGGGACATCTACAACATTAACTGTTGCTTCTGTTCCAAGTGTACTTAGTGGTGCAACACCAGCTGCAACAGTAACACAAGTACCTACTATCCAAAACACTAATTTGATTATCACGAGAGAGTGTTAGGTGATATTATGAATGACATAAAAGAAAAAGTTGAAAAAATAATAAGTGATATGGGTGAAAGAGAACTAGAACCGAATGATATAGATATGCTTGGTAAATTAGTGGATATTCACAAGGATATCGCAAACGAAGAATACTGGAAGGAGAAGTTAGAAATGAGATACGGAAATTATAGAAGAGACTATGATTATGATGATATGTCGTACGGAAGAAGACGTAGAGATAGTCGTGGACGCTATATGAAATCAGGTAAAATGATGGATGACATGTATGATACATATAACAGATACGACGAGTCAAGAAGTTATGGTGATAGAGGTGAAACAGCAAAATCTCTAGAATACATGATGCAATCAGCATATAATTTTATTTGTATGTTAGAAGACGAAGCGAACACCGATGAAGAAATGGATATCATAAGAAAATATGCCAGAAAAATCAGCGAGTTATAGATATTATAATAATAATCCGAAGCACTTGCTAACTGACGATTGCGTTTTAAGATCTTTATCTGTAGCTGAGGGTATAAGTTGGAACGAGTGTCAACGAAAATTAAGTTATTTATCGGCTATAGAAGGATTAATATTAAATGACGTGGAATTTGTTGAAAATTATTTAGATGAGCGATACCCAAGAAAATGTTATAGAAATATGACTATTGGAGAATTTGCCAGTGTTTGTCCAAAAGGAAACTTTGTTGTTACAACAGATGGTCATATAACGGCAATTATAAATAATATCATAGTAGACACTTGGGATTGCTCCGATAAGATAATGAAATGCTGCTGGCAAATAAAATAAATAAACCCCTTGTTTAAGGGGGTTTTCTTTCGATTTAAGAGACTTTAATCTTTTCGGCTATAACTATACTATTTTTATATTTTCGTTAAATCTCGCTTACAGAATCAAACGAGACAATAATAAAAGAACTAGATTAACTAGTTCTCTTTAAATAATCATACACCTTGGATATTAATTTTTTCAGATCGTAGGTATATTTGAAATCGGATACACCTAATCTGAGTGAGGTATTAGTTCTAGTGTAATCTTTATTTAAGTAAAGTAACAGATTGGTTTCGTATTCGTCAACTATTAACTTAAAAGAAAAAGAGATGAACATTTATTCATCTCGTAAATTACTATAACATTCTCTTATAAAAGCATCTTCACTTTCAAATATACCATTGTGAACGTGTAGTCTCTCCACAGCAGCTTCATAGTTAGCGATAAATACAAAGATACTTTCATATTCAAATCTTGTGTGTGGAACACCTCTTCTTAGATCTCCAGCAAATCTGCAAACTTCAAATCGCCAATGTTCCATGTCTTTTTTTAAAGATGCTAATTCATTATCATCTATCTTTTTTTCTAAAGGTTTTAATTTTCTGTCAAATAGTTTATTTATGATTGCTGAAAAAACTCCCAAAACACTAGATATCGTAAGTATAAGACCTAAGATTTCTTTAAATGTGTCCATTAAGCTTTAATTAAATTTCCGTTTTTCAGTTTATTCAATAGTTCAGTGTTTTGTTCAGCCGAACCACAATAATTATTTATTCCGTTTACTTCAGCAAGTTTTGTACGATAATTATAAGAACTATCGATTCCTATTTCATTTAAAGCATCCACAATTGATACGCCTGTGTATGACACATTAGATAAATAATTATATTTTGGTTTTAATAACTCATTAACCCTAGTTTGAACTTCATTATATCTGTCACCAAGTGCTTTCTTTCTGTCTTCACCATTACCGTAGACACCATTTATAACCTCTTGTGCTAATTCATCGATTGATTTTTGAGGTATAATCTCTTTAGTATATCTTCTAACATCTTCTTTAGATACACCAAAATATGAATATGGGTCTGTCCAATACGAACTATTACCTCTTCCTTCGTCACCTTTATAAGTTCCATTTTTTCTATTATCTAAATGAACATAATTACCATCAATATTAGCGATACCATTTAATTCACCTAAATCATAAGCAACACAACAAACTATCTTTGCAGGTATTATACTACCATTTTCATCATAATAAACACAGTCTGCTGCTAATCCTTCTGAATGGCGACCTGCGAAGCCTCCGATTTGTATATCGTATTCTCTACATCTGTAACCACTGGATATTATACACTTACTTGCATTTAATTTTGAAAAAATATGTTCCATTTTGTTTACTAATTCTTTTTCAATTTTAATATTTCCACAATGTTGGCATCTAAATTCTGTACTGTGAAAATGTTCACTTATTTGCAATGATTCTGTTATCATTATAGATCTCCTCCTTCTTTTTTCTTCGTAAAAAAGTATGTAATTATTGCACCATAACTTGTACAATAAAGTGCCAATACTTCTTTTGGTGGATTAATACCAGGTATCAAAAGCATAGCAATTAAACCCATTGTCATAATTATGGTAACAAATGATTTTACATCATCAAGTGCTTTCTTCAATTTTGTCTCCTCCTTCGCATTCTATCTTACAATATTATAACATATTTAATTTTTTTTGTAAAAGTACTTGACTAATAAAGTCGAATATGGTATTATTAAATTGTCAAGAGGAGAAAAAGACAACTCCTGCCTCTTGACTCAAACTATATTATTCTTTTAAATAAGATATCGTTACCTTTTATAGGTAGCGTAGGATAAATGAGAGAGGGAGCAAAAGTACAATGCCTAGTAGAACCCTATTAGGAGGATTTTGAAGCCGGACTAGAGAAATCTCAATAGCGGAATGGAATCGAAATTCATTTATCCTATGGTACTTATGAGAGTGAGTATCGGACTTAAAAATATTAATTTCGTAATAATGCTACTTTTTATAGGTAGCATAGAGTAGATAATTATCATAACCTGTTCTATGAGGTTGACTATATAAATCAATAGAACAATGGGAAAATATAGTCCTTGTCTATTCTATGGTACTTATGAGAGTAAGTACCTTGTTGATTCACTTAACTTTAACTTAGACACCTTTATAGGTGTCACCGAGATTATGGTTGTTTATAATTTTACAAGTAACTATAAATAAATGACTGTTTGATTTCTTTTAAATAAAAAATTCCTTGAAATTGTTGTTTGAAGTTACCATAGTCTCGGTGATGCTTATGAAAGCATCGAATCGACTACTAAATACATCATTCTATTTAAAAAATCAGGATTTAATTATCCTGATTTTATTTTATTTCTTCTTCTACAGATAATTCATTTAACTTGTTTTCTCTATACTTCATCAACCCATGTCAATGTTCCATTTATATTTTTTAACACTTGAGTTTTAGTTGCATCATAGTCAGCCATATTCTCGTAATGAGTTTTGTCTGTATACAATTTAGTACTAGGGTTGTAGTCGCCTGTTGGGGTATATTTGGCTGAATTATTTGTGGCTAATAAGGGTAATTCAACTTTCCATATTGAAGCACTTGTACAACTACATGTATCACCAGTCCAAGATAGTGAAATTGTTAATTGTAAAGTTAATAATGAATATGATTGTGTATTGTCATATCTGTTATGAATAGAGTCTATAGAATAAAGCCAATAGTTTCTAGGTTTGGTTTGAATACCAGCACCATTGTTTACAAATAAATATTGTTCATCTTTGGCTTTTGAAGAAACAATAAAACCAATTGAATCCAATCCATTTTTATATGCTTTATTTATTTCTTCTGCTATTTTTAATGTACTTTGGTCATCTATGCTAGTATAACCTATTGTACTTATAATATTGGTAATTGTTTGAATTCTATAAATTGGGAATTCTATACTGCCAACAATTACATCATCCACATATTTCTTTGTGGCTGGATTGTAGTCGCCTGTTGGGGTATATTCAGAAGCATTATCTTTTGCCAAAACCGGAATTTGTGATAAAAATATTATTGCTTCAGTACAGGTGCAGGTTTCGCCTGACCAACTCAAACTCAAAGATAATTGTGCAGTTACTACCCTATATGCAGACTCAGGTGTATATCGATTATTTATACTATTTAGTCCAAATATCCAAAAACTTTCGGGTTTGCTTTGTATATCACTATCACTATTTGATAAAAGATACTGTTTACTCTTATTTATGTCACGAAGAATAAATCCGCATGACGATTGACCAGTACTATATAATTCAGTAATATTTTGAGATATTTTATTTCTTACAGTTTCGTTTAAAGAATAATACTTGGAGACGTCGTCAAAGAACATATCGTCATTATCATCGATTATATATATTGGGAAATCGATTTTTGGACCAGATACACTAATAACATTATCCTCAGATATTGTAATGTTATCTCCTGGTAACAATTTATCTTGTTTGGCTAATAGTTTTTTATCACTTTCTTCTTTAGTATAATAATCACTCAAATCTACTGAAGTATCACCAATATGTTCCCAAGAACTGTTTGTATAAACATATTCATCATATAAGTTTTGTACACCAGGTTTTTCTTTCTTCAATAGATATATTGTGTCTGTCTCTCCAACATCAGGAAGAGTATCTACAACTTGCATTTTAACTGCTCCAGGTTCTCCTTGAGGACCTTGTGGTCCTGGAGCACCATCTTTTACTTCAGTTCTAGTCGTATTTCCTTTTTTATCAGTAAGAACAATATCAACACCATCTTCTACTCTTTCTGTAGTTATGTTAAGATTATCCATTTCTTTTATTTTTTCGTTTGCAGTATCAATCCACTCAGGATACTCATCTGGTATTTCTGTTGTGGCATTAATTGCTTCTTTTACCTCTAGGTAAAACTTATTACTTTTAAACACAGGAATACCTTCTGGAGTAGCATCTTCGGTTACCCTAAGCTGAAGATATATTCTTCCTTCTTTTGTAAGAAGGCTAGATTTTATTTCTAGCTGATATTCTTCTCCAACTTGATTCATTTGAAGGTATCCTTTTTCAGTATCTCTTTCATATTCTAGATATGCTGTTCCTTTTGGGAAAGTCCCTAGAAACTTAAATATAATTTTTCCTTGTAAGTTTTCATAACTTATACCAAGGACAGTTTCTTGTTTATAGACCATACTGTTTTGGTCTATTTTAATAATCACATCTTTCATCATATCATCTCCTTTTTATTAAATCGTCTTGGTTGGTTTTGTTTCATCCTCTATCATTAAATTAGCAACCGAATCCGTGACTTTCGTATAATTTACTATCATAAAAATATGCCAATTCTCTCCGCCCCATCCAGTTTGAACTAAAAATTCATAGTATGTTGTGTCTATACAAACACTTAGTTCGTCATGTGCTGTATTAGAGCCGTATTGTGTAACAGGTAACATATATGTTAGTTTAGCTGCCTGTGTGCTTTGAACGAAAGCATGTTTTATGAATATTGTGTCTACATTTTCAATACCGTGAGCGTGTCGATTATTAACAGTGGCTGAACAACCACTGTCGTGTATTATAACTTTTTGATATAAAGGTTTCCCATCATACCATTTACCTATTACCGTCTCATCTTCGGAATATAAAAACGGATTGTTACCATTGATTCTAAGTTCACCGAGAATATCAACAAAATTTTCACTCCACCAGAATATTGGAAATCCTCTTGGTATCTGAGCTACACTTTGTGTACTACTTAATTTATCTGTTACTATCACAATTATATCATATTGTTTTTTATAGTTAAATAGTCCATCAACATTTATTGTTCCACTAAAAGTATTATCTTTTATCGTAGGTGTTAAAGTGCCACCATTTGTATAAGCCGTTTGACCTTTTTCTTTATACTTCCAAGTAAGTGTTAAAGTGTTAGATACATTTTCTGAAAATTTATTATTGAACCAGTCTCCTTTGTATTCGATTGTTGCATCCCCTGTTGTTGGTTCGGTTCTTTTTGCTGAAGTTATAGTGATTGTTGGTAATGTGTAATCTATAAACTCACCACTAGCACTGATAACTGTTTCGGTTGAAAAATCTCTACTATTTATTGCTTTCACTAAAAAACTTTTGTTAAGTGAGTTTTCTATAGGAAATACTCTAGTTGTTAAATCTGAAATAGTTTTTCCCGCAACTTGTAAAAAAGTCAATGTGGCGTTGTTATCATTAGGTGCTGTAATTTGTATAGTTGCTGTGAGTTCTGGTTTACTAACATATTTAATTAAATCGTTTTTAGTTAGTCCTAATTCAGTTTTATCTAGTGTATCAACCACTGTTCCGGTAATTACTGGGGAGCATAAATTAGCATTCGCATTTATTGTTATCTGTCCAGTAGATGTGCCAATCAAAGTGTATGATTGGTGAAGAATACTTTTGTTATATGTTCTAACAATCAAACTACCTATAAGCGATTTTTTGTCAAATCTTCTATAATAATCTTTGTCTGCTGAAAAAGTCCACTCAGTGACACTTTTTGGTTGTTTCGATTCGAAACCACTAGTTTTTCCGGAAGGTAGTAAATATGCTTCATAATCTCCAAATTTAATTTGAACACTTTGATAAAAATCAGCATAGGGTGATAATGTAAACGGTACACTCGATTCAACATCACAACTTATATTTGGAGCAGGAGTCGCTCTTGGTATAGTACTAAAAGTTATACTACCATCGTATATTGGATTAGTATTGAAAGGTGCAAAGTCACCCCAAGCACTAATTGAAATGTTTGGTGAATATGAACCATCTGAATTATGATATGCTGTAGTATTTACTTCGGTTAAATAAAACCAATCAGTGCCTATCCCTGTTGGGTAAGGTATTGTTCCACTGTAATTTGCCTTCCAATTTCCATCGAAACGAATTTGTCCCGAGTATGTACCACCATTTTCACCGTAGTAAGTATACGCTCTTCTAAGATATAACTTCAAAGTAACAGGTGATGTATTTGACGCAACATCATAATCATCTTCATAAACATCCGTAGCTAGTTGCCACTGACCTATTATATTGGAATATATTGTTCCTCTTTTTGTAGCCATATTTATTCACTTCCTATCCAGAATACACCTGTTCCCTCTATATAATCAGGACTTGTATAATCTTCTATTCTTGAGTGTTTACCTATATTTAAGTATGTATTGACTTTAACATTTTTGGCAATTACACCATCTTTATTAACATCAAGCAAAGAATCTTCCATTCCTCCTGTTGCATCGTAAATAATCATACCGTTTGCATTTATATTTGTTTTAGTATCAGCGTCGGTTTGTTCAATTGTTAAACCATTTTTATCAAATGTACCAGCAGTTGTTTTAACCGATGTTACAACAACACCATTAACCCCAATACCACTTACTATTTCATTTACTTCGGTTCTAGTGTATGAATCAGTTGTAATGCTTTTAACTTGATTTTCTAGTGAACCTAGTCCATCCTCTAGTGTTGTTGTTTTACTTACTAATTCTGTTATTGTCCCTTGCTGTTTATCTATCTCAATGTACGCATTTTGTAAATCTCGATATAATTTTTTATTGTAGCCAAATTTATCTTCTGTTTTCGTATTAATATTGCTTGATATAACACTTCTAATATGACCTGTATATTTCATTTCGTTATTGAGTGGTAATGTATATTTTTTATTACCATTTGTATCTTCTATGCAGATTAGTTTGTATCCCTTAAACCATGGATGACCAATAGTTTCTACATCTAACGGTGTGAATTTGATTCCAAACAAAACGCTAGAACCGTCTATAATAGCTGTTCGCAAATCAATATTATATGTTATCGGATTGTCAAATACATCAATTTCAGTAATCGGATAATCTTTAATAAGTGCAGTATCAACATTTTCAACTCTTTCACCATCCACAGCAGATAAACCAACACTAACTTTATTAACTGGTCCATAACTTTCTTTTTGAAGTTTTAAACTAAAGTATTCGTCGCTATCTAAAGTGTCTATATTATTAACTTTTGTTATATCTTTTTCAATAACAGGGATATAACATTTGTCATCCCAATCGATATATACCCAAGAATATGCGAGTTGTGCTATCGCTTTCATCACATCTCTGCAACTATCGCCAGATACAAATTGATTACTTGTTATTAAAAAGTCACCATTTAAGAACTCAGTTGTACCAAATGTTACACCAACTTGTTTGCAAACATATTTAGCAAGATTAAACGCTGTCATACCAACACCAGTTTTACAAAGAGTATCAAAACTAACTTCGTATTCAGCATCAACATAGTTATATTTAAATTCTTGATTAAATAAAATTGTTTTATCTAGTGATTCAAACTTTGTGTTATCCGATACATCATTGTTTTCCGGTTTCGTAACATAGAATGTTCCAAGCGAATACCAATTTTCTGTAGGATTTTCACCTAGTGATACAATGGCTATTCTAAGTTCTAACTCTCTATCCTCAATGTTAAAGTCCTCACTTATATCCTGTAAATTACCTGTAAGGGTTCTAGCAACAAATTGTCCTATGAACCCTTGGTCAGGTACTAATCTGTCATCATCATAAGTCCAATCTTTTACTGAATTGTCCTCCGTCAAAACTATTTCCTCTTCTGATTCATTTCTCGGTTTTACAATTATTTTTGTTTTAATAGCACATGTATTGTTTTTTAAAAGTAATTTATCACTATCTAATATTTCTGTATAAATCATTTAACCACCACCTAGTGTCCTATTAATTGGAAATCATCCATTACAACCATTCTTCTACCTTCATAATTAACATTTTTATATTGTAAATCGTTATGGTAAAATGTATCAGTTATATATGAATTAGTGCTTTCGTCCCACACTTCTACCGATAGATACATTCCGACACCTGATTGATCACCAAGAAGTGCATTCCAATATGTTCTAAATTGACTAGGTGTCATAGGTGGAAACCCCATCCATATTTTCGCTCTAGTGTGTGGAAGAACTTTTATATTAAGTCTTCCACTTGCTAGAACACCAGCATCTGTTACTTGAACAAGTTTAGGGGCAAACTTGAAAACTTCTCTTTTAATTGACGGACTTTGAAATGTACATCCATTTATCTTTACGTAATAACCTTTAAAATTATCTTGTTCCATATTTTACCTCCTAAACATTAATTGTTCCATACTTATTATTTTGAAGTTTATTATATGATTGTTGACCTTTATATAAAGTCTCGTTTCCAACATTAACTACATTTGTAAAGTTAAAGTCTGCTTCTTGAATAGCCTCTTTAACACCTTGTTTAATACCTTGTACAATCTGCATATTGTTTGCAACAGCTGTTTGAGAACCAATACTACCAACCATTTCAGGTATTCCGTTTTCTCTAGCATAGAAGTATTGCCCTTTTTCTGGGTAACCACCTGTTGCGTAACCTGCTACAATCTGATAAGACGCTTGTGTCTGACCATTAGATTGTAATTTTATTCTAGGGTAAGCTTTATTTCTAAGAGCATATATTACGCCATTTGCAAATGAGTTTCCAAAGGAATAACCAATATTCCATGCAACACCTGTTGAGAGTGTATTTTGAAAGAATGATTTTATGTTTCCTGCTGAGTTTTTCAACGCATTTCCAAAATCAGTCACTGTGTTAACAAGTTTATTATCTTTTATTGTTTTATATTGTGTAACTAATTTTTTAATCGATTCTGTAACAGTATTAATAGTATCTATATTTATACCAGCAACACTAGTATAATAATTTTTAAAGTATCCACCAAATGTTTTTAATTTAGCACCAAATTTGTCAATAGAGTTATCACCAGTAAATAGAGCAACTAAACCGCCACTGTTTGGTATCTCTTTTGCGAATGCACTTAGTGATTTAGCAGCATCAGCAGATTTTGTAACAACATCGCTGTTTATATCTTTAACATTATTATAGTATTGTAAGAAGTGTTTACCAAAAGTAGGTAATTGCTTTCCAAAAGCATCTAATGTATTATCACCAGCTATCCAACTCCATAAACCACCTTGATTTGGTATTTGTTTAGCAAATTCTGTAACAGCTTTAGCAGCACTTGCTGATTTTTCTACTACACTTGGGTCTAATCCTGTAACTGCATCTCCGTATTCTTTTAAATACTTACCGAAAGTAGGTAATTGCTTTCCGAATGATTCAATATTTTTAGAACCAATACCTAAGAATCTAGATATACCATCTACTAAAGTTGCGACAGTTAATTCTAAAATTACATCCGCCATAGATTTAGCAGCATTTACACTACTTTCATCTATGTTTTTTAACCCATTGAAGAATCCTTGGGCGTTTGTCATAAAATTACTTAAACTAGTACCCACACTTTCTAAACCTTCAAAAGACTTTTCTACAAATCCTTTTACTATGCTACCAGCAAAACCACCAAGAGTTTCACCAAGCGTTGATAGTACCTTACCACCTTCACCAATAATCCAATTAAAGCCCGGTATTTGATTTAATCCACCTAAAACAACCAATAAACCTATTAATCCTTCAATAATTGTTTTGAATCCAACTATTCCAGATAATGCTACAACAGGTGTTGCAAAACCTAGTGCAATAATATATGCTGAGAACACACCAAGTGGTATAGCAATTGACTCTAACCCTGTGAATAGTGCTATTAAAGTACCTATACCAGTAGCCACAAATTCTTGTAATACATCAATACTCATTAGTGCACCAATCACACCCATTAGAGCTACTGTACCCGCAACTATTGTTGCAAATCCGGCTAGTCCAAGTGCAACGGTTGCTATACCAACAGCACCCAAACCAACCATACCAGCACTAAATACTAGTAACGGTATTGTTACTTTTCCAAGTCCACTAAATACATTAACAACAGTATCCAAACCCGTTGCAACTATTTCCTTTAAACCTGGTATTTGCATGAATGCACCTATGACACCCATCAATGCTGTTACACCACCAATAATTATTGCTAAGTCGGCTAATCCTTTTAAAACTGTAGAAGCTTTAGGTACTTGTATATCCGCTTTCCCACCGGCTTTCTCGGAACCTTCTAAAGTTTTAGATACCTCTGGTAGACTAAACATTTTTTTAATAGATGCTGTTAGTGTTTTAACGACACTAGAACTAAATATTTTAATAATTGTTCCACTTATTAGAGTACCAACACCAAGTAATGCAGCCACTGTTGTTGATTTAAATTCTTTTCCAAATAATACACCAGCGATGGTTTGTCCAAGCCCTGCCAGAGCAGATTTTAAAGTTTCACCAATTTCTTTAAATATTGTTTTCCAATCCATACCAACAATTGCATTGTGTATTTTTATACTTAGTTCTTTAAAGTCAATAGATTGTACTATATTTTTTATAGACCTTATGAATCCAAGTAATATTTGTTCTAAAGATTTACTAAGTGTTTTCGTATCTATATTTGATAGTGTATCTTGAATGCCGGTTATAAGGTTAACCCATATATTACCAAAGTTTGTAATCAGTACTTCAAAATTTATACTATTCAATGCCTCATTAATTTTAGTACCAAATAATGAGAAATCTACTTTTTCTAACAAGGTATTTATGAAATTTGGTAGAATGGATAATGATATCATAATTGTTTTCGCTAAATTACTAGCATTAAGGTTCATTAATAAACCATTGATAACATCTGCAATATTTGTCGCTAATTTCTTGGTAGTACTTAGTATTACATCTGAACTAGCAACAATTCTAACTGTAAATTCATTTATTAAATTAGCTATCTCTCTACCAACACCATTCCATTTTCCAGTATCAAATGCTTCGTTAAATGCATCTTTAATTCTAATAACAGCGTCTACTAACCATTGAATAGGTGTTAAGTCTATTTTGTCCATGTCTATTAATTCTGGTCCTTCGCCGGCAGATTTTGGAAATTCAACAACATGTAAGTCATCAAATTTTTGAAGATTGCCTAAAGTATCTTTTATCGATTTACTCCAAGTTGCCATTGCTTTTGCATTTGCTCTTGCTATTAAATCGATACCTGTAATAGCATATACAAACGAATATATAACTCTTACAAATTGTTTAAACAATTCCATAGCATATTCAATAGCTGGAGCAAGCTGGGCACCAAGTGCCCTCCAAACATTTGTACTAAACTTTGATAATTCGCCATCTAATGCCAAATATTCACTAACAGCTTTTCTAGTCAATGTAAATATAGTACGAGTACCAATTAATGCTAATGTTAATTGTTTAGCTTTGCTAGCCGCTTTTTTAAACGAACGAACAGTATGACCACCTATTGATGTTAAAGCACTTTTACCTAAATGTAAAATACCTTTATTTACACCAATTAACATCTTTTGAAACCTATTTAAAATAGGTGATGTACTTTTTGTATACTCTCTTATTTTGGTAATACCTATTCCATATTTATTAGCCATTTCAGAAAGTTTACTAGCACCGTCAGCAACATCTCTAAATTTATTTGCAACAGGTGTTAAAGCATCTGATAGTTGATTACTAACTCTAGTTATGTTTTCCAATGTAGATGCATCAAACTTACTCATAGCATCTGGTAATCTTTCTAAATTGGTTATAGCATTACCAAATCCTTTTCCGATACTAATACCTTGCAAGGCTTTCAATGGTTCCACCATTTCAGGTATTGTTTTTAATTTTTCTGATATCGTATCTAGTTTTGGAGCAACTGCAACTAAACCTTCTAAATTTTTTGCAAGTGTACCAACGCTTGTTGCTTTTGGGATTGTACTCAAAGATGACAAATTGGTTGCAACATCAGGTAGAACTTCTAGTTTTTTATCAAAATCTCCAAGTCCATCCGTTGTTTTTTTTAGTTCCCCCAGACCTTTAACAATTCCTTTAAATCCTGTTGGAGTTGGTATATTACTTAATTCTTGTAAAGTTGTAGTTACTTCTTCAAGTTTAGATATATTTGTTGCAATTTCACCCATGTCTTTACTAGATGATGCTAAATCTTTTAAGGATACCGAAAGTTTATTTAAACCATTAAAACCACCTTTTATTGCACTTTTTAAAGCACTAAGTGATACAGCCAATTTATCTATATCTTTACTAGCTTGCTCAGATGATGAATGTATTTCTATCGAGACTTTATCTAAAGTGACTCCTTGAGTCGCCATAATCTCACCACCTTTTATTCCTAACTAAAGAAATTATGTGCACCTTAATTCCTTTAATTTATTTATTTTCAAACATTTTTTTCGTAGCCCTAAACCAATTATTAAATCGAATTTGTGCTTTTAGTTTTTCATTTTCGATTCTTTGTTGTTCCTCTATTTCTTTTTCTTCTTCACTCTTCATATCTTCCGCTAATTTTTCATAAAGGAATGGTTGTTCCGCATACGGTAGAGGCTTTGTACCTTTTTTAGAAAAAGGATGTAGTATAGGTGCCAATTTACCAATAGCATCGTATACATACATCCCCATTAGCCAGTTATTTTCGTCACGCTCTTTTAATTTTAATTTATGAGCTTTTCTGTAAAAAACTACCTCATATGCGTCTCCATACCAGAAATCATGATAACTCATACCATAATTCATATATATTGGACACATTTCCTCAAAAGTTTCGGTTAGAGAAGTATGCTCTACTTTTGATTTGTCTTCTTTGGAGACAAGTTCACTACTTCCCATTCTGCGTTTCCCTCGTCGCCTTCCGGTTCTTCGAAGAACGCTTCATAAGTTTCTTGTATCATAGTGACAAGTGCTGTTACCAGCTTGTCTTTATCCTTACATTGACTATAAATTTCCTCGGTCAATTCAGGTTTTATTTTTCTATGATTTTTAATAAATGCTCCTTGGAAAGCCATTTCAATATTTGAAAGAGGCTTTTCCAAAAACTCATTTACAGAAAATCCATTTTGTTCTAATAATTTGATAGACATTCTATCATATTCTAAGGTGTATGGAACACCTTTGTATGTTAAATTAATTTTAGTATTCATCTTTTATTGTCCTTTCTTATGCTTCTGTTGGTTTAGCAGCTTTTTGTGGAGCACCAACTGGAGTTATGTAGTTAGTTATTTCTAGTACAGAATTTACTGAAGTTTCAGGTAATCCCATTGCACTAGGGTTTCCTGGGAAATAGAATGCATCAGTAAGTCCAGGCACAACAATAGCAAACCAAGTTTTCTTTCCGTCTGCTTTAGCTGCTTCATAAGCAGTCATTAAAGCATCCCATTTAGTAACTAAATCTTGAGTTAGGTTAAATGTGAACTCTAAAGCACCACCTAAATCTTTAAGACCATCTACATAAGTTTTGTACTCAAGCTCATCTAAAGTTGTAGTCTCTAGTGTATCTGGAGCAGGGTTCAAACTTGGTGTAGATTTAATTCCGTAAATTCTAGTATAACCAGTTGTTGGTCTAGTACCAGCAGTTGTTTCAACGCAATAGTGTAATTGTACACCAATTGTTGATAAATCTATTCTTGTATTCATTTTAATACCTCCTATATATAGTATTTGTATCTCTCTCCAAGCAACAATCATATCTAAGATAACCAACCATTACATTATCATCAGATTGTTTAGGTACTGTTACAGGAGAGCCTATTCTTCTAAGGCACCTATATTTAGGTCCTTTTAAATAGTTATCTATTATTCCTGCTATCTCTCTGACATTTTGTTTAGCAGTTTTAGTACGAGATTGTTCACATTGTATTGTAAACTGATATGAAAGGTTTGTAACTCTTTCTGTCTCGTCAAAATATCTAGCATTATCGCTATTTTCTATTTCTTCGATGGTGACACCCGGATAATTAAGAGTAGGATATAACTCATAAATATCTTTGATGATAATATTATTATATTCAGTATACTTTGTAAATTCTTCTCTTAGATCGTTAACTAACTGGTCAATTAATGTTATCATATTATCACCTCGATTATTTAAAAAACTTTATAGCATTATTTATTTTTTCCTTAACAATTTCATCTTTTATTTCATTTACATATAAAGATGTGTTGAACATTTGCTTACCACTAGGAACACCTTCAGTATAACCTGTTTTACTATCAAAATAAGGTTTTCCTTTCATTGGATTATAGAACCAATAGTGTCTTCCGTTTTTACTTATGTGTGTACTAACAACAGGTCCACTGTTATATGGATTTAAAAAACTAAATTCTGATTTTTGTGGATGTGGGTCGTCAGCACCTTCTTCACCTATACCAAACTCGTCATAAATTGAATTTGGTCCTGATAAAGAAATTATTCCATCTGCACCGTTATCAGTTCTATCTGAATCACCAAATACAATACTTTTTTCAACACCTGTTTGCGGTGCGGAACTATTTAATACACTTGCTTTTGTGGCACCTTTAAATACTAACTCTTCAACACTTTCTTGACCGGCAATAATTATGTTTTCTTTTAGCGTATTCATTTTACCAAGAAGTATATTAATACCTTCAACACCTTCTTTATTTAAAGATATCTTCATTATTGTTTTGCACTTAATTTCTTTAATGTAACTTCTACACTATTAAGTGATATGAGAGGTTCACTATCTACTTGATAGTCAGCTTCTTTGCATAGCTCTTCATATTTTTCGATAGGTGTGTTTATAAAAACCCTATCGCCTGTATGAAATATATCTTTGTATTCTAGGTCCGCTTTGATTCTAGCATACATTGGATATTCCATACCAAGTGCGATTAAATCACTATCACTATTGGTAGATTGATAATTTATCTTTATAAGTTTTGGTTTTGTGAAAAGTCTTATACCGTTTTCTTCATATTGATTACATAAATAAATGCTTCTTTTATTTCTTTGTAAACAACGCATTATATCACCTCTACTTCACGAGAGGAATAATTTGTGATGTGTATTTTTTAGGATAATCACTATCGGAACTATATGTTCTAACTATTCCATTTTCTGTGTGAGCAACTTGTCCTTCAGCTCCTATTTTAGCAATTGAACTTCTAACCATAGGAATGATAAGATACTCATATTTACTATCATATAATGCTGTGGCGGTTGGTGTGAAATTTCTACAACGATTTATTTCTCCTATAGCAAGTTTTATCTCAGATAGTAAAAATTCGTCAGAGTATCTTTCAAACTTTCTTGCCTCTAAATCCACCACAAGTTGGTTAAGTAGAGAACTCATTGTATCATTCATGTTATCACCACCTGTTTTTCTTAGATACGGCAGAAGAAGTTTTAACTTCTGACGATTTCTTAAGTTGTTTTTTTAGGTTATCTTTTTCATCTCTGAAAACTATTTCCTTTATTTTTGTATTGGAGTTTGCTTCAATCTTGTTGCCAATTGGTACTAGATTTAAGTCTTCCCCTTTTAATTCTAATTTGATTTCACTATATGTTAAAGGAGATATTTTAACATAATATTTTCCATTTATTAAATAAATCATATTATTCCTCCTTTTTATTCTTCTTTTGTGAACCAACCTTTTCTTCTTTTTGAGATACCTCTGTTTTAGGTATTTCTTTAGTAACTTCTTTTACTTTAGCATCTTTAATAATTGTGTAACCAAGGGGTTTGAAAAAATTTTCAAACGCACCTTTAGTTACTTTTTTCATATCGTTATCTTTATGTATTACTATCATACTTAAGCAGCTGTGTTAGTATCAACGATTACGATTTCATTTGCTCTTTCAAATGAAGGTAATGCTACCATAGATACTTTAGTTTCAACATTAACTGGGTCTTCTGTTCCGTAAGTTGTAACAGCAACACCATTTTCAATGATAGACACTTCAGCATTTAATGAGTTACTTAAATCACTCTCTTCAGGAGTTACACCAAAGTGAGTATTACCAAGAGTTCCTTCAGGCATTAATACTAAAGTATTATCTGGTACATATTTAACAGCTTGTCCACTTTCATTAACATATACATCGTCGTATACATAGATTGAAATACCTGTTTCATTAAAGATATAATCTAATGCTCTAGCAGTAGTTACATTTACTGTACCATTAGCGAATACATAGATTGCATTCTTAAGAGCAGTGTTAGTTCTGAAGTTTTTAGCAACACTTGAGTTACAAACAGCTCTAGTAATTACTATACCTTTAGCCTTCATATCTTCAACAAATTTAGTAATGTCTCCGATAATATCTGCACTTGGATCAGACCATACAGTTGTAACATCTACTTTTTGGTCAGCAGGAACACCATAGTCATAAGAATATGCTTGTCCGTTGCTACCTAAAGTAACTGTACCAGCAGTTAATGCTTCCATTCTCATTCTTTCAAGTGTTACTCTAGCAGCTTTAACTAAAGTGATTTCGTCATCAAAAATCTTTGTTAAGATTTGATTAATAACTTGTTCATTGTTAGTTTGCATTAATGTATTTAGGTTTTGTCTTAATTCTTCATCAATATACATACTTTCTTTGAAGAAAGGCATTTTTGTTGAATACTCTTCAAAACCTTGTCTATCTCTTCTGATAGCCTTAGTGTCATAAGCAGCAAGTCTTAAACCAACTGGTTGGTTTTTAGCACCTTTAATCCATTCTAGTTTAATACCGATTTCTCTTACAGCAGGGAATAAAGTTTCACCTAGTAATGGTTGCTCATTAACATTTTTTTCAATCCAGTATTGTGCTATATTTTTAGCAGTTACTAAGTCAAATATTGATTTCATTAATAAGCACTTCCTTTCACGAATATAATTCTATCTACACCAGTTACATCAGGTATGATTGTTTGAATTGTAGAATCCAATTTAAGCATATCAATACAACCAGCAAGAATTAAAGTTCCATTTCCTTTTCCGTCTGAATCTAATACAACATCGTGTAGTAAGATACCATTAGCAGCATATTTGTTGCTTGAACTATCTTTAGTAGAAGCAGTGAAAGCTGTGTCTCTAGCAGTGATATCACCAACTAGTGGTTGTCCAGCAAGCATAGTTGCACCAGCAGTTCCTGACACTCTAACAGGTAATGCAATGTAGTATGATTCTTGACCGATTAAGATTTGTTTTTGATTTTTACTATAATCAGTAGTTTTGATCATGTTTGCCATATTTTATCTTCCTTCCTTTTTTATCTTTTAAAATAATCAACAGTTTGTGTTTTAGGTGAGTTTAATTTTGCAAGTCTTGCACCTAAATCGTCTTCTTTAGACTTGGAATTGTCACCTTTTGTTTTCTTACCAAAGTCTCCCATAGAGTCTTTAGTAGCATCTTGCTTACCTTTTTCGTAAGCATCTTTAACAGCCTTGTTAAGATACTTAGCAATTGCTGTTGTTTTAGCACCATCTTCTGAAACAATGTTATCAAGGAATGTAGCAAATTCAGTATCGTCTTCTTCTATTTTAAGAATAGACTTAACATCAGCAGTGTTACCAATAGCCATACTCTTATTAGAATTTAAACTATTTGTTTTTAATAATTCTGTTAATCTCTGAATTTCTTTGTCCTTATTTAGCTTTTCTTGCTGTGCTTTTTCATCATCAGTAAGTTTAGCATTTAAAGCATTTTGCTTTTCAGTGATAGTTGCTTGTAGAGATTGAACATCTCTTTCATATTTGTTTTTATCTACATATAGACCTGTAGATAGGTCGGTGAACTTTTTGCCAGCAAAGAAATTATTAACATCTTCAGCTGTCATATCTGCTTTATATGCGTCACCCATCATATCTTTCAAATTCTCAAACATTGAGTTCCTCCTTTTACAGTGTTTTTAACATCTTCTCTGATGTATGTAAGTGGTAATTTTATAAACGCTCTACCACTTGAGCGATATATAACAAAGAATGTGTCCTTTTGACTTCTAGATATCTTTAATTAGTCTTCCGAAGAAACTAAAGGGACAGTTTCTTTATTCCGTTGTTGTGGCTACATTAGTAACATCTTTATCTAAATCTTCATCATTCTCGGGTAACTCTTCTGTAGTTTCCTCAGCGACACCTATTACAGTTTGTGCTCTTTCTTCTTTCTCTTTCTTTCCTCTCTCAACCATTTCATTAACACGATTTGTAAGTCCAGAAAGTTCAAGACAATCGACAATTGCAAGTTCTCCAGTTGCAACTAGTGTACTAAATACAGATGCTCTTGAAGATAAGTTATCCATAGAATGTCTATTTAATGTAACATCTATATCAAGTGCAGTTAAATCTTGTGCCACAATACCCAACTTTTTAAGTATTTCAATACCGACTTCAACCTGTCTTTTCTTAGCTTTTTTAATAGATAGTTCTTTTAGTTTCGCAACTATCTCTAAATCTGTCCAACCATTTCTATTTAAAACGGCTGTTCCGGTATCTCCACCACCATTGTTTGCGTTTTCTCTGTTAGGAATACCTGTTATGATATTTCTAACATCATCTAAGTATTTTCTAATATTTGCAACACTAGTGCTATCTAATTGTGGTGAGATAAACTTCGCATCAACATTTCCACCATTTGGTGCAAATAATTGAAGCAATCTATTTTTCTTAACATCCGCAAGTGTTGTATCCTTTTCATCATCGTCAAACTGAGCACCTAGTACAACAAGTAAACTTCTAATTGTACCTTCAATATCGTTTAAACTATCACTTGCGACAATATTACTAGCATTCATTGCCGGTATAGCAAGTTCCCAGTCTCCCGTTAAGAATAACGAATTTTCAAGCATTGTTATAGGATCTTTTCCGATTGGATTTGCAGTTGATTCTACTTTTTCTTTATTCGTTACTACCATAAAATAATTATTTGTATAGCAGTTATATATCTCATCACCGGTGTCCTCATTTTTAAAGCGTGTAGCAGACATTATTTGAGGATTACCTATCTTATTACCTTGAACAACAAAAGTTGTTCTAGGGTCCAAATAATCAACTTTAAGAGGTACTAGCGGTGTGTTATCTTGTGATATATCTTCACTAGGAAGTGTTATATAATAACCAACACCACAAACAGAAGCATATGTTTCAGCATTAATATCTGTTTGGTATAATTCTTCATAATCATAAGCATCGTTTAAATCTTGCACAGCGTCTTTTTTCTCAATCTTCTTTGCGATAAATTCAATTGGATTACCAAGTGTATAACCAACAATTTCTCTTGTTGTTGGGTAAGCGTAATTTATTACAACTCTATTATTAACGTTTGATGTCTCGGATGCACTTCTATTTAAAATGTCTTGTTGACCTAGTACATAATTAATTAGGTATTCGCAGTCACTTTCATTCTCGCTATGAACTTTTTCTGCTTTTTCTAAAACTTCTATAACATTTTGAGGAGTAACCTCGTCATAATCTAAGATAATTCTCTGTCTACCGTAATGTAATGACGAACTAGATGAACTAGATGAACTAGTTGTGGTTGTTCCGTTCAATATACTCACCAACCTTTCAAAAATAAAAGAGTCACACTAAAAAGCATGGCTCAAGGGCTCTATTTACTAAATTCTATTTCTTTCTTACAATATTTACACCATAAGAATATTTTAATATAAACACTGTCCTTCTTTATCTTGAAAAGTCTTTTTCCACAATATGGACAGCAAACATCTGTTTTATCTTCTTTCATTATATCACACTTTCTATTGTTTGTCAAATTAAAGTCCCAATTTATCTAGGGATACCTTGATGCTTGCTCTACCTACTGAACCGGTGCCAAGTAAGTTTATTATTAGACCTGCTAAGCTATCGGGAGCATCATCATGTTGTGTCTTTTGTATTGATCCTAATTTTTGTGACCAATTGTATAAATTCTGCATAAAATTATTGTATTGTACATTATCTTTTCTTTTCTCATAAGATTTAAAATATATTCTAAAGTTACCTTGCTCTGTTGCAATACCTTTTATTTCACTTTGGCAACTAAGTATTCTATCTAACTTACTTTTCGTTGTAGGTACTTTATGTGTTGTAATATTGCATCTATAACCATTTTGTTTAAGGTCTCTTTGTACCATATCGGCATATAATTTACCACCGTTATTCTCTTCAAAGCCTGCTTTTGTAACATGGTGTTCCATTATTTTATTAACAACAAGTGGTCTTGTTTTATCATCGTCTAATTTGTTAACAAAAAGAACATCTTCAACATAACAATCAACACCGTACTGATATATGATTGGCATTGAATAGTAGTCTTCACCACCATGAGCAACATCGGAATAACAAAGTATTCTATCGGGTTTTTCATCCGGTAGTTCTTGATAAAATGTAAGTTGGTCCTCACTGAATGGTCTACCTTCTCTTTCAATAGGTTGACCCAAGTATTTTGCTGAGAATATAACAGGGTCTTCTGCAAGTTGTAAATGATGGTAATATTCTTTATCAAAACCTTTACCATAATCATATTCAAAATTACTCTCACCATTTTCATCATAACATGGAATGTTAATTATTTTTATTCTTTCACTATCGATTTCCCCATAAATAGCAAGTAGTCTACCAATAACATCGTTAAGCGACCAACGAGTTGCTATATGTATTTCAGGACATGGTCTATATTTACCATCCTTACAAAGTCTTTGTACTTTTCTATCTTGGATTGTACTTGTGTAAGTGTAGAATATTTTATCAAGTCTGTTTGGGTTGTTAGCTTGTTCAATGTCCTTTATGAGGTCATCACAATATAATATATTACTTGCCTCAGCAAGACCTGTTGTACCACCATCGATTGATTTGAAAGTTATGGTATGAAATCTTTTATTATGGTTTAAGTCAATCCAGGAATATTCCGCTGATTGATTAATAATAAAGTTTTGTGGGAATATTTCACCATATCTATATTCCTCACTAGTCATTAAATTAAGCATTTCGTTATAAAAAGATTGCGATAATGAAGTTGAGTGACCAGAGCCAAGTATTGATCTTTCCGGGTATAAACCAGCCATGAATGATAAAAAGAATAATCCTGTTGTGGATTTCGCCGTTCTAGGCGGCATTGATACGAATAAAAAATCTAATTTATCATCTGCCATATCCTGCATTGCCTGTATAAGACCGTGTTTTTCAAGTACTCTTTTTCTCGGTAAAAAGAATTGTTTTTCTTTCGGTCTATTCCATTCTAGTGCTATACAGTATGCTCTAAAGTCTCCCCATCTCGCTCTAGTATCATAACTAGCAAGAAGTATTTCACTAACTTTATTTTTCTCTTCCGTTTTAATATCAAAAGCAATTTTTTCTATTTCTTTTGCAACTTCCATTGTTTTTTCTTGGTTTTTAAGTTCATTGTAATCTCGCATAAGTGTATACAATAAATCCAAATAAGCATATTGTGTTTTATCTTTTGCTCTTTTTCTCAAATCTTCACATTACCATATATTCATGCAAAATACAAAATCATTTTTACTACTGTCTCATTTTTTT
>OGXW01000906.1_pt1 | contig 22688 bp, 20 predicted proteins | sample 1576341 | NCBI WGS metagenome assembly OGXW01 (sample SAMEA3541592, study PRJEB24748) | human gut metagenome | biome: human gut; feature: human-associated habitat; material: faeces | place: China | collected 2012
TTAAAACTTAGGAGGATTAAAAAATGGCAGTAAAAGTAGCAATTAATGGTTTTGGCCGTATCGGTCGTCTGGCTTTCAGACAGATGTTTGGCGCAGAAGGATTTGAGATCGTTGCAATCAACGACCTGACATCTCCCAAGATGCTGGCTCACTTACTGAAATATGATTCCACTCAGGGCAGATATGCACTGGCTGATAAGGTTGAAGCAGGCGAAGATTCCATCATCGTTGATGGCAAAGAGATCAAGATCTACGCTAAGGCTAACGCAGCAGAGCTTCCTTGGGGCGAAATCGGTGTTGACGTAGTTCTGGAGTGCACCGGCTTCTACACCTCTAAGGCTAAGGCTCAGGCTCATATCGATGCAGGCGCTAAGCACGTTGTTATTTCTGCTCCTGCAGGCAACGATCTGCCTACCATCGTTTACAATGTAAACCATGAGTCCCTTACCAACGAAGATACCATCATCTCCGCTGCATCCTGCACAACCAACTGTCTGGCACCTATGGCTAAGGCTCTGAACGACAGCTTCCCGATCCAGTCTGGTATCATGTGCACCATCCACGCTTACACTGGCGATCAGATGACTCTGGATGGCCCTCAGAGAAAAGGCGATCTGAGAAGATCCCGTGCAGCAGCTGTAAACATCGTTCCTAACAGCACTGGCGCAGCTAAGGCAATCGGCCTGGTTATCCCTGAACTGAACGGCAAGCTGATCGGTTCCGCTCAGCGTGTACCTACCCCTACAGGTTCTACCACCATTCTGACTGCAGTTGTTAAGGGCAACCCTACAAAGGAAGCAATCAACGACGCTATGAAGGCTGCTTCTAATGAATCCTTCGGTTACAACACCGATGAGATCGTATCCAGCGATATCGTTGGCATGAGATATGGTTCTCTGTTCGATGCAACTCAGACCATGGTTCTGCCTATCAACGACGAACTGTCTGAAGTACAGGTTGTTTCCTGGTACGACAACGAGAACTCCTACACCAGCCAGATGGTTCGTACCATCAAGCACTTCGGCAAACTGCTGAACGCTTAATTGGCGTTAGGCTTTTTCGTATAAGACAAAGGCCATTGGAGGTCCGGTCTGAGAAGGACCGGGCCTCTTTTCATCGTATCGGAAACTTTGTTTCCATACGATAACAGTTAAAATTTCAGGAGGTTCCTATCATGGGCTTAAACAAGAAAACCGTTGATGACATCAACGTAAAAGGCAAAAGAGTTCTGGTAAGATGCGACTTTAACGTTCCGTTAAAGGATGGCGTGATCACAGATGAAACTCGTATCGTTGCAGCGCTTCCTACAATCAAGAAGCTGATCAACGATGGCGGCAAGGTTATCCTTTGCTCTCATCTGGGCAAAGTAAAGAACGGCCCCAACGAAGGCGAGTCTTTAGCTCCTGTAGCAGTAAGACTGTCCGAGAAGCTGGGCAAAGAGGTAAAATTCGTTGCAGATTACAATGTAACCGGCGAAGCAGCTACCAAGGCTGTTGCTGAAATGAAAGACGGCGATGTTGTTCTGCTGCAGAATACTCGTTTCCGCGGCAAAGAAGAGACCAAGAACGGCGAAGAGTTCAGCAAAGAGCTGGCTGATCTGGCTGACGATTATGTATGCGATGCATTTGGTTCTTCTCACAGAGCACATGCATCTGTTGCAGGCGTTACCAAGTTCATCACCGAAAAAGGCGGCTCCAACGTTGTTGGTTATCTGATGGAGAAAGAAATCAACTTCCTGGGCAATGCAGTTGAGAACCCGGTTAGACCTTTCGTAGCGATCCTGGGCGGCGCTAAGGTTGCAGATAAGTTAAACGTTATCTCCAACCTGCTGGAGAAGTGCGACACTCTGATCATCGGCGGCGGTATGGCATTTACTTTCTTAAAGGCTCAGGGTCTTGAGATCGGTAAGTCTCTGGTTGACGAAGAGAAGATCGACTACTGTAAGGAAATGATGGCTAAGGCTGAGAAGCTGGGCAAGAAGCTGATTCTGCCTGTAGACGCAGCTGTAGCTGACGCTTTCCCGAACCCGATCGATGCTGAGATCCCGGTTGACTATGTTGATGTTGAGAATATCCCTGCTGACAAGATCGGCCTGGATATCGGACCGAAATCTGCAGAACTGTTCGCAGAGGCTGCTAAGACAGCTAAGACTGTTGTTTGGAACGGACCTATGGGTGTATTCGAGAACCCTGTTCTGGCAAAAGGTACTATCGCTGTAGCGAAAGCTCTGGCTGAAACAGATGCTACTACCATCATCGGCGGCGGTGACTCCGCAGCAGCTGTAAACCAGCTTGGTTTTGCTGACAAGATGAGCCACATCTCCACCGGCGGCGGCGCTTCCCTGGAATTCCTGGAAGGCAAAGAGCTTCCCGGCGTAGCAGCAGCAGACGACAAAGAGTAAACAAAGGAGACCAATTTATCATGGCAAGAAGAAAGATCGTAGCCGGCAACTGGAAGATGAATATGACTCCCAGCCAGGCTGTAGAACTGTGCAATACCTTAAAAGACCTTGTAAAATCTGACGATGTAGACGTAGTTTACTGCGTACCTGCAATCGACATCGTACCTGTAGTAGAAGCTGTAAAAGGCACAAACGTTGAAGTTGGCGCAGAGAACATGTACTTCGAAGAAAAGGGTGCTTACACCGGCGAAATCTCTGCAGACATGCTGCTGGATGCTGGCGTAAAATACGTTATCATCGGTCATTCCGAGAGACGTGACTACTTCAAAGAGTGCGACTGCCTGCTGAACAAGAAGGTGAAGAAGGCTCTGGAAAAAGGTCTGATCCCGATCCTTTGCTGCGGCGAGACTCTGGAGCAGAGAGAAATGGGCGTTACCATGGACTGGATCCGTCTGCAGATCAAATCTGATCTGGCTGACGTTACCGCAGATCAGGTTAAGGGCATGGTTATTGCATACGAGCCTATCTGGGCAATCGGTACCGGCAAGACTGCTACCACCGAGCAGGCAGAAGAAGTCTGCAAGGGTATCCGTGAGTGCATCGCTGAGATGTATGATACCGATACTGCAGAAGCTGTTCGTATTCAGTACGGCGGTTCTGTAAATGCCGGCAATGCAGCAGAGCTGTTTGCACAGCCTGATATCGATGGCGGTCTGGTTGGCGGCGCATCTCTGAAGGCTGATTTTGGCAAAATTGTAAATTACAAATAAGCCTGTTCTAACCGTATATTTTAGGCAATAAAACACAACGAAACGCCACTAAATACATCAGAAATTGGAACATACATCCAATTGAAATGTGTTTGGTGGCGTTTTATAATTATATTACTATCACTTTTAACTATCACTTTTAACCCGTTTCCCATTCCTTGTTTTAAAAAGTGATACTTGTAAAAATGGAGGGTATAATTATGATTCGAAAAAAAGGAGAGGGCAGTGTACGAAAGATAAACGACAGCGCATGGGAATGCATCACAACGTCCCAGTATCTGAATCCTAAGACCGGCAAGCCGAAACGATTCAAGAGGGTAGCACCGTCCGAAAAGGAAGCCATCGAAAAGGCTAAAATGGCAAAGGATGCTTGGGAAAAAGAATTTATAAAAGGAAAAGATGTAAAGGTAAACCGCAAAAAGACATTTGGCGAATATATGGATGAATTCATCGAGACAGAAGTAAAGCCAGGTTTAACTGCAAGTGGATATCATTCATATATAAGCACAATGAAGAATAATTTTTATCCATTCCCGATTTCAAAATTACAACTTCACATGTTGAATGTAGTTGAATTTGAAAGTTATTACAACACAATTTTAGCGTTAAAAAGCAAGAAGACGTGCAATCTGCCAAGACAATTATGTTCAAGATGTTGTAAATGGCTCGTAAATAAAAGTCTTTTAAAAGAAAATTATGCCGCTCAAGCAAAAACGAAAAAAGAAGTGGCAGACGAGTATGATCATAAGAGAGAAGAAGAATTAAAAAACAAGAAGGAAGTATTCTCTTACGATGACATTCAAAAGTTCTATCATGCTTACAAAAACAATATAGGACAATATGCAGTTGTAGCATTATTTCTCCTTGAAACCGGAATGAGAGCCGGTGAGTTTGCAGCTTTAAGAAATAGCAACATAGATATAGCGAGAAGAAGAATTGATATTGTGGAAACAAATTCTCTGCGATTCAAAGAGAACGATAAAAATAATGGTGTAGAATACTACACAAAAGTCCCTAAGAACAAAGAATCTCGTTTTGTGATGATGTCTGATTTATGTGTGGAATGCGTCTTATACATGCAAGAGCAGACTAAACTGCGTTGCGAAAGCAATCCAAATGATCTGTTGTATCCGGTGTTTTCCAGCGGAAGAATCAGGCAAACGTCTGCTATGGAAGTTGGATTCAAATCGCTATGCGACAAGATTGGCGTAGACAGAGATGTTAGGCTAACTAAGACAGGGCAACAAAAAGGATTATGCCTGCATTCTCTTAGGCATACGGCGGATTCAATTGCGAATTCAGCGAAAGGGGCCAACGTTGTAAATACGGCTCTTGCAATGGGACATAAGGCCATCGCGACAGAAAATATATATACGCATCCAACAGAGGAAGCGCTGCGCACCATTACGACGCCATCTCAGGCTGTTTTGGATGGATACAAAAAGGACGAAAACGATAAAAAAGGATCTCTTGACGACGAGAAATTGCTGCAAATGTATTTGCAGTTAAAAGAAAAATTCGAACCTAAAACGAATTGATTATTTTGCAATAAAGATGTATAATCATTTTGGACATCCGTGAATCCTAAAATGATTTTGTTACGAAGAAGAGTGGTTTTGTTGCCACTCTTTTTTGTAAGAATCTATAAATTATGTACGATATATAATGTAAGAAAGATGTCAAAATGGAAGAGTGTGTGTAGCAGACGTAAACTTCTTTATCTAAAATACGCGGAACGCGAAATTGAGCAAAAATCTAAAGTAATTAACGTACTAAAATTGCTCATTTGAAATCCAGATTTCATCTTAAAAACAGCAGGGCTTAATTAGATAAGTAATAACTTAGCTTATCTAATTTGGAGATATTGCATTTGCATAAGCCTTGACAACTTGCCAAAAAGAATGTAATTTAAAGATGTAATATTTTCGTTGTGTAAAAGCAACGTGGATTGAAAAGATTTAGATTCTGAAAATGCCACCGAGATCACAAAGACCACAGGGCAAAAAGTCGTAAAGAGGACAGATTTTTCTGTCCTTTTTACATAATAAATATTATATAAAATACGGAGACGATGAATATGACTTCTACAGACACCATATTAAATGCATATAAGGAAACCCAAACAATAACCGGAACAAAAAAGAGAACAGGATATAGTTGGCAAAGGTTTGCAAAGGCGTTAAGCACGGAAGGAATTATCGCAAACGAGACGCAGAGAATAATCCTGGATCTGTACGACAAATGCACTCCTGTTGATGTGATTGCAAAAACCGTTGGTTGTTCGGAAAGCACGGTTAATTCGTATTTGCCAAGACACAGACCAATTTATAATGAAAATCCATCTGAGAATGCAGTCCGTATAAAGAGATGCCGGGCAAAGAAACAATCGAACTAAAAAAGCTTGACAAAAGAACAAATTAGAGAAATAATTATAAAAGAGGCACAGGGTGTATTGAAATATAGATAGAGTCTAAAAGTTCCTATATTTCAGGCTTTAAAATGATGAATATAAACACGTGCCAAAAAAAAAGGAGCGATTAAATCTCTCCTTTTTTTGTGTGTAGGGATGAGAGGGCATAAAAACGCTTGACAAAACAAACAATATGAACAATAATTATATAAATGGTGCAGAGGTGTATTGAAATGTAAATAAAGTCTAAATCTGATTTCTTACATTTCAGACTTTGGAATTGATGAATATAAACACGATGCACCAAGGGAAAAGGAGAGATTTAATCTCTCCTTTTTTATTGAAATCGATATACCGGGCAGATCTTGATTTCTGGTATTCCAGACAGCCTATGATAGCGCCTATAATTTCCACGCTTATCCTGCTCTCGTTTTCTTTCGATGCGACATTTATCCGAGCAGCAAGTGTTTCCATTATGAGATAAAAACTCTGCTCCGCAAATACAACATTTTCTTAGTCTTGGCATACTTTTATATCTCCCCCTGTTTTGCATAGAAGAGATTGACAGATATTATAATTTCAATACACTCATGTTCTTATAAGTATTATTGCGCAAAATGTTCATGTTGTCAAATTTTCATCGGTGCAAAGCCGTTATTTCTTTATTCGAAAATGACGGAAAGTTTCTAGCTAAAAAGTAAAAAAATAGGGATAAAATGCCGAAGCAAATTATCCCTAAATTTTTAATATTCCCGATACCAGATGTCATTGGTATTCGCTGTGGGTTCTGTGGAAGCAACAATGAATTTGGTTGTAATTCCATCAATCTTGGATTTGTCAGAAGCGGACATCAAGCCGTTCGCAGAAGCAGTTGCAACAGCAGTAGTCGTTGCGTTTACACCGGGATCTCCCTTGTCACCTTTTTGACCTTTCAGGTAGTTGAAAGTAAAGGTTGTAGTTGTCCCACTCGTAGCGGCGGTAACGGACGGAGTTCCAACAGCAGCAATTTTGGTTCCGCTCGCAGCCTTGACAGTAGGAGTAACGCCAGCACTACCTTTAGAACCATTCTTTACGGTAATCGTAGAACCGTCGGAAAATGTGTACACATTGGAGCCGCCATCCGCAGAAGATGTAGATGTCTGAGATCCGCCAGTAAGAACAGTTCCAAGATCAACGACACCAGAAGTTCCCTTGCTTGCACCATTCATCTTAATACCCGTAAGAGTACCAGTGTCGGTGAATTTTGCATCGGCAGGCACATTTGTTTTGACCGTGAATCCGCCAACTGTATCTGCATTTCCGCCGTTTGCTGGAAGAGAAGATGGAAAATCAGAAATGTCGGCCTTAGTATGTTTGTGTCCAGACAAAGAAAAAACCGTCTTGAGATTTTCAAGTACGGTTTTAAGCCCATCTGGGTTTAAATATTTATTTTCCATATTTAGTTTAAGTTCTCCTTTCTAAAACGTTAATCCGAAACACATCGCTCGGATATTCAGCGAGGAGTTTCACTTTGCAAATATTTGGTTTATTGACTATGAATAATTGAAAATATGATTAAAAATTGAGATTTCACAAGATAAGTAATAATTTTGGCGGTCTGTCTTTTGGACAAGACGCGGACGGCAACTGGGGATACAAGATTGGAGGTGCTGATCCAGTAGTCCCTTTTAAGGGTAAGCTGGACTTCGACTACGAACACAACATATCAATTCCATATATAGTTGCGGCTGGTAATCCAAATGTTCTTCATTACTACACCATGACGGAAAGGGATGCTGAATATTCCTACTTAGCATTATTTGTAGTTACTGCCGGCAGCGTTGTTTCCATAGAATTGAGCGGTGTTAGTGGGCCATCGTTCGTGTGTAACAAACCAGGCGGATCTTATTCTTTTGCCATTATTAAAGATCCGATTTTAAACGGGAAAGTTAATTTTAGACACGGAGGAACAGGAGACGGACATGTTTTTAAACTTATGATTAAGTAATATTAGCGATACCATACACGTACAATCTCCGATCCAAACGCATGTCCGCTATTGTTTGAAGTGCTAAAAGTGATTGTTACGGATTCCGTTGTATATGTCACGTTAAGAGCGTTCCAGCCTTCCCAGCCACGAGATACGAGACCGGCACAAACAATCTCTCCAGCGTCGGGGATATCTGCTAATAGAATATCTTTGGTGGCAGATCCAGATGCAATCGTAAAATCGATTGACTTAAGAAAAGCAGACGGCGCTGGTATTGCTCTATTGTTAATATAATAAACTTTGACATACAGACAATTCAATGCATTAGTTGACGTCATCACAAGTTCTGAATCGCTGTGTTTTACATAAGAAACACCAATACCGACATTTAACTGTTCCGTACCTCCATTATATACTTCGATGAAAAAATCTTTTCCGTGAATCATGGAACCAAAATTAGGTATTTCAGAAACTTTGGTAAAATGATAACCGTGATGCCATTGTCCAAATTCATCTGCCTTCCGTTTTGCGATGCCACAATTCAGAGCGGCAAACTCTTGATCACCCAATTTTTTTCTCACTGAATCAGCACCTACTACATAAAAAGCATTTCCGGCCTGTTCAAATGAGCAACCGCCAAGTTTGTTATTCGTTGTCTCTAAATTATTACTTATCTAATTGGCGAAATTGCCTATAAAAATTAAAGCTTTTGCTCGTCTACAAGACTTGCAATTTTCTTATTGTCCTGAAGCATCTTACGCATTTCCTCCAACGCCTGATCTACCATTGTAGAAAATGCTTCGAAAGTTATACATTTCGCAGCGACAGGAAATTTATCAATGAACATGTTGTAAACGTAGTGTAATTTAGCCTGACCAGTTCCAGAACCAAGCTCCGCCTCTGCTTTTGTAACAGCATAAAGTAGCCAAGCCATGATTTTTTCTTTTTGTTCTGCAGTCGGCAAGCCTGCAAATTTATAAACCGAGAATCCAATTGCAGCCAAAGCAGCAACAATAGCAATGATCAGATACCAATTTTGAACTAAGAAATCCATTTAGACCCCTTTCTGTTTCCGATATGGAAACCTTAAAAACACCTTGCTGCCAATTTTGTAATAGGGGCAAGGATCAATTTTAAAAACGTAATAATTCATGGCATCGCAATAAAAAATACCAATGATACACAATACAATCCATGCAAAAACGAAAAACACGTTACACTGCCCAAAAAAGAACGTGAGTGGAAGATTGGAATAATCCCAAACGTTCCACCCTTTGTAGACATTCACATATAATCCACATAATCCTTCTGATAATGTGCATAACCCTGTGGATATCAACACTTGCGCACGAAAATCGAGATCAAAAGACATGTAATTGTTGATATGGTCAATACAAAATACACCACAAATCATCGCCAACACAAACATGCTCCAGTGTGAATATCCACGATAGCAAATTTCTACTGCAAAATAAATCAGTCCGCAGCTACAACCAAGTAAAAAATCCCGAATAATATGCAAAATAGGTTTCATAAATCCTCCGTCACAAAATCAGTTTTGTTTCTACGGGAATAACTGGAAGATGTTCCATACAATAATTATACTTGGCATCGCCCATATGATTACCACGAAGTCCATTATATGCGAAATGAAGATTAGTAAACTCATCCACTTCGTCCTCTGGAACGCCGCCAATGGAAATATAGTGTTTATATTTTTGATTGATGCGATCTGCAAGCTGTTCCTTTTGAGACAAAACTAATGCTTGAACTTGCGAATCCTCATCTGTTAATTTCTGGCTTAACGTGGCAATGGAATTACTCAAATTTGACTGAATCTCTCTTGATTTTTCGCGATCACTAACTCTGTTACTTGCGAACTCTTGAATGCTTAATTGTGTTTGCTCATTAGTTTTTCGCATCTCATTTGTCAAATTTTGGAAATCTTTTCTAATCTCGATGTCGTTCTGCATTAATTTGTTAATATCTTGAGTATGCTTATCCTGAAAATCTGTAAGAGATTTAGATGTTTTTAGCAATAGGTCATGTTCTTCACGCTTTTTTCTCATAAATTTGAATTCGAATCCTAGTTTGGCAGCCAGTCCGCCAATTAAATCAATGCCCTTTTCAAGTGCGAAAAGAATTGCGAATCCCGTAATAAACCACGTTGTCCAATTGACCGTAAATAATTCAGCTATCTCACTCATTTCAGCCCCCTTTTACGTTGTAATAATATAAGAACAGGAAACGTATCCTGCGATTCCGTCTTTTTCCGCATAATACCAGTTTCCCGTTTTAGAAAGAATATTCAATTTTTCTCCGCATTTCAGCGTTTTTAGAATTTTAGAAGATGTATTAGATTCCGATCTAAAATTTAACAAATTACAGTTTACAACCGTCCCTTTTGTTGGTACAATATATTTATAAGAACACCATTGTTCGTCCGAAGAAATTTTACACCATCCATTATCAAGCGTTGTGACGTTAATCGCGAGACCACCGGTTAAATGTCCAATGACTTTTCCGCTCAGTGAGGGTTTATTCCTGACATTTAAGCTCGTTTTTACACTGACGCGACAATAACAGTGAGGATTGTCTTCGGATGACGCTGGTGTTTTTGTATTATCAGAATACCTCTTATAAACCTTATTTATATCCACAGCGGAGGACGATCCTGGAACGATTTGTGAGCCGCATTGCCAAATATCGTACTTTGGAATCGTAGGCGCAGAATCGCTATATCTTGCACACCAAATTTCGTATTTCTTCAATTTGCTAAAATCCACCATAGACTTAAACCAACTGTCTGAAGCGTAAACTCCCGCCTGATAACCGCAAGACTTAATACGCTCGCAAAAAGCGATTATATTCTTTGTGCGCACATCTTTTGATAGATTGTCTGCGCGTCCATTGTGATTTGAATTGGAATATTCTGAATCGATAAAAACCGGATAAGAGATCGGCAACGCCTTGATTAAGCCAACAACGAAATCTGCTTGCTGAACAGATTCAGATTCGTTTAGCGACTGATCGTAGAAATAGACTCCAATTTTCATTCCGGCAGCAAGTGCATTTTTCGCATGATCGACAAATTTCGGGTCAAGAGTTAATTCTCCCTTTGCATAAGAACGATATCCAACCCTAATCATTACGCCGGGATAACTTCTAGCAACCTTTGCAAAATCAACCGTGTTGTATTTGGAAACATCTAAAATGGTTTCAATGACATTTGCGAGAGACACAGACGGAGAACTTTCGGTATTCACATCTGACGAAACACAACTCCAATCGGGACGCCCATATCCGTCAATTCGAGAATTGGAGAGAAGATATCTTCTGTGCCGATTTTATAAGCCGCTGATCCGCTACCGGTTCCCGGAGTGTATCCGAGAGCGTTTACCACGTCGTCAGTCGTAATACTTAGCTCGCCGTCTTTTATCGTCATATTCTTGCCGATTTTTACGCCGCCTTTAATTTCAGTGGTTGCATCAGGAAGAACGTATTTATTTGCTCCAGATTCTATGCTGGAAAGCTTGGTTGTGTTTTTAGAAACAGCATTTTCCAGACTTTTCCCAGATGCACCGTCGTATACAGTATTTTCTGTTTTTCCGAAATTGATCTGAGCTGCCGGAACCTTGCCGTTTTCATCCAGAGTTGCAACTCCATTTTTGTTTCCAATCAGATCTGAATGGGCAAAATAAGAATTGATCTCCGTGTGATTTTTGATATATTTGACAAGCTGATAAATCGTTGCTTTACGCGTCGTATCGTCGTCCTCCGCAATGATAATATCAGTGTCCTTAAAATCCAGCATTGCTGCTAGATTTTTCAGACGCTTAAAGGGCAGTGCCAAATTGCCACCTCCTTTATTTTATAGTTTTGCGATGATAATTTTGTTGTTGAATTTTCCGGAAATGCAGTGCACTAAACACCTGTCTCCGGCTTTAAAATCGTTTCCCGTACCATTCTTGATTTCATATTCCTGTTGGTTGATTACGACGGAATAGTAGCCGGTTTTCGTGCCGACCTTGCTAATAGATCCAATGTAATCGTAACGAGGAATGGCATTCTGAATCATAGAATTTATAGTGCGGGCGAGTTGTGTTAATGTAATTTCTGATTCGTTTTTTGCTTTTATAAGATTAGCCTCCTGTTTTTAGACAACAAAAAAAGACGCTTCAATTGGCGCCTTCTTTTATATCTGAATTATATGATTTTGCAATTTTCTCCATATCCTTAAAATCAATGCATCTTTTAGAAATTTTGTTGTCTGGGCTTTGAATTTTTAAATCATAAAGCCATTTTGCCTTTTCATCAAGTTTCAAAGCGTTAATAACTTTTAATTCCTTGTCTAGTAAATCAATGTATTTACTCTTAGACTCTTCTGATTCAAAGGATCGATACGTATCAATATTCTTTTTCTCAAAATCACGAGCATATTCTTTAGGAATTGGAAACATATAATTCAGATTAACGACAGCAATTAGTCGCATAGGAGCATCCGGATCGTATATCTTGTAAAAATCCTTCTGCTGGGTCATTTTTTGATGACGTTGTTGAGGATGAGATACCTGAGTGATGTAATACAGATCATCTATTTCAAAAAGAACACCAAAGAAAGGTTTGTATTTATCAGCTCCATAATCAGTTCTTGGAATTCTTTTTTCTTTGGATCGCAAATAATCCAAATAGCGCTCATCTACATTAATCCATTTCATCTTATGTCCCCTAAGACAATAGGAGCCTATTTTTGGCTCCTATTAATACGATTTTTTACAGGCTTCGTAACCTCTATTACGACAGTGTTTTTACAGGCTCTGTAACCTCTATTAATACGATTTTGTATGGCTTCGTAACCGCTAATAAGAAATCATACGACTTCCTATATCTATATTATACACAATGATTGAACATTGTAAACACAGAACATTTGTTCTTGTATCTGCAACTTTCTTTCGCTAAAGATAAAGACATGATAATTCATGTTGCATTTCTCCAATTATGCTATAATCCATGGCGTAACAATAGATACAGTATATCCAGACTCGTCACCAGTACACTCTTGGACGCAAAAAGTTCCAATGGGACTTATTTTGTAAGTTTCATCAAGAGCATCCCACATTCCATCGTAAACGCCTAATATTTTTTGGTTTTGGATGGCGAAAAACTTATGTCCGTATTGGCTATAAAGAGAATCGTAATTTTTTAAGAACCAATGAAAATCGTCTCGTCTTTCTTTTTCTCCGTATATCATCGTATTACCTTTTAACGAATAGGATAGCAATACCGTATCCAATAATATACCAAAGAAACGATAATTGCTATTCTGAACATATGTTCGAAAGTGCATCCCACAAGCTTCCTCATGAGATGCACCAACAACTATTTTCTAGTGTTACTTTGTTGCTTTATAAGAGTGTTAAGCCTTCTTATATCGCGATAGAAGTCCTCGCCGTTCATAACGTTCGGCAGCTCAATAGCATCAATAGAATAATTATACGTGTTGCTCGTAGAATTACTCTTATTGTATTTCTGAACTTCCTGAATCGCACGAGCATTCTGTTCATAGATTTTCTTCGTGTTATCGCGGATTTGCATCTGAACCAGAAGAGACTCATCTCTGTTAAGAGAATTGAAACCAGCTTCCAGCTTTGCCATACGATCCATGACTTCCTGAGATGGCAGACTGTATTCTTTCGGTAGACTGCTCACGTTTCCGCCTGCAAAAGCCTTACCTCTGGAATTTGTATGTCCATTCTTCAAAATATCCTGCGTCTGCTTATGGTTGAAGATGATATCGCCTTTCTTATGATGGAACAGTTCTGCGCCATTATCTCCAACCGTAAAGAACCTTCCATCGCGGACAACCATTTCACGCCCAAGCTCGCCACCGAGAGCAACACCGTTATCAGAAACTTTTCCTAACGTACCGGACGCAAAGGCAGTTCCATCTACACCTGCGCCACCTCCGATTTGAATGCCGCCGATTGCACTTAATCCGCTTAAATCCATATTTGCAATCTCGTTGATTAAAGTTTTGATGTCGTTCAGATTCGTCTTGATCTTGCCCAATATCTCATTCAGACCATCCCAAGCTTGTGTCTGCTTCGGAATACCTTCTTCTTCGTCAACCGCAGCTTCAACCTGAGTTTTGATTGCGCCCTGTAAAGACTCATCTTCCTCGCCGCCGGAATCTTTACCGGAACTGATCGCCTTAGATGCTTTCTGCGCACTTCCAGCAACGCTTGTTCCTGTATCCTCGCCTTCTTCACTGCCAGCGAAAGCATTTGCAACTTCGTTGATTTTAGGAACACTTTCTTCGGACATTGTTTTAATTCCATCGTTAAAACTATCTCCAGAACCAGAAGAACTTTGCCCGTTTCCGCCTTGTGCTCCATTTTTATTTCCGGAAGAACCAGAATTAGCAGAAGTAGTAGCAGCACCTCCGATGACTGCGCCGGTTGCCAACTTTGCGTTATTAGCAATCTCTGTAAATCCATCAATAACGCCGCCAAGAGAAGAATCCAACGCGGTAAAATCAATGCCCTGACCGAGCATATCAATGTATTCCTGCGTTTCCTTAAAGATATCAGGAAGATTTCCAATGTCAACACCTGAGATTTGACTCAAAGAGTCGATGAAAGATTGGTTGCCCTGATTCATTCCGGCGATATATTGCAAATACTTGTTCTTGAATTCTGCAAATTGTTCGTCCGTCAGAGCCAGAACTTCATCAATGCCGCCTTCGTAGCCAAGAGATCTAAGATTCATCTCAAGTTCTACATTCTCTTGCAGTTCCTGAAGCTCCTCCCATTTCGTCTTGGTTTCTTCCATGCCTTTGATGATTTCGTCCCAGTACGCTTCGTCGTAATACTGCTTTGTGGTGATTTTGCCCTGATCGTAGAGATCTTTGAGCTTGTCTTGCATTTTCTCGAAATTTTCAAGATATTTGTCGGTCTCGGAATTGGAGCCACCGGAAGATTTATTTGTATTTGATCCGCCACCATACTCATATTTAGGAATCTCATATTTGTATTCGGACTCCTTGTTTTTATCGCCATACTTGAACGCAAAGAAAGCGTCTTTTCTCGCTCTTAACCGATCCGTATAAGAACTGCCGGAAGAATTAGTACCAAACCTGTTTTTTGCCGCTGTAAGCGCATCCAGTGTTCCCGCTGTTGCTCCCGCTGCCTGCGCCAACGCATAGATATTGTCGATATCGGCAGCAGTATTGATCGTAATACCGTTATTTTTGATCTTTTGTAACAGAAACTGCGCCGTTTGTTGCGTTAGCTGTCCTTGTACTGCTAATTCTGCGCCATAAGCCGCAATTTCTGCGTCTGTAGCACTGGCAAGATCACCGCCTGTAGCCGCTGCATACTCATTTGCCGCTCCAAGTTCAAATTGCTTCTGTGCCAGCAATGCGGTCACAACCTCATGCGCATTTGTTATCCCCATGTTGGTCAGCATATCCTCAGTCAGCTGCGCGGTATCCTCTGACAACCCATCCATAACACCGGAACTGTTAATCCATTCCGTTACAAGATTATTAAATGCGCTCTGACAGGCGGAAACATCGTTTGGTGTGCTGGAAATTTTTTCGATAAAATCCGTGTAGGCTTCCCCACAGCCGCTGAATGCTTCCTTGAACTTCTTGTCATCCAATAACGAGTAATCGAACGGGCTTTCGTCTTTCATCGACGCCATGATCTTGTCTAACTCTTCGAATCCTTCTGACAAAGAGTCGATATTCTCGATCATTTGTTGTTTTGTAGATGGCACAAATTCTTCCGCACTTTTTTGCTTGGCAATCATGTTCTGGAGAGTAGTGTTTACATAACCGCAGGCAGTATTTATACCGCTGTAATCATCTCTTACTTTTTTACAAGAAACATCCCAATTGTTCATTTGCAAAAGGAATAATCTCATGCTGTCAGACATTTTTCCGGTGTCTATAAAATCCTCAACGTCTTCGCTTGACGGCACTTCAGTGTCAACTTTTACGACCAATCCTTTATCATCCGCATCCAATATATTTTGACTGCCATTGAGCGTCTTTTGTATATATTCAGACATTTGTTCTGGAGACAATATCGTTCCATCCGGGAGGACAGGAGTATAATGAATATAAACATATTCATCATTCCCACTCTCATCTTTTTGTTTTACAAATTTTCCGCCAAAAGATGTGTCAGCAACGTTGGAATCCCATCCTGCATTCTTCATGTCGTTCTCGTCCACATGCGGACTGATGGTTAAGTCAACGTTTCCGAGATTGCTCATCTGTTTTATTTTTGTTGCAATTCTTTTTTCTTCGGCATCAAGAGTTTTATTTGCTTCCGACACATCTATTTTTAAAGCATATGTAAAATCTTCCTCCGGAAGAGATGATATATTTTCTTCTCCAAAAATATTTGAGAGATTATGATATGCTTCCGAAAAAATTAACTTTTCATTTTCCAGTTCTTTGACTAGCTCAGAAAATGTCATGCCATAATCATCAGCCAATTTTTCCATGTTGGCATATGATAATTTTTGCGCATCTGTCCCGCCAGCCGGATTAAATTTCAACAAATCCTCCGTAGAAAAGCCCTCAAAAGCATTTAAGTAGTTTTTCAGATCGTCTTTTAATCCTTCTTTATCGACTTTAAAATCCAATTCGAAAGTCCATTCGGAAACAATTTGTTTTAATTCCGGATACATGCTTTTAAAATAATTACTCACATCAGATTCATTATTTTCCAAGGCAAGTTTTGAACCTTCCGTGATGGCAGATGCGTATTCCTGCGCTGCTGCATTTTGAGAACTTTTATCTCCAGATTTTATGGCTTCATCATACGATTTTTTTGCATCAATAATACGCTTATAGGCATCGCTGTATTGACTGCCATTAGACAGGACCTTGTTGTATAGCACATACTGGTTATAAAAATCTTCGTACTGATCCGACATGTCCTTAGCATTATTGATATAAGATGTTAGTTCGTTATTAAAACTATCCCCAAAGTCAGCGCCAACATCTTTGATTAGGCTTTGAATACTGATAAGTTGGTTGTACACTTCAGTTGCATTGCCAGATAGTTTTATCATGCCAAGACCTGCATCGTTAAAAGAGACGCCGTATGCCTTTAAAAGATTGGCTGCCTCCGATCTTTTATCAGATCCCAGAATAGACCCGAAGCTCAAATTAGCGGAGTAGTTCCCGTATTCCTTTTCCATTCTGGCTATATTATTTTTATAGCCAGCAAAGAAGTTGCCAACTGTATTCCAAAATCCACCTTTATTAAAATCATTCTCGGATTCTTGCCATTTAGACGCGGATAATTTGTCTAAGGCGCTAACCTGTCCATTTATCGCATTAGTAACATGTTCAATAGTGGATCTTTCCGTTCCAAAATTATCTATAAGCTCATTTTGGACGTCCATCAATTTCTCTCTTGCGTTTGTTACGTCCTCAAACGATGATGAAGAATCGTTTATGGTATCATATAGCTCTGCGATTTGTTTTTTGTAGGACTCTATAGATCCTTTTTCAGAAAGGAAAGAAGAACCTACTTCATTGGCAGACGCAGCAACGTCCTTTGAGAGACGATACAGTTTAATGCATCCCTCTATTGCTTGCGAGATAAGGAACGATACTAATACGTTGCCAGCGAGCGTCAGCCCCTTCATTGCTACTTCTCCAGCTTTTGCCCCAATCGATAGATTCCCAATAGACTTTCGAAATCCTTCAACCGTAATTTTCCCGCTTGAACTTGATTCGACAAAAGAACGGATTGCGGGATTTAACTCAGATCCCAATTCCGACGCCAATTCATGAGCGTTTTTTCCGGTCTTATTCATTTCGCCCATAAAAGATTCAAATTCTTTTACGAGTCCATCTTTGTATTCATCTTTAAAAACATAGGAGAGAAGTCCACCAACCTGTTCTTTTGCTTCATCCGGATTAACACCGCTTTTTTTCAAATCTTTTATTTCTACTGATCTTTGTTTAATTAAAGTAAAAATTTCATTAAACGACTTGCCGAAGACTCCAATTTTTGATATTGTTTTACTAATATCACTGTCAAATGTTTGGAATATTATACTACTATACATTTAGGCTGTTTTGATAGCCTTATTGCCAATCAAAAAAAAGGAGATGCAATTAGATGGCGTGGTGGTTTAAGTCTGTGTGTACAATATGCGGTCAATGTAGTTTTTCAGATGAAACAAATCCTTGCGAGATATGTGGCGGACAATGCAAAAAAATGTCCATTATACAATCATACAAAACCAGTCATTTAGGTGGACAAGAAAGGAATTTTTATGTCGAAAAAAATATCATCAATCATAAAATTGCCACTCAATATTTGTTAGCAAGAGAAGATTATTTTCGCAAAAAAGAAGAGGAAAGAAAAAACGCCAAAGAAAAAATAGAACAAGAAAAAGTTCTCGCATACCAAAATCAGTATCTTAAGTTTTTATCAGAAGCTCAATCACAAAATATTCCGAATGCAAGGGCAGAGTCCATAGCGTCATATGCAATGCAACATGGATTATATTCTTTGCCACATTGTCCTAGTTGTGGTTCTGTAGACGTAAGTAAAATCGGAACTGGAACTAAAATTGCTAAAACGGCAGCATTTGGAATTGTTGGCGCCATGAGTAATGTTGGTAAAATATGGAAATGCAATAAATGTGGGAACAAATGGTAGGATTATATTATGGAATTTTTACCTAAATCAAAGCATAAAAAGAAGAAAAAACATCAGCAAAATAATTATAAAAAACAACATAATACAAATATTTCCACAAAAACAATTTCAACTTCTCAAAGCTATCAAGGTCGAGAAAAAGAAAAACTAAATCAAAATTGTTCTTGCAATAAAAAAGGATGGTGTATTTTTGCTGATAGGAAATGTGTTCCATATTCTCTGAAATGTAAATACAACAAAGATGTATTTAAAAATAGCATTTTTTATTATCCAACAGAAAGTGTTAAGAAAACGAATACGTCTACCAAGAAATCGAATTATAACTTGTACGAAGATGAAAAACATGGTTCAAATAAACTGATAACCACATTACCTGATGGTGGTATAAAGGAATTATATGTGTTTAATGGGTTTTTACAATTAAATCCTGCCCAAACGATAGATTACGAAATGACAATTAAAAGCCTCCATACAAATAGGACATGCACAATTTTAGTTGCGTACAATAAAATAACTAAAAAGTATTATATATCTGAAACCCAGGTTAAATATTGGCATGGAAAAAATTTCTTTCCCCAAATTATACTTACCATGTGTAATGATGGTTCTATACCAATGATAACAAATGGTTTTCAAGAATTTTCTAAATTGGCTCTATATGGGTATAAAGTAGGAAGTCATGGACTAAATGAAACACAAAGACATATAATTCTTAAATATATTATAGATAATAAAGTCATGAGAGGATATGAAATTATTAAGCATTTGCAAGGATTAATATTCTTGCGGAACGAACAATACAATAAGGACTTTTCAACTGCAATAGAGGATTGGGAGAATGACATTATTTTTATTGAAGAATATATAACTTCTAAATCAAAATAGCAATAAATAAGGGAGTTTTATGTAAACTCCCTCCCTGCCATTTGACAGACTATTAATATTCACCACTTAAAATGGCTACGCTTATTAGATATGTATAATATACCATATATTGGCATATTATACAATATGGAACATATGTTCACGTCTGTATTAATATACACACATTTAATTGTATATATCAAAATTAAGAAATATAATGAAACCTGAATTATTCACGGAGCAGCATCTGAACTGGTAACTACACCATGAATCTGAAAACTGATCCATGCAGCCATAACATCGCTCAAAAGGGTATAAAATCCCTGTGGCAGAGTTCTGAGTGATTATTAAGATGTCAAGGTTCGTTAATAGTTTCTATTCCAGTAGTAACCGATTTTGAAAAAATATGCTTATCTTTACAAAAACTATTACAACGCGGCATTATTTTATCATTTTCGATTAAGCATGACAGAGATTTCACAACTTCATCTGCTTAAACAATAGGAAAATTCCGCTTTTTTAACAAGGAATATATTTCCGATACGAAGACACCCACTTTAACCGGATCATTCACTCCATTCGATTTCAGACAATCATGTCGAATACTTATCCGCATTTTTTCGTTATCCATCAGTTTTGTTCACCTCGATTCATTTTAATGCTGCCGCATTAAGATTAATTCTTTTTCTATGCGCGTCTTTTAATTTGATGTTGTTGTCTCGCATCTGCTGTTCATCCATATAGAATTCTTTTGCTAGATCACAGAAGAAATATGACGCCTCATAATCGACTAGACTATTTTTAAAGGTAGCATGGTCCATAACAAGGACGGTTTTCACTACATGTTCTTCCATACAGCATGGGCAGATTCTCTTTTCGCTTTTAACAACCTTCATATCCACGGAAACACCTCCGAATATTCCAATAACCATCTTTTTTTGACAACAAAAAAGCTCCGTATGAAAATACGAAGCCTTTCGGTGCATTTTTAGATTCGTCCAGATTAGAGCTTGCTTCAAACGAAAAAATAGGATGCAAGCACTCAACATTCATGAATTAGCCGATCATCTCTTTCAGTTTTTCGAACGAAATTCCTTTTTCCTTCATTAACTTATCCAGATCGTCAAGTTCTTTCACACGAAGCTGATTTTCCAGATCTTTTCTTTCTGCTTTTAACGCTTTTAACGTAGATTCCATATTTTCAATTTCAGAAGTAATTTCTACAATTTTTTCCTCTAAAGTAGCTGTTTGTTTGCGACGTCCTCTTGCCATGATAAAATCCTCCTGTTCGTGATATTATTTAATTTTAAAATAGCATAAACAGAAAGATATGTCTATATACAATTTTGGAAAAATATGTGTGAAATCAGAAAATTAGAATGGCGGTTTTTATTTTTGTGTTTCATCTTATCTACCCGGTGAAACAGCCAGGTCAAAACATTCCAAAGATAAGTTTGAATTAATCCTTTTACAGATCAGACATTATTATTAAATGTAGTACCGAGCGCATCTTCAACGTACAGCGTTGCATCTAATACGTTGTGGGAGTTGTCGCTACAGTGAGGGCTTATCTCTAAGAGATCTGTCCCATCGGATTTTAGGAGCGTCACGTTGTTACGATCCATGTTGCGTCGCCGCAATAGGAGAGTAGTGATACATCTGCATTACCAGATCGTTGTACCTAATTTCCCGATTATTGTCCCGATTATTTATTTATCATCGTGTATTTCACGAATAACACACTCTAAACCTTCGTATCCGAAGTAAATTATGTGTGTTGTCGGCATATTCAAAATGACAGAAGAGGGAATACGTTTTATCCCTACCGACATTTTTAAAAGAAAGAGCTGCGGAAATACCTAAAGCAGCTGTTTTTAGCAGTCCAATATTTGAGGTCACAGAACCAATTGCTTCTGAAACGGTTGTAAGAGCGTCTATAATTTTACCAAGATCTCCGCGATCAAGGATGTCCTGAGCGGTGCCAACCCAAGTTTCTTTTAATGCATTAATTTTATATTCAAGAGACTCTTTAACGGTTTCCATCTCTCTATCGCTAGATCCAGCTGCTTCATCCATTACTTCAAGAGCTTTCGTAACAGCCGAATAGTTCTGAATCAAGGCAGAGCCTGCCTGCGCTTGCGTTTTGCCGAATGCTTTCTGCAAAAAGTCATTCTGCTGTTTTTGAGACATTTCATCCCAAATCTCGTTGATTTCCCCAAAGTAATCTACAAGGCTTTTAAATTCCGTAGTTGACCCATCTTTAAAAATGGATACACCCTGAGCATGTTGCGCAGTTTTTGTTAAATCTGCTAAATCACCAGTTACGGTTTTAAGATCGTCCGACAATTCTTCTGTAGTTTCGTCATATCCACGAATACGCATAGAAATGCTCCTGAGTGCCCTACCAGCAACCTCTGCTGACTGAAGAACTTCCTGCATACCAGAAAACATTGCGAACGCATCTTCGTAATCCGTTCCAACAGCAGCAAGAGCGGCAGCGGAACGTTCCATACCTTCTACAATATCTTGGTTACTCTCGGCCATTGCGTTTCCCAAAGCATTTATATTGTCCATAATTTCAGACTTAACTTGATCCGGATCAATATCCCATGCCTTCATGATACTTACAAGACCTTCTTGTGCAGTATCAGTATCCATTCCGGGAGAGATAGAGGAAAACTGAGAACTCAACTGAGCCATTTCGGTAGCGGCTTCTTTAGTCGAATACCCGAGACGTGACCATGCACTTGCCTGATCGATGATTTCCTGAGTTGTTACACCCATTTTCTTCGCCACGTCATTAGAATCGTAATAAAACCTTTCCAATTCCGTAGAACTCATAGAGGTTGTTTTCTTTAAATCAACCAAAGCATAATCTAATTGCTTTACAACTTCAAAAGCCTGCTTTCCGACATTAATTAAATCATAAAAACTGAAAAAGCCAGCAATCTGAGAAACGAGATGTCCTAATTTGGCACTGGAAAGCATAGTGAAAAAGCTTTTTCCTTCACGTCCGGCAGCACGTTCTTGTTCTGCAACCTTAGTCCATGCCGTATGGATCTTTTTAACATTAACGGATGGATCTCCAGATTTTAACTGCGCCAAATAATCGTTCAACTCTCTTTTAGCTTCTTTGGACAACTTGGTATTGTCAGTTAAATATTTGCTTAACTTATCAATTTCTTTCCAACGAGAATCCTCTGTAGATCCCTTTTGGGCGGCATCTAGCAAAGTGAAAGCTTTGGCAGCACTTTGACATTTATCGGTTAATTCTTGTAAATGATTTTTCTGTTCATCGGTAAGTTCACTTATTCCAGCAAGCGATGTTTTATAGTCTTCCAGTGTACTTATGGCCGATGCGAATTCTGACAACATTTTCTTATAATCGACACTCTGATCTTTGAAAACTGGTTTTGCAGATTTATTTTTTAACGTAGTGCGATATTTATCGATTTTGTCCTGTGTATTATCCAGTGTGGTTTCAGCAATATTTCGCTTAATGTCTTCGACAGACTGATTAATTCGATCGATTCTCTGGTTCGATTCGGTTAGTTTTTCCGGAGACAGAACATCTTCA
>OGXW01000907.1_pt1 | contig 22649 bp, 18 predicted proteins | sample 1576341 | NCBI WGS metagenome assembly OGXW01 (sample SAMEA3541592, study PRJEB24748) | human gut metagenome | biome: human gut; feature: human-associated habitat; material: faeces | place: China | collected 2012
CAGGATCGTCGTCGGGTAAACTCAATTCGAAGAAACTGAAGTTAATTTTCTGTTGTCCAATGTCAAAAAAGTCGTTATAATAGTCTTTGGTTAACATAGTTCCATTATACCATGGAACGGAGAGAAGGTGGCTGTCGTTAGCCATCTTTTTCTCTTTTATAAGAAAAAATTTCAGGGAGCATTGTGACTGATCCAGTCACAATGCTCCCTGTTTGAGGTTATCTATTTCCCGACAACCCTTTATTTTTAAGATTTTTTCCGGGAATCCGCATTACTGTCAGGGAGCGGGACGGAAACGTGTACGGCTTATCAAGGTCAATCGGCCCCTGATACAGATCCGGCCCTCCGCATTGGGAAGCCTCCTTTGTTTTGGGAAGAGCATCCGTATTCCTGAGCGTATAAATACACGCTTCGGTCTGCAAAATTCCCGCATCTACACGGGCTTCTATAGAATGCGCTGCAAGATTGACGGTCTTTATTATGATATCCCCGGTCGTACTGTCCTGCCCCGCAGTGGAAAATAAGGTTTCTTCATCCAATACCGCTCCGCCGTCCTGTCGGCAGCAGGATGCGGAAAACAGTCTGTCAAACCGATTGTCCCGAAACAGCTTCTTGGCATAATAATGCACTGTCTTCCAGCTTTCCCCGTTCGTATGATAATAAAAGGGATTCAGCTCTCCTTTTACATAATCCCAGTTGCGCATCAGAGGCCTTCCGGCAAAAATAGGCTTCAGATCCCCGTTCTTTTCCAGCATCATCAAAAAAATTGACTCATACAGAACATCGGACGGCTGTTCTGAGTTCAGCCCCAGCTCCAGACACATCAGTCCCGGGCCGCTGCGGTCATAACAGTCAAAACGGTCGAAATTTTCAAAGATCCAGTCCCCGCTGTCATAATAATGCTCATCGAAATAATCCATACTGGCAGGATCGTGGAAATAGGAAAGACGTTTCCGTTTATCTCCCCAGTCACCATGCTTACGGTTTCCAACGATGCTGTCCGCAATCAGAATCAGCTGCGGATAGCGGCTTCGGATGGCAGCGCTGAATTTCTCATACCGTTCATAATATGCCGGGCCGAAATCTTCGTTTCCAATTGACACATACCGCAGAGGGAACGGCTCCGGATGGCCGTTCGCTGCTCTTTTGGCTCCCCAGACGGAGTCCTTCGGTCCTATCGCGTATTCAATGGCATCCAAGCAGTCCTGTATATAATCCTCCACCTCTGTCTCCGGATGACAGAAATCTTCACTGTCTCCCTTCTGAAATGCCCAGTCCGTACAGATCAATCCGCACGGCGCCACATACATGGCGTCCGCTCCAAGATACTCGCAGAGCTCATAAAATTCATGGTACCCGATTCCATTTGAAATCCAGTGCGGCTGCCACTTGCACCAAGAACTCTTTCTCACCGATATATCCTCTATGGTTTCCTTCCAATGGTACATTGTCTCCACATTGACGCCATGTACGATACAGCCGCCTGGGAAGCGCAGGAATTCCGGCTTATAATCCAACATATTCTGCATGATGTCCCGTCTGAAAACAGAACGTCCGCCGTCCCATGTATCACAGGGAAACAGGGAAATAAAGAAAACTGTCACCCCTCCGCTCTGCAGAGGCGTAAGAAGAAAAACTCCATCTTCCACTGTGCGTTTTGCAGTAAACGTCACTTCATAATGCGTCTTCTTCCCCGGTATGTCCTGAATCAGGGCTTCTGTGGTTGCAAATCCCTCCTTATCTGCAATGCCCACTCTCACGCCTCCCCCGGAGGGCTCCGAACAAAGATAAACCGACAGCCGGTATTTCTTCCCCTTCTGCGTATGCATACCGAAAAATCCGCTGTTTGCCGCTCCACATATCCCTTCTTTTTCAGAAGCAGACCGCTTCACCGTCATCGCATAGACACGTCCGGATTCATTCAGAGTAATCCGACCGATGGAAACGCTCTCTCCCAATGCGCTCCACCCATCCAGCTCCGGCAGATATTCCGGCAGACAGTTCGGCCTGTCCGCATGAGGTATATTCTGATATAATCCATCCTTTATCTGCATTCCCGGAGCCGTTCCGCTTTCTGAAAAATTCCGGTTGCGAATCATCTCTGCATACAATCCCCCGTCACCAATCATCCCGATCTCTTCATAGTGCCAGCCATAAATGACCGGAGATACCGGTTTGGGAGCTGTTCTGTCGATACAGATACGGTGTAAAACAGGCGTATTCATATACATCCCCCTCCTTTCGGCATGTTCTGCCTTATTTCGTCCCCTCGCTTCTCACAATTCTCTGAATCCGCTCCTCCATATCCTTTACCACGTCTTCATAATCCCAGGCCACATTGGTCTGTTGCCCAATATCATAGTCCATATTATAAAGCTGCGGATCCATGGACAGGCCTGTTTCAATCCGCACATTCCCCATAAACGGAGCGCCTTCACTGGGAGAAAGATATGCCCAGTTTCCGCGTCTCAGCATTTTGCCGCAGGTCACATCCTCCACCATAAGTTCTTCCCTACCGGCGGGCTCCTCCCCGATCAATGCTGCATACATGTCCTGACTGTCAACCGCGCTTTCCGGTTCAAGCGGCATGCCTAGCATATGGGCAAAGGAAGCGAACAGATCCGCCTGGCTGATCAGCGCGCCGGACTCGCCTCTGCGGACCAGGTTAGGACAGCTGACAATGAAAGGAATCCGGGTGCCTCCGTCAAACTTGCTGTATTTTCCTCCGCGCAGCGGACCTGCCGCCCGGTGCGTGCCGTTCAGCTCATATGCTCTGTCCACGTAGCCGTCGTCCAGAACCGGACCGTTGTCGCTCGAAAAAATGATCATTGTATCATCTAGGATATCCAGTCTTCTCAGTTCCTCGATCAGCTGCCCAACACACCAGTCAAGCTCGGCAATCACATCGCCGCGTGGGCCAAGAGCCGTCACGCCGCGGAAGCGTGCTGACGGTACACGGGGAACATGAGGCTGATGCAGAGCGTAATACAAAAAGAAAGGCTGCTCCGTATTCTGTCTATTATTAATGAAACGCAGCGCTCTGCTTAAAAAAGTTTCCGCCAGATCCTCGTCTTTCCAGACAGCTTTGCTTCCTCCGCGCATGTAACCGATTCTGCCAATGCCGCCCACAATACTCATATCATGGCCGTGGGAAGAACGCATTTCCAGCATCTCCGGATTTTTGTGATAGGTAGGAATGTCTTCGAACGGGCACTCCTCTTCATAAGAGACTTCAATGGGATCATCCGGATCCAGATTCACAACCTTACGGCCCTCCACATAAATGCAGGGCACCCGGTCGGCCGTTGCCGGGAAAATGAAGGATTCGTCAAAGCCAAGATCCACAGGAGTGAGATTAATCTCCTGATTCCAGTCAATGGGACGTCTTCCATCTCCCAGTCCGAGATGCCATTTTCCAACGATTCCCGTATGATATCCGGCACGCTGAAAAAGCTTCGGCATTGTATCCAACTCCGGAGAAATGATACATCCGGCATCTCCGGGCAAAATATGCGCCCTGCTGTTCCGGAACGGATACCGTCCCGTCAGGATACTATAACGGGAAGGCGTACATACAGCTGATGTAGCATATGCATTCGTAAATTTAAGGCCTTCCGCACACAGACGATCCAGATTCGGCGTACTGATCTGATGACTCCCATAACAGCTCAAATCCCCAAAGCCCAGATCATCTGCATACACAATAATGACGTTTCGCTGATTTCTTTCACTTTTGCTCATGGTCTTCTATCCTCCATCCCCTTTTTCAGCCCATACTCCATGGATCTTTATACAAAATTCATATAAACACGTGTGTATAATTCTATATTAATCCGCTCTCTGTTCTCTGTCAATCCATCGCTCAGAAATTTCTGTCATTTTTGCTTCAAACGTTATCACGGGTTCCGGGCGTATGCTCCGGTACAGCCGTTTGACTTATAATCGGGTTCCCGCTATAATTTATCCTATAGACGGTATACACAGTTTCGAGTTTTACACTGGAGGAAGGAAATCCATATGGAACAGAAGCGTACAAGAGTAACCAGAAAAGACATTGCGCGAGAGGCAGGAGTCAGCGAAACCATCGTGTCTTATGTCATGAACAATAACCGCTATGTGGATAAGGAAAAAAAGAAACGGGTTCTGGATGCGGTCAATAAACTGGGCTATCGCCCCAATTCCATCGCCCGCGCCTTAAAAGGAAAGAAACTGAATCATATCATCTTAATCACGGATCAGATCATAACAGAACATTTCAGCCTGCTACTAAGCGAATTGGAAAAAAATGCGTATGATCTGGGATATATCATCTCCCTGTGTGGCAATCGGAATACGCAGCAGTTTGTAAACGATATTATCAGCAGATGTTACGACGGCGTAATCATCAGTTCCATCAGCTTTCCTGACAAATATATCCAGCAGATTATTGATGCGGATATTCCAGTGGTTCTGCTCATCAATCGGGATTATCACGCCATCAGGGGAGCTGCCAAAATTGACAGCGGACTCTATAAGGGAGTAGGGGAATGTGTCAGATACCTGTTTGATGCCGGCTGCAGAAATATAATTTATATCGACCGTTTCAGCCGCAATGGACATTTCAGCAATATGAATGATCTGCGGTACCGCGGATTTATCGAAGAAATGAAACGACTCGGCCTGTCATCCTCACCGGAGCAGAACGTCATAACTGGATGCCGCGACCGGGAAGAGGTCGCGCTCCAAGTAGAACGCTACATCCGAAAATATCCAGTGGATGCCATACTTGGGCGCAACGATGAACTGGCCTGTATTGCCATGCAGAAGGTGCAGAAGCTCGGATTTCAGATTCCCGGAGAGATTAAGGTAATGGGATTTGACAACTCCTCGCTGAGCCAGTTCTGTACCCCGCCGATTACCAGCATGGAAATTCAGCGCTCTTCCATCGCCAATGCTTCCATCGAAATGCTTCAAAATATGATTGAAAATCACACGCCCTCTCCTTCCGCTGCTTTTCCCACCCGTCTTATTGAAAGAGAAAGCACAAAATTATAACGACCTGTCTGCGATACTGTCTTGGAAAAGGGCCTGCTCACATGGCTATTCCTCCGCTGTGATCTCTACGGCCACAATCTTCGCCGCCCCGTTCAGAGCGGCGCGTGCCTTCTGAAGCTCACAGACTTCCGGAAGCACCAACAGTACCTTAATCTGTAGAAGACCATCCGGAAGCTTTACGACGCTGAAGTTCTGCACTCTGACCTTCGACAGTCCGACAAAATAGCGCGTACATCCGCATCCTGACGGACATGCCGGATCAACTTTTCCACAGAAGCATTGCTGACCAGGCGTGCGCCCCGGTGAAATAAAAACTGCAGTCCAAGAACCATCAAAGTAACAAACACCGCAATGATATACATGCCGATGCCCATCGCCATGCCGATGCCCACAGAGGCCCACAGGCCTGCTGAAGTGATCAACCCGCTGACCGTCAGTTTTCTGGAAAAATCACGCCTGTACCAAGGAAACGATGGCGATCACAATTCCTGCCGCAATTCTGGAAGGATCCAGATTCACGTTCGCTCCCAGGACATCCGTAAAACCATATTTGCTCACCAACATCATCAGACAGGATGTCAGGGCTAAGATGGAATGTGTCCGGATTCCCGCCGTTTTCAGATTGTTTTCTCTTTCATAGCCGATATAGGCCCCGCACAGGGACGCCGCCGCAATTCTCGCCCCCATATCAGCTCGTTAATCCAGTTGATATTCATTCCTCCTCCTGATTCCTTTCTTCATGTAGATGCAGAACCTACTCTGCCTCCCGGCCGCATTATAGATGCGCACTTCCATAAATACGCCGGCGGCCCGGAGCCTCGCCCCCGTACCCGCCGGGAAATTGCCGTTATGATTTCATATCAGTCCCTATCGAAAAAAGAATACAGCATCTCCCACTTAAATTCCTCTTCCGCAAACCGGTACTGGGGCAAAAACTCCGGGTCGCAGAAATTGGATCCTACGCTGCTCATCTTGTAATCGGTGCAGACCACAACTTGCCTAACTTTCTCCATCTCATAATTATGTCTCTTTTCCGTAATCTCCCGGATCGTATATTCCGAAGCGCTAAAGGAAAAAAGACGTTTTCCTCGGACTGCAAAGGAACCTGTCTGAATGAAATGGCAATTGTAATGACTTCCATTCTCCTGTGGACGAAGATAATTCTGATGCAACTCGCCCACCGTAGTGCCAAATACATTCATATGGCTGGCTCTGTGCTTGTCAATATAGCTCTCATACAGGCCATATGCAAAGTATGACACTGGCATATGTCTATGAGCGAGATCAATTCCCTATAATCAAGCGCAATGACTCCCTAAAAACATCATTGTCAGACAATTATAATTATTCATGGTGTTAGTCCATAAGTGTGTTGGTAAGCCATAGCAATCCTTTTTACGGTACAATCTCCTCATACTAAGGAGGATGGATGTCAAGACCAGCTAGGATTTACTTATTGACCGTATAAAGCAACTCTCCGAAGAAGAGATATCTACATTACTTAATGCCGCTTCCGTCATGCTGGGAAAAGATGGTGCCAGCTCAAAGCCGGATTGTCCTTATTGTGGTTCGCAGAATATTATCCGCTACGGGCATAAATGCAACAAACAGCGTTTCCTCTGCCGGGACTGCGGACGAACTTTTACTACAACGACTCACACTGTGATGTTCAATTTCCATTTTTCTCCGGAAGTATGGGCAGATGTTATTGAAGACACACTCCGCGGCAACTCAATTGGCTATACGGCAAAGAGACTCGGCCTTTATCATCAGGCTACTTTTGCCATGCGTCACAAAATACTCATACCTTTGCAGCAGATGCCCGAAATTGGCAATATCTGTCTCGGAGAAGTATCCGAACTGGATGAAACATTCATCCTGGACTGTTATACGAGTAAGCCATTAGATGACGATATCTCCAGAAAGCCCCGCAAACATGGTGCAAAAGCTGAAAAGCGCGGCATTTCCAGCGAATATGTCTGCATCTGCAGTGGCATACAGCGCAATGGAGATGCCTATGCAGCTGCGGTTAACAGGGCAAAACCGGATGCGGAAGAACTTCGGGCTGTTTTTATCGGTCATATTGCTGACGCAACACTGATTCTCTGCGATGGTCTCAGGAGTTATAATATCCTGCCCACAGTTGCAGACTATACAGTTAAAGACTGTAGCAAAATGGCAGAAGATGAGAAATGTTTTTATCATCTGAACACAGTGAATGGTTTCCACAGCTTCATAGAAAAGCCGCTATCATTTTTACCGTGGCGTAGCAACGAAATACCTTAATCGGTATAATACCATTTTCCCGCAGCATATCGAAATGTATCCAGCCTCATAAAGCAGGCATTGCTGGAAGTTAGCAGGATCAATTACAGCCATAATAACAAAGCAACTGGAGAAGTCGGCTTGTTGGCGATTTAACAACTGCTCTGAACACTGCCACAGGGATTTTATACCCTTTTAACAGATTGATTGAGTGATGTTATGGCTGCATGGATCAATTTTTAGATTCATGGAACAGTTATCAGTTCAGATACTGTTCCATGAATAATTCAGGATTATTTTTTCTGACAATCGCACTTCTTTCCGGATCCCTTTCATCAACTGCCTATGCCGCCACCCGGTATATGGAGGATTGCGACGTTGTTGTGAGCGCTTCGGAGAATGACCAGACCGTTTTCCAGAACCTCGATACACTGGAGGATAACGATCCGACCTTTCCCAATTGGGCTTCCAGCGTCCGGCTCTCTCCCTCATATCGCAGAGACGAAGCATTCTTCCTCAAGCTGCTTCGTCTCCCATAACAAACATACCGCCCGGCAACGCTTCTTACAAAAGCTGCCAGGCGGTATGTTATTATTCATGACAATAGAATGCTCGCAGAGCGTGCATTCTATTGTTTCATCAATACACAAATCGTTTTGATTTCAAACGGTTTAAATTCCAGTACAATTTCCTTTTCATCCGGAAGCGTTTCGATCTCCTCTTCCAGCAGATTTGTCAGCATGACCTTTTCACCGGTTTCTGTCAGATGAATCTTCGTCCGCACGGAAGTTCCTTCTGCTTCATAGAGACGCAGCGCATAACCGTTGCCATCCTCCATCGGCTTAACCGCTTCTACGATAACGTTCGGCGCATCCACGGTTACGAAGGATTCCAGCTCTTTTTTGCCAGGCATAACGATCGGAGCGATGTTCAGCTCGTAAGCGGGCTGCACGACTGCCTCCGCGCCAAAACCGCTGTTATGCGGAAGCAGCGCATAGGTGCATTCATGGATTCCTTTATCTCCCCTATAATCCGGTCGGCAGCCGCCTTTGTGCAGAGACAGCCAGATGCGTCCGTTTTCCACGCTGACGCCGTATTTGCAGTCATTCAAAACTGCTACACCGTAGCCAGGCTCAGACAGGTCAGTGTATTTATGGTTGGAAACCTCGAATTTCGCCTTTTCCCAGGACGTGTTGCGGTAGGTCGCGCGCTCGATATAACCGAACTGCACTTCATTTCTCGCAAAACGGCTCTGAACCGAAGTGTCAAACGCAGCCTTTAAGAAGCGGTGGTCGTCCTGCCAGTTCATAACTGTCTCAAAGCCGATCTTTCTGTCCTTGCTGTAGAACACCATATCCTGCTGCAGGCTGCTCTTTTTCGTCAGCTGATATTCGCTCCGAATCCGCAGCTCAACCGCTCCGCAGGAAACGACGCTACGGCTCAACAGTTTCGCACAGTCTCTCCATTTGTCTGCAATGTCCGCGTCCAGATCCCAGTTATCCCAGGAATCCGGCACATCCTCTGCCACAAGGAACGTATTGAGTGCATATCCCTCGCCCTTTAGCTGTCTGCCGTTTTCACGGTCAATCAGGGAGGAAATGTAACCTCTTTCATCAAAGATCACATCATAGAAAGGCGTCTGCAGATGATCGCCGTCCAGAACAAACGGCACGGCAGCTGATGTTTCAGCGCTGGAAGCTACCGCCCCACAGTCGGCGTTTTCAACAGGTGCTCCATCCGACAGCTCTACGCTGCGGCTGCCAAATGCAGGGAGGTTCAGTCCGTCTACTGCAAGGTAGTCCTGTCCATCCAGCTTTTCAACGATCTGCTGTGCGTACTCGCCGCCGATGTTGCTGTCCTTTTCCACCGGTACATAAACGACATCCGATCTCTCAAACGAAAGGGTATTGTAAAGCGTCCGGAATGCATGTTCTGTGCTATCTGCCGCATCGGTTTCCTCCGCCATGTCTGCAAGCAGCTCTGTTGTCTGCTTTGTTGCTTCCTCGATCACATGTCCGGTCTGTGCCAGCGATTCGTCATGCACGCGCGGAATACAGGTTCCGGGCAGGATATCATGGAACTGGTTCAGCAGCAAAAGTCCGGTCAGGGGCGCAATCGCCTCCCCGCTGATCTTTTTTCCCGACTGCAGCGCAGAAAGAACGGTCATATATTCCAGATTTCGGATCGCGATTTCCGCTTTCCGGTTATTTCTCTTGATCCGATGCTGATTGGTCAGCGTACCGCGATGCAGCTCAAGATACAGTTCCCCGGCATAAACAGAAGGACGGAAGCTCTCTTTTTCCAGCTTCTGCATGAAATCGCCGACACGGATATGCTCCGTTCTGGGCAGTCCCTCTACGTCCTTTAAGCGGTTTGCGATTTCGACCATTTCAAATTCCGGACCGCCGCCGCCATCTCCGAAGCCGTAGGAAAGCAGTCTGCTGTCCGTCACATTTTTATCCTTGATGCCGTAGCCCTTGCAGCCGTTGACGCATTCCAGAAGCTGCTGCGCATCCGGCCAGATATGGGTACGGTTTGTATGAGTAAATACCCTTGTACCGTCAATTCCTTCCCAATAAAACGTATCATACGGGAACTCGTTCGTATCGCCCCACGCCATCTTCGTCGTCAGGAAATAATCCACCCCACAGCCTTTCATGATCTGCGGCAGGGCTGCGCTGTAGCCAAACGTATCCGGCAGCCAGAAGCAGTTGGAACGATAGTTGAATCTGCTCATCGTATAGCGCTGTCCCCATAAGAACTGGCGCACCATAAATTCGCCGCCGGGAATGTTGCAGTCACACTCTACCCAGACGCCGCCGTTTGGCTCGTATCTGCCCTCGGCGATCCGTTTTTTCATCCCTTCAAAAATGGCAGGATAATACTGTTCCATCCAGGAGGTATGCACCGCGGAGCTCTGAATAAATTTATAATCCGGGTACTGATCCATCAAAGACAGCTGGTTTGCATAGGTTCTCGCGCACTTTTCCACCGTCTCATCCAGATGCCACAGCCATGCGGTATCCATATGGGAATGCCCGATCAGACCTGCAAAGCCTGCATGCGGTCCGTTGTGGTCGGACAGAACCTTCTGTAAAACAGCGTCCGCTTTCTGCGCTTTTTCATGCCATTCGACAGGATCGGCGAGGTCGATATCGTAGTCGATGATCTCGTGCACTCTTAACAGCGCACGGACCGCATCCCCTCTGCGGAACTGCTCCTTGGAAAGGGATTCCGCCATCTGGTTTACAATGTGCAGATCGTAGAAGAAGTTGCAGACGATCTCGTCTTTTACACAGATATCCACATGATCGTAAGCGATCTCGAAAACCTCGTCACTTTCCTCAAACGGCTGTGTGCCGCGTACATAATGATGCGAATAATATTCCAGCGCGATTTCCAGCTGCTCGCCCGCCGCCTTTCCCTTTGTCAGCAGGTCGCAGTAATGATATCCGTAGCTGTTCTGAATTACCTTAGAGGTGAAGTTCCCATAGGGCTTTTTGTCAACCCAGAGCATCCCCTCATAGCCCTTGATCTTCGGAAAGATAAAAAGTGTCTGTCCTGCCAGCTTTTCCGGTATGGTATAATCCCCCAGAAACCAGCAATACAATCCCTCCTCCAGCCACTTTCGTCCCTTTTCGCACGGACTAAACAGCGCCCGATCCGGCACCTCATGCACCGGCTTTTTCGTCGTCCAGACGCTCATTTCCACCTGATCCACCGGAATGAACATCCGGTCATGCAGCATTTCTTCCAGACGTTTTAATTTCCGGAAGGTTTTCTCCATTTGTGTCTCTTCGTACATACCTTTTACTCTCCCCTTTAAAATTTATGGTGTTGTTTTTTTATTTTCTTTCCCGTTACCTCTTTTCTCGGTTCTCCGCCGCGAAGCGATTGCACTGTTTTTTCAAATTTTATATAATGAATTATACAACGAAAAAGAAGTCCGATTCAAGGTTTACAGCATTTCCCCTTTTAAAGAGCTGCCAACCGACACTTGTGGACGATACGAATGGAGCTTTCCCTTTCATGAAACAGGAACTTACAAAACCTTCATCCCTCCGCGCCATTTCCATGCTGGCGGTTTTTACATTTCTCTTTTTGAGCACAGAATATTTCTATGTCAACCAAATCGCTCAGAACGCTTCCAGTGCCCGGACGGTAAACGTCCAGAATTATGCGCTCGGTATCAGCGCGGTCGGCTTTTGCCTCTATCCGCTGCTGTTTCGTTTTTTCCGCCATCGTCTGCGCAGCGCTGTGTTTTTCGCACTTGCGACGCTGGCAATCGTCTGCTTTGTAATCCTTGGCAGTCCTGTTGCGCCCGGTCTTCTGACTGCCGCCGGAATGCTTCTGTTTCTGGTTCTCGGCATCTTCGGCAGCGCGGTGCATTACCATTTTCTTTGTGAAATTTCTGACAAAAAATATTTCGCACGCATGGTCGGCATTTCCTATGGGCTTGCTATCCTGCTGCAGTTTCTAAACAACAGCCTGATTTCTTCTGCCCCGGCAGAACAGCTGCTGCTTTGCGCCGCGTTCCTTTTTATCGTATTTTCCCTGTTCCGGTTTCAGCACCGGGAGGCAGGCAACAACTTCCGGATGCCAGAGCCGACAGCTTGTGCCTCTTCCGACAGCACCGACTCACAGCATAAGCTCCCTGCTCCATCTGCCTCCGGTGCCCTGCCGCAGCTGGTTTTGCTGATCTTTCTCGTCATTTTTATGACCTGTATTTTCAGTACGCTGGACAACACCGTTACACTGGGACACGCAGACGGAACCATGGATATCGGTCAGTGGCCTCGTGTCCTACTCGCCTGCAGCGGGCTTGCCGCAGGGTTTTTGTTTGACCTCCATAACAGACGTTTCATGAATCTCATCATGTATTGCATTATGATGCTTTCCACCCTTAGCGTCGCAATCCTGCAGCTTGGCGGTTCTTTCCTGATCGGACTGATTGTCTTTTACCTGTCCTCCGGATTTTTCGTCGTATTCTTTACGACCTCTTTTCTGGCGCTGGCCGAGGATACCCGCTGTCCGCGGCTCTGGGCAGGAATGGGGCGTGCCGTCAACAATGTGGGCGCTGCCCTGGTTTCAAACCTGTCTCTCTCCCTGATCGCGTCGGATAACGGCATCTCGCTGATTATCACGGCTCTTGTCCTATTCGCAATGGTAAGCATTTTGATCGCAGCCTATAGCATGTTAAATGCGCCGGGCGTACAGACTGAGACAGGCGGCACTATGACTCACAAAATGCAGGAAGCTTGCGAAGCGAACGCGAGCCATAACACAAAAGCCACCCCCGACAACGCTTCCTCCGCCTCTACGGCTCCGGACATTTCCTCCGATCCGGATTATCCACAGAACACTCCCATTGCAGACCCGTTTTCCACATTTTCCACGGCATTTTCCCTGACCGACCGGGAACAGTCTGTTTTTGACCAACTCGTCAACACAGAAAAGAGCATCCAGGAAATCGCCGACAGCCTTTTCATCTCCCGAAGAACCTGTCAGCGCTATATCACATCCATTTATGAAAAGGTCGGTGCAAAATCCCGGATGGGACTGTACCAGTCCTACATCGAATGGCAGCGTAAAAACCTGTAACCGGAGCTGAAATTATGTTTCCGTAAAGTCTTGCCTTCCAAGTCTCAGGAACCAGCTCTTTTATAATATGTCGGGGTCAAAAGCCCCCGACTTGATGCCTACGGATTGTTCCGTGCTGCGCACTCCCACAATCCTGCATCATAATATCTGAATACGTCAAAAGCCGGACATTGCCAAGATGTTCGGCTTTTTCTGATTTTTCCCCTGGCGCACCAGCGCCAACCCGCATTTTTCGCTGTTTTGGCGCGCATACGGCATACCCGGATGACCGCCCGACGCGTAAACTGAAGGTAACAATAAAACTGCAAAACGGAAAATGCCCGCCTGACGCAAACCGCAGCGCAGCGTTCCATGCAGTCGCATTTTCCTTCGGAAAACAAGGAGGACTCTATGAAGCAGTGTGATAATGGTCATTTCTATGATGAAGCAAGATTTGAAAGCTGTCCGTATTGCAAGGAGAATACAGGGATCGGAAAGACGATGGCTGCAGCGGATATCGGCAAGACAGTGGCTGCCTTTCCGGGCAATCCTGCTGCTGCAGCTGCGACAGCCTTCGACAGTGGCAAAACAGTCGCTGTGATGAAAAAGAAAATCGGTATTGATCCGGCAGTCGGCTTTTTGATCTGCATCGAAGGTCCACACCGCGGAACGGATTTCCGTCTCGTTTCAGGAAGAAACTTTATCGGCCGGGCTGCCGCGATGGATGTTTCCCTGCCAGACGATGATACCGTATCCCGTGAAAGCCATGCACTGGTCACTTACGATGCCAAACACAATGCCTTTTCCCTTTCGCCCGGGCAGGGACGCGGCATTACCTACTGCAACGATGAACAGGTCGAAATGGTTCGTCCGCTCAAAGCATACGACATCATCGAGGTCGGGAAAAGCCGACTGCTTTTCCTGCCTCTTTGCAGCCAACAGTTTCAGTGGAGCGAGGAATAGCCCATGTTCTTTTTTAAAAAGCGAAAAAAAGTACAGACTCAGCAGCAGCCATCCGAACCAGCACCGGAGTCCCTTTGCGTTACCACCGTTCTGACTCCGGAAAAGACCTCTATTCTGGACATTGCAAACCTGCAGGGAATCGGACAGCGTGAGCAGCAGCAGGATGCCTTCGGAATTTCTCCGGCAGACCGCTATGAAACAGACGGAATTTTAGCCGTTCTCTGTGACGGCATGGGCGGAATGGCGGAAGGACAACGGATCGCAGTTCAAACCGTATCCTGTCTGTTAAACCATTTCCCATTTCCCAAGCCGCAGACAAAAGCTGTATCAGAGCTGATCTTTACATGCACCCGGAAGATCTATCAGCAGTTTTACGGCCACGGCGGCTGCACCCTTGTCGCTGCCTGGATTTTGGGAAATCAACTGCACTTCTGGAGCGTCGGAGACAGCGACCTTTTTCTGCTCCGGGAACATCAGCTCTATGCATTAAACACCCGACAGGAATTTCAAAAGGATCTGCTGCTGCGTTCCTTTCACGGTGCATTTCCCATCGAGGAAGCTTTTTCTGACCCTCAGGCAGGCGCACTTTCCCAATATATCGGGAAGGAGGAGATCACACTGAACCGCACCCACATTCCACTTTCCCTTTTTCCGGGCGATACCCTGCTGTTATGCTCCGACGGAATCAGCGATCCACTGACCCTGAAACAAATCCGCGAGGCGATGGAGCTTCCGGTTCAGGACTGCTGCAGCGCGCTCGAAACAGCAATCCGAAAAGCCGCACTTCCCACACAGGATAACTATACCGCAATCGTTTTACATTATTACGGGGAAAAGGAGAATACTGAATGAAAACCAAACAACTCTCTTCTAAACAGCTGATCGCCCTTGTGCTGATCCTGATCGGCGCTGTCTCATCCATTTTCGGCATCACAGGGCTGACCAAAAGCTCCTCTGAGGATCCCTATGAATCCAGAAACGGTATCGTCATGGTTTATGCGACAGTCTATGACAACGAAGGAAACAGCGAAGCCGGAATGGGAACCGGCTGGGCCATCGGCACGCCCGGACAGCCGATTCAATACATCGTGACAAACGGGCACGTCGTCAATAAAGCCTATACCTATCCCCGCTATGATTCCAGTCTTTACGGAGGGGAAATTGATGTCTTTTTTTCCGCAGCGGAAAACGACTATGTAAAAGCCAAGGTCGTCTACTTTTCCCCTCAGGAGGAAAAGGATATCGCCATCCTGCAGCTGCCCTCCCCGACGGATAAGCGGACTGCCCTGACACTGCGCGACTCCGGCGACATCAAGATCGGCGACACCGCTTACGCGCTCGGCTATCCCGGCAATTCCTCCCAGCGTCAGGATTTTGCCACCTACGATATAGACGATATTACAATCACCCGAGGCATCATCAGCAAACGTACAACCACCTCTTTTTCCACCTATGAGGCATTTCAAATGGACGTTTCCATCGCTCCCGGCAACTCCGGCGGTCCTCTGGTCGATGAAAAAGGAAACGTAATCGGTATCAACGTTGCAGGCGCCATTGATCCCAATACCGGGCTGAGCCTTGGCATGAACTATGCCATCATCATCAACGAGCTGACGAAAATCCTGGATGTTGAGCGCATTCCCTACACGTTTTCGGGCTCCGGTTTTTCCCTGTTCCACGGTCCCGGCAGTGCTGTGCTGCTCCTGCTCGGCATTCTGTTGATCGCAGCGGGCACGTTTTTCTTCTGGAAGGAAAGGAAGGCTGCAGCCAGCGTTACAAATAGCCGCAGCGGCCTGGAAGATCGAAGCAGCAGCCTGGGCGGCGGTCTGGCGAATGGCGCAGCAAGCGGCTTAAACGGCAATCCTGTACACTCCGGTGCGGCAGGCAGCTCCAGTGCTCATGCGATCCTGCGTGGAATGACCGGCTACTACGCAGGGCAGAGCTTCGACCTGCTCAAGGGAAAGGTTACCATCGGCAGAGATCCTGCGTTCTGCAACATCGTTTATGAAAAGAGCACACCCGGCATCAGCAGCCGCCACTGCCAGCTTTCCTACAATCCGGGGGAAGGCTGCTTCGTCCTGACCGACCTCGGTTCCTCCTATGGAACCTTTCTTGGAAATGGGAAAAAGCTCGCCCCGAACGTCCCCGAAAAGCTCTATGCCGGAGACACGTTCTTCCTCTGCGATCCCTCAAACCGTTTTCTCGTTGCAAAGGAATAAACGAGATTTGTGTCTGCGCGCACTTGACACAAACTCGACATGCACAAAAAACGTGCGCAGAAATGAGAGAACCTATGACTGCATCTGATACGATTTCTGCCAGAACAGGTCTTTCCTGTGCGGCTCTCCTTGAAACACGGCTGGTGGAGCTTTCCTCCGATACGCTTTCTTTTCCCGAAGCTGCCGTCTTTTACCATCTGATGGCAGATGGCCGGCTGCAAAAAGAGACTTCCCTCCCGGTGCTTTTGCCGGGGGAGGGCAGCCTTGTCTGCTGCGGAGATTTTTATATTGAACCTTTGGAAATCCAGATTGAATTTTCAAAAGCCAACAACGCGACAGACTGGCTCGTAGGGCTGCTGTTTCGCCATACGGAACGCATCCGCAGCATCGATGGGACGCTTTTCGTCCTGACCTGCATCAGCCGTCCCGATGCGATCTCGCCAGCCTTTTCCTAATACACCGGAACATTTTACAACTGTCTATCATCAAAAGCCGCTTTTGCGGCGGAATGTGAGGAACTATGAATCCCGAACGTATCTGTTACGGCTGCTTTTCCGAAAAAGACCCCGGCACGGTCTGCCCCGTCTGCGGGTTCGATGAAACAAAGCAGCAGCCCTATCTCGCCCTTCCCCTGGGCACAATTGTAAACGGCCGTTACCTGATCGGCAAAGTCCTCGGCATCGGCGGCTTCGGCATTACCTACCTCGGCTTTGACCTGACCCTCGAAATCCAAGTCGCCATCAAAGAATATATGCCCTCCGCCATGGCTACCCGGAATACCGACCGCTATACTGTCGTTCTGACCAGTCATCAGGAAAAGGATTATCAATCCGGAATGGAACGTTTTCTGGAGGAAGCACGCATTCTGGCAAAGCTCCAGAACACACCGAATATCGTTTCCGTCCAGAACTATTTCCGGGAAAACAACACCGCATACTTCGTCATGGAATACGTGAACGGCACCAGTCTAAAAGCCTATCTTGCTGCGCACGGGGAAAAAATTTCCTGCGAAGAAGCATTGAAAATCCTGCTGCCTGTTATGAACGCGCTCGTTTCTGTCCACTCCATGCAGCTTTTACACCGGGATATCAGCCCGGACAACATTTACCTGACCGCCGACGGTGACAGCAGGCTTCTGGACTTCGGCGCAGCGCGCTTTGCTTCCGGTGATGGGAAAAGCGTTTCCGTTATTCTAAAGCATGGCTATGCCCCGGAGGAGCAATACTCTTCCCATGGAAATCAGGGACCCTGGACAGACGTTTATGCCATGGGTGCAACGCTTTATCGCTGCATCACCGGAGTTCTTCCGCCGGATTCCATCGAACGGATTCACGGCGATACCCTCAAACGCCCCTCCGAGCTTGGCATCTCCATTTCCCCTGCCATCGAACAGGCGATTCTGAAGGCGCTCAGCATCCGTACGGAAGACCGCTTCATGAGCATGGAAGCCTTTATCTGCGCGCTGAACGGGGATGTCGCAACTGCATCGGCACAATCGCCATCCCCCGGATCAACGGCAAATGCACCGCAGCCATATTCCGGCGCGGTGTCTTCCCGACCTGCCACATTTTTCGCTGTCCTGTCGGCACATCTGAAACAAAATCCGCTTCTGGCAGTCGCTCTTGGCGGCGCTCTGGTCGCGGTAATCGCCCTCGTCCTCTTTTTACCCCTTTCCGGAAAGTCCGGAAAAAATACCAGCTACACAAACTCTGCTTCGTCCATGAATCCTTCTTCTGCATCTGCACCTCCCGGTTCGGATACGCCGACGCCCTCTCAAACCCCGCCCGGGCAGGATCCAGACGCACCGGACGATCCTTCTTCCGGCGATTCAAACGACAGCACCGGTACGGAAATTGTCACCTATGATCTCGGAATTTTAAATGCTACCATCGACGTTCCGGCAGAGTATAGCGTTTCAGATGATGGTTTTACTTTTACCAACAATGCCAGAAACTGCCGGATCGAAACCAGCTTCAACTGGGCTACAATTGTTCCGATCTATTCCCTTGCCGACATCGAAAACTACCGGGAGGATATTGTTTCCTCCTACGCAGAGGGCTACGGTCTTACCGACGCCATGATTCTGACCGCAGGACCGGACGATTTCGGCGGACAGTCCGCTTACCAGATTTTCTTCCAGGGAACAGATTCCAGCCAGACCACCCTGCAGCATGTACTGCTTGCAGTAGAAGGAAGGAATGACTTTGGCGCATATTTGCTCGTCGGCTCCTATCCAAAGGATTCCGAAACAGACCACACACAGATTTACAACAGTCTGACATCCTTTCGTATAAATGGTCCTGTGGATATTACCTATGAGCGCTATTGCGACACCGCTGCAGGCATCCAATGCATCACGGATTCCACTCAGATCAGCAGCACAAGACGCAGCAGCTTTACGCTTCCAAACGGCAACAGCGGAACCGCCCTCCTTCTTTTCCTTTCCTCCAACGAAGAGGAATATATTGAGGTGGAGCAGGGACTTTCTGCCGGAAAAAACGCAGACGAATGTATTGCTTACCTTTCCGGCATCTGGGAAGATGTCTCCGGCGCTTCTCTTTCGGAGATCATGACAGAAAGCCGGGAAGACGATATTATCTGGAAATTTCGGATCGTTTCTCACGATTCCGATATTTCTATCTTCGCTGCAGCTGATATCGACGGTGTCCCCTATATCGTCGGTGCAAGCACATCCGAAGAAAATATTGATAACTCCAGCAATGTGCTTGCCGAAATAATAGGCACGCTGCGGCCGCTGTAAGTCTGCAGCATTGAAAAAAGCAACAAACGCCAGTTTTCATTGGAAAATGTAATAGGAGGGTTCTCTCATGTTCACGCTCAAACAGGATCTAGGCTGTCCGCGGCGTATGACCGTCTATGCGATTTTTGATATTCTGGATCGCCTGAAAAGCTCCTATGACCAAGTTATGACCGGTGATATTCAGGCGCAGGTTTCCGTATTTGGCAAAGAATGTCTCTGTGCCTTTGCAGTTACGGAAAGCTCTCCGGATACCTCAATTCTCCACATCACTCTCCTGCAGCCGATTTCCGACATGACAAAGGAGGACGAGCAACTCGTCCTCCTCTATCTCATGGAACATATTCTTCTTCATATTGATGAAGTTCTGGTACACTGAAAATCATTTTTGTCCAGCTTTCGATAATACCACATGTTTAACAGTGCCGCAAATATCCACGCCAGCGGATAGGCCATTGCCAGTCCCGGAAAGCCCCAGATACGGCTTAAGCAAAGTGCTGCAAAAACACGCATGAGAAGCTCCAAAAATCCGCCCATCATCGGGATCTTCGTATTTCCGGTTCCCTGCACCGCGCCCCGGTAGGTGAACAACAGCGCCGCACACCATAAGCAGCTGGCTTCAATATTGTTGTAAATCCTGGACAGCCGGATCACCTCTACTGCACCGCTTCCAACGAAAATCGAAACGAGCGGCTTACAGAACACAATGATCAATCCGCCTACCACAACACTGAAAAAGAGACAGCTCAAAAGGGAAACCTTCATTCCTTTTCGAATTCTCTGATATTGCTTCGCACCAAAATTCTGTGCCGTAAACGTTACCATGGCAACTGCGATCGAATACATCGGCATCACGACAAAGGTTTCCAGCTTATTACATGCAGTGTATGCCGCAATCGCATCTGCACCCATCCCGTTTAGCGCACTCTGAAATACCATCATTCCGACGCCCGTAATGGAGTCCTGAATCGAAAGCGGCAGCCCTACCCGGAGATGATCCGCTAAAAAAGCAAATGATATTTTAAAATCTTCTTTTCTGACACGCAGCTGCGGATATTTCCGAAAGCTGTAGATCAGACAGCCGACCCCGGAAAGGCTTTGGGCCAGAATCGTCGCTGCAGCTGCTCCGACTACATCCATATGAAACACCAGAATAAACACAAAATCCAATATAATGTTCAACACAGAGGAAATGATCAGAAAAATAAGCGGTACTTTACTGTTTCCGATCGCCCTCAAAAGGCTTGATTCCACGTTGTATAAAAGCTGTCCTCCAAGTCCGATAAAGCAGACCAGCTGATACGCATACGCACGCTGAAACAGATTTTCCGGCATATTCAAAATATGCAAAAGCCCTGGCAGGCAAACAATACCTACCACGGTACAAAGCAGGGAAACCACCGCCCAGATCATATAGATCACTGCTGTGGAGCGTCTCGCATTTTCCGTTTTCCCGGCGCCAATAAACTGAGATGTCACAACTGTCACACCGCCCGCAAGGCCGGAGCAAAATCCAAACACAAAAAACTGCAGGCTCCCGATGCTTCCTACTGACGCCAACGCGTCAGAACCAAGGGTACGTCCCACGATGATCGTGTCCACAGCAGAATACAGCTGTTGAAATACATTTCCTGCCAGGATCGGCAGCGTAAACATCAGGATCGTCTGGAAGACATCTCCCTTTGTCAAATCGTATTTTCTTTCCAATTTCTTCTTCCAAACCTTCCCTTCGAAATAGTCTCTGTCTTTTTCCCTTTACACTGACATCGGGCAGCTTCTTCTTTCTTCCCGATCCATGTCTCCTCTCTCGTATCTGGCATTGAATTCCATGTTGATGTCACGGATTTCTTTTTTGCCGTCGATGTAATCCTGATACATATCCGCAAGTCCCGCCATACAGCCGTCACAGCTGGCGGACAGATTGCCAAGTGCCTCCTCCACGATCTGTTTGCGTTCCTCGCAAGTGGTTTCTTTAATCAGATATCCTGCCATTTTCTAATCCTTTCCGTCCGGATCTTCCGGACATTCTTTGTTTGTAACTGTTCCGTACCCTCACAGTTACGTTTTTTACTTTTATTATCTGGTGCTCTCGCTTGTCAGGATCTCCTGCAGACGCTTTTCCATCTTCTCCACCTGATCTGCATAATCCCAGGCGATGTTGTTCTGCTGCCCGATATCATAATCCATATTGTAAAGCTGCGGATCCTTTGATAAACCGGTTTCAATTCTGGTAAAGGGCATATATGGAGCTCCTTCGCTGGGAGATAAGTATACCCAGCTGCCGCAGCGCAGCATTTTCCCGCAGGATAAGTCCTCTGTCATCAGTTCTGATCTGCCTGCAGGGTCCTCTCCGATCAATGCCGCATACCTGTCCTGGCTGTCTACTGCGCTGTCCTCTCTTGTTTCGATGCCAAGCATATGTGCAAAGGAAGCATACAGATCTACCTGACTGATCAGTGCCTCAGAAACGCCCCGATGCTTCAGCGCAGAACTGTATACAATAAACGGAATCCTTGTACCACCGTCAAATTTGCTGTATTTTCCGCCTCTCAGCGGTCCTGCTGCCCGATGCGTTCCATTTAATTCATATGCTCTGTCCAGATAACCGTCATCCAATACCGGTCCATTATCACTGGAAAAAATAATCATGGTGTTATCCAGAATCCCTTCTTTTTCCAGCGCAGCCATCACTTCTCCAACGCACCAGTCAAGCTCTGCGATCACATCCCCTCTGGGTCCCAGTCCGGTCGCGCCATCAAAGCGCGCAGAGGGCACGCGGGGTACATGGGGCTGATGAAGGGCATAATACAAAAAGAATGGTTTTTCTGCCCTGCAGCTGTCTGAAATAAACTGCTTTGCCCGATTTAAAAAGGTTTCCGCCAGCTCTTCATCCTTCCAGACCGCTTTGCTTCCGCCGCGCATATAGCCAATCCTTCCGATGCCGTTTACAATGCTCTTATCGTGTCCGTGAGAAGAACGCACGCGCAGAAGCTCCGGATTTTTATAATACGTTGGAATATCCTCAAAGGGAGATTCTGCTTCGTAGGAAACCTCGATCGGATCTTTTGGATCCAGATTTACCACCGAGCGTCCCTCTAAGAATACACAGGGCACACGGTCTGCCGTTGCCGGAAAAATAAAGGATTCCTCAAAACCAAGGTCTATCGGTGTCAGATTGATCTCCTGATTCCAGTCGATCGGTTTGCTGCCATCTCCCAGCCCCAGGTGCCATTTTCCAACAATTCCGGTATGATACCCCGCTCTCTGAAACAGCTTTGGAACGGTATCAAGCTCTCTTTTAATAATACAGCCTGCATCTCCCGGCAGAATATGTGCCTGATCATTCCGGAACGGATAACGCCCTGTCAGAATGCTGAAGCGTGCAGGCGTACAAACCGCAGAGGTGGAATATGCGTTGGTAAATTTCAATCCTTCTGCACACAGCCTGTCCAGATTCGGGGTGTCGATCTTCCTGCTCCCATAGCATCCAAGATCCCCAAAACCAAGATCATCGGCATAAATGATTACAACATTTTGCTGTGCCGATTTTTTCACAGCCTGTTTTCCTTGTCTGAACATAATAAGCAATCCTCCTTTTCACCCTGGGCATCCTATAGATGATAGTATATCAGATTTCTGAAAGACTGTTCAAAAAAAATAGGGAACCAAACAATAGAATACACGCGCTGTGAGCATTCTATTGTCATGAAGAAAAAGATTTCCTTTGCAAAACGAACATCAGTTCGTGTATAATATAAAAAAGCCACTGCAATGTAAAAAAGAATGTGCCTTGGCACATTCTCGCGCCGAGGCGCGGTTGCCTCGGCAAC
>OGXW01000908.1_pt1 | contig 22634 bp, 13 predicted proteins | sample 1576341 | NCBI WGS metagenome assembly OGXW01 (sample SAMEA3541592, study PRJEB24748) | human gut metagenome | biome: human gut; feature: human-associated habitat; material: faeces | place: China | collected 2012
GGCCAGATGCCACCGATGGGAATGCCAAACGGCCAGATGCCACCGATGGGAATGCAAAGCGGCCAGATGCCACCGATGGGAATGCCGAACGGTCAGATGAGACCAATGGGATCGAATGGCCAGATGCCACCGATGGGAATGCCGAACGGTCAGATGAGACCAATGGGATCGAATGGCCAGATGCCACCGATGGGACCAAACGGCCAGATGAGACCAATGGGACCGAATGGCCAGATGCCACCGATGGGACCGAACGGTCAGATACCACCGATGGGACCGAACGGTCAGATGCCACCGATGGGACCGAATGGCCAGATGCCACCGATGGGACCGAATGGCCAGATGCCACCGATGGGACCGAATGCTCAGGTGGCAGAAGCTGAGGCTGAGGGAAATAAGCCAGAAGATATAGATGAGATCAAGACAGTAAAGGATATGCCGGAGCAGCCAGAAACTGTAGAATCAGAGACTGATGCAACATCTGCAGCAGAGAATGTGGATGATGTTCTTACAAAGAAGGAAAGCATCGAGAATGATTCGGCAGACCATATAGATGACGAAAAGACTGTAAAAGAGCAGCCGGCAGGCAATCCGTTTGGTGGTAATCCATTTGGTGGAAATGGCAATCCGTTCGGAGGCAATCCATTTGGTGGAAACCCATTTGGCAGACCAGAACCTATGGGAGTGCCGCCAATGAAGGATATACCGCAGATGGAGAACAAAGCAGAGATGCCAAATGTTCCACCGATGCCAGTAGTACCGCCGATGCCGGAGATGCCACAGATGGAGAACAAGACAGAGATGCCAAATGTTCCACCGATGCCTGCAGTACCGCCGATGCCGGAGATGCCACAGATGGAGAACAAGGCAGAGATGCCGAAGACTCAGCCGACACCGGGTGTTCCACCAATGACAGGTGTGCCACCTATGATGGGCGGCAATCCATTTGACGAGATTCCGATGCCTTACTTTGTAAGGGTTAAGACGGGCGAGAAGATCAGACTTGACAAGGATGAGTTCAAGATCGGACACAAGGCGAAGATTGTTGACTATGCTGTATCTGACAATTCAGCTATCAGCAGAGTTCATTGTATCATTACCAAGAAAAATGGTGTGTGCTTCATAAAGGACAACAAGTCGACAAATGGTACATTCCTTAATGGCGAGGAACTTAAGGAAGGCGAGGAGAAATTCCTCACAAATAATGCGGTGGTTATTCTGGGTGACGAAGAATTTGTATATCATGTCAGATAGATTGCCGAGTGAGAACGAGACATAATTATGTGGAGGAGAATATATGGGGTTTAGCGCAGTATACAATACGGATGTAGGAATAAAAAAGAAGACGAATCAGGATTCACTGGCGATAAAGATTGCGGATACTCCAGAAGGTCAGGTGCTGTTCACGTTGGTATGTGACGGCATGGGAGGCCTGGCGAAGGGCGAGGTTGCCAGTAAGGAAGTGATCATGGCTTTCTGTGATTGGTTTGACAATCAGATGGTTAGTATGATCGACAATGGAAGTTTCAGCGATGAGGCACTGAGATATCAGTGGGTCAGGCTTGCCATTGAGCAGAACGAGAAGATAAAGACGTATGGTGAGCAGAATGGAATCATGCTTGGAACCACCATATCGGCATTTCTCGTCTACAGAGGAAAGTATTATATACTCCATGTGGGAGACAGCCGAGTGTATGAGATCACATCCGGAATCAGACAGCTCACAGCGGACCAGACGCTGGTGGCGAGAGAGATTGCAGCAGGAAGGCTTACCCCGGAACAGGCTGAGACAGACAGCAGACGAAGCGTACTCCTCCAGTGTATCGGAGCTTCACCGGTGGTAGAGCCGGATTTCATAGTTGGAACGGTTACACCGGGTGCGCATTATATGCTGTGTTCTGATGGATTCAGACACAAGATAACTCCAGAGGAGATGATCGAAAAGATCGGTCCTGGTGCATGCAGTGATGAGGTTCAGATGAAAGAGGGCTGCGTGTTCCTCACGGAGCTTGTAAAATATAGAAGAGAGACAGATAACGTAACAGTAGTTCTTATTAAAGCGGAGTAATGGGGAGATAATATGACAAAGTTAGGAACAGTATTAGACGGAAAATACGAGATACTGAAAAAAGTCGGACAGGGCGGTATGTCCATAGTATATCTTGCCATGGATAACCGACTTAATAAGCAGTGGGCTGTCAAAGAGATCAAGAATGATGGATCGAAGAGCACAGCAACTCTCCTGAAAGGTCTGGAGAGAGAGGCGAACATACTCAAAGATGTGGATCATCCGGTACTTCCGCGAATTGTCGACATTATAAATGAGAATGGAACCATCTATGTTGTCATGGATTTCGTCGAGGGACGTCCACTCAGTGATGTGCTCAAGGCGGAGGGAGCACAGAACCAGGAGAAGGTCATTGAATGGGGAAGAGCACTTGCCAGTGCCCTTGATTACCTGCATTCCATGAACCCTCCTATCATTTACAGAGATATGAAGCCTTCAAATGTAATGTTGAAGCCGGATGGCTCTGTAAAGCTTATCGATTTCGGTACAGCCAAAGAGTACATAGTCGAGAACAATGCCGATACCACGGCACTTGGAACAAGAGGATATGCGGCACCTGAGCAGTTCGGTGATTCGCAGGGACACGGTATCTACAATACAGATGCCAGAACGGATATATACAACCTTGGTGCAACACTGTACCATCTGGTTACTGGAAAGAATCCATGTGAGCCGCCTTACGAGATCAAGCCGATCAGACAGTGGAATCCGATGTTGTCATCAGGATTTGAGAGGATTATCCAGAAGTGCTGCCAGCCTAGTCCGGAAGACAGATATCAGTCGTGTTCAGAGCTGTTATATGCTCTGGATCACTACAACGAGCTGGATGATGCCTACAAGGCAAAGGCAAAACAGAAGATAGCGGTATTCTCTATCATGGCGGGATTGTCGCTTATATCTGCGGGTTGTGCAGTGGTCGGTGGAATAAAGAAAAATCAGCTGAGGGAACTTGATTACAATAATAAAGTCAATGAGGCAAGGGATGCCGTTGACAACGGTGATTACAATACAGCGCTCGCTGATTATAAGGACGCAGTCGAGATAGATCCTAAGGCTTCAGACGCCTACATAGGATATATGGAGACATATGCCTACTATATAACTGACACAGACCAGACATCGGCGAATGCTGATTCGTCCGCTGTAAAAGGAATAAGACTTGCTCTCAAGAATATAGATGAAGTACAGGATGATGTAAAGTTCAAGATTGCGATGCTCTATTATAATGAGGATAACAATTACTCATCGGCAAAGCAGTATTTCAACATGGTGGATGACAGCAAGGATTTCCCAGAGGAAGCAAAGCAGGCAAAATACTACGCAGCCATGTGTGACAGTATACTTAATAAGTCAGCAAGCTTTGCGGACAATGAGGAGAATCTGTATGCGTTCCAGGAATACAACAGCAACACGATCGACGATACTAACCCTGATAAATATACAAACTATATGAATATAGCGGCTATATACGGCAAGGAGATAGAGAAGGGTGATAATTCTGAATTGGTTGCAAGACTCGAAAGTATGCTGGATGAGGCTATGAAGAATCTTGATAACAATGCAGAGACGCTGAACAACCTCTTCCCATCGGAGAGGGGCGTAAAATACTACAATGGACAGTATGCCGCAAGAATGTATTCGGTTTACATATATCTGGCTGAACATTCTGAGGATGATGCACAGAAGGTAAGTTACTATAATCAGGCTGCAAGCAGTGTCAGCATATATCTGGGAAGTTTGGATGTGGCTGCGGAGAATGCAACTGATACGGCAAAGAAGGCATATGCTGAATATGCAGTACGTGAAGCAGAGACATTTATCCAGATGGCTGCTATCAGCAAGAATACAAGCTATTATGACGAGGCAGAAAAGGTCTTTACAGATGCAGAGAGTGTGCTTGGACAGGATGACAATGCTGCTTCTGTATATATAGGTCATCTCAGTTATATTGTGAATCGATATACGGAAGAGATGGGCAATGATTCAGCCAAGTGGAGCGCAAAAGCTCAGAAAGCGGTAAAAACGGTATATGAAGAAGGCAATAAGATACCGGCACTTAAAGATGGCTTGAAGAATCAGTGGAACAGCTTGAAGACAGACCTGAGTGTCAAGTCAATAGTGGATGGTAAATAAGGGGAGGAGTGATAGGTATGGCAACAGTTTACAATGTAATGTTATATGGCGGCCTGGCACTCGCGATCATATTTGCTATCGTGGCGGTGATAATTTTCATCGTGATGAAGATTCCGGCAGCTATCGGTATAGTGACAGGATCCACGGCACGTAAGAAGATAGATGAGATCAGAGAAAAAGGATACGAGAGTGTACAAGGTGGCGGTGCTTCCAAGAGTGAGGCCATCAAGGAGCACACATCCAAGATCTCTGTCAGAGATGTACAGGCGGCACCATCTGCAAGAGCTGCGGAGCAGAGCAGAACAAATTACGAAAAGGCAGTGGCAGATGTAGAGCGCAAGAGGAAGCAGGAAGAATACCTGAAGGAGATCCGAGAGGACGCCACAGATGTTCTTCATGAAGATATGCAGGAGATGACAGCACCTCCTGAGAGGGATGATGACGAGACAGATATCATCATTGCCCCTCATCCAAACAAGAAGGCTGCGGTTGAAGCTCTCAAGGAGAGACAGAACAGCCGCAAGGCTCCAAAGCAGATTCATTCTGACATAGAAGCCGACAGCGAATCCGCAACGGATGTACTCAGAGGCGAGGATGCTGAGGATGACAAGACCACAGATATCCTCAGAAATGTAAATGTAAAGCAGACAGCTGAAGCAGTTCCATCATACGAAGCTGCGGAAGATGACAGCGAGTCAGCAACCGATGTTCTGAGAGGTGACGACAGCGAGTCAGCAACAGACGTTCTGAGGGGTGATGACAGCGAGTCAGCAACAGATGTCCTAAGAAGTGACGATGCTGACGAAGCAACGGATGTTCTCAGAGAAGAGTCAGATGAAGAAGCAACAGACGTCCTCAGAGAAGAGTCTGATGAAGAGGCAACAGACGTCCTCAGAGAAGAGTCTGATGATAAGGCTGATATCCTGCAGAACAGGCGCACAGCAAGTTCTGTTAAGATTATAAAGAATGTAATAGTTGTACATTCGAACGAAAAAATATAGGAGGAGAGAAGGATGAAGAACATTACAAAAAACAATTCAATGTTACATCGAATGATTGCCCTGGTCATGGCAGTTGTGATGACGCTCACTCTTGTAGCGATCGATTCACATTTTCATTTGTTCGCTGACGAGGCAGAAGTCGCCGCAAATGAAGTGGACACGATAGATGTAACAAACGTGCTGAAAGGTTATTCAGACGGACACGAAGCAACAGTAGAGTATGCTTCAAATAAGTCAAAGGCAAAATTCAGCGTGAACAAGTCTGATATTGCAGATATCAAGCTCACTGCCAAGGTTGGTGACGAGGATATCACTGTGGAGGGTAAGGATATTGATGTGAATGACATCAAGTACCTTACATACAAGGAGAATGCAACGGATGATAAGGATAAACTGAACAAGAATCCTGCAACTCCAACTGACGCTGACAAGACAAGCGCTTTGTCAGAAAACGTAGCCCTCACAACAGATGACGACAAGAATACTTGTGTAGCATTATACTATGCATACAAGAAGGACAATGCTGTTGTTAAGTATATCTACATGGGAACCGCAAAGGTTCTGTATGATGATGTTGCACCGGAGAGCATCACTATTAATGGTGTAAGTGAGGATGGTGTAGTAGCTGAGAATGGTTATTATTTGGTTAATAAAAATGCAAGACTTGAGATTTCTTTCAATGCGAAAGATGCAGGTTCAGGAATTCACAAGATAGTAAGTATTAAGGCTGGTAGTCCAGAAGAGATCGAGCTTGAGAATGACAAGTTTGTAAGCACAGAGGGCTCAGGCGTATATACAATCAAGGCTTATGATAAGGCTGGCAATTCCAAGGAGCTGGATAAGAAGATTATTGTTAAGAGAGTAGTAAAGGGACCGTCTATAAAGAGCATTACACCTAAGCTTGTAAAGAAGAATGGTGTTGATTTCAGATTGTTTACATTTGCCAATGATCCTATAAAGAAAACTAATGACTGCATTTTTACAGTTGAAGTTGAGAATGCAGTTGCTGGCGAAGGCTCAGATGAGGTTGATATATCATCGAATCTTTATTATAAGATTGGGAATATGGAGAGTGTAAAATGCACTGATGGAGTTAGTGACGGTAAAGGTAATATTACTTTCACATTTAGGGTTGCTGATACATCGTTTGAGAGAAGCGGTGATGAACCTAAAAGGATTACAATTTATGCAGAAGATGCATACTTTGGAAATAAGTCGGTTGGAGCAGATCAGGATGGAGATATTGTATTTATAGGCAAGACAAAGCCGGGGATTACTGTAACAGGTGCTTCAGAAAATTGGACGAATAAAGCTCAGACATTGACTGTAAGTGCAACAAGTGATTATGCATATATTGATTCAGTATCATATAGCGTAGATAGTGTAAGTAAGAATGTTGTAGCTGGTGGAACAGCATTCAAATATGAGAAGTCAGTAGTTGTTGATGGTGTTACAGGAGGCGATGCCGTTTCTAATGAAAGCAATATATATCTTCCTGATGGAGAACATGATATCACATTTACAGCTAAGGATTATGCAGGTGGTGAAAAATCAGCAAAAACTACAGTTAAGATTGATAAGACTGCACCTGTTGTTTCCATAAAAGACTGTAATGATGAAGATAAATTTAATACAGTTACAGAGGCTTCTAAGGCATGTTTTAATATAAGTTATAGTGATGCTACGTCTGGCATTTATAGCGTTACAGCTATATTAAGAAAAAAGGTTATCACAACAGACCCGGAAACAGGTGATGCAATAGAAACATTTGAAGAGGTTAAAAAATATTCTACGGACGCTACTGATGATGATTATAAGCTTACGGTTGATGGGGCAAATAAGGAAATACAGATTCCAGGTCTTGATAATCCAGATGCTGCATCTGGCACATATTCTCTTACACTTGTAGCAACAGATATTGCTGGAAACACATGCAAAGAAGTTACGAGAGAATTATATGTCAATTTCAGTAAGTTGAAAGTTGGTAAGTTTGTACTTAATGTAGATGGTGAAGTTGAGGATCTTACTGGCGTAGGAAAAATGATTTGGACAGCAGGTAACGCATTGAGTATAGACGCTGCAGTTGAGTCGTTTGAGCTTGATATAGAAGATGTTAAGCTGGTAGTAGGACGTACATCGTTAAATGATCCGAAGGCAACGGCTATATTAAAAGAGTATTTTGCTGATACAGTTGATGATGGAAATGTAAGTGTTAAGTATGCTTTGCCGAGTGAAGGTAAATATACAATTAAGTTAATGGCAAAAGTTCATGGAACAGATGGTTTTCATGAGCTTGGAAGCGCAGATATTGTATATGATAAAACTGCTCCAGGTAAACTTTCAATAATGTGCAAGAGTGCATTCAGCGTAAAAGACGGCATTGCATACTATAATGACAAGAAAAAGGTAAGTATTGATATCAAAGCAACCGAGACTAATCTTTTTAATGAAATACTGTTCTATAGTATTATAGATAAAAACGGTATAGAGATTAATGGCGGTGAAATCGAAAAGCCATCAGAATCTGAGGAGTATGTAAAATTGATTGATGGCAGAGAAGAGTCTCTTAATATAAATGCAAACACTTTATATGAAGTAAAATTAACCGTGAAAGATAAAACTGGAAATGTTGTGACATCAACAAACGTTGCAAGCTTTGTTGTTGATACTAGATTACCTGAAATAAAAACCAATGAGAGTTCAATAAGCAAATATAATAAAAATAGTGTGACTCTTAATTGGACAGGAACTAACGATCCTAAAGGTAAGAATGAGGTTAATTCAGGTTTATATCAATATCGTTTGAAGTATGACTGCACTGTATATACAAGTAATAATGGAAGTGTAAAAAAAGATGAGAAAAAATCTTTTAGCAATAAATCTAACACCTGGCAGAATTATGATGAGAAAAAAACTTATGCTAAATTTACACAGGAAGGTGTTTACAGTAATGTTACACTTGAGATAAGAGATAGAGCAAACAATGTGACAATTAAAAATATAAAAGACTTCATTATTGATAAAGGTGCCCCAGAGATTATTGTTAATAATGATTTTAAATATAATTATGATCATGATTCGGATAATAAAAATAAAGAAAATACCTATTATATACAGGAAAAAGATGAGGATGTATTCAAGATAAATGGTGAGGAGTCTGAATATAATCCAATATCATTTGAAGTTGTAGATGCGTATGGAATGGGAACAGAATATACTACATTGACAGTATATTCTAGAACATATGATGTAAAAGATTATAAAACGGCTACTTATAAATTTAATAAGGTTAATGGAAAAAGATTAAGATTCCAATATAATATATTGCCGTCAAATAGAAAGGCTACAGAATATTACTTTGTTATTGAAACTACAGATAGTGCGGGACGGACAAATAAACGTACAACAGGAAAGTATTATATTGTTAATAAAGCACCGATAGTAAAAATAACAGATGAGCAATTTGAGAAGTTTAAAGATAGGGAATTTTTTAATTATGATATTGAGTTGGAAGCAACTGTAAAAGGGTATTTCAAAGCTATAGAAAATACATTTACAGTTTTGAAAAATGACCAAATAGATATAGGACCAATTGCTTGCAATGTATCTGGTGATGATCAGGCGTGGAAAACAAAGAAAAAGATAACATATAAACAAGAAGGAGTTTATGATATTGAGTTAAAAGCTGCGGATCAACTTAAAAATGAGAGCTCTGATACGGTTCATTTTGTAATTGATAAAACAGCTCCAGAAATTAACGCAGGACAGGTTCAATCTGTTAATAATGGCAGTGTTCAGTTTAATGTAAAACTTCATGATGAATATATGGGCTCAAAATATGATGTTCATGTTATAAGAAAAGATTCCGCAGGAAATGTTGTAGAGGAGTATACAGAGTCAAAGAAGTGGGGTAATAATCCTAATGATACAGAGTATACTAGAACATTTGATGCAGAAGGTGATTATTCAATCACGGTATCTGCGGAAGATGAAGCAGGAAATAAATCTGAAACAACAAAAGCGACAACCTTCCGAATCGATAAGACTGCCCCTGTTATCTCAATCTCAGGAATGAATGATAAGCAGACAACAGGCGTTACAGCTATGATAAGTGTTGATGAGGCGTTCTCATTTAACTATGAAGATAAGGCTCTTGGAAGTAGCGATTTTAATGTAACAATCACAAAGAAGACAGACGGAACAGCAGCAACAAATGTAGCAACACTTGGAACAAACAGCTTCTCGGGTGGCAATCCACATACAGCAACATATAACTGTTCTGAGGATGGCGAGTATACAATTACCGCAATTGCAACAGATCTGGCTGGAAACAAGGCTGCTGAGCAGACCAAGACATTCAAGGTAGACTCAAAGGCTCCTGTATTAAAGGTTACAGCTGTTGATAAGGATTCAAAGAAGGTAGAGAATTATGATCCTATAGGTAGTATGGATTCATCCACACCTAACTACGTAGACATGAGTCTCAGCGTAGAGGAGGCATTCTTCGCAACAGATGATGTCAAGATCACTGTCAAGAAGGACAGCAAGGATGCATCAAGTTCATACTTCACAAACTACAGGAACTCAGCAGAGATAAGCACTGGTACACAGAGATTCTCAGAGGACGGTGTATACGAGGTCGCTGTTACTGCACAGGATGAGCTTGGCAACAAGGCGGATGATTACAGCCTGGTATTTACAGTTGATAACACTCCACCAGAGCTTGCAGCGACAAATGTTCTTGACAAGTTCAAGGCAAAGACAACCAAGACGGAGGATGGTTCAATCCTTCTGAATGCAGATGATTTTGCAGATATAATCAACCAGGGATATGAGGCTCTGTGGAATGTAAATGATACATCAGACTTCTCTGTTGATGCCAAGATCGATGGTGTCAGCCTGATCGATTTCTCTGACCTGACAGATGGATATCATCAGCTTACTATCGAGGTAAAAGATAAGGTTGGACATGTATCAAATGATGAGTTTGACTTCACATATGATGGAACAGCTCCTAGAATCGTTATCACAGGTGTCGAGGATGGCGAGACCGTCAGAGAGCCATTTACAATGACTATCGGACTTGAGAATCCTGATGATGAGATCACTTCCATCGTGATAAATGGCAATACGATCGATCCTGCAAATTACAGTGCAAACAACAAGTACGAGATGCAGGTTCAGGACTACGATACATACACTATCGAGGTTACTGCAAAGGATAAGGCAGGAAATGTTGCTTCAACAATCGATGAGGACACAGGCGCAGTATTTACATTTAAGCTCAGTGAGAAGCTTTCACCTGTAGTTCTTGTAATTATAATAATTGCAGCTATACTGCTCATCGCATTGCTTATATTTATCATTCTTGCTTCAAAGAGAAAGAAGAAAAATGCAGCAGCGTAATGCTTGACAGGAGACAGTAGATGTATAAAGCAGTAGTGTTCGATATGGACGGTGTGCTTATAGACACAGAGAAGATATACAGGATGTGCTGGAAGAAAAACGGCATGAGTATAGGAATTCCGGAGACGGAGATGGAGACAGTATGTAACCGGGTGGCTGGAGGCAATAAAGCCTCCAATGCCCGGGTATTCAAGGATATCATGGGTGAGGATTTTGAGTATCTTCCATTCAGACAGAGAACCCTTGACCTGTTCGATGAGTATGTGGCGGAGCAAGGCATAGACATAAAAGATCATGTGGCTGATACTTTGAAATTCCTGAAGGCTCACGGTGTGAAGATAGCACTTGCAACATCCACGGAGAGAGCCAGAGCAAAGCAGAGACTTGAGAGTGTGGGCATATATGAGTATTTTGACGAGAAGGTGTGCGGTGACGAGATAGAGCATGGCAAGCCTGAGCCGGAGATATACCTGAAAGCCTGTGAAAAGCTTGGTGTTGATCCACATGATGCTGTGGCAGTTGAAGACTCTGTGAATGGAGTTATATCAGCGGACAGAGCCGGACTATTTACGGCGATGGTTGTTGATCTGATACCACCGAACGATATCACGGACAAGCATGCAGATGTCACATACTATGACATACAGAAGATTTGTGATTTGTTTGCATAGGTGTGTGGCGGGATATATAAGACTTTATTCGAGACGGCTTAGGCCGTCTCGTTTTTTTTATGTCACAAGCGTCAGCTTGATGACCTGCGCACGCCTCAGCGTGCTTCCTATATTTTGTGTGTTCCGGCAGGAATGTTTCAAGGTCATGTCACATAGTAATGTATAGAAGAAATAGAATATGGTGATTGTATGGCTGTTGGACAGAAAATGGCAGGGGTGATGAAGGGACTGATATGTGCATATATTCTCACGATAGCGTTCCTGTTTATAACTGCGGTGGTGGTTTACAAGGTGGGTATCAGTGACACTGTACTGAATATCATAGTGGCTGCGATCTACATACTTTCCACATTTGTCGGGGGATTTATCACAGGGAGAAAGGTTCAGGAGAGAAGGTTTATATGGGGAATGGTATTTGGCATTCTGTATATATCTATTGCGCTGGCGATTGGCGCGGTGATGGGAGATTCCGGCGGTGGGTCAGTGATGCCGCGAGTGACCAGGAGCATCATGTGTGTGGCTGGTGGAATGCTGGGCGCTATGTTGGCATGAAAAAAAACTTTTACTTTATATATCTTTGTGTTATAATCCCGGTATATGACATAAAAAGAGAGGTGTATCCAGAATGAAGAGAATTAAGACTCTGACTAATAAGACTATGAAGAATACTATGGTTAAGGGTGGATGCGGCGAGTGCCAGACATCATGCCAGTCAGCTTGTAAGACATCATGCACAGTTGGTAATCAGAGCTGTGAGAATGTTGACAACAAGTAATTTGTAACAGTTTGTATTTGATCAGCTAAAGGGGACCGTCGTTTATGATGACAGTCCTCTTTAGTGCGTGTATAAGGGATGCTGTGTGTGGTGTCCCGCAGGTTAATCTCCATGGAAGGGCTGTTTTGGGGCACTTTTGTGGATCGTTGAAGGAGAATTATGGTTCATCAGTACAAGAACAATGGTTATAATATAGTGCTTGATGTCTGTAGCGGTTCTGTTCACGTCGTAGATGATCTTGTCTATGATATTATTTCTTTATATGAGAACAATGATAAAGAGCAGATTATAGATGCGCTGTCCCAGTATGATAGTGCGGATGTTTCTGAAGCCTATGATGAAGTAGCTCAGCTGGTGGAAGATGGAACATTATTTACAGATGATGTATACAAAGATTATATTATAGATTTTAAGAAGAGAAAAACTGTCGTCAAGGCGCTGTGTCTTCACATTGCCCACGACTGTAACCTTGCCTGCAGATATTGTTTTGCCGGTGAGGGAGAATATAAGGGAGATCGTGCTCTGATGTCACTTGAGGTGGCGAAGAAGTCACTTGATTTCCTCGTTGCGAATTCAGGATTCAGAAGAAACCTTGAGGTTGATTTCTTTGGCGGCGAGCCACTTATGAACTGGGACGTCGTGAAGAAGACTGTTGAGTACGGCAGAAGCCTTGAGGAGAAGTATGACAAGAAGTTCAGATTTACACTCACCACGAACGGTGTTCTTCTGAATGATGAGATCATGGAATTTGCAAATCGCGAGATGGCGAATGTCGTTCTCAGCATAGATGGAAGAAAGGAAGTCCACGATTATATGCGTCCTACCAGGAATGGCAAGGGCAGTTATGATGTCATACTTTCCAAGTTCCAGGAATTTGCAAAGAAGAGAGCTGGCAAGAGCTACTATGTGAGAGGTACTTATACCCACAACAATCTGGATTTCTCAGAGGATGTTCTTCACATGGCAGATCTGGGATTTGACCAGATATCAGTGGAGCCTGTGGTATCACTTCCGGACGAGCCTTACGCTATACAGGAAGATGATATACCGGTACTTCTTGAGCAGTATGACATTCTTGCGAAAGAGATGATAAAGAGACATAAGGAGGGAAGAGGGTTCAATTTCTTCCACTTTATGATAGATCTTGAGGGCGGCCCTTGTGTTGCCAAGAGACTTTCGGGATGTGGCTCAGGTACAGAGTACATGGCTGTCACTCCTTGGGGAGACCTGTATCCCTGCCATCAGTTTGTCGGCGAAGATGATTTCTGCATAGGCAACGTATTTGATGGAATAAAGAATCAGGATATTGTGAACGAATTCAAGCTGTGCAATGTATATGCGAAGGATAAGTGCAAGGACTGTTTTGCGAGATTTTACTGCAGCGGTGGATGCGCAGCCAACTCATATAAGTTCCATGGCAATATACTTGATGCATACGACATAGGATGCGAGCTTCAGAAGAAGCGTATAGAGTGCGCGATCATGCTGAAGGCAGCCATGGCGGATGAGGAAGAGGATTCGGACGAATAAAAAACCAAACAGCTTTTCTGACTGGATAAGTCGGAAGTGCTGTCAAAGAGGAAAATAAAGGGTAAAAGGAGAAGACGATGAAGAAGACAAAGAGAAATGCTGTGCTTGTCATCATTGCCTTTCTGCTTATACTGGGTGTTGCTATATATACAGCGATATTTGGTGTTGCAGACAGAGGTAAGGTGGAGTACATCAAGCTTGGACTTGACCTCAAGGGTGGTCTGAGTGTTACTTATGAGATTCAGGAAGACAACTACAGCGACAAGGATCTCGAAGATACTAAGTACAAGATTGAGAAGCGTGTAGAGGCCTACACGAATGAATACTCAGTTTATGAGGATGGTGACAAGAAGATCACTGCTGAGATTCCTGGCGTTACAAATGCGGATGAGATTCTCTCAGCTCTGAATATTGAAGGAAAGCTGGAGTTCCTTGATCCTGACAACTACACAAAGTGGTCTCAGGGAAAGGAGTACGAGGCAGCTCTTACAGGTGATGATATTAAGAATGCCACAGCCGGAATCGATTCAGATAATGGTAATGACAACGTGGTACAGCTTGTATTCACAGATGAGGGCGCTCAGAAATTTGCCGATGTAACATCAGCGAATGTGGGCAATATCGTCTATATCATATATGACAATGAGATTGTAAGTGCTCCTAGAGTACAGTCAGCCATCACAGGTGGAAGTGCTGAGATCAATAGCATCTCTTCTTATGAAGAGGCAGAACAGCTTGCGACAACTATCCGTATCGGTGCTCTTCCTCTGACGCTTAAGCAGGTTCGTTCCAATATAGTTGGTGCTACACTTGGTTCAGATGCGATCAGTACCAGCCTTAAGGCGGGTGCGATTGGTATTGCACTTGTGTTCCTTATTATGATCATAGTATTTAGAATACCAGGTCTTGTCGCTTCATTTGCTCTGGCATTCTACACTGTACTTGATCTGCTTCTTATCAACCTGTTCAATGTTACACTGACACTTCCAGGTATAGCCGGTGTTATTCTGTCAGTAGGTATGGCGGTTGATGCGAACGTAATCATATTTACACGTATAAAAGAGGAGCTGGCCGATGGTAAGTCTGTTAAGCAGGCTGTCAAGGGTGGTTTCCACAATGCATTGTCAGCTATCATAGATGGAAACGTGACAACGCTTATAGCTGCACTTGTTCTTGGTATATTTGGAACGGGTACTATCAAGGGATTTGCTATCACACTGGCAATCGGTGTTGTGCTCTCAGTATTTACGGCTCTGGCAGTCAGCCAGTCGCTGCTCACAGCACTTGTTAATCTCGGTATAAATGATGTGAAGTTCTTCGGCGTTGCAAGAGAGCCAAAGAAGACAAATTATGTAAAGGCAGGAAAGTTCTGTATGCTTGGATCACTCATCGTGATCATCGCATGTTTCTGCATGATGCCTGTATTCAACAAGTCCAAGGGATCACCTCTGAACTTCAGTGTTGAGTTCGCAGGTGGTACAAGCCTTACAGTTGGATTTGACAAAGAGTATACACTCAGCGATGCTGAGAAGGAGATTGTTCCTGTGATTGCAGATGCTGCTGGTATCGGTGAGGCAGGAATCTCAGTTCAGACAGTAGCCGGAACAAATGAGATCGTATTTAAGATGCCAGAGCTGATCGATGATGGTACAGACGATTCTCAGATGGCTAAGGTGCGTACAGCCCTCACAGACAAGCTTAACGCTGATGTGAAGGAAGCTAATGTAATAAGTGGTTCTGTCAGCAGTGAGATGTCCAAGAACGCTATATTTGCAGTATCCCTTGCTGCGGTTCTTATGCTTATATACATTGCCATCAGATTCCATGATGTAAAGTTTGGTACAAGTGCTGTTATCGCACTTCTCCATGATGTAGCCATGGTATTCTGTCTGTACATTATACTCAGACTTACAGTTGGTAACACATGTATTGCGTGTCTGCTTACGATAGTTGGTTATTCGATCAATGCGACAATCATCATATTTGATCGTATCCGTGAGAATGCGGCTGTTATGAGAACGAAGAAGACATCATACAAGGACATTGTAAACCTGAGTATCAACCAGACATTCAGCAGAACAATATACACATCACTCACAACATTTGTGACAATATTTGTCCTGTACATCATGGGCGTTGCATCTATCAAGGAATTCGCACTTACGCTTATGGCGGGTATTATCATTGGAGCATATTCATCAGTATGTATCACAGGTCCACTCTGGTACACAATGAAGACAAAGCTTGGCAAAGGTAGAAAAGAAGGATTAGAGTAATAATCTAATGAGATATAAAGACAGGCTTCCATGGCAGATATGTTGTGGAGGCCTGTTTTTCATTGCGGTGACACCTCCGTGTCCAACAAAGGGGTCAGGCACTAAAAGGGTCACAACAAAGGGGTCAGACCCCTTGGTGGACACCTTATTGAGACACAAGAAAAGGAGATGCTGACATGGCTGTTATATTTGATATGGATGGAGTCATTCTGGACTCAGAGCAACTGGTTGTGAAATGCTGGCAGAAGATTGCCGGAAAGTACAATATAGACAATATAGAAAAGTTTTGTATAGCTGCGCTCGGACTCAACAGAGAAGCTGCAAAGAAACTATTTGTGCAGATGTACGATGGCAGATACGGTGATGAAGAGAGATATGAGATACTGAAATCAGAGATGTCAGCAACGTTCCATAAGGCCGCCTCGGAAGGTGGGCTGACACTGAAACCAGGCGTAAAAGACACCTTAAAATCTCTAACAGATTGCGGCATACCATGTGCCCTTGCCACCTCCACCAGAAGAGAAGTTGTCATACCGGAACTTACAAATCTTGGAGTAATAGAATATTTCGATAAGTTGATTTGCGGCGATATGGTAGCTAGAAGTAAGCCTGCACCAGATATATTCCTGAAGGCATGTGAAGAATTGAATGTAATTCCACAAGACACCTATGCCGTGGAAGACTCCTACAACGGTGTGAGATCTGCCCATGCCGCAGGAATGAAAGTGATAATGATCCCCGACCTGGTACAGCCGGATGAGGAGATTAGGGGAAAGACGACATACATATTTACCCGAATATCTGATATAAAGAAAATATTATTATAATTTGCGGATTCTCCAGTGTAAACAAATGTAAAAAGAATGTAAAAAGTGCCTGACCCCATTGTCTTGGAAATGGCGTATATATGCGGTGTTGAACTATGGTAAAGGAACTGCAAATGACAAAGTGCCTGATCCCAAAGTGTGAAAAAAGAAAGGAACCCAGCCGAAGCTGGGTTCCTTTTCTTAGTTTTTAGGGGTTTGATAGGACGGGTGAGGCCCTATATATATTCGCCGTACAGTCCCGGCAAAAGGGCTGTCTGGCGCTTCGATCTAATGGGTCAGTTAGATCAATGACTCGTAGAGTTTGGTGATATCCTCTACGCTAGTCTCTTTTGGATTGCCTGGGCGACATGCGTCGTCGTAGGCTGATTGTGCCAGGAACGGAATGTCCTCCGGTTTAACTATGTCTTTGAGATCTGCAGGAATTCCAACATCTATGGACAGCTGACGTACTGCGTCGACAGCGGCCTTTCTGTATTCCTCCTGGGTCATGTCGTCAACGCCGCTTACGCCCATAGCCCTTGCAATCTCGCGGTATTTCTCGCCTGTTGCTTCTGCGTTGTACTCCATAACAGTAGGTAGAATGATCGCATTTGCAACTCCGTGAGGTGTATCATACAGCGCTCCAAGTGGGTGCGCCATGGAATGAACGATTCCAAGTCCGACATTCGAAAATCCCATGCCGGCTACATACTGGCCGAGAGCCATATCTGCACGGCCCTCAGGTGTGTTGGCCACAGCTCCTCTGAGCGAACGGCTGATGATCTCGATAGCTTTGAGGTGGAACATATCGGACAGCTCCCATGCGGCTGCTGTGATATATCCCTCAATTGCATGTGTCAGTGCGTCCATACCGGTTGCTGCTGTGAGACCCTTTGGCATGGAGCTCATCATCTCAGGATCAACAAATGCTACAACAGGAATATCCTTAGGATCAACACATACCATCTTGCGGTTCTTTTCAACGTCTGTGATAACATAGTTGATAGTAACTTCTGCAGCGGTTCCTGCCGTTGTAGGAACTGCGAATATAGGAATGGATTTGTTCTTTGTAGGTGCGACACCCTCAAGGCTTCTGATGTCTGCAAAATCAGGATTCGCAATGACGATTCCAATTCCCTTTGCTGTATCCATAGATGATCCGCCGCCGATGGCGATAATGTAATCGGCACTAGCTGCTTTGAATGCTTCAACCCCCTGCTGAACATTCTCAATGGTAGGATTTGGCTTGATGTTTGAGTAAATCTCATAAGCAAGTCCTGCACCGTCAAGGACATCGGTAACTTTCTTCGTCACACCGAATTTGATCAGGTCAGGGTCAGAGCATACAAGTGCTTTTGCAAAGCCTCTTCCAAGAGCTTCTGTGGCGATCTCCGCAATCGCGCCGGCTCCGTGGTAAGATGTTTCGTTGAGCACAAATCTGTTTGCCATAATTCTATCTCCTCCTTTACATTGCGTTACGTGCATTTTGCACAAAACGTTTCACAAAACTATGGCTTTATTATACCATTTACACAATAATTTTCCAAGTGTAATAACAGTCAAAATAGCGACATTTACAGTCAAAATGGCATCTGTTAGAATACACATTATGGAGATGATGAGATACAGATGAATAATATTGAGAAAAATATAATAGACAGATATGTAATGAAGCCGGACTGGAGGATCATGAGCCGGCGAGCGGATTTCAAGGCCATAGGAAGCCGGTTCGGTGTGGATCCGGTGGTGGCGAGAGTCATGGTGAACCGGGGGATGAGTACGGAGCAGGATATAGATATGTATTTAAATGGCGACAGGGAGTTTTTGCACGATCCTGCGCTGATGAGAGATCTTCCGGAGGCTGGGCGCATCTTGTATGAGAAGCTCAGAGATAACAGACACATTCGCATTATATCAGATTACGATGTGGATGGTGTGAGTTCCAATTATATATTGTTTCTTGGAATGCGGCGTGTGTGGGCACAGATACACAACGCCGATCCGGGCGAATGCGGCGTGGTGGACTACGATATACCTCACAGGATCCATGACGGATATGGAATAAATAAGAGGCTGATCGATGTGGCAGAAGAGGACGGCGTCGACACCATAGTGACGTGTGATAATGGCATTGCTGCGCTGGAGCAGGTCAGATATGCGAAGTCGCTTGGAATGACCGTTATCATCACGGATCACCATCAGATACCTTATGAGGATGGTGAGGACGGCAAAAGAACATATATGCTGCCAAATGCTGATGCGGTTATTGACAACCAGAGAGCTGACTGTGAATATCCGTTCAAAGGTCTGTGCGGTGCGGGAGTTGCATGTAAACTCATCCAGTATCTGTACAGGATAAGCGGCGTGGATGAGAATGAAGTCCAGGATTTCTATGAGATCCTCGGCCTTGCGACAAATTGCGACATGATGGACCTTGTGGATGAGAACAGGGTATATGTGAAATATGCACTTGCAAGTCTTAAGAACAGCAGGAATGCAGGACTGAATGCCCTGATAAAGCTGAGTGGCAGGAACGAAAAGAAGATTTCCACATTTGACCTGGGATTTCTCATAGGACCATGTATAAATGCAGCGGGAAGACTTGGGGATGCCAGGACAAGCCTGGAATTTTTGCTGGAACGTGATCCTGAGGTGGCCGGCGGGAAGGCGGCGGAACTGCTGGCTATTAACGAGGAAAGAAAACTCATGACAGAGATGGGGGTCAGGCACATAACGGACATGCTTGTTGCCAATACGATAAATTGTGCACCCGGAAATGATGTTACACTGGCTGACAAAGTTATAGTTGTGTACATTCCGGGAATTCATGAAAGCGTGGTTGGTATAATCGCCAGCAGGCTCAAGGAGGCTTACAGCCGTCCGGTCATGGTATTTACCGACGGTGAAGCGGAGGGGATACTCAAGGGATCCGGAAGGTCTGTGGAGAGCTATAATATGTTTGAAGAGCTCAGCAGTGTGAGGGATATGTTCACAGCATTTGGCGGTCATGCCATGGCGGCAGGATTTTCGATAAAGAAGGAGAACCTTGAATCTTTGCGCAGAAAGCTGAATGAGAATACAGAACTCACTGATGAGGACATCACACCAAAACTCATGATAGATGTGCCGATGCCGCTGTGGTACAACAACATAGAGCTTACAGAGCAGCTTGACAGGTTGGAGCCGTATGGAAAAGGAAACCGCAGACCACTGTTTGCACAGGCAGATGTGTCTGTGCAAAGAGCACAGATACTAGGTAAAAATCGGAATCTTCTAAAGCTCACCCTGGATATGGGGGACGGCAGAAGCATGGATTCGATAAATTTTGAGCCGGATGAGTTCGTGAATAACATAAAACAGTGGTTTGGCGAAGATGAATGTGTTAAAATGTTAGATGGTCAGCCAAATGGAGTGACGATCGATGTGGCGTATTATCCACAGATCAATGAGTTCAGGGGGCAGAAAAAGCTTCAGGTGAAACTTGAATCTTACAGAAAGAGCTGACAGGACACAATAAAGGCAAAAATATAATTTACCTATGAGATAAAAGATAGTGCAAGGAGGGAAACGCCGATGAGCGAAGTAGAAAAGTATATCAAGAGTATTCCTGATTTCCCAAAGCCGGGAATCATATTCAGAGATGTGACAAGTGTCACTGAGAACCCGGAGGGAATGAAGCTTGCCATAGACGAGATGGATAAGCTGCTTGATGGTGTCGATTATGATGTGATAGCAGGAGCTGAGTCGAGAGGCTTTATATTCGGCGCACCGCTTGCCTACAAGAATAACAAAGGGCTTGTGCTTGTCAGAAAGAAGGGCAAGCTTCCAAGAGAGACTGTGGAGATGTCATATGACCTTGAGTATGGACAGGCTACCATAGAGATACATAAGGATTCGATAAAGCCAGGTGAGAAGGTTGTTCTTGTCGATGATCTCATCGCCACCGGAGGAACCATAGAGGCCGCTGCAAAGCTCATAGAGAGTCTGGGCGGAATAGTGGTGAAGATGGTATTCCTTATAGAACTTACAGACCTCAAGGGACGTGAGAGACTTTCAAAGTATGACGTGGCTTCGGTCGTACAGTTTGATGGAGAATAATTAATTCAGAATATAGCAGGAAGCGTGGTGATCGTATGGGAGAGACATTTGACAAGACTCAGGATAATATAGTTGCCGAGGAGACCCAAAGGGCGGCCGAGGCGGGAGTTATTACTTCGGAACAGGCGACAAAGGATGGAATAGCAGCTATTGAGAAGGCTCTTGCCGAGGGAAAAAAGGTGCCTCAGAATGAGCTGATGAAGATAGAAGAGCAGACAAACAGACAGGTAAAGGCGAAGAGAGAGATCGATCTGTCAACACCTGCGGATTTTACACCTCCGGAGGATCTGTACAAAGAGCTTATATCAAGGATACTCACATATCACCCATCTGCTGACATATCGATGATAGAGAAGGCATACAAGGTTGCTGATGCGGCACATAAGGGTCAGAAGAGAAAGTCCGGTGAGCCATATATCATGCATCCCTTAAATGTGGCTATCATACTGGCGGAGCTGGAGCTTGACAAGGAGACCATCGTTGCAGGTATCCTGCATGACGTGGTGGAAGATACGGTTATGACATCGGAAGAGATTGCTTCGGAATTTTCTGAGGAAGTTGCATTTCTGGTGGACGGTGTAACAAAGCTTACACAGCTCAAGATGACCACGGATAAGATAGAGGTTCAGGCAGAGAATCTTCGTAAGATGTTCCTGTCGATGGCAAAGGATATCAGGGTTATATTGATAAAGCTTGCCGACAGACTCCACAACCTCAGAACTCTTCAGTATCAGTCCCCTGAGAAGCAGATTGAGAAGGCCAGGGAGACCATGGATATATACGCACCTATCGCTCACCGTCTTGGTATCAGCAAGATAAAGGTTGAGCTGGATGATCTGTCTATGATGTATCTCATGCCTGATGTGTACAGGGATCTCAAGGCTCAGATAGATGAGAAGCTGTCGGAGAGGGACGCCTACATCAAGAGGGTGGTTGCGGATGTGAAGAAGCATATCGACAATGCCGGTCTTGAGGCTGAGATAGATGGAAGGGTCAAGCATTTCTTCAGTATATATAAGAAGATGAAGAACCAGAACAAGACACTGGATCAGATATATGATATATTTGCGGTCCGCATAAAGGTGAACACGGTCAGGGACTGTTATTCTGCACTGGGCATCATACATGAGATGTATAAGCCTATCCCGGGCAGATTTAAGGACTATATAGCCATGCCTAAGTCCAACATGTACCAGTCCCTTCACACCACGCTGATCGGACCGGAGGGCCAGCCGTTTGAGATACAGATAAGAACCTATGAGATGCACAGGACTGCTGAATACGGTATCGCAGCCCACTGGAAATACAAGGAGAACATATCCGGAACTGTCATGCAGAAGGAGGAAGAGAAGCTCTCATGGCTTCGACAGATACTTGAGTGGCAGAGAGATACGGATGACAACAAGGAGTTCATGAGTTTCGTTAAGACGGATCTCGACCTTTTTGCAGAGCAGGTGTACTGCTTCACTCCTGCGGGAGATGTCAAGAATCTGCCGAGTGGTTCAACTCCTATAGATTTTGCATACGCCATCCACACCGCCGTGGGCAACAAGATGGTTGGTGCAAGGATAAATGGACGACAGGTTCCTATAGACACAAAGCTTAACAATGGAGACCGTGTGGAGATCATCACATCGCAGAACTCTACGGGACCTAGCCGTGACTGGCTGAACATTGTCAAGAGTACACAGGCGAAGACGAAGATCAACCAGTGGTTCAAGCACCAGTTCAAGGATGAGAATATCGGCCGTGGCAAGGAGCTTATACTTAACTACTGCAAGTCCAAGGGAATAGACTACAGTATGTATTCAAAGCCTGAGTATCAGGAAAAGATATACAAGAAGTACAATTTCCAGGATTGGGATTCCAT
>OGXW01000912.1_pt1 | contig 22549 bp, 19 predicted proteins | sample 1576341 | NCBI WGS metagenome assembly OGXW01 (sample SAMEA3541592, study PRJEB24748) | human gut metagenome | biome: human gut; feature: human-associated habitat; material: faeces | place: China | collected 2012
CAACGCAATTGATAACACACTCTCCAAAGCCAAAAAATCTGACAAGCCCCGGTCGTCCGCGTTCATTTTCAGGGTATACTTGAACTTGTCGGTGGGCAGGTAGGTCAGGTACAGGGAATACAGCTTCTTTGCAAAAGAGCCATCCGGCATTTTCGGCATCATAAGGGTGGTAGGCTGCGCCTTGAACTGCTGCAGCAGGTCCACGATCTCGCCCAGGGTGACCTTGTGGGTCACGGGGACGCAGCAGTAGCGTCCGTCGGGCTTCAGGACGGTCTCTACGCCCTCGAACTCGCAGTGCTGCTCCTTGCCCTCCAGCAGGTCGAACATGCCCTCCACCAGGTCGTCGATGTACAGCAGCTCCAGCTCCGTGCTGCGGTCGTTGACGGTGAAGGGCTCATCATTGGCCACGGCCCAACAGAAGGTGGAGACGGCGCTATTGTACTTGGGGCGACTGTGGCCCATGAGGTTGACGAAACGGTAGACGGCCACTTTGGCCCCGGTCTCCTGGGCGTAGGCGAAAAAGAGCTCCTCCCCTGCCTTCTTGCTGCGGCCATACTCACTGTTGCCGAAGCGTCCGGCCAGGGTGGCCTGAATGGAGGAGGACAGCATAATGGTTGCCTTGTTGCCGTGCTTTTTCAGACAGTTCAGCAGGTCGGATGCGAAGCCGAAGTTGCCCTTCATGAAGTCTTCCGGGTTCTCCGGGCGGTTGACACCGGCCAGGTTGAAGACGAAGTCAGCTTTCTGGCAATACTCGTCCAGTTCCTCCGGAGTAGAGCTCAGATCGTATTCGTAAATCTCGTCAATATGCAGCTCCGGGCGGGTCTTGTTTTTGCCGTCCCGGATGTTTTTCAGGTTGTTGCACAGGGCGGTTCCCACCATGCCCTTGGCACCTGTTACCAGAATGTTCATTTTTTCACCTCTGAATGTACTGCGGTGCAGTCGGGGACGTCTGCGCCGTCCGGGACGGCCGCGTTGTTGCAGACGGTCACGTTGCTGCCGATGCGGGCGCAGCGGCCGACTGATGCGCCGGTGCGGACCACGGAATTGGTGTAGATCAGGCAGAAGTCCCCCACGGTGCCGTCCTGGTGGATCTCCACGCCGGGGTTGATGAGGACGCCGTTGCCGATGGCTGCGCCGTTTTGGACCAGGGCATTGTTCAGCACAACGCAGCCCCAGCCCAGGGATGCATAGGGACTGATATAGGCGCTGGGGGCAATGAGATTCGGGAATGCATACCCCAGGGCCGCCGCCCGGCGGTAGAGCTGCGCTCTGAATTCATTGTTGCCGATGACCACCACCAGGCGGGCATAGTCCCTGCGCAGCTCCGGCAGGTCGGCGACGGTGCCGACGACGGGGATGCCGCAGACCGGGGCGCCGACCGGGGCGCCGTCGTCCACAAAGGCGCAGTCGTAGCTCTGCCGGGCCAGCTCGGAGACCACCCGGCCGAAGCCGCCTGCCCCCACCAGCAGGAGCTTTTCCTTAGACATTGGGGATGCCCTTCAGCTCGTTCTGGACGTACTCGGTGGTCATGATCTTCTTGACGGTGCCTTCCACATCCAGACGGTTGGTGTTGTGGCTGGTGTAGGATTCGTCGGCCATGGTATGGACCTCGCCCTTGACCACGAACTTGTCGTAGTTCAGGTCGCGGTTGTCGGCGGCGACGCGGAAGTAGTGGCCCATGTCCTCGCTGCGCAGACGCTCCTCGCGAGTCATCAGGGTCTCGAACAGCTTCTCGCCGTGGCGGGTGCCGATGATGTTGGTGCCGGTGTTGCCGAAGAGCTGCTGAACAGCCTTGGCCAGGTCGCCGATGGTGGAAGCGTCGGACTTCTGAATGAACAGGTCACCGGGGTTGCCGTGCTGGAAGGCGAACATAACCAGGTCTACAGCCTCGTCCAGGTTCATCAGGAAGCGAGTCATGTTGGGGTCGGTGATGGTGATGGGGTTGCCGGCCTTGATCTGGTCGATGAACAGGGGGATGACGCTGCCGCGGGAACACATGACGTTGCCGTAACGGGTGCAGCAGATGGTGGTGCCGCCACGCTCGGCAGCCACACGGGCGTTGGCGTAGATGACGTGCTCCATCATGGCCTTGGAGATGCCCATGGCGTTGATGGGATAGGCTGCCTTGTCGGTGGACAGGCAGACAACACGCTTGACGCCGGCGTCAATGGCGGCGTGGAGGACGTTGTCGGTACCGATGATATTGGTCTGGACGGCCTGCATGGGGAAGAACTCGCAGGAAGGAACCTGCTTCAGAGCAGCAGCGTGGAAGATGTAGTCCACGCCGGGCATGGCGTCCTTGATGGACTGGGGGTTGCGGACATCGCCGATGTAGAACTTGACCTTCTTGGCGGCCTCCGGGTGCCGGGCCTGGAGCTCGTGGCGCATATCGTCCTGTTTCTTTTCGTCCCGGGAGAAGATGCGGATCTCCTTCAGGTCAGAGTCCAGGAAGTGCTTCAGGACGGTGGAACCAAAGGAACCGGTACCGCCGGTGATCATTAGGGTTGCGTTATCGAAAATAGCGCGATCGAATGTGGACATATTTATTTCCTCCTAGATTTTATATGTGCGCAAGCAGTCCGCACAGCACGCGGAATCAGAATTCGGAATTGATTTGCCGGAGAACAAGAAACGGCTGCATAACCCACGCAGCACTCCGGCACTACATAGATTATACAGCCTTTTGGCGTTCTTGAAAAGGACTTTTTTAGAGAAAAGGGAAGTTCCCAGTTAAGCGGCCCACTGGATTTGCATTAGTCTCTCCAGAACAGGTCCCCTGTATAGACCTTCTCCTGCACATCGTCCAGGCAGTTGTCGTAGCGATTGGCGACAATCGCCTGACTACGTTTCTTGAACGCCTTAGCTAGAAGGCATACCGTACTTTTCAGCCATCTTACCGATTACGTTGAGCGGAAAAGGCAACGCTATTCTCATTGTCTATATTCTTGCGGTGGACAAGAACATTGACGGGGCGATGGCAAAAAACTAGTATTTATCATAAAAATGTTATTGATATAAGCTATTGATTTTTTTCGTTATATCGATGTATCGACTTCTACCAAATGGTTCATGCGAAGCTGTAATCGTTGGATAGCAGAGTAGCTGAAAAATGACAAAACAATCCGATGTCAACCTCTCCCATTTTTTACAGGAGAAAAAGAGTTTATCATACGGCATATGTAAAAACTCATCAATTGTTTTTTGCGTGGCACCATTTTGGTCGTTAAACTTTACAAGAAGTCTATCCCAATTTATGCGTCTGCATCTACGCTCCCATTTTTCTCGTGCCTCAGCCTCGCTATGATAATGCAAGAAAAAGATCTCAATTGTCCCCCCCCGGGTGGACAATTGTCCAATCGGATAATGTCCAAATCGCTTATCATTAACCAATTCCTGTCTCGATTTCCATTTGGAATTCTCCGGTGAAATAAATTTAAGCGGAGCTGTAACGAACTCTTTCAAGTTCTTAAGGAAACAAATATAATCATCCGCAAAGAAAAACAAGCCAACAGTTGGGGAGTTTTTAGGAAGATTGTAACTCTCATAAATCATACCGCCCCAACAGTTGTTGGATATAATCGTAAAGTCCTTCCCCAACAGTTCTTTTTGACGCGCATTTGCAAATCCTTTGCGCCAATATTTACCAACTTTCAGTCTAAGACCTTCGTATGTCATACTATCACCTTATAATTTTAAACCACTCTGCGATTCTTCTTATACATTTTACTCTCAGCAGCATGATCAACGCTCCGTAAGCAAAAACAATATAGGCACCTATAATTACGAACTGTAGGTATATATTCCCGTGTATTGCAGTTTTGATAAAAGTCGCTGTGAACCAGACTATCCCAGAAGCAATTAAGACTTTTAGTCCGTCGGTAACGCTTGACTTCATGGAAAAACTTGGAGTGTATTTTTTTACCCCCGGAAGCAGTAAAACCGTAACTACAAGCATGGAAATGCTTGTAGCAAGAGCTATACCAGATACCCCAAGGAACTTTGACAGCGTAAAACTCAAAACGACATTGACTCCAACGGATATTGCACCATTAATCATTGGAGTCTTGGTATCTTGAAACGCATAGTAAACCTTAACTATAGTTGCTCTAGCAGCTTGGAAAAAGACCCCTGCGGCATAGCCAATAACAACGCCATTGGTTCTTGATATTGCATCCTCACTAAAGCTACCTCTCCCATAGAGCACGCCAACGATCAAATCACCAGCCACAAAGCACATAACCATAATCGGCATGATAATGGCAAACAAATACTCCAGTGATTGTTGCAGATTTTTTCCAACCTCTTCAATTTTTCCTTCTGCAATCCATGTTGCATAATGTGAGAAAAGAACTGTAGCGAGAGATGTCACAATCAAAGATGTAACAATCTCATTAATAGATGCTCCATAAGATAGTACCGAGACACCGCCATGGCCCAAGCCTGATGAAATCTGTTTATCAACAATATCATTGATTTCGTAGATTGCATTACCTACAAGCAGCGGGCCTGCAAGTGAAATCAGCATCTTAACGCTTTCTGTCTCATCTGAGGTTTTCAGTTTAAACTTGAAACAATTCCTGGCATTCCAAGAAATTTGTAAGCATTGAATAAAGCCAGCTAAAACAAAGGCCCATAATAATACAGAAATTCCCATCCGGGAATAAAACAGTAATGCAGAAACAATAACAAATAAATTTTGAAAAAAAGCCTGCCCTTTTCCAGGAAGGAATCTCTTATCTGTTTCAAGCACAACATTAATAATCAGATAATAACAGCTAAATACAAATACAATAGCCATTATCCGAATATATGTAGACAAATCCTGTAACTGAATACCCTCATACGAAGGTGCCAATATTTTGGATATTCCGTCAGAGAACAAAATGAAAACAATTGTAATAATGAAAGCGATTGGGATAAATGTCTTCAAAACCGCATTAATTAGATTATTTGACGCTTCTCTTCCTTCTTTTAACAATCGATTAGTATGCATTGAGAGCAGCGAAATCGAAATGGATGAAAAAAAGACCGTACATAACGCAACTATTACTTCTGATGCGATAAAGAATGCGTCAGTTTCAGCGGTCGCTCCGCAAACCGCAGCAATAATTGACTTCTTAGCAAGCCCTAAGATTTTGATAAAGAGCACTGCAACCGTAAGTTGCAATGTTGATCCAATTATGCCGTTTTTCTTTGACATTTCTCTATAAGTTCTCCTTGTCAGTTCCACTTTGTTTAGTCGACGAGGTACACTCTATCTTTGATTTTCTCAAAGAGCAAATCCGTTTTATGTGTAATTTTCTGAATTCCAATAAAATCAAATATTTGAATTCTAATTTTTTCAATTAAGCAGCAAATGATAAAAATTACAGGCGCTATCACTATTAGCCCGCAAAGATACATCATTATTCCACCAGCGTACAACTGTTCCATTGGCAAAATATTCCACAAAATCTCTCTAACACTACTGTTGTCATGAATGAGATACACTGCAAAAGTGAGCGGGCCGAACCAGAAAATTACTTCTTTTAACCTGGTACTCTTAATATTCAGATTTAAAAGAAACCAAAACAAAAAAATTGATGCCATTACGACCATAATAGAATTATATCGAAAAAACAGCCCTGACAGGACATAGTTACCTATAATACGGTTCGATATAAGTCCCAATGGCAATCTCGCGAGCCCCGTAATTAAAGAACACAAAATATATCCCATAAGTGTCTTTTTTTGATTACATGGTATTCCAAATTTTCGAATATACCCTCCAATTATATATAAAGGAATAAACCACTCATAGTCCATACCCGTTGTTATTAAGTCCCGTTCCCACACAAAAACTGTCGGCAAAATGACGTAAATCAAATTAATAACAGCAATCAATGCAAGGTATTGTTTCCTATTCAAGCCATCTAATAGTTTGTTAATGAATGGGCAAAAACACAGCAAGACTACATAGGCAGTTACATACCAATATGCCTCTGTGGTAAATGGAATTGCTGATTTCAACAATTCCGTGATACCAATTTTGCTTCCAAGGAATTTGCAAAGCAATGTACAAGCTACCGAATAAAATTCAACCTCAATCCACAATCTCACAATTCGAGAAAGCCTGAATTTTGTAGTTACTAAACAGTATCCAGAAACCAGTACAAAAAGATTAACGCAAACAAATACAAATGCGTCTATACACCAATACACAATGTACTCTTTTGTTCCAAAGTCAGGCCATACTGTCCCCCCCCCATGTCGAAAATAATGATGTATGACTACAAATAGCATCGCCACAATTCGTATCAATTCAATATTGACGTTCTTTGTTTTCAATTCTCCATCCTTCTTTCAATTAAGTACAAAGAATTTATATCCGCACAAATCCCCGCGAACTCCCGATAAGGCAAGTATCAAGAATGACAAATAGAATAGTACTTCACGATGTTTTTCAGGCTTATCAGTTTCAAATAATTGTGTAACGATCGGAACGCTGGTCATTGTGCAAAGCATTGTATAACGTCTGAATATTGCATAGCTAAAAGGAAGCGCAACCACACTTACTACGGTCCAAATCAGAGTAAACAAATATAGTGATTTTTTGCCGTTCTCTATTCTATCAGACGCACGTAATATATTTTTGCGGTATGCTCTCAAAACATAAATCGTTTCTATTGTTTCAATTATGCCAATAATCTGCTCCCAAATATATGTATATTCTTTCGAGTTAGTGAGATACCCTTTACCATATTCAAAACTTCCGCTTATGAAATCACCCATGTACTTAAATGAAAACAATGCGCCAGCTAATACAATAATTCCCATCAAAAACTTCTTTGCTGCGCCTTGGCTTTGAATTAACAAGAACAAAAAACGAGATATTACCAGAACCATCGTGGAGGTATGCAGCAAAGCAGCAAAAATCCACAATGGCAAATGCCATACTACACTTTTATTCTCTACAGTTTCCCTGTACAAGCAAAAAACAACAATCGAAATTCCAAGCATTGACCGGATGCCTGAAATGGTTTGAAGATAGAACGCTCCAACCCCCATCACATAAAAAAGCAAACTGCTTCTAAATGGTCCTTGAATTTCCGAACGCTCTATTTCTCGACCGATAATATAGAATACGTTTCCAAAGCACCAGAGACACGTGATCGTTTGGATCCAGTTTATGTTGCCCAGCCTTGACAGAGCATATGAATACAGCACCCACGAAGGTGTGCTGCTCCTCATAGCATACCTTAACACACCATTTAGATCCTTGTGAATCCAATATTCAATATACTCTCGCAATCTATAAAGATCCGCAGTTATATATGGTTTATAGTTGAATGCAAAGATTGCCAAGGCAATCAAATACATAAGAAGAACCACTTTGTACTGCTTTCTTGCCACCCTAGCAATTAATTGATATGCGACAAATAATGTGAATGCGTAAATCAACAAACTTATGGTTCTTTCTAATAGAAACACCTGCTTATCCTCCAGATTATCATAGCATTTTTCTGTATATTTCTATCAATTTCTTTCCGCATCCAGCATTAGAAAACTTGCTACGTTCCAATTCGTGGATATATTTTGTTCTTTCCACATTACAGCTAAGTGCCTTTTTCAAATGCTCCACCCACACCTCCACCGGTGCATCAAGAGCTATATAGTCTACAAGGTCGGTATATACCATTTCATCAGTGACAGTACCTGAAACAACCATCGGAAGCCCCATTGCCTGCGCTTCTATACCCGTCAGTGGTAGCCCTTCAAATAGGCTTGGCAGGAAAAAAACATCCATTCCTTGATACAGCTCCAGCACATCATTCCGGCTGCCCAAAAGCTTTACCCGATCTGAAAGGTTCTTTTCCTCCACATAGTCCTTTACCTTTTCCTGTAGCGGACCACTGCCAATCCACCAGTATTCTGCATCGGGTAAGTCTTTCAGCAAGTGCGTAAATACATCGACCGCAAAAAAAGGATTTTTCTGCTCTGCCAGACGGCCTACAGTTCCGACAATCAATTTATCCTGTACGCTCATATCTTGCCGAACACGCTTACGAATAACCGGATCAAACCGGTATTTATCGGTTTGAATCACATTCGGTATTACTGTGAACTTGTGCTTTCCAAACATAGCATGACCTGCCAGTTGTGAACATGCCGCATAATCTGTTGCCTGTGAGCGCAACACTGGTAGAAGCATTTTATTTCGTAGCTCTTTAGCATGTGTCTCCCCCATTTTGGAATTGTGGCTATGCAAAATTCGAACAGGTACACCTTTTCTTTTTGCGCACCACATCATTGGGATGGAAATATGAAGCGTATTATCATGAATCACATCATATGCTCCGTGTTCAAGAATTTCATTGCATGCTTTAATATGCTCCGGCATTTTTTTTATACTTGGTAAAACAAAAATCTTACCTCCGCAATCTTCTATTAGTGAATAGTACGTTGATTCCCTATCACTATAAAGCGCAAAATCCATTTGTACCTTTGAATGATCCAGATTTTTGTAATAATTAATTGCAAAGCTGGCAACACCATTTGCTGCACGCAGGTTTGAAACGAGCATCAGTACCTTTATCATTTCCATACTTTCCTATTCTGTAGAACAATCACACTATTTTCTCTTGCTTCTAATTAACAATTTCAACTTGTATGGCATCAATGCCTTCATTTTGCCCTTTACAACTGTCTTTCGATGTGTCTTTAAATACACTTTCTGAATCTGCTGTCCTCTCATCGTCTCAAATTCTTCAATCCGCTTTTGTCTACTCTCCGGCAATCTCGACGGCTCGTTCAGCTGTTTATTGCAATGCGCTGCCTGCTCAATTGTGGTTTCAACTTTATCAAGATCAGCCACCGTTTCAAGCAATTTTTCTGCTCGTTCATTATTTACAAGTAGCAAGGAGCAACCGTTTTCAGTCCGTAGCGGTAGACTCAAGGCTTCCACGCCCCAATAATCTCCCAGTGAGAAGTCGCCCACTCTATTGGTATTTGCATACTTACAGGTATAGCAGGACTTTCTGTAAATATCCCCCGACAGGAAATAGGAGTAGTAATAATTATCAAAATCCCGATATGGGATTTTTTTCAGGCAATCAGAAGTATCGACGACGACGACGACGCCGCCGCAACTCCACCCCGCGTACTCCTTGGATCGAAACCGTAGTGCCTTTATTTTGCCATATCTTTCCCTGGCAAAGTCCATGTACTTGTCAAAGTAAGCCTGTGACCCAACTCCATGACACACAATATCCGCGGTATAAAGATTCTCGTAGTTCTTCCCTAAGTAGTTCTTTAAGCCGTCAATCTGGCAAGGAGTCCCGGAGTATAGGACAACTTTCCCCTGCTTCAAATCTTGCTCAACCATCTGATAGGTAGTTCCGGTATCACTTTGCAGGTATTTAGAACTCCGCAGTCCCTCAAAGTCATCCTTGCCGGTTGTCCGGATATGCTTGACCTGCATATCATCCAGCATCGCTGCGCCATACACAATGCCACCTTGTGCAAAGACAGCATCGGCGATGGCAGTAAATGCGCCGCCGCTTGTGCTTTTTGCCAGCACTTCTGTGTCCTTATGAACTGCCGCATACGCTTTCTGCTCGGCAGAAACCTCGAGTGCCTTATCGATAGGGCACACTTTTTCGCACGAACCACAATTTACACAGGCATCTTTATCAATTTGTGGATATCGAAAGCCAAACTCTCTCCGTGCCCATGAAATGCACTGTTTCGGACAACGCTGAACACACGCCCCGCAGCCCGTACATTTTTCAAAATCAACCGTCAACATACTTTCTCCTCATCATTGGCAGCCAGCAAGTGCATCATCCAAGAACTTCATAGAAGTAGCACGGCGTTCCTGAATTGCGGCATTTACCTTATCAAAATCCACGGATTTGTCTGCAACGCTTTCCATTTCCGCAAAATCCGAAATTGTTCTGTCCAGCAAACCATACTCGGATAAAAGGAACCGCAGCTTATTCTGATTACCACGCAGCTTTACAACAGCCGGGGTATTGCAAATGATAGACATCACAGAACCATGGAACGTATCCGTCACAACCAGCCTTGCATTTTTGATCCAACCGAGCAGTTCAAACGGAGAAGCGTCAATACACTTGCACCATTTGTGGTAGTAGCCCACCGACACAGCTTTCAAATTGTGTTTTTCTGCATATGCTTTAATATGGTTGTATTCCGTCGCATCGTTCAAATTCTTATCATAGGAATAGATCAGAATGTAGTCCTTCATGGGCGGTGTAAAAGACTGCATTTCTTTTTCATAGCCATAAAGGATAACCGGGTCACACACCAGCGTCGCGTCAATACCAGCAGTCTTTTTCACTGTCTCCAAAGAGTTCTGATCCCGTACAGAAACCGCATCCATGTGATGCAGTCCGTCTGAAATCATCTTCTGCTGACCTTGCTTAACAACATCCGCATAGGTAGTCGGACCAAAACAACCGGCATAGCTGATGACGTGCTTTGCGTTCAAACCATTTCCATACAGAAACGGATTAACACCGATTTCAAGGCTGAACACCTCATCGCTTCCGATAACTGCTAAGTCACCCAAAAAATCCTCATATTTTCCCAGCATCGGAATATTCGTTGCTCTGAATTTAGCAAGGGTGCGCTTCTTGCTCACGTTGTACAGGATATTACCTGCACCTTTTTCCATCAGGTATTTGGCGTAAAAGCCAATGCTTCCAAGACCGAGCTTATATTTGTTGGCTTGTTTCTGAGAAATGTTAGAGTAGCTGCGCTCAAACTCCAAGAAACCACACTCGTGACCTTTTGCCTCAAGCACCGTTTTCAGCGCATTCGCCTGCAAGACCGCACCGTGGTTATGTACACCGTAATATGTCAGAATCCCAATTTTCATTCAACAATTCCTCTTTACTTCCTCAGCACTTTCTCAAACATAAACTTCCGCAGCCAGTTCGGAGCCAACGACGCCCCGCTGCGAATCACACAGCTCTTAATGTACTGTCCATTTCCGATAAAGCCCTCGTCTTTCATGAACCTGAACAGTTTCATCTGCGTTTTGGCGTGTTTCCAGCCGGCACGCCGCTTATACATTTCCGAACCAGCCCTCATGTGGAGCAGCGGCTCCTGAATGTTGTAGCCTTGATACCCCGCCATCAACATCCGTACCCATAAATAATAGTCTTCCAAAAGATAAAAATCCTGGTACGAACCTACCGCCTCAACAGCCGATTTTTTATACATGACACATGGGTGATTAAAAGGGTTGCGCTTCTTCGCAAACTCCACGATCTCCGCATTGGTTTCCGGTGGAACGCGCCTCGTGTCTACAACCTCTGGGTCTGTCGTAAATTCCTCCACGACACCTGAGCAAATGCTTACTTCCGGATGTATATTGAACACATTGATCTGTTTCTCGCAGCGGTCCGGATAAGCAATATCATCGCTATCCATCCGGGCAACCAGCTCATTTTTACAGTGCTTGATGCCTTCATTCAGTGCATTGCCAAGGCCACCGTTCTTTGCGAGACGAATAACGTTCAACGTTGTACCCATCTCCTGCTGTTTTTTTGCAATTACGCTATCCAATGGTTCGTTCAACGGTCGATCGCATACCAGCACAAAATCATTCGCAGGAAGGGTCTGCGCCTGAATGCTCTCAATTGCCTGTCGCAAATATTCCGGATTCTCCTTGCGGTATACTGACATAAGGACCGAATACTCTTTGTGATTCTCCAACCCAATAGCCCTTCCTCTCTCCCACAAACCAACGGCCCAGACTCAATCTCAAGGAGTCTGAGCCGTTGCTTTTGCTCATATTCGTGTATTACTTCTTCTCTTCATTCATGGCCGTGGTCTGGCCGTCGGCGACACCCTCGGTGGACTCCGGCATAAACAGGATCTTCACCGTGGCGAACATGATCTTCAAATCCTCCACAACCCCCATGGAGGCAATATACTGCAGGTCCATCTGGAGCTTATTATAGGGGGTGGTATTGTACTTTCCATAGACCTGGGCCAGGCCGGTGAGGCCGGCTTTGGCCTGGAGGCGGAGGGCGAACTCGGGCATCTCCAGTTCGTAATCCTCGGCGATCTCCGGGCGCTCGGGCCGGGGGCCCACGATGGACATATCCCCCACCAGGATGCAGAAGAGCTGGGGGGTCTCGTCAATGCGGATGGCGCGGATGATCTTGCCAACGGGGGTGATGCGGTCGTCATGCTCCTGGGCCAGGCGGGCCACGCCGTCCTTCTCGGCGTCCACCCGCATGGAGCGGAACTTATAGATATAGAACTGCTTGCCGTCCTTGGTCAGGCGCAGCTGCTTATAGAGGATGGGGCCGCCGTCATAGAGCTTGATGGCAATGGCCGTGATGAGCATGAAGGGGCTGAAGACCACCAGGGCCGCAAGGCTCAGGAGGACATCCGTCAGCCGTTTCAGGGCCAGATACCAGATGGCGGGGCTGCTGCGGTGGCAGACCAGCACGGGCAGGTTATCCAGCTGCATGGCCCGGGCGCCCTTGACCAGGAGGTCGCCGATGTTGGGCCGGACATAAGCCTCTATATTGCGGTCGATGCAGTATTTCAGCAGGTCGTTGCGCTCGCTGGAGGGCACGCCGCAGAGCATCACCGCCCGGGCATCCCAGCGGAAGATCTGGCGGCAGAGCTCCTCGGACCCCACGTCCGCAGAGATGCTGTCCAGCACATAGAAGGCGCCGGGCAGGCGGCGGAGGATATCCTCGCCCTCCTTCCGGGCCTCGGGGTTGCCATAAACCAGCAGGGTGGCTCTGGGGGGCAGGAATCTGGCCGTGGCCCTCTTCACGCAGAAGGACAGCAGCCCGGACATCGCCACGCAGCCAACCACCAGCACCAGCATGGGCAGCACATTGGGCACGGCCCGGATCAGCAGGGCCGTGATCACATACATGATGCCGCAGCTGATGACCGCCGCCACCGTATTGGAATACATCATCTCCGCCGCCGTCTGGAATACCACATCAAAGCCGCTGTAGAGATGGGCGAACATATAAAACAGCAGGGCAAACAGCAGCACAACGATGACATCGCCCTTGATAAAGAAGGGATAAATGTACATCCTCGTCCGGTAGTACATAAACCAGACCAACGCAAACAGGGCGCTGTTGACCGCCGTCAGCAGCAGGCCAAACAACGTCTGCATTGCCCCACGCTTTTGCTGGGAATTGAACATAGACGCAAACCACACTCTCTTTCTGTCTTTCTGCAACTTTACATATATCAGGTGTATTTTACATCCTTATGCGATAAATTTCAAGCATTTGAAACGAAACTGATATATTTTTCGCAAGAAATAGCAATTTCGCAAAAAAATACTGCAGCATTTTTTCAAAATTGTACACACCATATTGTCAAATCTCCTTACCGGCCGGATTTTCCCGGGCAAGGCAGGCATAGGCATAGGCCTTCTCAAAGTCCTTCCGCTCCCGGCAGCAGAGCTCCAGCAGGTCATAGCAGGCAATCCCCTGCTGCTCCGCCCGGAAAAGAGCCGCAAAGGCTAAGGCATAGTCCTTCTTTTTTAGATAGGCCTTGCCCTCCAGCACCAGGGCCTCCGGAGTGGGGGCCTCCAGGGCCGCCAGCAGGGCCAGGGCCCGGTCCGCGTCCCCGCCGTCCAGGGCCAGCCGGGCCCGAAGAAGCAGCTCCTCATCCAGAGAGGGCAGCTGCTTCTGCCGGGGCTTCTGCCCAAGCTGCTGGGCCAGAAGCTCCTGACGGGTGCGCAGGTCCGGGGTGATATAGGGGCTCTCGAAGCGCCGGGCCTGGCCCAGGAGCTTCCGGGCCACAGGCCGCCGCCCCTCCCGGGCGGCCTCCTCCGCAAGGCTCAGGCAGCACAGGCATCCAAGGAGCCCCCGCTCCCAGTCCAGGGTCTCGTCCGGGGTCTCGCAGTCCCCCAGGATGGACAGGGCCGCCCGATAGCGCTTCTCGGCAAAGGCCTGCCGGGCCTGGAGCATGCGCTGCTGGTTCGCCGTAAGCACGACCTCTCCCAGGAAATAGCTCACGGGCTTGCCCAGGGCATCCGCCAGGTACTGCAGCGTCGCCATGGAGGGGCGGGCCGTTCCGTTCTCGATCTGCGAGAGCATATTGCGGGTGATCCGGTCGCCGCAGAGCGCCCGCTGGGTCAGTCCTGCCTCCAGCCGCGCCTTGCGCAGCAGCTCCCCCATCTCCAATGGCCACACCCCCCTATTTTCTGCTATTATACCAAATCGTTCTGCAAAAATCCACCGAAATATTTTCAAAATTTTCACCGTCCCCGCGTCCCCGCACACCTCAGCCCCGAGGCGCGGCGGGACGCAGGAAGGTCTCTTTTCCGCATTTTCAAAAAAGATTGCGTTTCCCGCAAGGAAATGGTATAATAGGAAAAATTTCACCGTTTTCAAAACCGTGAATCCCGTTGATCTTTTTAAGAATCGGAGGCAGATATGAAAATCATTATCGCAGGCGACGGCAAGGTCGGCGCCACTCTGACCCGTCAGCTCACCAGCGAGGGCTACGACGTGACCATTATCGACTCCAAGGCCTCCCCCCTGGAATCCAGTGTGGAGCGGTACGACGTGATCTCCGTTCAGGGCAACTGCGCATCCATGGATGTGCTGCGGCAGGCCGGTGTGAAGGACGCCGATCTGCTCATCGCCGCCACCGGTGCAGACGAAGTAAACCTGCTCTGCTGCACCACGGCCCACGCCATGAACCAGAAGCTCCACACCATCGCCCGGGTGCGGAATCCGGAATACACCGAGCAGATTTTCAAAATGCGGGAGACCTTCGGTCTGTCCATGCTCATCAATCCCGAGAACCAGGCCGCCACGGAGATCGACCGGCTGCTGAAATACCCGGGCTTTCTCCGGCGGGATACCTTCGCCAAGGGCCGCACAGAGATCGTTGAGCTGCGGGTAGATGCCAGCAGCAAGCTGTGCAACGTCCGCCTGGTGGATCTGCAGAGCATCATCCGATGCAAGGTCCTGGTGTGTGCCGTGCTGCGGGGCGGCCAGGCCATCACCCCCGGCGGCGACTTCATGCTGCGAGAGGGGGACCGGCTGTTCATCACCGCCCTTTCCGAAAACCTGACGACCCTGCTGAAAAACCTGGGCATCCTCACCCGGCAGGTCCGGCGGGCCATGCTCTGCGGCGGCGGCCGGGTCAGCTACTATCTGGCCACCAAGCTGCTGAAGGCCGGTATCGGCTGCGTCATTGTGGACAACAGCGCCGCCCGGTGCAGCGAGCTGTGCACCCTGCTGCCGGGGGCAGAGATCATCCACGGGGACGCCTCCGACCAGGACCTTCTGGAAAGCGAGGGCCTCGCCCAGTGCGATGCATTGGTGACGCTGACGGGCTTTGACGAGCTGAATATGATCGTCTCCCTGTATGGCATCTCCCAGGGCGTTCCCCAGGTCATCACCAAGCTGGGCCACGCGGACAAGGGCGGCATTGTGTCCTCCCTGGCTCTGGGCAGCGTGGTCTGCCCCAAGGAGCTGTGCTGCAGCAACATCGTCCGGTACGTCCGGGCCATGCAGAACCAGACCGGCGCGGCCATCTCCGTCCATACCATTGCCGACGGGCAGATCGAGGCCATGGAGTTTCTGGCCGATGAGAGCACACGGTTCTGCGGCGTTCCTCTGAAGGACATCAAGATGAAGTCCAGCGTCCGCGTGGTCAGCATCAGCCACGATGCCGCCACGGAAATCGCCAACGGCGATTCCGTCTATCAGCAGGGCGACACCATCATCGTGGTCACCAACAGCGGCGTGGTCCTGCGGCAGCTGAACGACATCTTCGCGTGAGGCATCGGCTATGAACTACAAAATGACGGGGCGTTTCATCGCCCAGATCCTGCTGCTGGAAGCACTCTTTATGATCCCCGCCATGTTCATCAGCCTGTACTGTGGCGAGAACGCCTCTGTGAAGGCGTTTCTGGTCACCATGGTGCTGCTGCTGGTCGTTTCCTGCCTGCTGCGGTTTTTGTGCAGGGGCGCAAAGAGCAACTTCTACGCAACGGACGGCATGGTCTGCGTGGCCCTGAGCTGGATCGTCCTCTCTCTGGCCGGAAGCCTGCCCTTCGTGCTCTCCGGTGCGATCCCCAAATTTATCGATGCGCTTTTTGAAATCGTCTCCGGCTTTACCACCACCGGCGCTTCCATTCTTCCGGAGGTGGAAAGTCTGCCCAAGGGCATCATGTACTGGCGCAGCTTCAGCCACTGGGTGGGCGGCATGGGCGTTCTGGTGTTCCTGCTGGCCATTGTCCCCAGCACAGACAGAGGCAAGGGCTTCACTATGCACCTGCTCCGGGCGGAAAGCCCCGGCCCCAGCGTGGGCAAGCTGGTTCCCAAAATGCGGAAGACCGCTGCCATTCTCTACATTCTCTATGTCGGCCTGACCATTGCGGACATTATATTCCTGGTGCTGGGCAAGATGGATGTCTTCGAAGCGGTGTGCAACGCCTTTGGCACCGCAGGAACCGGCGGCTTCGGCGTGCGCAACGATTCCTTCGCCAGCTATAGCCCCTATCTGCAAAATGTGACGACCATATTCATGTTCCTGTTCGGCGTCAATTTCACCTGCTACTATTTTCTGCTGCTCAGGCAGTTTGGAGCCGTATTCCGGGATGAGGAGCTGCGGGCCTACTTCGGCGTCGTCCTGGGCAGCACCCTGCTCATCGCCTGGAATATCCGGGGGCAGTACGCCACCTTGGAGGAAACCTTCCGCCACGCAGCCTTCCAGGTCTCCAGCATCACCACTACCACAGGCTTTGCCACGACGGACTTTGACCAGTGGCCCAGTTTTTCGAAAACCATTCTGCTGTGCCTCATGGTCATCGGCGCCAGCGCCGGCTCCACCGGCGGCGGCATGAAGGTCTCCCGGCTGATTTTGCTCTTTAAGAGCCTGCGCAGAAGCTTTTTGCAAATGCTCCACCCCCGCCGGGTTCAGATGATCCGCAACAACGGTCAGGTGGTGGATGACAAGATTGTAGAAACCACCAACGCCTACCTGATCGCCTATGTGTTCATCCTGTTCGTGAGCTTTTTGCTGCTATCCCCGGACGGATTCTCCACAGGCACCAATTTCTCCGCCGTGCTGTGCTGCTTCAACAACATCGGCCCCGGTCTGGAAGCCGTTGGCCCCACCTGCAATTTCAGCGGATTCGGCATTCTGAGCAAGCTGGTGCTCATCTTCGATATGCTGCTGGGCAGGCTGGAAATTTTCCCCATTCTCTGCCTCTTCTCCCGCCACACCTGGCACCGCACCGTTCGATAATTGAAAAAATCGAAAACGCCCGCCATTGCACTTCATTTGATGCAATGGCGGGCGCTTTATTTACCGCAGGGGATACTGGGAGAAGGGCTTCCAGTTGATTGTTTTTTCAGGATAGGACGCGATGATTTCCTGGGCCTGCTGCCGGGTGATGACCTGGTAGTCGGCCCGCTCTGCATTGGGGTCAAAGCTCGGATCTCTGCGGACCCAATAGCCTTCTTCATTCACAAAAAGCTTTTCAATGCTGACGAAGCTGTCCCCTTCCATGCGGTAGAATTCATAGTGGTCCCCACTGCGGCAGCACAGCACGCCGCCTTCGCAGAGGGAATCGAAGACGAAACTGTCGCCGCTGATACGGTTTCGGAAGCAATAGACGGTGGGCTTTGCCTCGCTGACCGTCCCCTCCCAATCCTGCACCAGGGGCGTTTTGACGATCAGCACCTTGCTGCCATCCCCGCGCAGGTCTTCCAGTGCATAGACAAATTGGTCTGAATTTTCGTATTTATCCAGCATTCTGGCGATAAACCAGGCGTTGTCATCCTGATAGGGATAGGTTTTCATCGGTTCTCCAAAACGTTTCATGGACTGAACACCGATATCCATAACGCAATAGGAATCCACAATGGCGTAGGCCTGTTCCTTAGAAATGGACTGCCTGTTTTGAGGCTCCAGAACACGCTGCCCTTCCAAGCGGCCCAGTTCCCGATCCAAATGCCAGCCATTCTGATCCTGAATCACGGCCCGGTCAAATTCCAGGGTCTGCTCGCCGGGGGTGAAAAACCAATAGGCCTCCTGACCGAAAAAGCCTTTGATCAAAACCGTTCCATCCTGGCAGAAATAGAGACTGCCCACAACCCCCGGGGCATCCTGCGTATCAAAATACACAGTGCACTGTCCGTCCCGGATGGTCAGGATACGCAGATACCGATAGTCGATCAGCTCCTCCACCCCGTCCCCGTTCAGATCCCGCAGGGAATAGAGCATGGCGTCCCGATCATAGGGTGAGCGGGCATTCCCGAGGCGCTGGGCGACATAATCCCCATAGCCGCCGGAATAGAGGGCCTGCCGGGCCTCTCCCCGCTGGGCCCGGTAGTCCGCTTCCGCCTGGACAAAGAACTTCGTCACCTCTGCCGGAACCGGCTGCTGGGGGGCAATGGAATAGTCAAAGCACTCTGCAATTTTTTCCAGCTCCTCCGGCTCCATTTCCCGCCGGGTATTTCCCTCCAGGCAGTTGGAAGCCATGTAGATATGGATAGATGCCGCTTCCCGGTCCGCAAAAATATGGGCATGTTCCCCGTCCAGCACCAGCAGGAGCGTCTGTCCGTCCCGGGTAACGTAGTTCCACTCCCGCAGCTGCTCCGAAAGGCCCACCGAGGCCGTATAAGGATACAGGCAGTCCTTGCGAACATAGGTCAGCTCTGCAAGCAGCGTTTGGGGCCAGAGGTCCACGGTCAGCTCCATAGGCATGGAGAAGCTTCCATCGTCAAAGAAATAGCCGTGCAGATACCGGCAATTCCCTGCCGCATCTGCCTGCATAACCCCTGCGAGGTGCAGCGACTGCAGCAGCACGCCTGCCTCGTAGTCATAGGTGCAGCCATATTCCTTTTCCAGCAGGTGCAGACCGTACTTCTGGGCAATGTCCTTCAGGGCCTGAACCTCCTCCGGTGTGCCGCAGTAATAGATATCCCGGAAATTCTCGGGAATGAATGCAGCGTTCCGGTCTGCCTGGGCACCCTTGGCATCGCTTTGCTCCAGGAATGCCTGCCATTCGGCAAACGCCTTCCGGTTGGCTGTTCCCTGGAGGCTCACGATACTGTGGGGTGCAGCCTGGGGCTCTGTGGGGATGGGATTTCCTGCCTCATCATAATAGGTTGGCACGGTCTCCCGGGCGTAGGTGCCCAGGGACAGATCCTTCAAATGCAGCGCGTAAGCCACCGCGCAGCCAACCAGCAGCAGGCTCAGGCCGATCACCGCAGCAATCAGCAAAAGCCTACGCCGGGGTGCAGCCTTCCGGCGCTGCTTCCCGGCGCGAAGGGCCTGGGCTTCCAGGACAAAGTCACTCCGGACATCCCCCAGAGCGTCCAGCAAATACAGCCGTGTCATAGCAGTCCCTCCTTTTGCAAGCAAATGCAGAGCCTTTTCCGCGTTCTGTGGAGCATGGTGCTGATATGTCCCTTGGTCAGCCCCGTTTTGGCGGCGATATCCTCCAGCGAATCTAAGTACCAGTAGCGGCAGAGGAACACACTGCGCTCTCTCTGGGGCAGGGCTTGCAAAAAGCGGTTGACCGCTGCTACCAGCTCTTTTCTGCCCACAGTATCTTCCGGGGTCTCTCCCCGGTCCGCGATCTCCCCAAGCTCCTCCAAGGCGAACGCCATCTGGCCCCCGGTACGCTTGTAGGCGGAACGCCTGCGCCAGCGGTCAATGGACAGGTGCCGGGTGATTTTCCCCAGGAATGCCCCAAGCAGGCTGGGCCGGGCAGGCGGGATCCGGTTCCAGGCGGCAAGGTAAGTATCGCTGACGCACTCCCGGGCATCCTCCTGATCTGACAAAACATTGTAAGCTACGGAATAACAGTACGGGCCATATTTTCTGTCCGTCTGAACGATCGCCTGCTCATCCCGGCGGAAATAGAGCTCCACAATTTCCTGATCTTCCATATGCGTGCCTCCTTTCCATGTGTTTCACCTATATAGGCGCAGAAACAAGAAAAATATTACAGCGTCCTTCCAAAAAACTCCAATTTATTGGACCGTTCTCGTTGTATAATTCCAGCAAGGAACACAAGGAGGGGTTATTCATGAAAATTCACATCTGGAAGAAGCTTTACAAGGAGGACCCTGCCCTTTCGGCAGAATACCGGCCCCTTCGGCGCAGGCTGGCCCAGGCAGGCTTGAGCGAAAAAGCGCTGCGGAAAATGACGCCCCAGCAGCGGGTGCAAACCCTGGAAAAGGCCAACTTGGACCCATACGACTTCATCTTTCTGGCCTGCTGAAAAAGCGTCGCAGGAGCAAAACATCTGTTTTCGAAATTATACCACACGATCCGCGCCACCGCTTTTGACAGCATTACCAATTTCCCGCCTCGATCTTTATGGAAAATAGCAGTTGACAAACAGGTGTCCCCCGTCTATAATAAGCTTGTGCTTAGAAAAATACACGATGTTTAGGAGGCTGTTCCATGACCCAGCGGGAACGACAGGTGCTTCAGCTGATTGAAGCCGATCCCCTTATTTCACAACAGGACATTGCCGCAAAGCTGGGCATTACCCGCTCCAGCGTGGCGGTACACATTGCCAATCTGACCAAAAAGGGCTGCATCGCCGGTCGGGGGTACGTCCTCCATGCGGGCACCTATGCGGTGGTCGTCGGCGGTGTCAACGTGGATATCGGCGGGCGCAGCTTTGCCCCCCTGGTAGCCTCCGATTCCAACCCCGGCAGAGTAAGCGTGAGTCTCGGCGGCGTAGGGCGAAACATCGCCCACAACCTGAGCCTCATGGGCACCGATGTGAGAATGCTCACCGCCTACGGAGACGATCTCCACGGCGAACGGGTCGCCGCCTCCTGCTCTGAGCTGGGCATTGATCTGAGCCATGCCCTTCGCATCCCCGGAGGCGTCACCTCTACCTATCTGTATCTGGCGGACGATCATGGGGAAATGGCCCTGGCCGTCTCCGATATGGAGATCTGCAAAAAGATCACCCCCGCCTATCTGTCCGCCCAACTGCCTTTGCTGCAAAACGCGCAGGTGGTTGTGTCCGACACCAATATTCCCGAGGAATCTCTCCGATTCCTGGCGGAGAACTGCACCGCGCCGCTGTTTATCGACCCTGTCTCCACCGTAAAGGCAGAGAAGATCCGGCCCATTCTCTCCAAGATCCACACCTTGAAGCCCAATCGTCTGGAAGCCGAGCTTCTCTCCGGCGTTCCCATTCACAGCGCGGCAGATGTGGAAAAGGCTGCGGATGTGCTGCTGGAAAAGGGCGTCCACCGGGTCTTCATTTCCATGGGCTCGGAAGGCGTGTATGCCGCCATGGGCGAGGAGCGGGTGCTGCTCCCCAATATTCCCGGCAATGTGGTAAATACCACCGGCTGCGGCGATGCCTTCATGGCCGCCCTGGTGTGGGCCTACCTGGAAGGCATGACCCTGCGGGATACCGCTCTGGCGGGTCTCGCCGCCGGTTCCATCGCCATGGAATCCTCTGAAACCATCAATTCTGCCATGTCCGCCGCCGGTCTTCGCAGCCGGATGCAGCGGTAACAAGGCTTTTTCAAAAAAGAAAGGAATGTACAGCTATGAACATGAACAAGTATCTGGACGTCAATCCCGAAGTCGCCGAGGCTCTGGCCAACGGCAAGCCCGTTGTTGCCCTGGAATCCACCATCATCTCCCACGGTATGCCCTACCCCCAGAACGTGGAAACCGCTCTGAACGTTGAGAAGATCATCCGCGAGAACGGTGCTGTGCCTGCTACCATCGCCATCATCGGCGGCCGCCTGAAGGCCGGTCTGACCGCTGAGGAGATCGAGTACTTCGGCAAGAAGGGCCGCGCCATTCACAAGGCTTCCCGCCGGGACCTGGCCGTGCTGTGCGCCCGGGGTGAGGACGGCGCTACCACCGTTACCACAACCATGATCATTGCCCACATGGCCGGCATCCGCTTCTTCGCCACCGGCGGCATCGGCGGCGTGCATCGCGGTGCCGAGACCACCATGGACATCTCCGCCGACCTGGAAGAGCTGGGCCGCACTCCCGTCATGGTTGTGTGCGCCGGTGCAAAGTCCATTCTGGACTTGGGTCTGACCCTGGAGTACCTGGAAACCAAGGGCGTGCCCGTGCTGGGCTACCAGACGAGTGAGCTGCCCGCCTTCTACACCCGCAAGTCCGGCTTCGGCGTGGACTACCGCATGGATTCTCCCGCAGAGCTGGCCGCTGCCTTCAAGGCACAGAACGACATGGAGCTGGGCGGCGGTATGCTGGTCACCAACCCCATCCCCGAGGAGTATGCCATGCCCAAGGATGTGATTGATGCTGCCATCGACAAGGCCATTGCCGAGTGCAATGCCCAGGGTATCAAGGGCAAGGAGACCACCCCCTTCCTGCTGGCACGGGTGGCCGAGCTCACCGGCGGCGACAGCCTGGCTTCCAACATCCAGCTGGTGTATAACAATGCCAAGCTCACTGCACTGACCGCTGTGGAATACTGCAAGCTGTAAAAAAGAATAAACACTTACCGGGACAGTAGGGAACTGCTGTCCCGGTATTTTTTTTGCACGCTTGCGGCATTACA
>OGXW01000913.1_pt1 | contig 22537 bp, 17 predicted proteins | sample 1576341 | NCBI WGS metagenome assembly OGXW01 (sample SAMEA3541592, study PRJEB24748) | human gut metagenome | biome: human gut; feature: human-associated habitat; material: faeces | place: China | collected 2012
AGGGCAGAGGTGGAAGTGTGGTAACACATGGAGCTGACTGTTACTAATAGGTCGAAGGCTTAACCAAACCAAAAAACTTACATGAAGAATGTAGAGTTTGAGAAGAATGAATTGTTTTTTGGTTGTTCGTCGCAACGAGCAAAGCGAGACGAACTTCCTTTTGGAAATGTATGAAGTTTTGAAGGCACAGGAATTTAAGCACTGTTTTAACAATATTAGTTGTTAGGATAGTGTTTTTTTGTGTCTAAAGGTGTATTATATATGCAAACTAAAAAGAAGGAGAACATATGAAGAAGATATTAGTTGTTGTAGACATGCAGAACGACTTTATAACCGGTGCTCTTGGCAACGCAGAGTGTCAGGCAACTGTGCAGAAGGTAGTTGATGTAATAAAAAACGATAAATATGACAATATATTTTTAACAAGAGATACTCATCATGATAATTATATGGAAACACAGGAGGGAAAGAACCTACCCGTGCCACATTGTATCGAAAATACCGCAGGCTGGGAGATTGTGGATGCAGTAAGTGAGGCTGTAGCTGTATGCAGGGATGCAGATGTTAAAATAATTAACAAACCGACCTTTGGAAGTGTAGAGCTGGGGGCATTTTTACATGAAATATATGATAAAGAAGATGCTATAATTGATTTCTGTGGAGTATGTACAGGAATTTGTGTTATAAGTAATGTAATGATTGCAAAAGCAAACTGTCCAGAGGCTGAAATTCGAGTATTTCAGGACGCTTGCGCGTGTATCACGCCGGAGTCACATAGGACAGCTATTGAGGCGATGAGGCTGTGCCAGGTTACTATTATATGATAAGGCTTTTTTCGCATACTTTTGTATCCAGAGAAGCTGTAGGTGGCTAGTCTGCTTAGTTTAGGGCATGCAGTAAAAAAAATAGTATACATGAATAATAGAGGAAGCAGAGGAATAATTAATGAGGTATCATAATATTATAACAAGTCTGTTAGACCAGGATTTGTACAAATTTTCAATGGGACAGGCAATATACCATCAGTTTTCTGATTATAAGACTACATGGACATTTAAGTGCAGAAATGAGGGTGTGTATTTTACAGAAGAGATGCTTGAGGAGATAAGAGAGCAGGTAAGAGCTTATTGTGAACTGCATTTTACAGAAGATGAGCTGACTTATCTTGGTAAAATCACATGGCTTAAGGAAAGCTATGTAGACTTTCTGAGACTGTGGCAGCCTAGGTTTGAGGATTTTGTCATTGATGATGCGGCACCATGTGGACTCAGAGTGGAGGCAACAGGCACCTGGCTTAACACATCTATGTATGAGGTGCCAGTGCTTGCAATAGTAAATGAAGTATATTTCAGAATATCAGGCAAGTATGAAAAAAGATTAGAAGAATTTGAAAAGCATTTGGATCATAAGATTGAAAAGTTGGCAGAGGGAAGGTACCAGATTGGTGCTTTCAGCGAATTCGGACTAAGAAGACGTCTGTCAGCAGAGGCTCAGGAGCTTGCAGTAAAAAAATTTGGAGGGGCTTCTTCTCTTGGAAACTCTAAGTTTATAGGAACAAGCAATGTATATCTGGCTAAAAAATACAAGCTAAAGCCAGTTGGAACAATGGCGCACGAGTGGATTATGTGTACAGGACAGGGAAATCACAAGCATAATCCTGCATATTCAAACTGGTACGCACTGGATGCCTGGGTAAAGGAATATGGTGTCTTAAATGGAACAGCACTCACAGATACAATTACAACAGAGTGCTTTTTAAGAGATTTCCAGCTTACATTTGCCACACTTTTTAGTGGAGTGCGTCATGACAGTGGAGACCCATTTGAGTGGGCAGAAAAAATGATAGCTCATTATGAGTCACTGGGCATAGACCCAAAGACAAAGACTTTACTCTTTAGTGACAGCCTTGATTTTGAAAAAGCAGATGAAATCTGGCGAAAACTGCATGACAGAATCAATGTAGCTTTTGGAATTGGAACTTATATAAGTAACGATACAGATGTGGAGCCGCTCAATATCGTTATGAAGGTTACAGATTGTAACAATATGGATGTTGCGAAGATTTCTGATATTGAAGGAAAGGGAATGTGCAAAAATCCGGAATATGTAGATTATTTACAGCGTTGTATTGATTGGAGAATACAAAACGAGAAGTAAGTTATACTGAGAGAGCTGGATAAATAGTATTTATCATAACCTTGAAACATGAATGTAGACCAAAGGAAAGAAAATAAACATGCAGAAGAAAAAGATTCTTAGTAAACTGGCAGTTATCGCGCTTCTTATATTTGCGGTATGGTTTTATCGCGACTCCATGGGAGATATTTTAAATGGTATCAGGCAGATTAAGGCCTGGCAGATGGTCATATGTACCATTCTTGCAACCATATATTTTCTCTTAGATGGCATGCTTATTTTTCTTGCCACAAGAGAGTTTAACAGGGAATGTCTGATGAGAAATTCTATTGCTACGACATTTTTGTGCGAATTTTACCGCCTGATAACCCTTGGAAGCGGTGCCTGTCTGGCTGAGGTCTTGTATGTGACAAAGGCTGGCACGACAGCGGCTCAGGCAACGGCAGGAGGCGTGTATAAGTACACCTTGAAAAAGAGCAGCATAGTCTTATGGGGATTATTTGGTTGTGCTTATCTCTACATTAAAACCCATACAAGGGCTTCTATTTGCGGCTATAGGGCATTTATACTTGTAGCCACATTAATTAGTCTTGCTATAATCATAGTTCTGCTATTAATATCAGTTTCAGAAAAATTCTCGCATTTGCTCTCGAAGCTTTTAGACTTTTTCTCAAGCAGAATTGCATTTGTCAAAAAGAATGAGGAAAAGTGGTATGATTATATAATGTGCCTGAGTGTTGAAGGTAAAACTCTCTGGCATAACAGGAAGAAGAGCTTGCTCATGCTGGGAATTAACCTGTTAAAATGCTTTGTGATATACTGCGTGGTTGTGGTTATTTTAAGCAATAATGGGGTGTTGACCTGGTTTGATATTATTGCCATTATGGCAGCATCATATTTTCTGGCAGGAGTCATTCCGGCACCATCCGGGGTAATGTCTTTGGAGTTTGTGTATGGGCTTTTGATGGCAGCATTTCTGCCAGTAGGGGTGTCTGTGCCGGCTATTCTTACATTTAGGTTTTTTACATGGATTTATCCGGCAGTGATTGGTGGAGTGTATAAGTTCTGCTATAGGGGCTGGGATAAAAATTAATTAGATTTTTGTGTTAATAACTTTACTAGGGGTAAGGCAGAATTGACAAGCCAGAGTCTGAAAAGAGAATATTTATTCAATGAATATTAACTGACAGTAAATAAAATCTTTATTAGCTTGGTTTAAAATTCCCTTGACATAATGAATTTTATAGAGTATTTTATATCCCAAGTGAATGAGCACGCAGCATATAGCAGCATAGCTCATCAATAAATGAAAGGGTAAGTGTGATAGATTTGATTATTAGATAATTTCTTAGCAAATAGTAGTTATAGGAGTGGTTTGTCAGTGAGTACATCAGTGGCAGGTTCATTTGATGTATGCATGGAGATTATCAATAATTATCACACTTTATATATATGTGGGGTCTTTTTGGGACTCTTCATTTTGGTAATCTCTCTTTGCACAAAGGAGGGATTTTTTATGTCTAAAAAGCAGTTAATAAGTGCAGAAAATGTAAGGGTAAGCTTTGGGGAACAGGATGTATTGGATTTTGAGAGATTTCAGGTCTATGAAGGGGATAAAATAGGACTTGTAGGCGCAAATGGTGCAGGGAAAAGCACCCTGCTCAGAGTGCTGTCGGGGGAGTTAGAACCGACTAACGGTAAAGTCGTTTTAAGCTGTGAACCATTTTATTTCAGGCAATTTGATGAGAAATGGAATGTAGATGAGCTGGATGGAAAAGAGGTCAACCTGATGGGAGTCAAAGAGCAGATATGGCAGAATGGGGTCAGTGGTGGTGAAAATACCAGAATCCGGCTGGCTCAGATGTTTGGAAGTCAGCGGGCGGTGGCATTTCTTGATGAGCCTTCTGCGAATCTGGATGCTAAGGGGATTAAGCTTCTGGTTAAACGCCTGCTGGAGATGGAGAGCTTTGTGCTGGTGAGCCATGACCGAGCCTTGATGAATCAGGTGTGTAATCGGATTGTTGAGATTTCATTCGGAAAGCTCAAAGATTTTGATGGCAATTATGATGCCTATAAGACTTTGAAGCAGGCAGAGGTGGATAGGCAGTGGAAGGAGTATGGGCAGTACACTTCAGAGAAGCGGAGGCTTGAAAAGGTATATTGTGAAAAGAAGGTAAAGGCGCAGAGGATAGAGAGCAGACCTCATAATATGGCTGCAAATGATGCAAAAACCAGAAATTTTTTTGCGACCAGAAAGATTGAGGATAAGGCTCGCAGCATGGAGAGAAGTGCCACAAATGTGATGAAGAGGATTGATCACATGGAGGTAAAATCAAAGCCTAAGGAACTTCCAAAGATGCACCCTGATTTCAGACTCACAAATCCTCCCCGCAATCCTATTGTCATAAGGGGCGAACATATCTCCTTTGACTATGACGGAAATAAGGTGTATGAGGATGCGTCATTTGTCATAAAAAATAAGAGCAAAACCGCTATTTTAGGAGAAAATGGGGCTGGAAAAACTACGCTTTTGAACATGATTCTCGACAGAAATCAGATTTATGTAGTGCCTGATGCAAAATTGGGCTATGTGAGACAGAATCTGTCCAATATAGATTTAGACAGGACAGTATTGGAAAATGTGATGGCTGTGAGCATACAGAAGCAGGAGATAGCAAGGACAATTCTGGCTAGGCTTTTACTGACTGGGCAGGATATGAAGAAAAAGGTCAGGGATTTGTCGGGAGGCGAAAGGATGAAGCTTGCATTTGCCATGCTTTTGGTTTCGGATGTCAATATGCTGATTTTGGATGAACCTACTAACTATATGGATTTGCAGTCGATTGAGGCTTTTGAGGAGCTCTTGCAGGAGTATGAGGGGACGGTGGTTTTTGTGTCCCATGATGAGGAATTTGTGAGGAGGATTGCGACGGATAGGTTATATGTGAAAGCTGGCAAAACCCATAAGAGCTTTGATGAGCTGTACAACGGCTTGCAGAAATAGAGTAAAAATGTCAAAATTTGCCACACATTGTCTGCTATATTTGGGAGGTTAAACAGTTGAAAATACCTTGCGCTGGTGATAAATTAATTCATGACTGAAATTGTTATATAGTGCGTAATAGAAAGAAGGAAGAAAAGTGAAGTATGTAAAACAATTTTTAATAATTTTAGCAATATCATTTGCCGGAGAGTTATTAAAATTTTTGCTGCCGATTCCGGTGCCAGCAAGCATATACGGTATGGTAATTATGTTTGTATGCCTGATGACTGGCGTTATAAAGCTTGAGCAGGTCAAGGAAACAGGTATATTTCTTATAGAGATAATGCCGGTAATGTTTATCCCGGCAGGCGTAGGTCTTATGACAAGCTGGGGCATTTTAAAGCCTGTTCTGCTTCCGGTCTGCATAGTAACAGTTGTGGCAATAATAACTGTTATGGTGGCTACAGGACGTATATCCCAGAGCATTATTACACGGGCTGATAAGAAAAATGCTGGAGAGGTAGAATAAATGGTAGCAGATTTTTTTGAAAATTCACTATTTTCAGGAGTGACCCTGAGTCTGGTTGCATATATGGTTGGTGTGTTACTTAAAAAGAAATTCAAATCAGGAATATTTAATCCGCTTCTGATTTCAATTGTAATAACAATCATTGTTCTGGTTGTTGGGGACATAGATTATGACGTATACAATGAGGGGGCAAAATACTTAAGCTGGCTGCTTACCCCGGCAACGGTATGCCTTGCCATACCGCTGTATGAGCAGTGGGAGCTTTTGAAAAAGAATTATAAGGCGGTTCTGCTTGGGCTTCTGGCAGGCGTATTAACCAGTTTGTGCACGGTGCTTGTGCTTTCATATATATTAAAGCTCAGCCACGAGGACTATGTTACATTGCTTCCAAAGTCAATAACAACTGCTATAGGTATGGGCGTATCAGAGGAGTTAGGCGGATATGTGACCATAACAGTTGCGGTAATTGTTGTAACCGGTGTAATTGGAAATATGCTTGGAGAGGTAATCTGCAAGGTGTTTAAAATCCATGAGCCCATCTCAAAAGGGCTTGCACTTGGATGTTCAGCACATGCTATTGGAACTGCAAAGGCACTTGAGATGGGCGAGATTGAGGGCGCTATGAGTGGTCTTGCCATTGCAGTTTCTGGAATACTCACGGTGGCACTGGCACCGGTGTTTGCGAACTTTTTGTAAAATTATAATGCAGGATAATTGCTAAATATAAGCTAGCTTAATATGCTTTGAAGTGATACACTCATTTCAAAGCATATTTCATATCGAGTGCCGCTGGCACACAAATCTAAAACATTTAATTACAAATTATTAGAGTCAAAATCCATGCTTTAGCTTTCGTTAAACAATTCTTAAGGTCTTACCCTCTATTTTCTTAAGGTGCCCCTGCTGTATAATTATTCCAACAAAGGAGGGATTCCTTATGAGAATACTTATTACAACAGACTGGTACAAACCAGTGATAAACGGAGTGGTAACATCAGTTATAAATCTGATGGAGGGACTTGAGAGAGATGGACACGAGGTAAGAGTACTTACACTGTCAAATAGAAATCATTCATATAGGGATGGAAACGTATATTATATCAGCTCACTGGGAGCCGGAATGGTATATCCAAATGCCAGGGTTATGCTTCCACATGGGCATAAATACATAGATGAGCTTATGGACTGGAAGCCGGATGTGATTCACAGCCAGTGTGAATTTTCCACATTTGTCATGGCGAGAAAGATTGCAAAGCATACGGGAGCACCGATAATCCATACTTATCATACGGTATATGAGGGATATACCCATTATTTCTGCCCAAGCAGAGTCTGGGGCAGGAAGATGGTAGTGGCTTTTTCAAAGCTCATTGCATCCCAGACCAAAGCCATAGTTGTGCCATCTGCGAAAATTTCTGACATGCTGGAGGGTTATAATGTTTCAGCACCGCTGTATGTCATCCCAAGCGGCATAGAGCTTGAACAGTTTATGGGAGAAGCAGACAACTCAAGAGATATTATCAGGGAGAGACTTGGCATCAAAAAGGATGAGTGTGTACTTGTGTATCTGGGCAGACTGGCGAAAGAGAAAAACATTGAGGAAATCATTGAGTTTTTATCAGACAAGAAATCGGGTGGAGCACGCCTTATGATTGTAGGGGATGGACCATACCGCACAAAGCTTGAGGAAAAGGCAGGAGAGTGTGGGATGATGGAGCGCCTGATTTTTGCTGGGATGGCAGCACCGGATAAGGTGCAGGAGTATTACAAGGCAGGGGATATATTTGTCAGTGCGTCAACAAGCGAGACCCAGGGACTTACATATATGGAGGCTATGGCGTCAGGACTGCCTATTCTTTGCAGATATGATAGGTGCCTTGATAATGTAGTGGTTCAGGGCAGAAATGGATATACATATTCCAATAAAGAAGAATTTCAGACTTATCTGAGTAGATTGTATACAGACAAGACCCTTAGAGAGCAGATTGGAGCCGAGGCAGAGAAAACCATGAAGCTTAAATTTTCCATTCAGGCATTTGCCAGAGCCTGTGAGATGCTGTACAGCCAGTATACAGGTTGGGAGGTGTGGGAAAGACATGACGTACAAGAGAGCTGTTAATATAATTTCTATGCTGGGATTGATTCTTACAGCCGGCTTTATGTATTGGGCCTGGAAGCAGGGCATACTTACATCCCAGGAGAATATGCAGAAATTCATAATGGGATTTGGAACCGCAGCAGGAATTATTTTTGTTCTAATACAAATAATACAGGTCATAATCCCTGTGATTCCAGGTGGCGTAAGCTGTGTGGCTGGAGTAATTGTTTTTGGTGCAGGTATGGGCTTCGTGTACAATTACGTCGGCATCTGCATAGGTTCAATACTGGTATTTTTGATAGCTAAGCGCTATGGCAGGCCCTTGATGGTTAAAATGTTCGATAAGAAGCTGATTGATAAATATGAGAGCTGGACGGAGAAAAACGGCAGATTTACCAAGCTGTTTGCCCTGGCAATTTTCCTGCCGGTTGCGCCGGATGATTTTCTCTGCTATCTGGCTGGCACGACGCGGATGAAGCTAAAGACATTTACAGCGGTGATTTTGCTGGGAAAACCATTGTCGATTGCAGCTTACAGCATGGGATTAAATCTGATTTTACAGACTATGTTAAAAGGGGTGGCATTATGTTAAAAGTGCATGTATATACAGGTGGAAAAAGGATTGTAGAGCGAAGCGGTGTGGGAAGAGCCATTGAGCACCAGAAGGATATATTAAGAGCCGAGGGTGTAATGGTGGATGGTGTCAGATTCAAGGACGCAGACATTGTACATATCAATACGGTTCTGCCGGACAGTGCTTTGGCTGCTATGAAAGCCAGAATAATGGGGAAAAAGGTGGTGTACTATGGACATTCGACCATGCAGGACTTTAGAAATTCTTTTAAGGGCTCAAATGTCCTGGCACCGCTTTTCAGGAGATGGATTACTTTTTGCTATAATTTGGGGGATGTTGTGATTACACCATCTGAATACTCAAAATTCCTGATTGAGAGCTATGGGGTAAAAGCGCCAGTTTATGCTGTGTCAAACGGTATAGATTTAGGCTTCTGGAAGGCTGATAAGGAAGGCCACAGGGCTTTCAGAAAAAAATATAAGCTTACGGATGAGGAGAAGGTGGTTATCTCTGTAGGACATTTTATAGAGAGAAAAGGACTTTTGGAATTTGTCCAGCTTGCAAAAAATATGCCGGATGTTACCTTTATGTGGTTTGGTTATACTAATCTAAGTCTCGTGCCAAAGGAAATCAGGTACGCGATTGAAAATGCACCAGAAAATCTGATTTTTCCGGGATATGTAAACAAGGAGGAGCTGAGGGAGGCATATCAGGGCTGCGATTTGTTCTGCTTTATGAGCCATGAGGAGACAGAGGGAATTGTGGTACTGGAAGCCATGGCATGCAGGGCACCTATGATTGTGAGGGATATTCCGGTTTATGCAGGCTGGCTTCAGGATGGTGTGGATGTATACAAATGCAGTGACGACTGGGAATTTGCCAGAAGGTGCAGGAAAATCCTGAATGGAGAGAGCGGGGATTTGACTGAAAATGGTTATGCAGTGGCTAGGTCGAGAAGCTATGACTCTGTGGGGGAGAAGCTTTTGGATGCTTACCCGGTTGAGGATGGCATGGTGGATTATATACTGAATTAAATACCCGAATACGGGTAAAAATATTTGACACTCCCTCCTTATAGTGTTACTATTTACTATAAGGAGGACGCCAATGAAAATAGATGAAATCCGACAACGAAAGAAAGAATTAAAACTTACAACATATCAACTAGCGCTGCTTGCAGACCTGCCACAGGGAACCGTGAGCAAAATCCTGACAGGCGAGACAAAAAATCCATCATATCTCACTATAGAAAAAATTGATGAGACCCTGCAGCAGGAAGAAATGAAAGTCAGACTGGAAGCCTATACAACTGCAATGCACAAGTATTTTTCAGAGCATCCGGAAGATGAAGGCAACCAGAAGAAATTTGAAGAAATATACAGAAGTGAAAATAATCTGAATAATGCACCTATTCCTTTTGTGGTTTCCAAAGATGATGACACAAGTATTTATGGTAATCTGGCATTACAGAATAATAGAATGACAGCGTCACAGTTACACAAAATGGGAGAAAGCCGGGAATTACAGTTAATTGATGGTTCGGTTATTATATTTCAAATGGCAGGTGTGAGTCATCAGAGGATGGTAAAAAAGCTTGGGCGTGCAATAAGTGATTTCATAGATGATAATAATGGTCAGGGTGAAGTTTTTGACCTTGGTGTGAATGTATACTTGAATGAAGATGAGTATACATTGGTCATTCCAGATATTGCGGTTATATGTAATCACGGCCAGATTGACGAAAAAGGCATACAAGGAGCACCAGACTGGGTGATAGAGGTTGTCTCTCCAAGCAGCAGACAGGTAGATTACCACAAGAAGCTATACAAATATATGGATGCAGGAGTGCGGGAATACTGGATTGTTGATATGGACAGGCAGATGGTGTCAGTCTGCATCAATGGGGAGCCGATGCAGGTGACAATCTATGCCTTTGAGGATACGATACCTGTTTTTATATATGATGGGAAGCTTAGCGTCGATATGCAGACGGCGTCATCCCATATCTTTTTTTAAATACTTTGACAAAATAATTACTGTCGGAATACCCCACATACATGGCAATCTCAGCAATAGAGAGCTTGGAGGTTTTTAAAAGCTCAGCAGCTTTTTTGGTGCGCAAATCACCTATATAAGTGGTCAGCGTAACCCCAAGCTCTTTTCTGAATAGGCGTGACAGGTGTTCTTCGCTTACATGGTTCATATCAGCCAGCTCCTGCAGGAAGATATCCTGAGTATAGTTGATTGAGATAAAGCTAAGCACATCCCGTATAACAGGCGGGTACTGTGACATATGCTGGGCATCCTGAACTGCCTGCGTAAGTCTGATTAACATATTTTTTTGAATTTTATCCAGTTCAGAGCCAGATTTTGCAGAGGCAAATTCCTGAATGCTTTCTCTGGTAATTTCATCAATCTTTACCACAGGGCAGCCGCCAAACTCCGCTGCTTTTCTGGCAAGGGTTCTCAGAATGGCAAAACCATTCCAGTCTGTAGAGTAGAGAGAACGCTGGGAGTTTGAGGTATTAGCATAATAATTGCTTGCTATGCTCTCAAATGCCATGCGCACTCCATCCACATCACCATCCGATATTTTCCGTAAAAAATAATTTTCCATCTCATATCTGTCCATTATCTGATAATAGGTATTATTTGATTCTACAACCAGCCTGTCAGTCTTGATTTCCTCATGAAAACCAGTCAGCTTTCGATAAGAATACTCAGGCGTATTAGGCTTGAAGGTACGCATAGCTGCCATCACCGAGCCTCTGATCATGGTGTAGCTGAGCTGGGGAAATTGATTGTAGTAGAGTTTTAATGATAGCATTATGCTTGCCGGCAGCTTGTGGGATGCCAGAAGCTCCTGCATTTCCTGCGTGGAAAATGAATTTTTGACATAGGGTCCCAGCAGATAATGCTTGTTATCAAAGCAGAACATAACCAGATTGGTGTCCAAATAGTCTGTAATTTCATAAAAGATTTCATCCTTGGCATTTGCCAGCAGATAGCTTAGATATTCTGCTGTATACATGGGCTGCAGGGTTTTCTCAAAACAGTTTTCTTTTTCGAAGCTGTCGAGAGCAACCATGTCATTTGTAATACTGCATATTCTAATCCCTAATATATTTGTTATAAATCCCATGAATAGTTTTTCGTCCATTTTATCTCTCCATAGTATAGAAAACATGCTGCTGTCAGTCTTTTAAATATTTAGATACACAAAGAATCTGCCATATACAATTAAAGGGTGAATGGTAATATATAAACAATAAAACCACATATCAAATAAATGCTATAAGTATCAAATATATTCTAACTATATCACACTCCATATGCTAATGTAAAGACAGATAAAGAATAGCTTTAATGTATATAAAGCAAGTATGGAGGTTTCTATGGCTAAAGAAAAGAAATTAACACAAAGCGAAATTGACGGCGTACAATACCGTCGGGCAAAATTATGGCAGATTATCCTGTATTCCTGTAATGCAATGGTAGGAATGTCAGTATACTCATTAATCGGCATGGCAAGCTACAGCGCCAGTGTAGGTTACGGAATCTCGACAGCAATTGTAGGAGTGATTCTGACCTGTACCCGTATTTTTGACGGAATAACAGACCCGATTCTGGCACTTGTCTATGACAAGGTAAACACAAGATTTGGAAGACTCAGAGTGCTTCTTATAGCAGGCTTTGTCATTGAAGCAATTGCGCTACTGGCAATGTTTGATGTATTTTCATCAAAGGGACACGGAATTATTGTTTTTACCCTGCTCTATGTTATCTATGTAATAGGTTACACAGTTACAAACATAACAGCCCAGACACTGCCGGCAATCATGACAAATGACCCTAAGCAGCGTCCGACAATCGGCGTATGGCAGACAGCCTTTAACTATCTGGTACCTATGATTATGACAGTAGTATTAAACATGGTCCTGCTTCCAAAATTCGGCGGTACATACAATCAGGATTTCCTGTCAGCAGCGGTGCGTGCATGCATGCTTGTGTCAGCAGTGGGCACAGCGCTTGTATGCATTGGCATTTCAGCCTTTGACAAGCCAGAGTATTATCTGGGAATCAAAAAGCAGGAGCCACTCAAGGTCAAGGACATGCTTGAGGTATTAAAGGGCAACAAGCCATTACAGGCATATATCGCAGCCCAGGCATCTGACAAAATCGCCCAGCAGACAGCTTCACAGGCGGTAATCACAACAATGCTTTTTGGTATCATTATAGGTGACATGAGTCTTGCCACGATGCTTTCTGTAATCAGTATGCTTCCTTCAATAGTCTTTGCAGGCTTTGGAGCAAAATACGCAGGAAAGTACGGCAGCAAAAATGCCATTGTTACATGGACCAAAGTCTGCATGGTTTTAGCAGTAATATCACTTGTTTTCTTTATAGTGATAGACCCTAACACAATTTCTACATTTGGATTTACAATGATAGCATATGTTCTGCTCACACTTGTATTAAACGGAGCAAAAATGTGTGTCACCACAGCCGATGTGTCATTTATGGCAGATATTGTGGACTACGAGCTTGACAGAAGTGGCAGATATGTACCGGCAGTTGTCACAGGAACCTATAGCTTAATTGACAAGCTGATTTCTTCACTGTCAGCATTAATCGCCACAGGAGCAGTTGCAATTATTGGATATACAAACAGGATGCCTCAGCCAAATGAGCCGCTTACTACACCTATTTTTGTAGTGACCATGGCAGTATATTTTGGACTGCCATTAATCGGATGGGTTGTGACACTTATAGCTATGAAGAACTGCAAGCTCACAAAGGAGGAAATGGTTGAAGTCCAGAAGCGAATTGAGACAAAGAAAAAGGAAATGAAGGAAAAGGTAATAAAGGAATACGTCTAATGAGAAAAGAAATCTTATTTAATGATAATTATGTATTTGAAAAAGAAGGAAAAAAAGAAAATGTTACTCTTCCACACACATGGAATGCGGTGGACGGACAGAGCGCATCTGATTATTACAGGGGTGAGTGCACCTATATAAAAGAATTTGTAAAACCGGAGCTTGAGGCGGGAGAAGAACTGTATCTTGAGATAAACGGGGCAAATTCATCATCTGAGGTGAGTTTAAATGGCAAAGTACTGGCTGCCCATGACGGAGGCTATTCTACCTACCATGTGAACCTGACTGAGGAATTGCAGGAAAATAATGTACTGCAAATTAAAGTTGATAATTCACCAAATGACCATGTATATCCACAGAAAGCCGACTTTACATTTTACGGCGGATTGTACAGGGATGTGAAGCTCATTACAGTTCCGGAAAGCCATTTTGACCTTGACTATTATGGAGGAAAAGGCTTTTATGTGACACCTGAAATGAAAGAGGACGGCAGTGCTGAGGTGAGATTTGACGCATATGTATGCGGTGAGGCAGATGAGGTCAGGGTATCTGTTTGTGGAGAGTCAGACAGGCAGAGCCTGGAGCTTGCCATCCCAACTGATGAGGTACAGACCCTTTATGATGATGGTGAGCTTGCCAGAGTCAGACATTTTACAGGAGCAATCACCCTTGATAACCCACACCTGTGGCGGGGCTTAAAGGATCCTTTCCTTTACACAGCCACAGCGGAGCTTAAGAAAGATGGACAGACAGAAGATAAAGTTACAGCAAAATTCGGATGCAGAAGCTACAGCTTTGACCCTGATAAGGGCTTTTTCCTCAATGGAGAGAGCTATCCTTTAAGGGGAGTATCCCGCCATCAGGACAGGCTTGGTGTGGGAAATGCCCTCACAAAAGAGATGCACGAGGAGGATATGGAGCTGATACAGTCAGTTGGGGCTAACTCAATCAGGCTTGCCCATTATCAGCATGACCAGTATTTTTACGATTTGTGTGACGAAAAAGGAATCGTAGTCTGGGCTGAAATCCCATATATCACAGTGCATATGGAGGGGGGACGTGAGAACACAATATCCCAGATGAAAGAGCTGATTGTACAGAATTATAACCATGCTTCAATTATTTGCTGGGCTGTCTCAAATGAGATTTCCCTGCAGGGTGTGACAGAGGACTTGTTGGAAAATCACAGAATCCTCAATGATTTGATTCACAGAATGGATAAGAGCCGTGTGTCTGCAATGGCAAACCTCTTTATGCTTGAGACAGACAGCCCGCTTGTGAGCCTGCCTGATATCAGGGGCTACAACCTCTACTATGGCTGGTATGTGGGCGAGATGGAGGACAATGACACATTTTTCGACCAGTTCCACAAGGAGCATCCGGACACAGTAATCGGACTCACCGAGTATGGCGCAGATTCAGTAATCAGCCTACAGTCACCAAAGCCTGAAAAGGGCGATTACACAGAGAGCTACATGGCACTTTACCATGAGCATATGCTTGAAATGATTGCGAAAAGACCATATCTGTGGGGCACATATGTATGGAATATGTTTGAGTTTGCGGCAGCAGGACGAGACGAGGCAGGAGACCCCGGGAAAAATCATAAGGGACTTATCACCTTTGACAGAAAAGAGAAAAAGGATGCCTTTTACATATACAAGGCATGGTGGAGTGACGAAGCCTTTGTACATCTCTGTGGCAGAAGGTATGCGGACAGAATTGAGCCAATGACAGAGATTAAGGTCTACTCTAACCAGAAAAAAATCGCACTCTATGTAGATGGAAAATTCATCGGTGAGCAGGAGGGCGAGCATGTTTTTAAGTTTGAAGTGCCAATCAGTGGTGAGCACAGGATAAAGGCGGTCTGCCCTGATAATGAGGCTTTGAGCGATGAGATGACAATCAGAAAGGTAGACGAGCCAAATCCGGCATATTTTATGGATGCTGCAAAGGTACGCAACTGGTTTGATGAAAAGACAGAGGATGAGCCAGCAGCAGGAGAGGATGAGTATCTCTCACTAAACAGCACAATGGCAGAGATTCAGGCAACACCAGAGGGAGCAGCCCTTTTAGAGCAGATGATGAAGCAGATGCAGGGCTCAGTAGCCGGCGGCATGGGCAAAAATGTCAAAATACCAAAGGCAATGATGGCTATGATTGCCAGACAGCCGCTTAAGAAGCTTTTGGCACAGGGCGGAATTGATGCTGATGGAGAGCAGGCTAAGATGCTTGCAGCAGCCCTGGGACGGATTCGAAGAAAGTAAATATGTACACAGCTTTTCAGGTGGAAGGCTGTGTATTTGTATACCAAAGTATGCAATAAAAGCCGCAAGTGGTAGGTTTTATGTATACCAAAGTATGCAATAAAAGCTGCCGGTGGCAGGTTTTATGTATAATCGAAATGAGGTAAATATATGAGCAGATTTCCAGATAAATTTATGATTGGCGCGTCAACAGCGGCGCATCAGGTAGAGGGCAATAATATACACAGCGATTACTGGGCAATGGAGCATTTGAAGCACACCAGCTTCAATGAGCCATCCCTCAATGCAGTTGACCACTATAACAGATATGAAGAAGACATATGTCTTATGGCAGAGGCAGGGCTTAACACCTATCGTTTTTCAATCGAGTGGGCGCGTATAGAGCCGGAAGAGGGCAGATTTGATGAGGCAGAGATTGAGCATTACAGAAAAGTCCTTGAATGTTGTAAAAACAACAAAATAGAGCCAGTTGTCACAATGATGCATTTCACATCCCCTGTATGGTTAATTCAAAAAGGTGGATGGGAGAATGAGGACACAGTAAAGTATTTTGCCAGATACTGTGGATATGTGACAGAAAGGCTGGGAGATTTGATGTCCTATGTAGTCACCATAAATGAAGCAAACATGGGACTTCAGGTGGCTGCAATCGCAGAGCGCTATAAGCGGCAGATGATGGCAAAGCGCAAGGAAAATAAGAATAAAAAGGCTGACAGCATGGAGGGAACAGCTCAGGTGGGCATGAATTTCAATAAAATGCTCAAAAACATGTTCTGGCAGAGATTTGAAAACAAAAAGGTTTTTGGCACCAAGAAGCCGGAAAATTTTGTCAGTGCGAGAACAGCAGAGGGAGATATTCTCGTAATGCGCGTCCATCAGGCAGCCAAGGCTGCCATGAAAAAGCTTAAGCCGGAGCTTAAGATAGGCTTATCCCTGTCTCTTCACGATATACAGGCTGTGGATGGTGGCGAAGAAGCTGCAGAGCATGAGTGGGAGGAAGAATTCACACATTATCTGCCTTACATCAAGGATGATGACTTTTTTGGACTGCAAAACTATACCAGAAGCCTTATTGGAGCAGACGGAATCTGTCCGGTGCCAAAGGGAGCTGAGACTACCCAGATGGACTATGAGTTTTATCCGCAGGCATTGGAGCATGTTATCAGGAGAGCACATGAGGAGTTCGCCAAGGCTGGCAGGCAGGATATGCCAATCATGGTTACAGAAAATGGCATAGCTACAGAGAATGACAGCAGACGAGTTGCATTTATCGATGAGGCGACAAAGGGAGTGGCTGCATGTATCGCTGACAATATCCCGGTTATAGGCTACTGCCACTGGTCACTGATGGATAATTTTGAGTGGCAGAAGGGCTTTTCAATGAAGTTTGGACTTATTGCGGTAGACAGAAGCACTATGAAGCGTATACCAAAGAAGAGTCTTTATTTTCTGGGACAGTTGTAATTTTGAAGAATTGAGAGAATGAGAATATATGAAGTATTATTGTAATCCGGTAAATATTAATTACAGATATCAGTTTAACGCAGACCAGAGGAAAAACAGAATCGCCATCTGCCGTGAGGCGGCTGACCCATCCATGATAAGCTTCAAGGGTAGATATTACATATTTGCATCAATGACTCTTGGAGTGTGGGTCTCAGATGACCTGGTAAACTGGGAAAATCACAGGCTTCCGGCAGAACTGCCCCTGTATGATTATGCGCCGGATGTGCGCGTGATGGGAGATTATGTGTATTACTGTGCATCCAAAAAGGGCGAGAAGTGCGACAGATACCGCACAAAGGACATTTTAAACGGACCATATGAAAAGATAGAGGGAACCTTTGATTTCTGGGACCCAAACCTCTTTATAGATGATGATGGCAGAGTATATTTCTACTGGGGATGCTCAAATGATACCCCTATCTGGGGAGTGGAGCTTGACCCAGAGACCATGAATCCAAAGGGCGAGCGAAAAGAGCTTATATCTGCCAATCCTTATAAGTACGGCTATGAGCGAATCGGTGAGGACAACAGCAAGCTGCCTCGTTCTGAGGAAGAGGTGGAAGCCTGTTTCAATAATTTTGTAAAATCGCAGGGCACACCTATAGAACAGATTCCAGCCATGTATATTCCAATGATTAGGGGCATGTTTACCGACAAGCCATATGTAGAGGGCGCCTGGATGGATAAGCATGATGGCAGATACTATTTGCAGTATGCCTTTGCCGGCACCCAGTACAATACCTACGGAGACGGAGTATATGTGTCAGACAAGCCGCTTGGACCATTTACACCAGCAAAAAATAACCCATATTCATATCATCCGGGCGGATTTATGCCGGGAGCCGGTCATGGCTCTACAATGGAAGATTATAAGGGCAATTTCTGGCATGCAGCCACAATGAGAATCAGTGTCAGCCACGATTTTGAGCGAAGAGTGGGTATCTGGAAGGCTGCGTATGACGAGGAGGGAGAGTTGTGCTGTAATCAGAGGTATGGAGACTGGCCAATCAGCCTGTCGGACAATAATGGGCAGGATATCTGGGCAAATCCGGACTGGATGTTACTTTCATATAATAAGAAAATGACAGCCTCATCCTATACAGATGGCAAAAATCCAGAACTTGCCGCAAATGAAAACGTCCAGAACTGGTGGCAGGCCGCATCCACAGGCAGGGACGAGTGGCTTATGATGGACTTAGGAAAAGCCATGGATGTCCGTGCTGTTCAGATTAATTTTGCAGATGATGACATAAGGATTCCGGTTCCCGGCAAAATCAGGGGAACAACTCAGGCGAGATATATAGAGGAAGCTGAGACTGTGACCCAGTACCTTCTGGAAGGCTCTGTGGATGGTGAGAAATTTTTCGTATTAGAGGACAAGACTCAGGCAGATACAGACCTAAGCCATGATTTTCTGCTATACGAAAATGGCATAGAGCTCCGCTATATAAGGATTTCAGATATGAAGGTGCCTTACGACCAGAATCCATGTATCAGTGGACTGAGAGTGTTTGGAAAAGGCAGGGGAAATCTGCCAGAGCAGGCAGCATATAAGGCTGTAAGAAGCTCTGAGATAGACATGGAGATTGAGATTGAGCCATCGGGTAAAAATGTGTCAGATGGCACTACAGGTTATAATATCCTCTGGGGACTAAAGCCGGATAAGCTCTATCACAGCTATCTCACATATGACAGCAAGAAGAGAATCGGAGCTCTTGTGGAAGGTGAATCCTACTATGTAAGGGTTGATTCCTTTAATGAAAATGGAATTACTGAAGGGCAAATTCAATTTGTAGAAGACTTTAAGTAATGCACAGGGTCAAAAGAACAAACACTGAAACGTAATAAGAAAGACAAGGAGAAAATACATGGCAATCAAGGCAGTACAACAGATTATGCTTGGAACAGTTACAGGCAGCGAGGCAAAGGCAATAGAGGCATTACAGGCAATGGTAAAGGCTGGCTACAACGGAATAGAGCTGAACAGCTTTATGGTAAATCCAACTCCATTTATGGTGCGTATGCTTACAAAGGCTGCAGGCATGCCGACCGGAAAGGGTGGCAAACTTGACTGGGTTAGGCTGGTAAAGGAAGCAGGGCTCTCTGTTGTAAGCCTCCATAAGGACTTGGGCGGTATAGAAAGAGACCTTTCTGAGACCGTGAATGAGGTACAGAAATACAATACATCAAACCTTGTAATCACAGGCATGTACCGCTTTGATTATCGTGATATAAAGCAGGTTGATGACTTGTGCAGGAGACTCAATCAGGCAGGAAAAAGCCTTAAGGCAGAGGGCATAAAGCTCTTGTACCATAACCACAACTATGAATTTCAGAAGGTAGATGGCAGGAAAAATGCCTATGAGTATATTCTGGAAAACACAGACCCTGAGTATGTAGGCTTTGAGTTTGACTCTTACTGGCCTACAGAGGCTGGGTTATGCGCCCTTGATGTCATGAAAATGCTTGGAGACAGAATGAAGCTCTACCACATTAATGACAGAGGAACTAAGCTCACTAAGCCTATGATGACACCTATTTTAAAGTCGGATAGCTGCGAGCTGGGGTATGGAAATATGAATCTTGAGGCTCTCTGCCAGCAGGCTTTGTCTGTGGGTGTGGAAGCTGTGGTACTGGAGAGTCATAAGAATTGGATTGATAATTCACCGGTCAGGTCTTTTGAGGTGTCGGCGGAATTTATGAATGCGCAAATCAAGTAGCCAGCCCAGAGTGCAACATCCAAATTACTAGGAAAATATGCATGAAAATTATGTATGAGGTAAAGATATGCAAGCAATAAATTTGAAAACAGAACACATGACTAATCCCATGGGAATTGATATAAAAAATCCATACCTGTCATGGAATTGTGTTGACGGAAAAATCCAGTCTGCATACGAAATCACAGCCACAGACGCATATACAGGCAAAGAGTTATGGGGCAGTGGCAAAGTAAGCTCCGCAAGTATGCACACCATCTGCCCGATTGCGGCATTCAGCAGACAGCGGGTATCATGGAAGATACGTCTCTGGGATGAAAATGATATAGCTGGTGAGTGGAGTGAGCAGGCTTTTTTTGAAATGGGCTTGTTAGAGATATCTAACTGGACGGCAAAATGGATAAACCCAGAGATAAAATCTGATGATGGAGCAAACAATAACGAGACGCATAATAAAGAGGCACATCAGCCTGCCAGCTATCTGAGGACTGTTTTTGACTGTGACAAGGACAGCCTTAATAAAAATGCCAGACTGTATGTAACCGCCCATGGTTTGTATGAGACATGGATTAATGACAAAAGGGTGGGTGATTTTGTCCTTGCACCTGGCAGCTACAATTATGACAAGAGACTGGCATATCAGACCTATGATGTATCAGATTTTTTGCGTGAGGGAAAGAATGACATACAGGTAATACTTGGTGATGGCTGGTACAGGAGTGTTTCCGGTGTGGATGGAGACAGGAATATCTATGGAGAGGACATAGCCCTTCTTTTCCAGCTTGAAGTTGATGGTCAGGCGGTGTGCGTCTCAGATGATAAATGGGAAGCGTCCCAGAATGGTGCTATTCGTGAAAATGATATGCAGCAGGGAGAAATCGTTGATGCAAGACTGACTGAGCTGTCAGACTGGCATGAGGTGAATGTCGAGGATTTTTCCTATGATAATCTCATATGCTCTGACTGTCTGCCAGTCTGCGAGATGGAGCGGTTTAATGGAAAAATAATCACCACTCCAAATGGCGAGACAGTTATTGATTTTGGACAGAACCTGGCTGGCTATGTGGAGTTTACAATCAATGCACATGATGGGGATACCATTGTTCTGACCCATGGTGAGACTTTAGATGAAAATGGTAATTTCACTCAGGAAAATTTTCAGGACAGAAAACGACACAAGGAAGGCGGAACAAGGCAGCAGCTTGTCTATATCTGTGCAGAGGGAGAGAACCACTACAAGACAAAATTTTCTATATGGGGCTTTAGGTATGCGAAGCTTGAGACAGCCATTGACCTGTCAGATGCTGTTTTTACGGCTATAGCTGTGTACTCAGAGATGGAGACGCTGACCAGCTTTAAGTGTGGAAATTCAGATGTGAACCAACTTGTGCAAAACAGTATCTGGAGTCAGAAATCCAATTTTTGTGATGTTCCTACCGATTGTCCGACCAGGGAAAGGGCTGCATGGACAGGGGACATGGGTGTTTTTGCCCATACAGGCTTGTATCTGATGGATGCTTATCCTGTTATGCGAAAATGGCTGGCAGAGTGCAGGGTAGCACAGTTTGATGACGGAAAAATTGCAAACATAGCTCCTAGAAACAACAATCCATCATTTTTCTCAGGACTTCTCGCCGGCTCAGTGGGCTGGGGGGATGCCTGTATCATCGTCCCCTATGAGATGTATAAGAGAAATGGGGATGTGCGGATTTTAGCGGAAAATTATGAGATGATGAAAAAATGGTATGCTTTTCTTGAATCCCGTGCCAGAAAATCCCCTATGAATCCTGTAAAGAGATTTAAAAGAAATCCATACCGCAAATACACGATTGAAACAGGCATTGACTATGGTGAGTGGTGCGAGCCGGATGTGGAAAGCACCTCAGCCATGCGCACACCGCAGGGCAAGGTAGCTACAGCTTTTTTTGCACATTCAGGACAGATGCTGGCAGAAATTGCAGGCATTCTGGGGAAAAAGGAAGATGCCTTACACTACAACAAAACAGCAGAGCTGGCGCAGAAAGCATGGAGATTTATAGCAACAGAAGATGGCAGAATTATTTCAGACAGACAGGCAGACTATGTGAGAGCACTTGCTTTTGGTCTTTTAGAAGGAGACGAGGCGAAGCAGGCAGCAAAGGATTTGGATGAGCTTGTAAAAAAATGTGGCTGTCATCTGAATACAGGATTTTTGTCAACCCCTAATCTCACAAGGGTATTGTGCGATAATGGATATGTAGCTACAGCCTATAAGCTGTTGCTGCAGGACACCAGACCAAGCTGGCTGTATGAAGTCAAAAAAGGAGCGACAACCATCTGGGAGACATGGGATGGCATAAACGAAAAGGGAGAGGTGAAAGCTTCTCTGAACCACTACTCATATGGGGCAATTTGTGGATGGATAATAGATAGTGTATGTGGAATTCGGTTTTCAGATAAAAAAGTTAAAATTTGTCCACATCCAGATAAAGCACTTGGTTATGCAAGAGCTGAATATCAGTCTCCATGGGGTAAAGTTGTAAGTGGCTGGAAATATGATGGAGATGAGATTTCATATGAGATTGAGATTCCATCAAATACGAGGGCTGAGGTTGTCCTGCCGGATGGAAGAAGACAGATGCTTGAGGCGGGAAGCTACAAATTTTAGCTTTCCAAACACGCAAGTGAAATGTCTGTAGCAGTTTTTATATTTTAAGAGTAGGGGAATATTCTACTTTGAAAAACAAAGAGGATGTTCTTTTATTTTTGGATGTCAAAATATGCAAGAGAAACTGCCGATGACTACAGGCTGTTTTATTTGGGAGAGCCGCTTAAAGGCATTGAGAAGGAGAAGCTTTATTTTCC
>OGXW01000921.1_pt1 | contig 22472 bp, 15 predicted proteins | sample 1576341 | NCBI WGS metagenome assembly OGXW01 (sample SAMEA3541592, study PRJEB24748) | human gut metagenome | biome: human gut; feature: human-associated habitat; material: faeces | place: China | collected 2012
GGATAGTAGCACAGCAGATGCACCCGGTGGCGGTGCTCGTGGTCGTAGCCGGTCAGCTCTGTGGCCGGGATGAGCCGAACTCCATCCTGCACATTACCATTAGCGAGTCGATTAATCCTGCAAATGCTATAAAGAAAGATTCAATTATAGCTGGCCATGCCATATTGATAGCAATTTTTAAAGTATCCTTATGATACTTGTTTTTAAAAGTTTTATTTATAGTGTTACTTATATAATTCATATATACCTCGTGACATATATCCTGTGCATTTATTGTGACTATAAAAATGTCTGTAATTTTGTGATTATAATATGTTATTTTTAAGAAATATAGCATATAAACATTTTACGATACATTAATCAGCTATATTGTTATAGCACTTTTATTATAAATAGGCAAACATATATTGCTTGTAAGCAAAGAACATTCTTGTCATTCAGCATTGTTATGAAGCTGCAGGTTGTTATTATCCATAAGTGTTATAGCATTATCTATAAGCTGTATATTATTTATAAGATATTGAGAGGTGTCTTCTTTAACATTGTAATATGCATCACATTCACAGGTGCAGTCCTGCATTGTAATGTTGTTAATATATGATAGCAGGATGGGAGGTTTATCGCTGCCGTTTTTTAAAGAAGCTTCATTCTTAATATTGCTGAATTGTGTCCATGGATTAATGTTTATAAAGCTTGATACTTTTCCAGTTACATTTTTAATAAGTATATGTTCATAAAGCTGAGGTGTGTCAGGCCGCATTTTAAGCCATAGGAGATTATAACCATTATTTATGCGTATGTTTCGCATAATAATATTACGATTGTGGATAGCTTCTGAACCACAGGTAAGGCAGCCATGACAGAAGTCATATATGCAGTCTTCAATTATTATTCTTTCATTTAGTCCGTTATCAGAATCAGCTTTGGCATTTATTCCTTTACCACCTTTAAGTGCAACTGCATCGTCATTGACATTAATGTGACATCCCTTTATGTGTACATCAGAACATGCATCTATATCGATTGCATCGGTACTTGGGGCTTTCACCGGAGTACGTGGGCTTGATATTGTACAGTCATAGATTGCGGTATGTGTACATTTATATATGTGGCATGTCCAGAACTGGGAATCTTTCATATGAATACCATATATAGTTACGTTGTCTGAATGTGCGATATATAAAAGGCGGGCACGCTGTTCATCCTTGTTTGTACAGTCAGGATTCCAGCTTCTTCTCTGCCAGAAGCATTTCCAGGCATGCAGACCGTTGCCATCTATTGTTCCTTCACCATATATAGTGAAGCCATCTGCATGGCTGGCGTTAATAAGTGCGGCATAGTACAGGCAGCTTTCGCCTTCAATACGTGTTTTTATTATTGGATAGTCTGTAATATCCTGACTTCCTTTTAATATGCCGTTTTTTTCTATATACAGATTAACTCCTGGCTTAAAAAAAAGAGCACCTGTCATATATGTTCCGTCAGGTATTATAATATAACCTCCACCATTGTCGTACACAGAGTTTATAAGCTTCTGGAATTCTTCAGTATATATGTTACCATCATCTTTTATTCCATAGTCTGTTATAATATATGAACTGGCAGTAGCTGGTGGTGATTGCAAAGCTGACTTGATTTTGGTATAATTCGAATAAAACCAGCTATTTATGGGTGTACCATCAGGAAAGATACCATAGCTGGATGATGATTTGGATGAGGATTTATATGGTGAGCAGGAATCAGGATTAGATTGTGTATTGGTATTTAATTGGGTATTTAAGTTGTCTGCTTTGATGTATGTATTAGTATGCTTCATTAGATTTCGCTTTCTGTATAGATTAATATTTTATGAGAGTTTGAGGTGTTTAAGGATTGCGGGAATTGCATGGCAATGAAGCAATCCGGTTACAGCAGTAAGAGGCATAATTTACTCTTTCTCACCCCGTACACTCACGAACCCGCGCTACGCGCTATCTCGCCCTGCTTCGCATGGCTGTTCGTTCGTTAATGGCGCAAGAAAAGTAAATGTCTGCTTCGCAGCCGCTTCCTTTTCTTTTGCGCTCATTATATCATAATATAAAAGTAAATGTGCGTAAAAGATACGCAGGAATGGAGATTAATATGTCAGATACAACGAATCTTGGAGAAGGAAGTATAGGCTCACTTCTTGCAAAGCTGGCTGTTCCGGCAGTTGTAGCGCAGATAGTCAATCTTTTATACAATATAGTAGACAGAATATATATAGGTCATATTCCTGGCATAGGTGCGAGTGCATTAACAGGTGTTGGATTATTCACTCCGATACTTATGTTAATAAATGCATTTGCAATGTTAGCAGGTTCAGGTGGAGCTCCTAGAGCAGCTATATATATGGGAAAGAAGGATAATGAAACTGCACAGAAAATAATGGGAAACTGTTTTTCGTTTCTTATGATATGCGCAGTTGCACTTACTGTCATATTCTATGCGGCAGCACCAACACTTCTTGTATGGTTTGGCGCAAGCAGTGCAACACTTACGTATGCGGTGTCATATGCAAGAATATATATACTGGGAAGTATATTTGTTGTTACTGTATTAGGCATGAATCTTTTTATAACAACGCAGGGCTTTGCAAAGATAAGTATGCTTACAACAGTGATTGGGGCGGTTATTAATATAATACTAGATCCCATATTTATATTTGTATTCGAAATGGGAGTGAAGGGTGCAGCACTAGCAACTGTTATAAGTCAGGCGGTTGGTGCAATATGGATATTAAGATTTCTTACCGGTAATAAAACAATATTAAAGCTTAAAATGAGTGATTTAAGGTTAAAGGGCAGTATAATAGGTCCATGTCTTGCACTTGGAATATCAAGCTTTGTTATGTTGTCAACAGAGAGTATTCTTTCTATAAGCTTTACATCAAGTCTGTCAAAGTTTGGTGGGGATATGGCAGTTGGTGCCATGACTATCATTACAAGTACAAACCAGCTTGTTGTCATGCCGGTACAGGGAATATGTCAGGGGGCACAGCCTATTATAAGTTATAACTATGGTGCCAATAAAAAGGATAGAGTTAAGAAAGCATTTTTTCTGCAGTTTAAGATATGCGTAATATTTACATGTATAAGCTGGCTTGTAATGATGTTGTTTCCACAGATATTCGCAGGAATGTTTACATCAGATGCCAGTCTGGTAAGCTATACATCGTGGGCGTTGCGTATATATATGGCAGGAATATTTGCACTTGGATTCCAGGTCAGCTGCCAGCAGGGATTTATGGCACTTGGACAGGCAAAGGTAAGTCTTGTTATGGCATGCTTAAGAAAGCTGATTCTGCTGATTCCGCTTATATTTACGTTACCATTGCTGCTTTCAGATAAGGTGTTTGCAGTATTTTTAGCAGAGCCGGTCAGCGATATCATAGCCGCAATAGTAACAACAACAGTATTTATGGCGAAGTTTAACGGTATACTTGAACATAAGATGTAACAAATATATTAAATATATCATCTATTATGTCCTGACAGAACAAAAAGGAGCAGCATAACTTGTTAAAACAGTATAAAAATCTTGTCACCAGTGCACAAAATCTTGATAAGAACATAGTATAGGATTATATTCTGGTCATAAAGAAACAACAAGAATTATTCGGTATCGATAAAAACTTATCGTATAAAAACAATGTTCAGGAGGTTTTATTATGGCTAGAAGGAAGTTTATTAACGCAAAGTTAAAGGGATATAATGAGTTACAGGAAATACTTGTAGAGGATGGAGTGTTTAAAAAGATTGCACCATCTATTGAGGTTGTTGCTGACTGTGAGGTAGAAGATCTTGGTGGTAAGCTTACATTGCCACCATATGTAGATCCACATATTCATCTTGATTATGTATTCACGGCAAGAAAGCAGGGAGCTACGAATGGAACAGGTACATTGTTTGAAGGAATACAAAGATGGAGTGAAACCAAGTCGGATCTTACTATAGATGAGATAAAGGCAAGAGCTATAAAGGCAGTTAAGATGGAAGTATCACATGGTGTACAGTATATCAGGACACATGCAGATGTAACAGATCCTAACCTTACAGCACTTAAGGCGTTGCTTGAGTTAAAGGAAGAACTGAAGGATATAGTAACTATCCAGATAGTTTCTTTTCCACAGGAGGGTATGTACTCATATAAGGATGGAGATAAGCTTGTAGAAGAAGGACTTAAGATGGGAGCCGATTGTGTTGGTGGCATACCACATTTTGAATACTGCAGGGAGTTTGGTGAGAGGTCTATACATAAGGTTGTTGAACTTGCAGTTAAGTATGATAAGCTTATAGATGTACATTGTGATGAAAGTGATGATCCTATGAGCAGATTCGTAGAGCTTCTTACAGCACTTTCAATAGTTGAAGGAATCGGACCTAAGACAACAGCAAGCCACACCTGTTCACTTGGTTCTGTAGATAACAGCTATGCATTCAGAATGATGAAGAACTTTAAAAAGGCAGGTCTTAACTTTATATCATGCCCAACAGAGAATATATATCTTCAGGGCAGACAGGATACTTATCCTAAGAGAAGAGGTCTTACAAGGGTTAAGGAGTTATACGAAAATGGTATAAATGTATGCTTTGCACAGGATTCTATACAGGATCCATGGTATCCAGCCGGCAACGGCAACCTTATGAATGTCCTTGATAATGGCATTCATATCGCGCAGATGATGTCGTTTGAGGAGATGGATAACTGTCTTGATCTTATAACAGTGAATGGTGCTAAGACTATGAACATATCAGACCAATACGGTATTGAAGCAGGAAAGCCAGCTAATTTTATTGTAGTTGATGCCAAAAGCGAGTTTGAAGCAGTGTGCGAAAGAGCTGATGTAGTGGCAAGTGTCCGAGATGGAGAATATCTGTTCAAGAAGGCTCCGGTACAGTATGAGGCTTTGGGTGATTTTATGGCAAAGTAAGAGTGAATGATAGTTAATGGATTCATAGTTGATGAAGTAGAATTATAATGTGTGACAAACAGATTAGATTAGTTTACTTGTAAGCCAATCTAATCTGTTTTTTGATTTTTATGATATATAAAGAATGTGTTATAATGTATATCAATATTAATACATGAACATTTTATATCGCATAGTATTAAAGTTTGACAGGAGAGAAAAAATGTTTGAATGTAAAGATCTATTAACATTGCCATCTATGGCACAGGCGAGAATAATTGCTGGTAAGAGTGGATTGTCTAACAGTATAAGATGGGTATATAAGCCGGAAAATATGAATTTTGCCAAGTGGGTCAAAGGTCAGGAGCTTCTTATAATAAGTACTCCGGTTATTCAGAGTGAAGATTTCAATCTGCCGCTTGTTATTAAAAAAGCAAATAAGCTTAATATGTCAGGAGCGCTGCTTCTGACAGGTGACAAGTATATAGCCAGTATAGACAGCAGTGTAGTGTCATATGCGAATCTTAATAATTTTCCGATATTTGTTATATCTGGGGAGATTCCACTTGTAGATATATTTGAAGAAATCGGACATGCAATAGCTTATAATAAGAATTCAGATACCATTAGTGATGATATTCTGTCAGGAATTATATTTGGCAAGAATATTAATGCAGAGGCATTTGCAATGAAGTTTTCGGAAGCTGGTTATGATCTGGATGGTAAGAACCGCATGTTTACAATAAATATTCATGGTGACAGAAGAATAGAAGAATATGAATATGACACAGTTATAAGTAAAATAAAAAATGAATTCAATTCAGGTAACATGAATGCTTTGTTATCAAGATATGGCAACAATATTGTCGGTTGTTTCTGCTTAAAAAAGGGAGAGATGGATGTATCGGGCAGAAGTGCTGATATTAATATGTCAGGCAATAATATATCAGAGATTATTCCAGTTGATTCTTCAATGAAAAATATACAGGACACCGATACAGTGAGTGAATCGGATAAAAAAGAAGTGCTGGCTAAGATATATAAGAGCTTATCAGAGTACCTTTATAGCATAAGTTCTGATATAAAGCTTGTTATGGGGGTTGGGCGTGCATATGAAGGAATAGGTGATTTACAGAAGAGCTTTACAGAAGCATCAAGATGTGTAATACTCTCAGAGAAAATGAATATGTCAGGAAGAGTATTCTGGTATGAAGAGATGGGAATATATAACCTGTTTTCAGAGTTAGCAGATAAAAAGGTTATGCAGGAATTCATAGACAATACGTTGGGAGTTATTATTGAGTATGACAGGAATAATAATTCAAATCTTCTGGAAACACTGAAAGCATATTTATGGAACAATAACAGTCTTATTCATGCATCTGAACAGTTATACACCCATAGAAATACAGTTAAGTATAGAGTGCAGCGCATAAGCCAGTTAACAGGCAGGGATTTTGATGATGCCATAACCAGGCTGGAATTTATGAATGCCATTATATGTATGGAAATCAGCTGACAGCATATTATAAGAATATATGTTGAGTAGTAATACTGTTTGTGCTGTGAGCACAAAAGAGCTGTAATTGATTTGTATCTGAATGATATAAAGCAGGTTGATGAAATATTTTATGTTGAAACATATAAGGCTGGGTGATATATTACACTCATGAACAGGAAGTAATTTGAATATAATATCTTATGAAGCAAAGGGGCTTTAGCTGGTGACGACCGGCAGAAGTCCCTTTTTTGTACATTTAAGAGGATTTTTTGAAGCTTTAAGAAGATATTATTCAGATAACCTGTCATAAAAAAGATTATTGCCAATGTATATGACAATATTCTAAAACATCAGGATTCAACAAAAGTTACACAGGAAACAGGAGGATTGATTATGAGTTATGGTCTTATAGCTGTAATTATAGTAATCGGTATTGTAATCGGTGCTATAGCTACTAAAAAATGCGAACCTTTTTTGATAGCGGGTTCAATAATAGGAGCTTTATTCTTATATAAACAGAATTTTATAACAGAGTGGGTGGCAACACTTGAAGAGGTCATGAGTGCAGAGGCATATCTGATACTTGTATGTGGCTTGTTTGGAAGTATTATAGCATTACTTACAGCATCTAAGGGACATTTTGGCTTTGCCAAGATTGTATCTAAAATATGCAACACTGAAAAAAAGACATTGTTTACAACATTTATACTTGGTGTGATCATATTTATAGATGATTATCTTAATGTATTGTCAATTGGAACGGCTATGAAAAAGGTGTATGATAAAGTAAAGGTTCCAAGAGAGGCACTTGCTTATCTTCTTGACAGTACAGGTTCACCAGTATGTGTTATGTTCCCATTTTCTTCGTGGGCGGCATATTTCGGGGCAATATTCTTTGCACAGGAAAGTGTGCAGGCACTTGGCGCAAAGACATGGATGGGAGCATATATTAAAGCAATCCCATTCTGTGTGTATCCTATAGTTGCACTTCTTATAGTTATTCTTTTTTCAGCAGGTCTGTTTCCTAAGCTTGGTGGAATGAAGAAAGCGTATGACAGAGTTGCAGCAACTGGTAAGGTGTACAGCGATGCAAGTAAGAAGTATAATATGGATGATGAAGAGGGTGCTCAGGATGGTAATATCCTTAACTTCCTTATACCTATGCTTGTGCTTGTAGTAGTTGCATGTGTAACAGGAAATCTTGTAGTAGCACAGGTTGTATGTCTTGCTGTTACGTTAGTTATGTATCTTGCAGAAAAGCTTATGACATTTACCGAATACTGGGATAACTTTGTAAAAGGCTTTGCGGATATGTTACCTATAATCATTCTTCTTATTGCAGCGCTTACCTTCCAGACTATAGCAAGCAAAATGCAGATGACAGAATTCTTTATAGATCTGACACAGCCTATATTATCAGCTAAGATATTCCCTATGTTAGCATTTGTCATAACAGGTATATTAGCATTTATGATTGCCAATGCATGGGGCGTATGTACACTTGTAGCACCAGTATTACTCCCACTTGGTGCAAGTGTAGGTGCTAATGCAATACTTATTATGGCGGCTATTCTTTCAGGTTGTGCATTTGGTAATCATGCATGCTTCTATTGTGATACAACAGTTCTTGCTTCACAGGGTTCAGGTATTGATAACTTTGACCATGCAGTATCACAGCTGCCATATGTGCTTATAGGTGCGGCAGTAAGTGTTGTGGGATTTCTGGTTCTTGGTTTTGTGTACTAGAAAACAGAAATGATGTAATGGATATAATAATAAAAAGTAAAATATTATTGAAACAGGATTACGGACTGATATTGAAAAAATCAGACAAAAGAGATAAAAGAGATATTTCTGTATAGGAGGCAGTTATGAGTGATGAAAAGAAATATGTAGTTACAATAGCCAGACAGTTTGGCAGTCTTGGAAGACCTATAGCTAAGATGATGAGTGAGAAGCTTGGAATAGAATATTACGACAGGGATATAGTAGAACAAGCAGCAAAAAAGCTGAATCTTCCTGTATCGCATATCGATGAGCTTGAGGAAAAGGTTAAAAAGACAAGAAAGAATTCTTATATGAGGATGATGTTTCCTCTGGGAACTGAATCAAGCTCTGAGCAGGATAATATATTTGAAGCACAGCAGAATATTATGAGGTTTCTTGTTGAGAGAGAAAGCTGCATTATAGTAGGAAGGTGCTCAGATTTCGTGTTATCAGATGAACCTGCTGCAATACACATATACATATATGCACCTTATGATGCACGTGTTAAGAATTGTGTAAAGGATCTGAATCTGACAGAAGAAGATGCAAAAAAGATGATAAGGTCAGTAGATGAGGCAAGAGATAACTATCACATGCATTATGCCGGCTTCCTTCCATCTGACCCTAAGCATAAAAATATCATGGTTGACAGCAGTGTACTTGGTGTTGAGAAAACAGCAGATTTTCTGGTTGATTTTATTAGAAGAAAGTTTGAGCTTAAGACAATATAATGATACCAGGGTAAAAAGGTCTAAATCCACATGAGCTTGCTCATAGGTGGGGTGAAAGAGCTTTTGACCCCCGACATCATATAATAAAAATAAAAATGGGCTGTGCCTTTAACGATTGAAAATTGAAAATCGTTGAGGCGGCAGTCTCTTTTTATGTGCGGAATGCATATTGTCGTGAACAATCTGGACAGGATTGATTGAAAAAGAATGATTTGCAGGTTTGATTGTATACAAAACATCATGTATGGGTATAATTACACATAAAAACTATGGAAAAATATAAAAAACTATGCAATATGCATAAAACGGATGATGAATGTTTGTGAATGATGGTGATTGAATATGAACGAATATGGAGTTATTATAATAATAACTTGAAGATACGTGAACAGAAGGGAGGGATAAAGGTGATATATACAGTTACATTTAATCCATCGTTAGATTATATAGTTTCAGTTGATGATTTCAAGCTTGGCATGACTAACAGAACAAGCAGCGAACAGATGTTAGCAGGCGGCAAGGGGATTAATGTTTCTATAGTACTTAAGAACCTTGGCTTGGAGAATACGGCTTATGGGTTTATTGCAGGATTCACAGGTGATGAGATAAGTAGAAGACTTGATAGAGCTGGTGTTAACGCTGACTTTATAAAAGCAGATAGTGGAATATCCAGAATTAATCTTAAGTTAAAATCTATAGATGGAACAGAGATTAACGGTGCAGGACCAGATATTTCCAAAAAGAATATTGAAAGTCTTTTAGACAGGCTTGAAGGTCTTAAAGCAGGAGATGTGTTAGTGCTTGCAGGAAGCATCCCAGCCTGTATTCCAGATGATATTTATATGAATATCATGAGGATGCTTGATGATAGGAAGGTTAGGATTGTTGTAGATGCAACAAGTAGTCTTCTTATGAATGTTCTTAAGTATAAGCCTTTTCTTATAAAGCCTAATCAGGATGAGCTGGGCGATATATTTGGTGTAACTCTTAGTACTAAAGAGTCGGTTATACCATATGCAGAAAGATTAAAGGAAATGGGAGCTGTCAATGTTCTTATATCTATGGGTGGTAAAGGAGCAGTGCTTGTAGCAGATGATAACAAAGTGTATATGGCAGAGGCTCCTAAAGGTACTCTTAAGAATTCTGTTGGTGCGGGGGATTCCATGGTGGCAGGATTCATAACAGGATGGCTTAAAGAACATAATTATGAGGATGCATTTAAGATGGGAATAGCAGCTGGAAGTGCAAGTGCATTTTCAGATAATCTTGCAACTATGCATGAGGTAGATAGTCTGGTAAGCAGGATTGAAGTTGTACAGGTGGTATAGTTATTTACGAAAAGATGTACTAGATAGTGATTATGTAAATCACATAACAATGCAGCAATATGAATGTATAGATTAAAATCAGATGATTGGAGGAATAAATATATGAGGATTACAGAACTTTTAAAGCCTGAAAGTATTGATCTTAATGCAGCGCCTAAAGATAAGAATGATACTATAAAGCAGGCAGCAGCCCTTATGGCAAAGAGCGGAAACATAAGAGATATAGAAGCTTATACTAAGCAGGTTATGGCAAGGGAAGAGGAAAGTACTACAGGAGTAGGTGATGGTATAGCAATCCCACATGGAAAGTGTGATGCTGTAACAAAGCCAGGACTTGCGGCTATGATTATAAAAGATGGAGTCGATTTTGATTCACTTGATGGTGAACCAGTGGATGTTCTTTTTCTTATAGCAGCACCAAATACTAAAGATAACGTACATCTGGATGTTTTAAGTAAGCTATCTGTGCTTCTTATGGATGAAGATTTCACAAATGCACTCAAGGCAGCCAGAACACCACAGGAATTTCTTAAAGTTATTGATGAAGCAGATGAAGAAAGTGCCAGCATAAACGAAAGGCTTGAAGAAACTGCCAGTAAGCCGGCTAAGATACTTGCTGTTACTTCGTGCCCTACAGGAATAGCACATACGTATATGGCAGCTGAGGGACTTGAAAAGGCAGCTAAGAAGCTTGGTTGTACAGTAAAGATTGAAACAAGAGGCTCTGGTGGTGCAAAGAATGTCCTGACAGAGGAGGATATAGAAGCAGCAGACTGCATTATAGTAGCAGCTGATGCAAAGGTGCCTATGACAAGGTTTGAAGGTAAAAGAGTGATAGAATGTCAGGTATCTGATGGTATCAATAAGGCAGAAGAGCTTATAAAGAGAGCCATAAAGGGTGATGCACCATTATATGAGGTTCAGGGAGTGAGTAAGGATGGAAGTGATGGACCAACAGCTGCGATTAAGAAGGGAAAGTCAGGTGGTATAGGACATCAGATATATATGCAGCTTATGAATGGTGTTTCACATATGCTTCCATTCGTAGTTGGTGGTGGTATCCTTATAGCGATAGCATTCCTTATAGATGGACTTAATGTTGATATGAACAGTCTGTCTGAGGCGGAAAGAGTTAATTTTGGTACAATTACACCAGTTGCTGCTATGTTTAAGACTATAGGTGGGGCAGCCTTTGGCTTTATGTTACCAGTGCTTGCAGGATTCATAGCTATGGCGATAGGTGACAGACCGGCACTTGCACTTGGTTTTGTTGGTGGTTATATAGCAGCTAATGGTAAGGCAGGTTTTCTTGGTGCACTTGTAGCAGGTTTTGTAGCAGGTTATATCATCGTTGGATTAAGAAAGCTGTGTGACAAGCTTCCGGAAGCACTTGAAAAGATAGCACCAGTTCTTATATATCCTGTTGTAGGTATTCTGGTTATCGGCCTTGGCATGACATTTGTTATAGAGCCTGTTATGGGAGCTATCAATACAGGACTTAATTCATTTCTTGTAAGCATGGGAAGTTCAAGCAGAGTTATACTTGGTTTTATACTGGCTGCGATGATGGCTATAGATATGGGTGGTCCATTCAACAAGGCGGCGTATGTGTTTGGTACAGCAGCAATAGCTTCTGGTAACTACGATATCATGGCAGCAGTTATGATAGGAGGTATGGTTCCACCTTGTGCGATAGCACTTGCAACACTTCTTTTTAAGAATAAGTTCACAAAGGAAGAAAGACAGGCAGGACCTACTAACTTTATTATGGGACTTGCATTTATAACTGAGGGCGCTATTCCTTATGCAGCGGCAGATCCCCTGCATGTTATACCAGCATGTATCGCAGGTTCTGGAGTAGCAGGAGCGATAAGCATGGTATTTAAGTGTACACTTATGGCACCACATGGTGGAATATTCGTATTCCCGGTTGTTGGTAATCCATTATATTATCTGCTTGCATTAGCTGTAGGAACTATTGTTTCGACATTCCTTTTAGGAGTACTCAAAAAGAAAGTAGAAGATTAAAAATAAAAATATAAAAGCGTAAGCGGAAAGAGGCTAAGTATGAAAGAATTCAATTACACAATAACAGACCCTGAGGGAATCCATATGAGACCAGCTGGTGAGCTTGTGAAGGCGGCAAAGCAGTTTGAGAGCAGGATAACCATATCAAAGGATGGAAAAACAGGTGATTGCAAGAAAGTGTTCACTATTATGTCATTAGCAGTAAAGAATGGGCAGGAAGTAACTATAAGTGTTGAAGGTGCAGATGAAGAGGAAGCAGCACAGAAGATAAAGGAATTCTTTGAAGAAAATATGTGATGATGGTATTAGTGTGAACATATTTGATACAGACTTGCGGAAAGGAGGTTTTTATGAAAGAATATAAGGGCAAAAGCGTTTTTGGTGGAATCGCCATAGGACGGATAAAGGTATATAATAAGTCGGAGCAGCAGGTTAAAAGAGTGCATATTGATGATACAGAGCATGAAAAGAAAAGATATTATGCTGCTGTGGATAAGGCAGCCATGCAGCTTCAGGAGCTTTACGATAAAGCTGTTAAAGAAGTAGGAGAAGCTAATGCAGCTATATTCGAGATGCACCAGATTATGCTTACGGATGATGATTATAAGGAATCAGTTGAAAATATAATAGACAGCCAGCATGTTAATGCAGAATATGCAGTAGCACAGACCGGAGATAATTATGCAGTTATGTTTGCAGCTATGGAAGATGAGTATATGAGAGGCAGGTCAGCAGATGTAAAGGATATATCTGAGAGACTTATAAATATACTCAGCGGTTTTAATGCTTCATCCATGGTATCGGACGAACCTGTTATTATTGTGGCTGAGGATCTTGCACCATCAGAAACAGTCCAGCTTGATAAGGACAAAATATTGTCGTTTGTAAGTGTTAAAGGTTCTGTTAATTCACATACAGCTATTCTTGCAAGAACTATGGGTATACCAGCACTTATAGGAACGCCTGTTATTCCTGACAATGATATAGATGGAAAAATGGGAATAGTTGATGGGAATAGTGGATGTTTATATGTTGATCCGGATAATGAAAAACTTGGATATTATAGAAAAAAACAGGATGAACAGCTAAAACAAAAGGAACTTCTGCAGCTTTTAAAGGACAGGGAAGATATAACTATTGATGGAAGAAAAATAAAATTATATGCCAATATAGGAAATGTTAAGGATGTTATGACTGTTAAGGCTAATGATGCTGCTGGTATAGGATTGTTCAGAAGTGAGTTTATATATCTTGAAAGAGATACATTTCCAACAGAAGAAGAACAGTTTAACATATATAGAACAGTAGCTGAAAATATGGCTGGAAAACCAGTTATAATAAGAACGCTTGATATAGGTGCTGATAAACAGTGCGATTATTTTAATATGGATAAAGAAGATAATCCGGCACTTGGCATGAGAGCAATAAGGATATGCCTGACAAGAACAGAAATATTTAAAACCCAGCTAAGGGCATTGTACAGAGCCAGTGCATATGGTAACATTAACATAATGTATCCTATGATTGCTAATATGTGGGAAATCGACAGAATAAAAGAGATTGAAAAAGAAGTCAGGGATGAACTTAAGCAGCAGGGAATTGATATAGGAGATGTACAGACTGGCATTATGATAGAAACTCCGGCAGCTGTTATGCTAAGTGATGAGCTGGCTGAAAAAGTAGATTTCTTTAGTATAGGAACTAATGATCTTACACAGTATACACTTGCTGTTGACCGTCAGAATCCAAAGCTTGACAGTTTCTTTGACTCACATCATCCAGCAGTACTTAAGATGATAAAGATGGTTGTGGATAATGCACATAAAGCTGGTATATGGGCAGGAATATGCGGAGAACTTGGCGCAGATACATCTCTTACAAGAGAGTTTTTGAAAATGGGTGTTGATGAGCTTTCAGTATCACCAGGAAGAATACTTCCAATAAGAAAGATTATTCTTGATACAGATGTTTCGCAGCTTTCATAAAATATTGTGGTTATGGCATTTTACAGGAGCATGAAGTAATATTATTAATATTCTAAATGGAGTGATAAGATATGCTGACAGAGAAAAGACATGAGATTATATTGCAGCTACTTAGAAAAAAAGGCAGCATAACTGTTAATGAAATCAAGGATGAACTAGGAATATCAGAGTCTACAATAAGAAGAGACCTTAATACACTGGATGAAGAAGGCAGACTTGTTAAGGTGTTTGGTGGTGCAGTGTCGGTTAACTACGGATTTTCTGGAAAAGAACCTACGGTATCACAGAAAAAGGAGATTAATCTGGAGACTAAGAAGAGTATAGCAAGGTATGCAGCAGCGCTTATTGAGCCAGATGATTTTGTTTATATTGATGCAGGAACAACTACAGGCTGTATGATAGATTATATAAAGGAAAAAAGAGCAACATATGTGACTAATGCGGTTACACATGCAAGGAGTCTTGCTATAGCAGGCTTTAGGGTGATTCTTATAGGTGGTGAGCTTAAAGGCTCAACTGAAGCAGTTGTAGGAAGCAGTGCTGTAGAGGCATTAAAAGAGTATAATTTTAATAAAGGCTTTTTTGGTGCTAATGGAATAAGCATAAAGAGCGGAATAACAACACCTGATATAAGTGAGGCTGCTGTAAAAAGAATGGCAGCAGCACATTGCAGCTGTAAATATGTACTTGCAGATTCGGATAAGTTTGACAATATAAGCTCAGTTACATTTGCCAGACTTGACGAGGTAAAGTTCATAACAGACAGCAGAGTGCCAGAGGCTTATAAGGAATATGAAGTGATAATCACATGATATCCAGATATTGGATAGAAGACAGTATAAACAACCCCAGAGTGCCGTGACAGAATGTGAAATGATTCTTATGCGGCACTCTGGGGTTATTAGTTATAGCTATTATTTATTAGTTATTGTTTATTAGCTGTTAGTAGTTAGTTGTTATTTATTATTTTCAAGTTCCTTCAGCTGGGCTGATATAGCTTTCTTAATAGCGTTGAAGGATTCTTTACTTATGTCATGTTCGATACGGCAGGCATCTTCTTCTGCCACTTTTTTATCAACGCCAAGTTTTATGAGCCATGATGAAAGAATCTGGTGTCTTTCATATATCATCTCAGCTATTTCTTTTCCGGAATCCGTAAGGTATATATAACCCTCTTTAGTTACACGTATATGCTCTGCTTCCCTTAGATTCTTCATTGCTATACTTACACTGGATTTTTTATATCCCATTTCATTGGCAATATCTATAGAACGTACAACAGGCAGTTTTTTACTAAGCATAAGTATTGTTTCAAGATAATCTTCAGCTGATTCATGAATAACCATCGTTAATTCCCCCTGGTATATATCATAATATGAACAAATCATAAAGTCGATATAGTAATAAGTGCTTAGATTATAACATATAATATAAAATTAAGCAAATTATTAGTTTCTAAAAGGAAAAATGTGGTATACTATAGCTATTATTCATCAGGTATCTGATATTCAAGATACAACAGTATGTAAATATTAAAAACTGGATGGTATAACTTATGAATGAGGTTAATGAATTATTTACTAAAGAAAATGTAGAGAAGATAGTGGTGCCACAGGTTGTTAAGGATGATCTGTTAAGTATTATAGAAGAAAAGTTAAAGAGGGCAGGTTTTTATTACAGAATAGCATACAGGGTAAAGACGGTTGATTCTATGGTCAACAAGCTTATATTTAAGGATTACCGCAGACCTGGTACAGAAAATGCTGACAAGAAAATGCAGGATCTTGTTGGCATTCGAATAATACTGTATTTTGTTGATGACGTTGATATATGCAGAAAGCTGCTGGATACATTGTTCGTATCGCCTGGCATGTGGGAAACTACAGAAAACAATGAGTATGAATTTAAGGCTATGAAGGTTAATGGTATATTCAGATTACCAGCATATCTTAGCAAAACAATTGTTAATCCATATCTGGCAGATTATGTAGATGATACATTTGAAGTACAGGTAAGAACGAATTCGTTTGAAGGATGGCATGAGATAGAACATGACATGAGATATAAGGGATCAGCTTTTGGAATCGGAAATGAAGCCCTTGCACGCAAGATGAATAGTATACTTGCTACGTTTGAGTTATGTGACGATTCGATTGTGGGGCTGTTGGAGGATCTGGGACATCAGCATTACAAGGATAAAAAGTGGAATGATATGTTAAGATGCCATTATAGACTAAAGTTTGAAAATGAGCCATTACATCCATACATAGAAGAACTGTTTGATGAGGATACAGAGCTTGCAAAGATATTCTATAAGTTTAAAAGACCAGGAGCTATAGAACAGCTCTGGATGGATACATCAGAAAAGGGAATAGAACTTACTGTTAACAATATAGTAAGAATAGTTAACCAGATTGGTCCGGATGATGAAAGATTAAATGAGGCGTTTAGGAAAATAGATCATGAAAAAGGCCAGGATAACGAGACTGTAAGTAAGAGAAGAAAGTTTGAGCCTTTTAAGAAGCTTGGTACATATAAAGTATTCCAGTCACATTCGGCTATAGATCTTACCAACCTTTCCATGGAGGATGCATATAAAAAGGCAGTTAATTATATATATTCATGGATTAAATCAAGATTTCTTGAGGTCTTTGATGATCTGCCAGAGAGTGTAGGAGCATATGAAAATGAGATGCCAGGATATAAGGTTTCAATCTCATATGATCCTGAAAGGCTGTATTTCAGGGAAGTAACAACGCATCTTGATACAAAGATAGCGAACAGGGTATGGATATCAATAGCTTCTATTGAAAAAAGGAATGATACCCTTGTGTTTGATGTAAGCAACGAATATGCTGAACCAGCAGATAAGTACAGGGATAACGAAAATATATTATTCAGCCGTCCTAATTTCTATGGTGAGATTGCTGATAATATAGGAATATGCGATATAGAAAGATTAAGACAGACAGTTAAGAGTATTGGGCATACGAAAGAATATGATGTGCTTAAGAAGCTTATATCAGATGAAAACAGGGAGTTTCCTGTTGTAGTCTTTGTGGCATCAGATGATTACTGGGTTGAAAAGTTTGATGTTGACTATTTTGCTTATCTTGTTGGATATTATGCACATATTAAGAGAATAACTACAGAAGAATTAGCTGAACAGTTTGCAAAGGATTATGATCTTGATGAGGATGAATACAGAGATTCCATAACTGTGTTTTATCCTGGAAAGAAACCAGCTGCAAGTTATAAATCACATATACTTAATACAACATTTGAGGTTATTAAGATAGAAAAGAAGAAATACTGGAATGAAACCGGATGCCGTGCATTCAGACGGCAGCTTGTTTCAGATATAAGAGAAAATAATGTTGTTAAGTAGTCTGAGTATAACTTTTCAGGCAGGGTGTGGAAAAAAATGAACCATGAAAAAAATGAATCTTATAATTATGAGAGCTGTTATATATAATTAAAGCATTAATAGTCATATGTATCTGTGACTGTAAGATATTATGTTGAATATGTAAGGAAAGGAGCAGTGACGTATATAGTGTATAGGTTAAATCTTAAACATGGTAACGTGAGATATAAATATACACAATATAAAATCTTATGATAACTGATAACAGATTCACAAAGATAGATGTTGATTCTGAATGCAGCATACAATATGACATTAAAATTATATAATTGTGGGAGGTTTTTATGCATCATATAAAAACAGGTAAACTGCGTAAGCATATGTCAGCAATGATGGCTGTGATTATGGCTGTATCTCTTGCAGTTCCAGCAGGTATGTCATTTTCAGCCAGAACTGTAAGCGCAGCAGATAAAACAGTAGAAGCAAAAGCTGGTGAAACTATTTATAATCTGCGTGATGGCTCAATCATAGCTACTGATACGGATGGTAAGAAGGATGTTACGTATGACAGACTTACAGTAAAGGTTGGAACTAAGAATGCATACAAATATAATGGTCCGGATCATGGTGTTGCATTTAAAGATGGCAATTCACTTGAAATAGCTGTTGATGGACCATCAAAAATAAGTCTTGGCGGATGCCAGTATTCTAACAATGGAACAATAATAGCATCGAGTGCAGATGGTTCATATACAGAAAAAAAGGATGCCAGAACTGCTATGTGTTATCATCAGGATGGTACAACTATAGATTTTGCATATACAGGTGAGGCAAAGACAACAATAACAATTGCTTTCTCATGCACAGTATATGTTCCTGAGGTTATTGTTGGACCTTATACAGCTGATACTCCAGATGATAACGGTGTGAAGAAGGATTCAACATATATGTATAACTTTGCAGATGGTTCAGTAGTGCCAGCAAGCTATGATAGTGTTAATCCACTTAAAGGAAGTATTGAATCAAAGGATGGCAATCTTAAGATAACTGGTAGTGGCGACCTTTATATGCATGATACACAGCATGGTCTTGCTTTATACAATGGCAATACCTTTGAAGTGAAGGTAGCAGGTAATTCAACAGTTACATTTAATATGTGCCAGTATGGTGGCGATGCAGAGGGTAAGATAGTTGCATCTACTAAAAAGGGCGAATTTGTTACAGATACAAAGCAGCTTCTTATGGATGGTGCAGCGGATGGACTTTCATCTATGTCGTTCAGATATGAGGGAGTTGCAACTACACTTAAATTCACGGTATCCTGTGCAGATAAAGCAGAAATGTATCTTCATGGTATCAATGTAGCTAATGAACCTGAACAGACAGAGGTACCAGAACTTGTAGGTAATGGTAAGGCAGATGTATGGGATTTTGGTGCTGCAAAGCTTGATGAAACAGACTATAATAATATGCTTACAGAGGATGTTATTAATTCATGGTATCCAGAATCAGTTAAGGCTGGTTCAGAAGGTGCTACTATTGGTTCATTTATGACAGATGAATTATATTTTAATCCATCAGGAAAGACTAATAACAGAATCAGAACATCTAATACAGGTATTACAAGATACGATAAGAGAGATGATATTACTATAGATGGAGTGACATTAAGTGGATATCTTTATTCTAACAATTCAACTCCTGTAGTATACATGGGATTAAAGTTATATAAGAATGATATACTTACATTGTATACAGGTTCTAATGGTGGAGCTTCAACTATAGTATGCGAATCACCAAGTGGACGTATCCAGACAGCAGAAAGTAATGTTTCAGGTGCAAAGATACAGTTTACAGCATCTGAGTATGGTATATACAAGATATATTCAACGAATGAAAAGCTTGTTGTATACAGAGCTGTAAGACAGCATACACAGCCAGTTGTTGTCAGTGGTGCTGTTGATACAAAGGATGCCAGCGGACTTGATACAAAAGATTACAGCATAGCATTTGTTAATAAGTCAACAGGCGAAAAGAATATTGTAAAACCAGAGAATGGTTCTTACAGTGTATATCTTAATGAGATGTATGACTATGATGTAGTCCTTATGGATGCTAATGGATATGTAATAAATTCAGCTAATAAGTTATCTATAGCTAAAGGCGATGGAGCTAAGAAGTTTGATATAGTTATTAAGTCAGTAGACCTTGTAAAATTAACAGGAAAGATAACAGGTCTTACACAGTCAGCTCTTGAAGCACTTAACTTAAGCTTTGTTAATAAAGATTATGTATACGTACCAGAAATCAAAATAAATGGTGATGATATTGCAGTTAATCTTGAAAAGGGAGTAACTTATGATATCGTTGCTGAAGGAATAAATGATTATTATCTATCTGATATAAAGACAATATCAGCAGATAAAGATATTACAAAGGATATTGTATTTTCGGAAAAACCAGCTTATAAGGTTAATATGAAATTAGATAATCTTCCAGAGGAAGCTGCTGCAAGTGTTACATTTTCTAATATTAATGAAGACGGCTATACATACACATTCACAGATCTTTCTGATATAAAGTTAAGAGATGGACAGTATAATGTAACAGTAAATAATATTGGAAATGTTCCTTATAGACAGAAGATTACATCTAATTTAAAGGTAGATGGAAAAGCTGTTGATAAGACAGTAAGCTTTATTAAGAATACAAATTGGGATTTTTCTAAGCTCAATGGCAATCCTGGTATTGAAGCTATTGGGGAGAATAATTATTATTCAGGACTTGCATTAACAGGTTCTGTTATGGAAAACAAGACATATCTTCTTGCACTTACAGATGGAGAGATTAACTTTCCGGTTAAAAAAGGCCAGATTGTCAATATAGGTTACTGCTATTGTGCAGCATTCTCTATCAATGGTGAGGAACCAGTAGTAAGTAATAGTGGAAGTACTACTAATATTGAAACTACACAGTATGTAGTAAAAGAAGATGGAAATCTTAATATCAAAGGTGTAACAGCAGCTGTTGATGGCAAGGAAATCAAGCAGACATATTTTACATCAATAAGTGTAAGTGATGCTGTAGCTTATCAGCCACAGCTTTATGTAGGAGCTGATAAAGAATTCAAGACGATCAATGATGCACTTACAAGGGCTGCAGCTATGCAAAGAACAAAAGACCAGAGAGTTGAGATAGTTATTGACCCAGGTAACTACGAGGAAATGCTTGTTATCGATGTACCTAATGTATCACTTGTTAATGCAGCAGGAAGTGAATCAAGCCTTGAGATAAAGAATAAAGGTGTTGATATAGGAGAGAATGTAGTAAGAATAACTTCTTATTATGGACATGGATACAACTACTATAGTATGGGTAATGATTGCAAGTATGATGCAGATTTACTTGCAGCAAACAAAGAAAATGGATACCTTACAAAGAAGAATCCAGGTTCAGGTAGTACAGATGGTTCTTACTGGAATGCAACAGTAGTCGTATCAGCAGAAGGCTTTAAGGCAGATGGTATTGTATTTGAAAACTCATTCAATCAGTATATTTCAGAAAAAGAAGCTAATGATATTGTAGTTGAATGGGAAACAGGTGGTAAAGGAACAAGATCTACAACAGCAAAGGATACATCTGTCCAGGGAAGAAGCTTTGTTGAAAGAGCTGCAGCATTAGCAGTTCTTGGTGATAATGCTGTGTTTACAGGCTGTAAGTTTATAGGACGTCAGGATACATTATATGGTGCAACAGGCATCAGTGCTATGTTTAACCAGTGCGATGTACTTGGTGCAGTAGATTATATCTTTGGTGGTATGACAGCCGTATTCTACAGATGTCAGTTAAGACTTAACACAAGTGAGGCAGATTCTGATGTTGCTTACATAACAGCTGCACAGCAGTCAGGTGGAAGAGGTTACCTTATGTATGAATGTAATGTAACATCAACAACACCAGGTGTTGATACAGCATCACAGTACCGCTCTAAACCAGGTTATTTTGGAAGACCTTGGGCAGCTAATACATCAGAAGTTGTATTCTACAATACAACGGTTGAGACAACAGATTTTAAGGGACAGGAAGGCAAATCGCTTATAGCACCTGCAGGATGGAATAATACACTTGGTGGTGAATCACCTATGATGTATGAATATGGAACTAAAGAGCTTTCAGGTGAGAATAATTCAGCATCAAGAGCAGCATGGGCTAAGGTTCTTGAATCTCCAGTTATAGATGATGGTAAGACAGCGATTACACTTGGCGCGTTCTATAACAAGACAGCAGATTACACTAATGTTGACAATGCTGTTAAGAAAGCACAGGCACTTAATGCAAAGGATTATAAGGATTTCTCAGCTGTGGAAAAAGCAGTTAAGGCAGTTGTAAAGGATTATACAGTTGATAAACAGGGCGAAGTTGAGAAGATGGCAGATGATATTCTTGCTGCGATTGCATCGCTTGAAAAGAATACACCAGATCCAACACCAGCACCGAATCCAACACCAACACCAGATCCAACACCAACACCGGATCCAACACCAGCACCAGAACCAACACCTGGAACAGATGATAAAACACAGGGTTCTGATGCATCAGATGGTAACACTGATAACAGCGGTACAGCCGGCAGCACAGAAAACACAGGTGTAGCAACAGGTGATGTGTATAATACAGCACTATATGCAGTTATTCTTATGCTTTCAGCCATAGCAGGGGTAACAGTATTAGCAGTATCAAAGAAGCGTACTGACCGTTAGTTGTTAGTTGTCAATCAAGTGAAAATACAGTAAAATGTAAAAAATATAAGTAAAATATAGGATAATATTCCTCTT
>OGXW01000925.1_pt1 | contig 22429 bp, 21 predicted proteins | sample 1576341 | NCBI WGS metagenome assembly OGXW01 (sample SAMEA3541592, study PRJEB24748) | human gut metagenome | biome: human gut; feature: human-associated habitat; material: faeces | place: China | collected 2012
CCCACGTATCCAGCTTGGAAGGCTGGTGTTCTACCATTGAACTACACCCGCATGACGTATCGGGGTGACAGGATTCGAACCTGCGACCTCCTGGTCCCAAACCAGGCGCTCTAGCCAAGCTGAGCCACACCCCGTTGCTTAACTAAAAGGCCTCATCCGTGACGCAAGATTCATTATATAGAAAGAATTCCAATATGTCAACAACTTTTTTAAATTTTTTATTTTTATTTTTTTTACAGTTCACTCGTAGCTTTCTGAGTACAGATTCCATGCTTGCATGAGGATCTGTGCACGGGAAGCTACGAAGAGAGCGCCACTCTATGAGCAAAAAGGAGCTGCGAAGCAGCGCAAAGCCTCGCAGAGGCGAGTTTGCGAATGGCGCGGGGGAGCTGCGCCCCGGCCTCTTACAAATAGCCCAGATGATAATGGGCATTGCCCTCCCGATCCAGCTCCATCAGGACATAGGACGGTCGTCTGCCCTCCTGCCGCGGGTAGGAAATGCTGCCCGGGTTGATTGCCGTCACGTTCGTCTGCGGGTCTGTAAAAATCAACGGACGGTGCGTATGTCCAAACATCACGATATCGACACCTCGGCTCTCCGCTTCTTCCAGAATCGCTTCTGTCCCAACCGACACATAATAATGATGTCCATGGGTCAGCCAGACCCTATATTTGCCGATCTCAAATTCCTCTTCCTGTGCAAGATCCGTAAAAAAGTCGTTGTTGCCCGCTACCATATGCACCGGACAGCCTGCGATGCTTTTGATAAACGCTTCACTCCCCTCCACGTCCCCGCAGTGGATCAAAAGATCGATCTGCCCAACCATATCGAGCACCTGGGTCAGGTTCCCGTCTCTTCTGTGTGTATCACTGACGATCAGTATCTTCATCTGTTTTCTCCATCCGGCACCGCCCTATTTCTGCTCTTCCAACATCTTTTTCATCTGACGCAGCGCCTTTCCCCGATGGCTGATCGCATTTTTTTCCTCCGCGGAAAGCTCTGCCGTGGATTTATCATTTTCGTACAGATAAAAAATCGGGTCATATCCAAATCCGTTGCTGCCGCATTCTTCCCAGCCAATATAGCCCTCAATTGTTCCTCGCGTCACAAGACTGTTTCCGTCCGGCAGGGCTGCTGCAATAGCGCAGACAAAACGTGCTGTGCGCTTTTCTTTCGGGACGCCGTCCAGACGGCTGATGAGGTTGGCGTTTTTTTCACGGTAAGAGGTTTCATGCCCCATATAGCGCGCAGAATAAATGCCCGGCTCTCCGCCCAGCCAGTCGATTTCCAGTCCGGAATCATCCGCCAGCACAATAATTTCTTCCGCCGAAATCCCGCTGCAGCCCGGAATCCCGTTTTCCAGACACCAGTTTCGGATGCCCTCCGCCTTGATCTTTGCGTTTTCTTCAAAGGTTGTGCCGTTTTCTTCGATGTCTGCATCAATGCCCGCGTCCTTTAACGACAGCACGTTCCATCCGGTTCCATTCAGGATTTCCCGGATTTCCTTCATTTTTCCTGCATTTCCCGTTGTAAAAATGATCTGCTTCATCTTTTTGCCTGCCCTTCCTGCTTTGCTCTCTTCGGCGGTTTTGCCCCCTGATACTGATAAAAATAGGTCTTCATCATACCGTTGTAGATTTTGCGGTTCTTGTCCGCCTTGCGTCCGATGTCCTGCTGCGCATTTTCATAAGAAGTAATCAGATACATCGACCAGTCATTCAGCTGTGCATAGCGTTCGCCAAGCGTCCGGTACAGCGCCGGAAGGTCCTTTTTATCCTCCAGACGTTCACCGTAGGGCGGATTCGTAATCAGGAAGCCGTATTTTTTCGGATGGGAAAGCTCTGCAACCGGTCTGCGTTGAAAATGGATCAGATGATCGACGCCAGCCAGCTTTGCGTTTTCCCGTGCAATATTAACCATTTCAGCATCAATATCGTAGCCCTGAATATCCGTCTTTACATCCAGATCGACCAGATCCTGTGCTTCGTCCGACGCACGATACCAGCATTTCCGATCGATAAAATGTCCCCACTCTTCCGCGGTGAACTCCCGGTTCATGCCGGGCGCCATATTCGCCGCCATCATCGCTGCTTCGATAGGGATCGTGCCGCTTCCGCAGAACGGGTCTACCAAAATCCGATCCGCTTTCCAGGGCGTCAGCATAATCAACGCCGCTGCAAGATTCTCCGCGATCGGAGCCTTCGCCGTCAGCTTGCGATAGCCTCTTTTATGTAAGGATTCTCCGGTCGTATCCAATCCCACAGTCACTTCATCTTTTTTCAGAAAAACCCGTACCGGGAAGGGTGCTCCCGTCTCCGGAAACCAGCTGACCTTGTATACACCTTTTAAACGTTCTACCATTGCTTTTTTCATGATAGACTGAATATCCGACGGACTGAACAGCTTGCTCTTTACGCTGGCTGCCTTTGCCACCCAGAACTTGCCGTCCGCCGGGATGTAGCTTTCCCATTCCAGCGCTTTCGTGCCCTGAAACAGCTCTTCAAAGGTCTCCGCATGAAAGCTGCCGACCTTGATCAGCACGCGCTCCGCTGTCCTCAGAAAAATATTAGCGCGGCAGACCGCTTCCTCGTCGCCGAGAAACGTAATTCTGCCGTCCTCCACTTCGCTGATTTCATATCCAAGATCCGTGATTTCCCGTCGAAGAACCGCCTCCAGACCGAAATGGCACGGTGCAATCAATTCCATTTTTCTCATTTTCTCTTCCATTTCTATCGGTGCACGGGCAGCATTACTCCGGCACCTTTTCTCTGATTTGTCGTTCCTTTTATTGTACGGGCATTTTCCGTGGACTGTCAAGGAAAAGACGACAATATAAAGCTAATCTGAAAGAGAAGCTTGCTTTAGAACGCAAAGGGCTGACGCCCGACAAACGATTTGTCAAAGCACCAGCCCTGTTCTTTTACATATTTTATTATCCCTTTATGATATCACTAATCAAATCCTCTATAATTTTTCTTTCATTGCTATTTATATTTTCCAATTCCAAAAAGATCTTTTCTAAAATATCTTTTTTATAAGTAATGGAGTATTTAAGAAAAAGATTTAAAATTATCTGCATCCTATTCTTTATTTTCTGATAGCGTTCAATATGGTAGTCCGCATTTTTTAAACATCTTTCTCTCTTCATAAATTCTAAACGCTCACACATAATTTTTTTATGCTCATAAAACAAATAAATTACTTGTCTCCATCTATTTGGAAGTTCTTCTCCTTTATTACAATTATTCAACATATTATAAATCAACTGATAACAATTAATTCCAAAGAAATATTCATCCTTTTCTTCTATAAACAGTGGCTTAAATCTATTATTATATCCCAACATAATTGGTGTACCACTTATATAATCAATTAGCGATTCTCTTACTTTCTTAGGTGAAAACTTTGCCCTCTCATCTTTTTTTATTTTCAGTAAAAAAATATCATCATAAAAAATACCAGTTTTTCCAAAAGCCCCTTCACCTTCATATAATGAATTTCTTAATTCAGATTCTGGAATCCATTTTCTCTCATATCTTTTACTTGCTAGAAAATCAGCTATCAAAAATTCCCCAGTGTTTTCATCAAATCCATATATCAATGCATCATGAGCAAATGGAACAGTTCTCCCATAAGCGGATATTTTATTGATATTTAACTCTGCATATACATAATAGTTTTCCAAAATTGCATCTTTTATAAAATCAATTCTACTATTCCACCCCCTATCCACCATGTCAAGCCCAATATGCTGAGTATGAATTATCGGACATTCCATAAATCCAAAGTCTTGATAGTCTAAAAAATCAATTCCACCTCCAAACAGCTGTATAAAACAGTTCATCAGCCATTGCTTACTATCCATTTCCCCTGCTAAAATAGATAATGTATGTGCGGCATGCGAATATGTTGCTGAAATTGGTTCCCCTACCTTTAAAATCTTTTCCATCGTTATTTTTCATCTTCCCTCTCTAAATCATCAAAGTTTTCTCAACAAAGCTCATCTCTTTTAATGACATCTAGCTCCAAATTTCTTAATTAGTAACCCCCATTTTCGATAACTTTAAACCATATAATTCTTCGTCTGCGCATGCCACATCTTATAATACAGCCCATCTGCATTTTCCAGCAATGCGTCGTGTGTGCCCTGCTGCACGATTCCCTGATGGTCGAATACGAGAATCCGGTCGCAGATTTTGCAGGCAGACAGTCTGTGTGAAATAAAAAATACATTCTTGCTTTCCGTAATCGCTTTGAACTGTTTAAACACCTTTTCCTCGGACTTTGCATCCATCGCAGAGGTCGGCTCATCCAAAACCATGATCGCCCCGTCCTTATATAACGCTCTCGCAATCGCGACCTTCTGCGCCTCTCCGCCGGACAATTCTATGCCGTCGTCCGATGCATATTTATAGAGCCAGTCGTCCATCCGCGCTACCAAAGAATCGGTGTTCCCGACCTTTTCCAGGCACAGCTTCACCCTGTCTGTATCGGGATGCTGGCTCCCGGAAACATTCTCCTTAAGCGGCATGGAAAACAGCGCAAAATCCTGAAATACAACCGACAGCATCCGGAGATATTCCCCGTATTCATATTCCGAAATATCTTTTCCGTTTACAAAAATGCTGCCCTCTGTCGGCTCATACAGCCTGCATAAAAGCTTGATAAACGTCGTTTTTCCGCTTCCGTTTTTTCCGACAACTGCGATTTTTTCCTGCGGATTGATCGTCACATTGAAGTGATTTAATACAAACTCCTTGCTGTCCGGGTACCGAAACGAAACATCCCGAAACTCTATTTTACACGGCGTCTGCTGCGGCTCTTTTTCGGAAATATCTGCAGTTTCCTCATCCAGCTCCAGATAGGAAAAATACCGCTCCAGGTACGCATTATTATTTTTCAGCTGCTGCCAGCTTCCAACGATTTCCATAACGTCCCGGACGCACAAAACGATATATGCGACCGACGCCGCAACCTCACCGATCTGTACTTCGTGGTTCAAAAATGCGACCAGGATATAGCTGTAAACTGCCAGCTTCAACACAATAGACAGAATCCCCTTGCCGACCGTATAAAGCTCCAGCCTGCGGTTCGCCTGTTCTGAAAAATGCAGATACTGGTCGTTCATTTTCCGGACATTATCCAGAATCAGCTTCTGCATTCCGAACATCCGGATGTCTTTTCCGCTCCTGTAATCCTTCAGATAATCGCTGTAAAAATTGCTCCACTGGTTCAGCGGCGCACACAGCTCCATTTCTTCATTATTCACGTCCTGCATTTTCCGGTTGCAGAGCGCATTCACAGCAATGACAAGCACCAGCGCAACAAACAGCGCAGCCCTGCTCCATCCGGGCATCCCGTCAATCCATAAAAGCCTCGCCACATATGCAAACGAAATCACCGCCCCAATGCAGCCCTGGATCAGCTTCGTCCCATTTTCATACAGCATCCACATGTTGTAGCCCGTCTGGTTTTCCGAATCGATTCTCGCCTTTAACAGCGCGGTGGACTTTTTTTCCGCTTCCGAAAATTTCATATCCATCGACTTTTCTGCGAATAGCTTCTTTTCGTCCATATAAAAAATGGTGCTGTAAATGTCTTTTTTCCGCGCGGCATACCGTCCTGCAAAATTCAGAACCCAAATCACGCCGACCGTGACAAAAATAAGCAGAACTGCCTTTTGTACCGCTATATCATGCGAAGCATTTTCACCCGAAAGCAGTGCGATTTCATTCACGATCTGCGCCGATAAATAGATCGGAATATAACTCGCCAAAACCGTACACACGATCGAAAGCAGCGTATAACCCGCATACTTCAGATTGATTTTACAGATCAGCCGAAACCCTTTTACAATGACAGAAAAATTGCTCTTTTTATTCATGTTCTTCCGCCTCCCCATAGGTGCTTCCGGCATAATACTTTGCCTGTGAATGGAACATTTCCGCATATTTCCCCTTCTGTTCCATCAGCTCCTCAAACGTTCCCTGCTCTGCAATCTGCCCGCTTTCCAGAAAAAGAATCCGGTCGCAGAATCTCGTGGACGAAAGTCGGTGCGATACAAAAATCATCGTCCTGCCTCCAAGCAGTTCATTATAGGACTGGTACAGCTCTTCCTCCGCAAGCGGGTCGAGTGCAGACGTCGGCTCGTCCAGAATGATAATCGGCGCACTGCGGTACAAAGACCTTGCCAGCAGCAATTTCTGCTTTTCCCCGCCCGAAAGCTCTTTTCCGTCATCGTTTAAAAGCTTATTAAATTTTTCATAGATTCCGTTTGGAAATCCCGATATCTTGTCCCAGAGTCCGACCATTTTCAGACAGTGTTCCACCCTGTTTACATCCGTTTCTTCCAGCGTCGTTGCAGAAACGATTTCCGCAAAGGAATACGGCAGTACATGGATATCCTGAAACAGGCACGAGCAGTGTAAACAAGAAATTTTAAATATAGTAAAAAAACTTAATAAAAAAATATATATCAAAGATTGCTCCTTTTTAAATATACCAGCACTTCGAATTGTAATTCCTGGATTATCAAACATTTACTGGAAAAATACATTTATTGATTATCCAACTATTATTACGGAAACCTTGCAACTATTAGTAAAGGAACGAAAAGAAAAAGATGATTTATATTACTTATATAAAAATATATCTGTTATTTTAACGTTACCATTGTTTAAATATGAATGTTCTTGGAAAAAAATATATGGTCCATACATATCAGTGTATTACAGAAATGAGGAGATAAATATTTATTTGTATTACACAGCTTTATGCATAAAGCAAGGTAACTATGATGAGGCTGTAAAATTTTTAAAGAAAGGATGCGATTTTTATTCAAATACAGGATATCATCAAATTTCGTATTATGCAGGAATTATTATTTATGGAATAAGAGATGATCATGATATACAAAAAATAAAGGAAGTAGTTGGTGAAAGAGTTAATAAAGAAGAATTAGAATGGGTGTTCGGGGTGATATTTGAGATAGATGCAATTGTAGGCAAAATAGATATTTCAGCAGAAGAACAGAAAAAATTGAATGCTATTGAAGCGTTTAGTAATAAACATAAATCTAGAATGTGTAGTATTTGTAATTATACAGATAATTTGTTTGCATAAAATATGTATATAAAAGGATACAATGAAAATGGATAATAACAGAATAATCTATTCCACAAGGGAAAATATAAAAAGCACGCTCGCCATTTTTCTGAAATACAAAAAGAGCGTCTTGTGGATCAATTTTTTTGTCGTGCTGCTGACGTTATTGACGCAGTTTGCGGTGACGTATCTGCCGGGCTGGATTGTCGATTTACTGACGGGGGAAAATGCCGGCCTGCAGGTCTGGACGAGGGTGCTTCCGGTCGTCGTTTTGATTGGGATCAGTGAGCTGGTCATCGAAGTGCTGAACCAGAAAAAGGCGCTTGCGTACCAGACTGTCAGCCAGAAAACTGCCCTGGATATCAACCGCGTTCAGGTCGGGGCGGGATATCGGCTGACCGAGGAAAAGGAGTTTCAGGATCTGGCGTATGAGTCTGTCCGTTGTACGCAGACATGGGGAGGAAAAAGAGTTTTAACCGCCGTTGTAGATGATTTATTTTATTTATTTCAGACAATTGGCGGTTTTCTTTTATTTGCATTATTGCTGTCAACGGTCAATCCTGTGATCGCAGTTTTTCTGACGATTGCACCGGCGGTTCCATATTATTTTGTAAAAAAATCGCAGGAATTTTACGAGAAAAACCGGGAGCAGTGGACGAAAATCGACCGGATTCAGTGGTATATCCTGCAGGCTTCCGAGCGGCTGGAATACGGAAAAGACGTCCGAATGTACAGCCTCAAAAACTGGTTTTTGTCGGTTTATTCCGAGCGGATGCAGGAGAGAAATGCGCTGGATCATAAATTATTGAAAAAACAGATGACGGCGGATTTTGCAGATCTTCTGATTCTGCTGCTTCGGGATGGACTGTGCTATTTTCTGCTTTTAAATAAGGTTCTGACCGGACAGATCAGTGCCGGTATGTTTGTGATTCTGTTTGCCGCGGTCAGCAATTTTTCCAACTGTGTGAATGAAATTGTAAAGTATTACGGCGAGTTAAAGGGCGATTGCAGGCAGATCAATAGTTTACATAATATTTTAAATGTACCGTATCAGTCTGGAAATCAGAATCCGGAAAATGCAGAGAAAAACCGGGATCTGGTTCTGGAAAATGTTTCGTTTCGTTACGGCGAGGGAAAAGCGCCGACGATTCAGGGAATCAATTTGCATATCAAAGCGGGCGAAAAGGTTGCATATCTAAATTCGTCAAAATCATCATCTACAATAATATTCTTTTTTAATAATTTCTCAGTAAACTCTGAATTAACAAATATTCCTTGAGCATACATTTTTTCTGCTTCACCATTTAAGCAAATTAATTCCTTTGATAATGTATTAAATATTAACAACCCATTGTCATTAACTTCTATATTATATTTTGACTTTTTCATAATTAATCTCCTGCAAATTTAATTCCTGTCGAGTGATAAATCACCTCATCAACATCCTGATCTGTATTTTTCTCTCTGGATACCATAGAAAAAACAAAAACTTTACAAAAACAGTTCTTATCACAGAATTACGATTGCACACTTCCTCTATTCGGGGAGATGGGATGGCTCCTTCCAGATGCGTTAAGACAATCCGTCATTGAGACTATTTATTTCAGAAACAGCACGCACTGAAAATCCTGTTTTCTGTATTGTAAATGATACACTAGCTTCAAAGACAAAGCTTTCATAACAGGCTTTACATCCAATTGAAGCTGCATATTTTCACCACTCCCATTTAAATGGAAAAGAGGATTACGCTCCTCAGGCAGTTGCTGTTATGCTTTCCTGTAACGGCATCGTTCTGAATTATGCTTTTGTCATGCACAATAAATCATTTTCTAAGATTGACATTATCCAAAACATTGCAAAGGAACTGCCGCTTCCACCAGTCATGTCCTATTTTCTTTGTGACTGCTGGTATGCTTCTAAAAAATAATTCAAGCTAATCTTAAAAATCATCAAAAAATTTTTTAAAGCATTTTTCTCCCTGTTAAATCAGCATCAACAAAATAACCAAATCCCAAAATCATCAGCAATATTTTTTTACTGCTTTTGCTAATACTATGCTTATATATATTTTCCAAAAATTCAATAGTTACTGCATGAAACGACATTTTTCATTCATTTTTGGTCATTTCAAATATCTTCCAATATTTCTTTAAAACAACTGGATACTGCAACCCCGCGGTCATCATTATCCCAATCGATATACATACCGCCCATGTCTCCTTCCCCAAAAGTTGTAATAATAACGCTATCCCCCAACTCATACCCACTAAAATAATAGTTGCCTTTTTATATAATTTTTTTTCTTTATCATTCAATCTCTTATTTTCATGATCAATTGGGCTGAAATATCCCATTCCAATTCCTGCTATTATCGTTATGCCTGCTAATTTCCAATCACACTCCAAATAAAAGGACATCAATATACATAAACTTAACAATATAGTGGAACCAATGAGGCATATCCATAAATGCTTTGCATGATATCCTCCACTGAATTTACGTATCAGCATAAATGGTATCACAATAATAATTCCTTCTTTTACTCCCCCCAGACATCCCCCTATAATTATTGCCAAAAAAAGAGGAGTAGCCAATAACCATAAACTATAAAGAGCATATTCATATAATTCCTTATCCTCACTCTTTATCGCATCATGGTTGATCAGCCACTCTACTATCTTGCAGGTACAATATTTCATTTATTTGTCCTTTTAAATCTATCCATTTTTTTAGGTTCTTTCGGTTGATAAATCAACCCACATGATGTTGAATTTGCCTCTACTGTTAAAACAGCATCTAATACTTCTACTACTTTCCTTGAAACTGCCTTCACTACTCCATTTTTTAATTTCATTTCAATCTTCCTTTCTTTTTTATATTATTTTACATATTTCTCCATATTTATAAAGTATTTTTGCTCCAATGGTCTTTTTTTTACCTATTTCGGTATAAGATCTATATTTATCTAAAAAATAACATGTAATACATTATTCTTCTGTATTTTATTTTCTTTTATCAATGTGTAGCAGAATTATTCCGTTACACATTCTTCTGTTTTACTTCTTGGATTGTTACAATAAATTCATAAAGGAGCGTTTTACAATGGATTATAATTACACTGAAATGGGAAATCGTATCAAACTCCGCCGCCAAGAATTAAAAATAAAACAATACGAACTAGCATCATCTATCAATATTTCTGAAAATCACATGTCTTCCATTGAGCGTGGATGTGAGAAGCCTAGTATGGATAAATTTATCGCAATTTGCGAATATTTAAAGGTATCTCCAGACTATCTCGTTCTTGGGGAAATGCATCCCCGTAATGTTCCGCTAAATATTCTGGATAAATTACAACTGTGTTCGGATGAAGATGTAGAATTGGTACAAGAATTTGTAGAACTTCTTGTAAAAAGAAACTCTAAAAACTATTTAAAAAATAAATAAAACTAACATATTTACTCTTTATTACGTCATTTCATTCTGAATACTTGCATTTTCTTTCTGCTGCCATATAATAGAAAGTATCTTTTCAACAGGAGATTTCTGCAAATGCAACTTATTATTTGTGATGACGATAACCTGTTTATTCAAAAACTGCAGAGCTATCTGCAGCTTTTCTTTCGGCAGCATCATTTAACTCTTCCTGAAATTATCACGTTTACAAGCGGTGAGGAATTACTGTCGTATACCGGCAGGATTGATATTCTTTTCCTGGACATAGAAATGCCCGGAATGAACGGAATTTACGTTGGAAATATCTTAAAAAGACGCAATGAGAATATTATTATATTTGTTGTTACCTCTTATTCCGAATACCTTGATGAAGCCATGCGTTTCCACGTATTCCGGTATCTTTCCAAACCGCTGGAAAAACAACGTCTTTTCCGCAACATGAAAGATGCTCTTGCTCTATACCATTCTCTTTCTAAAAATATTGCATTGGAAACCAAAGATAAAATACTGACGCTTTCCGTGAATGATATTGTTTTTATAGAAGCCAATGGGCGCAAGATTATTGTCCATACCATAACGCATGATTATGAATCCATTCGCAATATGCAGTATTGGCTTGAAGCCCTTCCGCAAAATTGCTTTATTCAGTCGCATCGCAGTTTTATCGTAAATTTGAAACATGTAAGTGATTTTAACCATGACTTAATTCATCTGGGGAACGGACAATTCACCGCCTATCTTACCAAAAGAAAATATACAGAATTTAAAAACGCCTATTTATTATATTTAGAAAGCAGAGTGTAAATCATGGACAAATTTTTCGTTTACTTCTCATCCTATTTCATCGAAGCAATTATATTCTTGATTTATTTCGGTGCCTTTTTTCCAGCTAAATCATCAGCTTTACACCGCTCTGTTGCTTTAGGTTGCTCCTATGCTATCCTTCTGGGCTTCTCTTTCCTGAATCTAAGCGGATTAAATTTAATTTTATATGCTCTGACAAACTTCCTTCTTCTTTATCTTTTCTATGATGTAAAGTGGTATACTGCATGTTTTCATGCCATTGTTTTCTCTGCCCTGATGTCAGCGTGTGAAATTCTTCTGATCGGTATACTCAGTATTATCACGCCGACTTTTTTGCAATATTATGACACGTTTCCCTATTCCTTTATTTTTGTTATTTTTAGTAAAGGACTGTTTTTTATCGCTGCCTATCTTCTGATATTCTTCTTCAAAAAAGAAAAATATCATCCGCAAAAGGACTGGCACAGTTTGCTGCTCCTGTTTACCCCGGTCGCAACAATATTTACTTTAGCTACCCTGATCAAGGTTGGCGAATACGTTACTTTACCTTCTTCCATCAATATTTTGGTCTCCATAAGCGCTGTTTTACTTTTAGTCAGCAATATTTTTGCTTTTGGAATCAATCAGTATAACCAAAAGAAAAATGCTCAGTATACGGATATGCAGCTTTTACTGCAAAAAGAATCCGACACTGCTGCCTACTATGAGATGCTCCTGTCTCAGCATGAAAACCAACATATTTTAATCCATGACATGAAAAATCACCTGCAGTCCATTGAAATTTTAAATTCTGCAAGAGAGCATGAAAAAATTGATGCCTATATCCACTCGCTCCTGCAGTCATCGGATTTGGCTGAAAGTGCCCGCATTTGCGACCACCACATGCTAAATGTAATCCTTTCCCGTTATCAGTGCCAATGCTGTGAAAAAAATATATCCTTCCATACAGATATCCGCAGCGATGTCCTGAGCCAACTTCCAGATGCTGACCTCACCGCTATTTTTTGCAATCTTTTAGACAATGCCCTAGAAGCCGCATCTAAAACCAGCAATGCCCTGATCGAACTAAATGTGTACAGAAAAGAGCATACTCCCTTTGCCGTCATCACTATGATAAATTCCTGCCGTACAGACCCATTTGCTGCACATGCCCATCAATTAGTTTCTACCAAAAAGAATCCCGTTCAACATGGATTCGGCTTAAAAAGTGTCCGGCGAATCGTAGAACGTTACAACGGAAGCATGAATGTCTATTACGATAAAAAAGAATTACTCTTCCACACGATCATCCTGATAAAACAGTCCTATCCCGATTTGTAATTTCGACTATCCAAAAAGGAGCCAGCACTCCCGGATTTTCACCCGTTCTGCGTCGGCTCCTCTTTTTGTCTGCATTACAGCCCTCAAAGACCTGTCTTACTGATTGTTTTTGTCCTTGCAGTCAGAAGTGCTTTCCTTGGTGCTGTTCTTGCTCTGGTTCTTCTGAGTATTTTCAGAATTATTCTTGTTGGTCTGTTTCTGTGTGTAATCGTTCTTGGCCATAGTGCCCTCCTGTTTTCGCCGCTTTTGTTTTCCATGAAAATCAAAATGCAGCAGATAATATTTGTCGCGCAAGAAAGGCTGTCCATCCCTGCTGCCATCACTGTCTCTCCTGCGTTTACAGACACTAGTATCGGCACGCTGCGGGTAAATTATACACACAGATTCTCCTGAAAAAAATTTTTATCCCCGGTCGGAGAATTTTTTCCCACGGTTGTTGTCCGCTCAGCACTTTTTCGGATCGTAAGTTTCCTTTTCGCAGACCTCGTAAACATCCCGCCCCATTTTCTCTTCGAAATACCGCCGCAGTCCGATATGCGCGTCCCATTTTTTCTGCGGATAGAAGCCATAACGCCTTTTGACGTCCAACATCCGCTCTTCTATGTCAAGCACGCCCTCCGCTCCGGCAATACTGTCGCACAGCTGAACCAACCGGTCGTAATCATCGTAAACCGATTTTTCCAACTCTGTCCGGATCAGGGACAACTCGTCCTCCGAAACGTCATATTTTCCGATATATTCCTCCAGCGTCTGCGTCGCAAAGGAATGCGTCAGGCACACCTTCGCCACCTCGTCGCAGCCGATCTTCTTCATATAAGAATAGCCGTCCGAAACGTGTCCTAAATGTCTCACACCAAATGTCCGCCCGATGTCGTGCAAAAGCCCCAGTACATACGCTTTTTCCGGGTCAAGGTCACCACACGCGGCTGCGATTTTTTCCGCGCAATGCGCCGCCGTTTTGGAGTGGTCGCCCCACGGTCCGGGATTTTTCTGCAGTCCCTCCTGCAGCAGTTGTTCTGCTTTTTCTCTCGATGGAATCATAAGCTTCTCCCTCGCTCCCTGTCATGGACAGTTTTTGTGAAAACCAGAATGTATTCCGCACATTCTCGCGCCGAGGCGCGGTTGCTTCGGCAATCATCTACCTTTGTACCGAGTACGCATCCTCGCGGAGCGTTTTTTATCGTATAGAAATGAAGTTTCGTATACGATAAAAAAACCGGAATGCTTTCACATTCCGGTTCCAGTCGCGTGCGCGAGAAGATTCGAACTCCCGACCTTCTGATCCGTAGTCAGACGCTCTATCCAGCTGAGCTACGCGCACATTTTTCTTGTTTAGGACTTCGTGTCCCTCACAACAAAAATTATTCTACATTCTTTTCTTCGAATTGTCAACACTTTTTTTCAAAAACTTGAATCTTACCATGAAAAATGTTAGAATATCTCAAAAGAACGCGGAAAGTGCAGGCATTTCATCGACTGCATTTTTCCCAGAACGGAGACTATATTATGGAATTGAAACCTCAGCCAAAGCGCAACGGCTTTGCTACGTTTTCGCTGGTTCTCGCCATCGCTGCGCTCGCCAGCACCCTTACGATGACAATTGTCATTCCGATCTTTCTCGCGATCCTGTCCATCATGTTTGGGCTGTTGTCCCGAGGGAACACCTCCATGTCCAATCACGCCCTCGCAGGTGTCATCGTCGCCTGCAGTGCACTCCTCATCAATATTGCTGTCGGTGGGTTTTCTTTTTTTATTGTCTTTTCCAACTCCGATGCAAAACAGCAGTATTGGACAATGGTCAATGACACCTACGAGCAAATGACCGGTCTGACCTTTGACGAGATTCTGAACGAATACGGGATCGAACTTCCCGAAAGCTTACATGACTGAGAGGTAACCTACAAATGAATGATCAGACTACAACCACCGGCACAGCCTCCCCGTTAAAGAGGTCTGTCCTGAAGGGAAAAGCGCGCGCATCCCTGCTTGGACATTATATGCCGCTCTCCAGCGCCTTTCTTTCTCTCGCTATTTTGCAGTATATTATCACGGCTCCCTCCGGATTGATTCAGGTGCATCCGCCCTTTGGTACAATTTTGTATTATGCCGTCACCTTTGCTATCAGTGTTTTCTTTGGGATTTTCCAGGTCGGCATCACAGGACTGTTTCTGAGCAATGCCTGCCCTCAGCCGGTCTATGCGGGCGGCATTTTCTCTGGCTTTTGGCATGAGCCGTTAAAGGCCATCCAGATTCAGCTCGTTTTGTCCCTGCTGTTATGTATCCCGGAAATCTTGCCGTCGCTTCTTTTCAGCCTGTACCTGCAATCCGGTCGCGTGAATATGGTTTATCTCTATGCTGCAGCAGGGATCAGCATCGTTTTCCTGCCCTTTGTGCTGTATGTAAAAACGCTGTATTCCCAGGTTTTCTTCATCATGCTGGACTTTCCCGAGCTGAGTGCAAAGGAATGCTTAAAACGCTCCAGAAGGCTCATGAAAGGCCACAAATGGCAGTATTTCCTCCTGATGGTAAGCTTCCTGCCCTGGCTAATGGGCGGGTTCTTAACCTGCGGCATCGGACTGCTGTATGTGTATCCTTATCAGAAGCAAACCTATGCCTACTTCTATCTTGAGCTGGTATCCTTAAAGAGCGCTGAAGCGGCAGGTGCTAAAGCGTAAGCCCACACCGCCGCGACAGGTAAGAATGCGAAGCGCTGTTGCCAGGGCGCGCAGCGCCATCCCGTGACGCGCAGCTGTGTTCCTTTGTCACAATATAGCATTCTATTGTCATAAACTAAAACCGGACACCGACGCTCTGACGAATTACTCCGTCAGGAATCGATGTCCGGTTCTATTTTTATCTTACAGTTCACTCGAAGCTTTCCGAGTTCAGATTTCATGCTCGCAGGAGAATCTGAACTCAGAAAGCTTCGAAGGGAGCGCCATTTTATGAGCAAAAAGGAACTGCAAAGCAGCGGAGAGCATCGAAGATGCGATTCATGACAATAGAATGTTCGCGGAGCGTGCATTCTATTGTATTGCGAATGGCGCGGGTGAACTATTCTTCCGTCGCTTTATCCTTTGTGTTGATCCACTTCAGATATGCGTTGATGAAGGGATCGAGACCGCCGTCCAGTACGCCGTCTGCATTTGCAACCTCCTGATTTGTCCGAAGATCCTTCACCAGCTTATAAGGCTGCAGGACATAGGAACGGATCTGGTTGCCCCATGCGATATCCTTGATCTCGCCACGGATGTCAGAAAGCTTCTCGGCGTTTTCTTCCTGCTTTAACAGATACAGCTTCGCCTTCAACATCTGCATCGCCTTATCCTTGTTCTGGAACTGAGAACGCTCATTCTGACACTGTACCACGATACCTGTCGGCAGATGCGTGATACGGATCGCAGAAGAGGTCTTGTTGATATGCTGACCGCCTGCACCGCTGCTTCGGTAGGTATCAATGCGCAGATCTTCCGGGTTGATCTCGATATCCAGATCTTCTTCGATATCCGGCATAACATCCAGAGATACGAAGGAGGTCTGGCGCTTGCCCTGGGCGTTGAAGGGGGAAATCCGGACAAGACGGTGTACGCCTTTTTCCGATTTCAGATAGCCGTAAGCGTTCTCGCCGTTTACCTGGAAAGTAACGGACTTGATGCCCGCTTCTTCGCCGTCCAGATAGTCCAGAACTTCCACGGAAAAGCCCTTTTTCTCCGCCCATCTGGTATACATACGGTACAGCATGCCGCACCAGTCGCAGCTCTCTGTGCCGCCTGCGCCCGCATTGAGCTTTAAGATCGCATTATCTTTATCGTATTCGCCGGACAGCAGCGTGCTGATACGCAGCTCATCCAGCTCTTCGATAAACTCATCCAATTCGCCCCGGATTTCTTCTACCATATCCGGATCTTCTTCCTCGTGCCCCATCTCAATCAGGGTTTCAATATCGGAATACTGCGTTTCCAGCTTATTGCACAGCTCCGCAGTATCCTTTAAATTTTTGAGTTCTTTCATCTTGCGGTTGGAGGAATCCGGATCGTCCCAGAAGCCGGGTGCTTCCATTTCCATCTCCAGCTCTTCGATGCGCTTCTTTTTTCCTTCCAGATCCAGGGAATCCTTCACTTCATGAAGGGTATTTTCGTAGCTTTGCAGCTCGAACTTCATCTGATCTAATTCTACCATTGCCATAATATTCGTCCACCTTTACCGGTTCTTTCCGCAGCAGTTTTTGTATTTCTTACCGCTGCCGCAAGGACAGGGATCGTTCGGGTAAATCTTGACGCTTTCCCGCTTTGCAGGCCGTCTCGGACCGCTCTCGTCCTTATTGGTGCCGGTCACCTTTGCTACCTGTTCTCTTTCTACCTTCTGCTCGATGCGGATATGGCAGAGCACGCGGATCGTATCCTCCTTAATGCTCTCTGTCATATTTTCAAACATCTCATAGGCATTCATCTTATATTCTACAAGCGGATCTCTCTGTCCATAGGCCTGCAGGCCGATACCCTGACGCAGCTGATCCATATCGTCGATGTGGTTCATCCACTTTCTGTCGATAACCTTTAACAGAACAACTCGCTCTGCCTCACGGATCATTTCAGGTTCAGGAAACTCTGCTTCTTTTGTTTCATAGAAACGAACGGCTTCTTCCTTGAGCTGCTGCTTTAAGCTGTCCTTTTTCGGCTTGGAAATCCGTTCCTTTGTGATCGGCTCAAGCGGAATGATCGGAAGCAGCAGAGAATTTAACTCCGCCAGATTCCATTCTTCGGAATCGTTTTCTTCGCCGATGACCATATCCACCGTATTGTCTACGATATCGGTAATCATCTTGTAGATCACATCGCGCATGCTCTCTCCGTCCAGAACGCGTCGACGCTCCGCATAGATGATTTCACGCTGCTCGTTGTTGACCTGATCGTATTCCAACAAATTTTTACGGATACCGAAGTTGTTGCCCTCGATCTTCTTCTGTGCGTTTTCAATCGCCTTGGAAAGCATCTTGTGCTCAATTTCCTGACCTTCCGGAATGCCCAGCGCATTGAACATGCTGATCATCTTCTCGGAACCGAACAGTCTCATCAGATCGTCTTCCAGGGAAATATAGAATCTGGATTCACCGGGGTCTCCCTGACGACCGGAACGACCGCGCAGCTGATTGTCGATACGGCGGGATTCATGACGCTCGGTACCGATGATTTTCAGACCGCCTGCTGCCTTTGCTTCTTCATCCAGCTTGATATCCGTACCACGGCCTGCCATGTTGGTTGCAATGGTAACCGCACCGTGAATACCGGCATCTGCAACAATTTCCGCTTCCAGCTCGTGGAACTTCGCATTCAGCACCTTATGCTGGATACCCTCGCGGCGCAGCATGCCGGAAAGCTGTTCGGATGCTTCGATCGTAATCGTACCTACCAGAACCGGCTGTCCCTTTGCATGTGCTTCCTTGACCGCTTCCACGATGGCGTTAAGCTTTTCTTTCTTTGTCTTGTAAACCGCATCGTGCAGGTCTTTTCGGATAACCGGGCGATTGGTAGGAATCTCCACAACGTCCATTCCGTAAATATCTCTAAATTCCTTTTCCTCTGTCAGAGCGGTACCAGTCATGCCGGATTTTTTCTCGAATTTATTAAAGAAGTTCTGGAAGGTGATGGTTGCCAGCGTCTTGCTTTCTCTTTTAACCTTAACGTGCTCTTTTGCTTCAATTGCCTGATGCAGACCATCGGAATAGCGACGTCCGGGCATGATACGTCCGGTAAATTCATCGACAATCAGAACCTGATCCTCTTTTACCACGTAGTCCTTATCGCGGTGCATCAGGTTGTGGGCACGCAGGGCGAGGATGATATTGTTCTGGATCTCGAGATTCTCGGGATCCGCAAGGTTTTCGATATGGAAGAATTTCTCAACCTTTTCGATACCCTCTGCAGTCAGGTTTACAACCTTATCCTTTTCATTTACAACGAAATCACCGTTTTCTTCCTGCTCGATGCCCATGATCGCATCCATCTTGGAAAACTCGCCAACATCGTCACCGCGTTTTAACTGTCTTGCCAAAATGTCACAGGCTTCGTACAGGCTGGTAGATTTTCCGCTCTGTCCGGAAATGATCAGAGGGGTTCTCGCTTCATCAATCAGGACAGAGTCCACTTCGTCGATGATGGCATAGTGCAGATCACGCAGTACCAGCTGCTCCTTGTAAATCGCCATGTTGTCACGCAGATAATCAAAGCCCAGCTCATTGTTGGTGACATAAGTAATATCGCAGGCATATGCTGCTTTCCGCTCTTCCGGCTTCATGCTGTTTAATACAATGCCGACCTTTAAGCCCAGAAATTCATGAATCGCTCCCATCCACTCTGCGTCACGGGCTGCCAGGTAATCATTGACCGTTACAACGTGTACACCCTTACCCTCCAGCGCGTTTAAGTAAGCGGGAAGCGTGGATACCAGCGTCTTACCTTCACCGGTTTTCATTTCTGCGATACGTCCCTGATGCAGGATAATACCGCCGATCAGCTGTACGCGGAAATGCTCCATGTTCAGGACACGACGTCCCGCTTCCCGAACCGTTGCATACGCTTCCGGCAAAAGGTCGTCTAAGGTCTCGCCCTGCGCCAGACGTGTTTTATATTCTTTCGTCTTATCTTTCAGCTGTTCATCCGTCAGCGCCATCATGCCGTCACGCAGAGACTCAATTTTATCCACGATCGGAAGGATTCGCTTTAACTCTCTTTCGCTGTGTGTACCAAAAACTTTTTCAATGACATTCATCCGTTATTCTCCATTCAAATGCGCCCGCCGGACGCCTTACTCCTGCCAAAACAGGGCAAAAAGAGCCCTCTTTGCCACGATAACTAAAAAACTAAAGGTTATTTTAACAGATTAAGCCCGAAAATGCAAGGCGCGCGCGCCTTTGGCAACAGGTTGTTACAGTTTTTTCACAAATTCTTAATATATGATTCCCGGCTTTTTGACCTGTAAAATAGAATGTGCCTTGGCGCATCCTCGCGGAGCGTTTTTATCGTATAGAAACGAAGTTTCCTATACGACAAAAGACCGCCCTCGCCATCCATCGGACGGCCGGGCGGTCCTGCTTTCCTATTTTCCTGTATCAACATTGTCGGAATCAAAAGCCTCCAACGTTGATATTCTTATTTTTTCTGTACATATTTCAGACAGTCAAGGGTTACGGCTGCCAGGATAATGATACCTTCAAAGATGAACTGAAGGTTTGTATCAATACCCAGAATCGTCAGAGAGTAGGTCAGAGAGGTAAAGATCAATACACCCGTTACAACTCCGGAAATCTTACCGATACCACCGGTAAAGGAAACACCGCCAACTACGCAGGCTGCGATGGCATCCATATCCCATCCCTGTCCATAAGCTGCACTGCCGGAACCAACCATACGGTTACATTCCAGCCAGGAGCCGAAGCCATACAGGATACCCGCCAGGATAAATGCTCCCATCGTTACTTTGAATACAGAAATACCAGATACTGCTGCTGCTTCCGGATTTCCGCCTACCGCATACAGGTTTTTACCAAATGTTGTTTTATTCCAGATAAACCATACAATGATAACTGCTGCAACTGCCCACAGGATGATCGTCGGGAATTTGCCGATCTGCGGAATGAAGGTGTTAGGGATCGCAAAATCGATGGCACCGAAGGATACACCCTTGGTAGCATAGGTTACCAGACCAAAAATGATCAGCATATTCGCCATTGTAGAAATAAACGGATGCATTTTGAATCTTGCCATGAAGAAGCCGGCAATCATGGAAAATACCGTTGTAAAGATCACACACATTAACAATGCAAGCAATGCTTTCGCAGTAGGAGCCATAGCAGAGAAGTCAAATACATGCCCGAATACGGCACCTGTATTGATTCCATTATGCATGATAATGGTTGCTGTAACCATACCCAGACCAACCATACGTCCTACCGAAAGGTCCGTACCTGTCAACAGGATCAGGCCGGCAACACCAAGTGCAAGGAACATACGCGGGGATGCCTGCTGTAAGATATTCAGGATATTGGTAACGGTCAGCAGTTGTGTATTTTTAACGATTGGTGTGATGATACACAGCGCAATAAAAATCAGGATGATTACGATGTACAGACCGTTTTTGTACAAAAACTGGGATAAATTGAAGGAGTATCTGTAATTTTCCAGTTTCTGTGCTCTCTGCTGAGGGAATGTGAACTTGGAGGTTCTCAGCAGATCGATCAGATGATATTTATGCATGAATGCTTCATGTCTTCTGTCTTTGATCTCCTGCATTCTGGATTCGTGAGCCATCTGTGCATCAAACAATTTGTTTTTCAACACATATTTTTCAGCCTTGATCTCCTCTGCATCCTTCAAAGAAGAGATCTTTTTCTGATGCTCGCTCTTTAAATCTGCTTTGACCTTCTCATATCTGCTGTTTTCTTCTGCCTTTGCAGCCTTACAGCTATTGTTTACTACATCGTAGTAATCCTTCTTGTAATGCTTCGCCAGATAATCCTCTGCCTCTGCGATCAGCTTTTTAATTTCTTCCTTGTTGTCTGCTTCTACCTTTTTCGCATTTTCCAGCTCTTTTTTGCTGTTTTCAATGATCTTATCTCTCTGTGCTTTGGATAAGTTCTTATTTTCCTTTGCGATAGCGATCTGGTTTTTCAGATCATTCACCTTGTCCGATCCGTCTACGCGTAATGCGTCAATTTTCTTTTGGATCTTTTCCACATATTCATCGATGGGCTTCAAAAGCTTTGCTTCTTCTTCAGCCGAAATGATAACGCTGTTTTCTGCCATTTCCACTTTTCCTCCTGTTACAGATATTTCGCACTGAGTCTCAGTAATTCTTCCTGGTTTGTTTCTTTTGTATTTACAATTCCAGCCAGGCGTCCGTTGGACATAACACCGATCCGGTTGGTAATACCAAGAATTTCCGGCATTTCGGAAGAAACAACGATGATCGTTTTTCCCTGTTTTGCCATATTGATGATCAGTTCATAGATTTCATATTTTGCTCCAACATCGATTCCTCGTGTCGGATCATCCATCATGAATACGCTTGGAGAACGCTCCAGCCACTTACCGAAGATGGCCTTCTGCTGGTTACCGCCGGAAAGGTTGGAGATCATATCATCCGGTCCCATACATTTTGTATGCATGACCTTGATCTCATCGGCTGTTGCACGTACCATCTTATCATTGGATAATGCGATCCCGCTTTTATAATGATTCATATTTGCAATGGTAGTATTGAATGTGATATCACCCTTTAAGAACAGACCATTGGCTTTTCTTTCCTCTGTGATCAGTGCAAATCCATGATCCATAGCATCCTTCGGAGAGGAGAAGTTCATCAGTTTTCCGTCATACACGACCGTTCCTTCTGCTCTTGTACGAATTCCGAAGATCGTCTCCAGAAGCTCGGTACGACCGGCACCAACCAGACCATAAAGTCCAAAGATTTCTCCTTTTCTGATATCAAAAGAAATGTTCTGCAGTTTTGGTGCATATTTTGTTGATATATTTTGTACGGAGAGAATGGTTTCTCCCGGTGTATTGTCTACAGGTGGAAATCTGTTATCCAGAGAACGTCCAACCATGGCGGCGATCAGTTCATTCATATCTGTTTCTGCACTCGGCTTGGTCATAACCAGACTTCCGTCTCGCAGTACTGATATTTCATCACAGATTTCAAATATTTCATCCATTTTATGTGAAATGTAAATCAGAGAAATTCCCT
>OGXW01000930.1_pt1 | contig 22336 bp, 16 predicted proteins | sample 1576341 | NCBI WGS metagenome assembly OGXW01 (sample SAMEA3541592, study PRJEB24748) | human gut metagenome | biome: human gut; feature: human-associated habitat; material: faeces | place: China | collected 2012
TCACCAACAACTGATGCCAAAAGTTTTCCTGATGAATCCGTAACTTCAACATCTACAGGGCACCAGACAGAACTTATTGTCATCTTATTTGACATTACAGTCACAAATTGCTTGAAAGATGCATCAGCCCAGCCCTTAAAGCTGTTTTCGCCTTCAAGTCTTGATAAATATTCCAGATATACTTCCTGCCTATGTGCATTAAGTTGAAGCTTAGCGGTCTTTTTATTCTCCCAGTCAAGCGCAAACCAATATGTATTACCATATTTTCCCCAGGAAGTTATAAGGTTTCCCCACCCAAAGGCAGAAGATGTAGACGTCTTCCTTATCTCACTTATAAATGTATTCAATGTTCTATCCTCGCCAGAGCCAAGTATATTACCCAATATACCCGGTACCCATGGAACAGGATCTGCACAGTTGCAGATATTCATGATATTGCTATACTCTCCATCTTTATTCCACAAGCCTATCCCATCTTTGGCAACATCCGGGCAGGCGAAATTATAATCAAACACATTATCCTTTGATATTCCCTCATCTACGAGAAACTTTGAAACCAGATTCGCTACCGCAGCACCTCTGCTGTGTCCGGTAACAACATATACAGTATCTTTATCACATCCATCACCAACACAGCCGTCAGAATAACTATCAAGAGCAGCTATCACCTTTTTTGCAGCGACATTGAATCCGTAATGATAATAATTTCCGGCACCAAAACTGTCCACATTAACGTTGCTCTCCCAATCTGATGACATTGGCCAGATTTCTCCAACCGACCCTCTCACAGTCACAACCACCAGCTTCTTGCCATTTGGAAGTGTGCTGCGGCCCAGAGCAAATCCTACATTATCCTCTCCATAATTCGGATCACTGTTCTTCTCATAATAGCCACCAAGCTGTATATCATCCTCATCGAGTCCCATACTCTTATAAGAGTAGTAAATATTACAGTCATCAGAAGTGTTCTTATTCCCTCTTCCATTTGCATTGTACGCTGAATAAGAAAGTGCCATCAGCATATAGGCAAGCTGAGGATTATATCTCGTACTTTCGGAAGAATAGATAAGTGACTTAAAGCTCAGATTAAATGGAATATATACACCGTGCTCATCCTTGCTTTCATATCTTGTCACATCATCCTTCGGACCCTTCACATAGATACGGACCTCCTGAACATCATCTATCTTTTCCTCTACCTGTCCAAATATATTTTTCAGCCCATCAGTGTTCTCCGACGAGAAAAAGCATTCGCTTCCCGAAGCAATATCCTCTGCGGTTATCCTGAAAAAGTTCGCCAAGGTTTGTCCATCAGCAGGAAGTGCGGATTCTATCGGATTGAAAACTCCGATCACATATATGCTCACCCCTGAGTTTTTTATATCACCGGCAGTGCTTACCGCAACATTTGCCATGGCATAAAGTTCTATATCTGTATCCTCATTTACCCAGCTGGCCGGAACTCTGTCATCCGATGGCGTATACACTCCTTCGTATGAATATTCACCATCATCAGCAAGTCCCGTAGTACACATGATCACGTTCTTTATTGCATTCTCATTTGTGACACCCGAGAGTAGCTCCTGCGCCTTTGCAAGTCCCGCAGCAGGATTCGATCTTCCTCCGGTCTCGTAGACATCATTTATGGCGGATTTCAATACCTGCGTATCGTTTGTAAATTCTGTCACGATCTCTGCCTCGTCACTATATGAAACTATCGCAACATAGTTATTGCGGTACTCCGTGATGCTGTCCAGAAAGGATTCTCCGGCGGACTTGACCTCATCAATTGAATTATTTGAACTGTATACATTGTCCTCTGAGAACACGAAATTGACAGTGCTCGCAGCGTCCAGTACCAATACATTGAATCTGGCATCCGCAGCCAGAATCTCCTCCATCGTGAATATCTGATTAAATGTCGGTACGATATAACAGGTCGGATTGCCCGCATCCAGATAATCCTCTGTAACTGATGCCGGCTGCCCGCTTCCGGTTATCTGCTCCACATACTTTATCGAATAACCGTCCCCGTCTGCCACGACCGATATCACAAGTGCCACATGACCCTCATCACCGGCAACACCCTGGTTCTTGTCCCACACAGCCACGTCTCCGGGCTGTGGAACGTAACCATCTGAATAGTATTTTCTGACCCAGCCATCAGGAATGGCACCGTCGGATACGGGATCTGCATAGCAGTACGCACCCGTGCCGCCACATATATATTCCAGGGACACTATCTGTCTGCCGCCTACCTCTTTGAAATACTGCATGGCCAGATCCACGTCCGTATATTCGCCGTCATCCACATCTATGCACAAGCCTTCCAGACTTCGGATATATTCAACAGCCTGATCCTGTGTTATGTCATCTCCATCCGCTGCATACACAACAGGCACAAATGGAGAAAGAATCACACATACCATAAGCAATGCACATATACGTGCAAATAGTCTTCTCTTTTTCATCCGTTTTCCCCCCAAAAAAAACTGTTGAGCACCAGCCATGTCAGGTTTTCACAGAAAACCTGACACATACTGTTTCCGCCTCACCTTCGTATATTAGTCACGTCTTGCTGGCTTCTAATCTATCGTTCACACCTTACTCCATAGGAAACTTAATAATATCTGTAGTCATGATATCATCATAACTTTCATTATCATTAAGAGTCAGTTTGAATTCAACATTCTTAATCTCGGTAACTCCACTTTCCTTCAGATCATCCTCGTAAAGCTCAATTTTACCTATACCTTTTTTGCCATCAAGTACAGTAAGGTACATATACGGGGTGATCATCAGTCCATCTATAGACATATCCTCTATATCCACACTCACATCCTTACCCGTGTTATTCTCCAGACAGAAATATAACTCTGTTTTACCGTTATCATCAGTCTTATTCCCAAGAGCCGTGATGCGGACTCCTTCGCTGTTATAGAGCTCCTTCTTATCTGTATTTGCATCTACTTCCTTGCCAGCCTGAGATGTCTCCAGCTTATAATATTCATTGCTGAAAATACTATCATAGCTGTCTTTTTCCTCAGCCCAGAAATAGAATTCTACCGTTCCTATGTTCGTTATACCTGCAATCTTGGTCGTATCATCAGTAAGTGTTATATACGAATTGCATTTCTTACCGGCAGCGACTTCTTCCCCCCAGAATGCCCAATCCATGTATCCATTGATCACCATCTTTTCACTTCCGATTCTCAGATTCTTATCGGTATTATTTTCAATTATAACCTGTATCTGATCCTCATCATATTCACTTCGAGAGAACCCCTGCGCCGTGATCTTGACTCCATCCTTATCAAGTAGCACCTGCTCTTCTATACTCGTATCTGACGACTGCTTTGCTTCTTCTGTCTCCTCCTCTGTTGTGTCTGCTTCTGTAGTATCACTACTATCCTTTGAGTCCTCTGTAGTATCATCATTCAACCAGTCAAATTGCAGCTTCTTATCAGAGCTCTCTGTGGTTGATTCTTTTGTAGCGTCTCCACCGACTTCTGATTTAAACCAGTCTTCCTTACTCTGCGTACTCAGCCCGCTACATCCTGTAAGCATCAATGCGCTTAACCCTGTAAGTGTCATAACAGTCAATATTTTCTTTTTCATTTGTTCGTCCTCCTTATCACTTTGAATAACTTATATTATCAAGAAACTGTGTAACTAACTCATCGCACTCGTCTTTGTGCTCTGTGCCATATTCAAATTTAACCTCAAACACAAGATCCTTTCCTTCTCCCTGCATGGTAAACATGTCATAGTAAACTTTGCCCCATGCATCATATCCGGTTACAACGACATAGTCATCGCCACGCTTACTATAGGTGACAGAATAATTCTCATAGCCGTTGTACATCGTGATATTGCTGTCAAGGAAATCATCTCCATTATCATATGGTAGGTAATAAATAGTTGTATCCCACACACTTATCGTCATATCGAGCTTATCATTGTAGTACTTATACAGATATCCTGACGTCGGCCTCTGATCTACTTTTTCAAATCCTGCCGGCACATAGAATGTATTGCCACGTACAGCCTGAACCATCTGGGATTTGCTGTCATCAAACCACGGAGCAGCCTGACTGCCACCAGATGAGATCTCTGACTGGACTACATTATCCGTAGCCGCTTCTGTTGTTATCTCAGTTGTAGTTTCCACTGTCTCCGTCAACTCTGTTGCTTCCGTTGTTTCTGTCGTGTCATTTGATGTTATATCTTCGGTAATCTCGGATATTCCATTATCACTTGTAGTGCTCTCCGTATATGTGTATGGATTCGTTGTTTCCTCGCTGTTTTCTAGCATCGGCAGATCTGTGAATTGACAGCCTGTTATTGTTGACACCATCAAAATCAGAGAACCACCCATTATAAGTCTATAAAAAGTCCTCATCAAGAATCACCTCCCAGCAAATATAATCTAAGTCAAATAACTGTATGGCTCGTCAACAGCACATATGATCTGCCAGAACATTCCGGCATAGCCGCCCTCCTTTATGGCCTCTCTGAGTGCTATAGCTATGAGCGCCGGCGGACACATATTCGATTCCCTGGTAAGTAATCCCCTGGATCCTCCCGTCCAAAGCTGAACCGAATCAGCACAGTATCTCTTTATGTTTGCGTCGTGCATGCCATTACCTCCCCTCAGCTTGTCTCACCAGACGGTGTATGCCATTACCTATTCACAAACAGGACAGTGTAATCATCGGTAATCTGATCTTCAAGCAAAATATCGCTGTCAGTGTATGTGCTGTCACTATAATCTGCCACTGCAATATCATAGACAGCATTTTCATCAGAATCATTGTTCAAGTAATTCTCAAACTCCGAATGTGAATTCATGTACATTCCAGTAGCATTATAAAAGTTCATGTCCATAGAGTTACACCGTGGGTAGAGGTTTGTATCCCATGTCCTCTGAGCTCCTGCCACTTCATCTGAAACATTAAAATACATATAGTAATTTTCTATTCCAAGCAAACTTTTCGCTTCATCATCGTCATCCCATGTTGCATCCAGCTGATACCACTGTCCGTCCACGGACACGATGTTCCATGCATGGCCATTATCGTCATTCGCATTCTGGAATGTGTCACTGTCATTATCCTTGCCATATCCTGTGGCGTAGTACGCTCCCATACCAGACAATCTGAACAACAGATCCAGAGTTCTTGCATATCCTTCGCATACACAGCTTTGTTCAATCAAAGTTCCATATACGGTAAATGCATTTCCATAGGCTTCTGTTGTCGCCTGTCCATTGACTATCGACGCCGCCGCTGCATCATTGTATTCACCTGCATAAGTCACAATATCGTGGTAAAGCAGTTCCGTATAAAAATCATCAAGCTTTGTCAAATCGACACTATCATAGAGCTTCTGAAGTAAATCATATATCGCAAGAGCTCTGGAGTTATCTTCCGGTATAGGAACTCCATATACTATGTACATATACACGTAATAGCTATCTTCATATTTGAGATCAACAGCTATATAATCTCCGCCCGAATCTCTGGCGCTCAGATACCGGTCTCCCCAGCCAAATGATTGGGTCATATATTGATTTATATTCTCGATATCGCTGTCAGGTATGCCATTTATATAAAGTTTCAGGTTATCACGGCATCCCGCAAGCACATAGCTGTCAATAGCATTTGCAACATCATATATATCATTACACACCGCTGGAGCTGTCCACGCTGTTCTGTTCGTGTGATACAGACCAGCTTTGTATCTCAGATCGCTGGCATATATCTCCTCCACCGCGTCACCTGAGCCACTCTCCTGTGTATTATCTTCTGTCCTGTGTTCTGTAGTATCTTCTGTTCTTTCTTCCGAATCAACACCGGCTATATCTTCTGTTGTACGCGGCTCCTCTGTGCCCGAAGCAACAGGTTTATCCTCCGATGTATCCTTGCCATAAGAGTCGTCTCCCTGATATGGATACCATCCATTCTGTGTCAATATATCGTGCTTTGCTGTCTGGTATATATTATATTTGTCCTCCAGACTCATGCACCCGATCAATCCTGCCACAAGCGCAGCAGTTACTATCAATCCGGACGCCATCCTTATCTTATTTTTTCTCATTAAAAATCCTCTCCTATCTTGAACATCAGCTCTCCCTGCTTTTTAATACAAAAGGCGGTATCTGAGATGTCCCATCCGAAATCTCATCAGGTTTCACATCAAACAGACACCGCCTGTTTTATTTAATTTCCCCAGAAATTTAACATCTCATTTCCTATATAAGTACCATATTCCATCGCTTCATCCGGAGAAACCGTGAGCGCACTGAAATATATAAATCCTACAATAAGCAATGCAGCTACTGCCAGCTGAATGCTGCAGGCACCCAGCCACTTCGGTCTGTTTGACTCATTGCGCATCATGACAAGATATACAATTGCCAAAATGATCGCCAATACAGCTACTGAAGCTATTGTAATCAATACTGGCAGATATTTGACTGCAAATATCAGACATTTCACCTTATAATGTCCACCACCTGCCATACATACCAGTATAACTGCCAAAATCAAATCTAAAGCGGAAAAAATAAGTGCAATTATACCTGTCGCATTTGTATGATTTCTGGGACCTCTGACAAACTTTTTAAGACCAAATACAAGCACAGAAATACCAAATATGGTAAGTGCCATATAATAAAATATTCCCTGTGCCGCCTGGTCAATAAGTGAGTCAAAAGACAAATACATAGATAACATATTCATATTCTATCTCCTTAACCGTAATCAACTTCTTACCACGACATCATATTTATCAAATCCGCAGCCGCACTAAAGGAGGAGAACAGAACAATCAACGCAGCTATCAAAGCCAATACTCCACCTACTATTGCCAGAATACCCATCCATGTAGGTCTGCCAGCTTTACCTGAAATCTGTATAAGAAATACAATTCCCAGAACTGTTCCGGCTATAGTCAGAATTACCCAGAGTATCCACAGCATCAGCTTTGTACTGATAAAATATGCACACCCAAGCTTAAATCCCGTTCCTACCGAGTATCCAAGGACTTCCAATTTGAAGTTTGCAGCATATATCAGAATTATGATTGCGATCAAAACTGCCACCGCAGATAAAGCTGCACCAATTATTCCAACTACATCAGACTGTGATTCTCCACTCTTCAGATTGTTGTTGCCCCATGGTGTCTGCTGCGGATTACCCATATTAGGATAACCACCGCCCGGATTTGTATATACCGGATATGTCTGATTACCCGAACTCATTCCTATGCCCGGATTCATCTTTACTGTGACTCTGCCCTGTGGGCCAAGGACTCCTGTCTCACCCATACCGCCACTGTCACCATTTCCACCAGGCAATCCTGGGGCCACCCTCACACCTGTATTGTCTAATCTCGGCGGAGCTATAAGCTGAATCACATTGTCGGAATGGCCTATCTTAAGTGTATCGCCTGCACTTAAGTATTCTACATTTCCTCTCTCCATCTTCTTTACATTATTTATAATAGTTCCGGAAGATGAGAGGTCTGTCACACGAAAACGTCTGTCATTCGGATTGTACTGTATGATACAGTGTCTCCTGCTGACGCCCTCGCTGTTAAACACAAAATTCGCCATCTCAGGATTTCTTCCAAGTGTCACATCATTAAACGGAGTAAGCTCGATCTCCGCACCTGCATATTCACCGGATACAAACCTGATCTTTGCGTTATTATTCGCCATAATCTTCCTCCTGTATCTTTAGTATGTGATCTCTTTATGAATCTGCATATCTCTTCTCCTGAGACTTGAGAGCACTTATTGCCCTCTGGAACTCAACGGTCTGATACAGAGAGTAATTCTTGAGGCTGAACTGTAACCATCCGCCCGGGAAGTACACAACGAACCAGCTTCCCCACATCTTAAGGTATGCAAATACCTGTCCAAGTGCAATCGCAAAACCTACAAGGAACATTGCAAAGATATTAAGCACTGCTGCCATAACGATTCCCAATATCAGCCAAAGTCCTGCCATGACAAGACTCCAGATAGGATTTCTCTTCATGATCGATGTTGATGTGATCTCGTCAACCTCTACTATATATCTCTTGTATGAATACGACAGAATACCATGATGCTCATTTATGTACAGTCTCTTATTTGTAAGAACTGCTCTATTCTTCAGAATACCGTTACCTGTAAAGTAATTGAGCACTCTGTCATTTCCAAGAGTTGCGATCTCCTTCTCGTCATCGTCAACCCAGAAATCCTCGAATATAGTTGCGCCTCTGTCTGCCCTTGCAGCATAATTTCTTCTGAGCTTGCTGATGATTCCAGACTTCTTAGGGACGTTGACTGTGGTGTTCTGCTGCTGAGCTGTAAATGTAAACTCATTCTCTGAATGGCCAAGTCTTACCTTTGCACCGTTGTCAAGCTCTACTGTCTGCTGTGGACCGAGCTCTCTTCCATTTACTGTAGTTCCTGATGTTGAATAGTTAAGCAGTGTCAGACGTCCTGTGCTCTCGTTGAATGATATTGCACAATGAACCCTGCTGACTCTGTCTGACTGGAAGAAAATGTTGCAGTTTGCACCATTTCTACCAAGAACCTGCTGTTTGCCCGGCTGCAGATCTATGCTGCTGCCCTGTAATTCGCCTCGAACGAAATTAATTTTTCCTGTGTATGACATAATTCTACTCTCCCTTCTCAATTCCATCTTCCCAACTGAACTTCTCGCCGCAGAATGGGATAAATGCAAGCTGTGTCTTACCTACAAGGATGACATCGTATGGCTTAAGCTCCTCTGATCCAAGGACAACATTATCATTTACATAGAAAAGACCTCTTGAATCACCCGGCTGGACGAGGAACTTTCTCTGTCTTGGCTCGTATACAATGATCGCATGTTTCTCTCTTGATACAGCCTTATCCTTAGCCAGAACTACATCCTGACTTGCATTTCTACCAATGAAGTTTCTTCCTGTCTTGAGGTTGAAACTCTTGCCCTTGTCATCTCCATCAATGATTACAACCCAGCCAACTACATCTGTCTTTGCACTCACATTACCAAATGCGATTGTTGAGGAGTCCTCATCATCCTTATTTGCATTACCTTTTGAGGTCTTTACCATGGTCTCAATATCACTTGTCGGTTTTGTATAATCGACAGTTGGTGTATCTCCGTTTGCACCCGGGGTTCCAAATGTAGGACCCATACTGCTGTTCATGCCCATGTTCATATTCATGCCGCCGCCCATCATCGGGCCGCCTGCTCCAGGGCCCATTCCAGGTGCCGGCTGAGTGTATCTCACAGTCTCTCCCATTCCTTCGCTTACATTAGAGCAGTGAGGACAGGTTGAAAACTTGTCCATATCATAGTAATGCCCTTTTGCACACCTTGTTAAATTCATAATTTTCATCCTCCTGTTGTTTTTTATATATACAGCAAAGGCTTTTCGCCCGCTGTTTATTATCTGCCATATTTCAGCAGAATAATAGACGTATTGTCCTGACTTGCCTGGGTAAGCTGCATGACTACCTGATTCAGTCTCTCAGCGATCTGCTGCATACTGTTCTGATTGTCTTCAACTATATCCAGAATTGCATCATTGCTAAGTCTCTTATAAAGTCCATCACTGCAGAGTATGATCAGATCATTCTCACAGAGCATAAGTGGCTCTGTGTTGTGATCTATGAGAGACACATTCCCTATTCCTAGAAAACTGATAAGTGCCTCCGCCTGATCCTCCTGCTGTCTGTACTCATCTTCCGTGATCTGGCCTTCCCTCAGCATGGTATCAAGCTGAAGTCTGAAGTTGTGATCTCTGTTGATGGCCTGTATATTGCTGTCCCTTACCACATATATACGGCTGTCTCCAACCGAAAGGAAATACATCTGATTTCCCTTTGTAACTACACATACAATGGTGCAGCCACCGCCAAGGGCGTTGCCATACTCATCCTCAAGATCTGCCACGCATCCGTCAAGTTTCACTGCCTCGTTCTCAAGGAACTGCGGAACATTCGAAAAATCACCGATCTGCTCAAAATCTTCCACAAGCATCTTGACCGCAGTATTGCTGGCGATCTCTCCGCCGTTCAGTCCCCCCATTCCATCACAGACAACGGCAAGTGTCACATCTCCGTCATACTGTTTCACAAACAGAGCATCCTGCTGATAGCTTCTGGTACCTATGATGGTTGAATAACCAACCTCCATATGTGGAATGTTTCTCGTTCTGTCTATGGCATCCCAGTTTACATCCTCTGTGAGCCTTATTGTCACTATCTCATTCTGTCTTGCTGCTTCTTCTCTCATTGATATGTAACACCTACCTTAAATGAACATTTTTGATTTGCCAAAACTACCATGCTTCCCTTTTCCACTGCGTATACCTGATTGCGGTTCAGCCTGTAGCCATTCACCCATGTACCGTTTGTTGAATAATCTGTCACGTAAATTGTATCCTCTATACTGTCATAATATACTTCGCAATGTTTCTTACTGATGAATTCATCCTGCTCAAATATGATCTGGGCATAATTTCTTGTTCGTCCTACTATAATGCCTCTGTCAACCGGAATGTCTACTGTTGTTCCGGCATTATCTCCGGATACTATGACAATATACGGATGAGCATTTCTGTACTGTGATACCGGTGGCTGCCACGGACTGGTACCATTCACCAGATTATTACCGTCAATTCCGGCACCTCCGTCCTGACTGCCTCCTGATTCGCCTAGATATTTGTTTTTCCAACCTCCATTTTCACCTGATTCACCGCCTGTCTCCGGCTGAGGCTTCTCCACTACACCTGTGTCTCCCGGCTGATCCTCAGGTGGCCGTTTGTCAACTATCACATCTTCATCTCCCGTGTGATATTCTGTATCTCCTCCATCTGAAAACCATCTGAGATCCATGAGCAGCTCATATATTGTCTGGGTTCTCTCTTTATAATTGAGTTTCAGTGCCTTGTTCATGGCATCTGATACATATTTTGGAAAGCCCACTTCCTCAAGGTTCACATGCTCTCCTGATGCATATCTTGCCGTTGGCTCCGGCATATATGTACCTGTCATGGCATAGAACATCGTACTTGCAAATGCGTATACATCCGTGAATGTTCCCTGCTCAGAATTCTTCTGGTACTGTTCCGGCGGTGCGAATTTTGGAGTGAGCATGATGGAATAACCCTCATCAGCATCCCGCTTTATATTCTTTGCATTTCCAAAATCAATAAGCTTTGCTCTTCCCTTGGACGTAAGCATGATATTGTCAGGCTTGATATCCCTGTGGAATACTCCCATACCGTGAACCTGGATAAGACCGGTTCCTACATCAAAGAATATTGATCTTACAATATTGTAATCAAGTTTTCCATAATCTTTTATAAGCTTTTTCAGGGTAACACCATCTATGAACTCCATGACAAAGTAGCTTGTATTGTTCTCATTGAAATAATCATAAACGCTCACAACAGACTGAACTCCCTGCAGTTTCCAGAGAACCTGAGCCTCCTCCATGAATCTCTCCATTCCATGGTGATATGTCTTCTCAAGCTCGTCCGTCATCTGGTATAAAGTTCGTCCGTCCGGGAGACGCATGGCAGCGTCCCTCGGATAATACTCTTTGATGGCACATCTCTTGCCTGCCGCATTATCATAAGCCTCATATGTAAATCCAAATCCACCACGCCCCAATATGTCCTTTATCACATATTTCTCGTGGAGGCACGTTCCATTCGCAAGTGCATTATCTCTATCACTCATCTCTTATCACCACCTTATTACTATTCCAACTGTTCCAACCTGTATCCTGTCATTCGGGTACAGCTGGTGCTTATCGTTTATTCTCTGTCCATTCAGCTTTGTTCCGTTGGTCGCAACAAGCGGCTGAATAAACATCTCACCATTTACACACTCAAGCGCAAAATGCTGACGTGATATAGTCGCATCATTTATGAACACATCACAAGTATTTGCTCTTCCAACAAATATACTTCCGTTTATGTATGTGTTGATGATCTTAGGATTTCTTCCTATGATCTGAAGCTGAACCTGCATGGTGTTATTCGCAGGAATCTGTCCCTGCATAGCCTGCATATTCTGTTCTCCGGCACGCCTTGCGAGAACATTTGTCTCTGCTGTAGGACTCACTCCGCTTCTGAGCTGGACATCAGGGCTTGAGGATGGAGCACCGTGAGGAATTCCCCGGTTTACACTATTTCTTTTCTTTGATTTTTTTCTGCGTACCGATACAATGATCATCATAACGATAAACAAAATCAGCAATGCAGCACAGGCAATTATCAGTACCTTTTGCCAGAGCTTTAATTTTGCCCAGAACCCAATAATCTTACCTGAATTCTCAACATATACATTTATGTTTGTCACCTGAATAGAATCAACTTCTATAGACACAGGATTTGTTGAATCTCCATCTGACACTGTGGTAAGTTTTACACCTTCAAATTTAAAACACACCGAACTGCCAATCATGTTCTTTGCATTATCCCACTTATCAACACCAGTTTCAGAGTTTCCTGTAATCTCCTTAACACTATCGTTTTCAATTGACACTTTACCTTCTTCATCATCTATATTCAGCAGGTAAATAAGTTTTCCTCTTGATTTCTCCAATACATCTTTTGAACTTTCTATCCCCTCTTTATCAGTCACTATGACATACGCATCTGTCTGATTCTTAGAATTATTTAATATCTTTTCCAGCTTATCTCCAGTGAGTTTTTTGTTTTCATCAGTTTGCTGTTCATTATCAAGTTTTATTGTCTTTCCATCACAGTCAATAACATTTACTTTATTTTTTACAGATTCTACCGAATTCTCAAAATCATGTATCTTAGCTGTAACTTCATCAAATAAACCATCTGACTCATACTTTTTAGAACCAATATCCCATACAATATTGTACGTGACGGGCTGTTCTGAAATATTTACATCTTCCTGATTCGCCAGTTTTATTTTGCTATTGTATAATGTGCTGCTTCGCTCCTGTGCATATCCGTCACTGGCATCCCTCGATGAAAAATAAACATAGCTATCTTTTTGTGCAGCTATTACGCCCTCTATCGCTACATTTGAATTACTTTCTTCACTTTCTGGCTCACTTTTTACTGCATAAAACTTTCCAGGAAAAACAGCACCATCGCTAGTGATCTGAATATTTATCTCGCCATTATCATTGGCATCTGTCAGGGTTGCATTGTCTGTGCCAAGACCACTAATTCTCATACACTGAATATCATTATTATCTTTTACATTCTGTGCCCAATCAGTAAGATCAATTTTTTTTGCAATTTTCTCATATGGATTATTTACACCAGTTTGCGTAATATCTATCCAATACAGGCACGAAATACTATCATGCAACATTTGCTTTATGGAACTAATACTGTCGTCTGTGATTTTCTCAGATCCGTCAGTAATAAGAACATATACATCACAGGCAGATGAAGATGAGTACTTTTTTATCTGATTCTGTAAATATTCTCCAGCAATTCCATTATCGCCCAGAGAATCAAAATCCAGCTTTCCTATTGCATCATCATATCTTTCATTTTCACCACCATCCTCCAACAGTTCATATGTATAACCATCGCCAGATTCACCTGAGTCGCGATTTCTAGTGCTGCTGAACGCCAAGGTCATATTTGTTTTCTGTTCCTTAGCATTGTCATATAATTCTGCTATTCCACCTTTTACAACGTCTACAACGGTATTTTCTGTGCTGTCTCCGGAATAATAATCACTGTTAACGTTGCCATTTTCATGTTCCACAATTTTAGGAGTCTCATAGTCTTCCGAATAATAATTACTTCTTTTTGCATCAATGATCACATGATAATTTATTGCCGCATTAATTATCTGCTTTTTCGCATTCAAATCCCCCAATTCTATATCTGGATTCTCCTGCTGCTTTATAATTTCGCCGTTTGAATCCTTAAGATAATAATACAAGTCCGTATAACTGCCTGTATCATCCTTGGAATTCTGAATTCCTATAATATCTATAGTATTCTCATTCTCATCAGCCAAAACCCTGGCATCCCCCCCTGTAAGCACGGTTCCACCAAGAAGTGCTCCAACGCACACCAGCGCAAGCCCAGCTTTCAGCCTCCTATTCACCTTTTTCATTTTTTTATCTCTCATTTTCATATCCCATCTCCATATCTGTATACTTATCTAAGCAATATCTCATCACTCTGGGTTCCTATGGCTATATGAGTGCCTCTCGTCACTGCAACGGTGTCACCTCTGTGAGTCCATTGGCCATTCTGTATGAGCACTCCATTTGTGGAATTGTCATTTACAACATACATCTTCATGTTCGGGTCAAAATATATCCGGCAATGCACACGGCTCACATTCTCGTTCATGATAACCAGATCACACATCTGGGGATCCCTGCCTATGGTGCACGGAACATTGTCCCGAAGCTCAATGATCCTGCCCTGCAGATATCCCCGGACGCCTATGATGGCACCGCCGTCCGCAGACACACCATTTATGACCTGGGTTCTGGATTTTGCTTTCGATTTTCGCATCTCATTACTCCCTTCTGTTATTTGAACAAGCCATTAATAATATGGCTTGCACAGATATTCTTCCTTAGACTCATTATCATCATGTCCTTCCAGATAAATATCGCTCCACTCACTCCACTCAGTCCAGCCGTCCGGTGAAGCATCATCAAGGTCTCTGAATCTGTAATATGTGACCTTACTGTTATCACATACGATAAGTGAAACTGACGTTCCGATATCCACCTCTGTATACTCTATCTCGCTCTGTTCGAGAACGGTTCCGGAATATAGGTCAGGGCATGACCTGTACTGTATACTTCCAACTGTAAGGCCGGCATCCTTTATCATACGAATGGCCTCATCCTCTCCGAAACCAACTGTACTTGGAACGATGGCTGTCGTAGGTTCAGGCTCCGATGTGTCATCCTCTTCCGGAGTATAATCTTCTGTGGTCGGTTCTTCCGTAGTTGTACTAGCTGTGGACATCTCTGTCGTGGTCTCAGTGTAAGTTGCCTCGGTGGTATATTCTGTGGTAGATTCCGTGCTGCTGGAAGCAGGTTCATCCTTTGCATTCTCACTTCCGTTGCTGATCACAAGTTTTATCTCTGTGTCCGGATAAACCTCTTTGCCAGCCTCAATGCTCTGTGATATGACATGATCCTTTGCAACGGTATCGCTATACTCATAACCACGGCTTACCTTCAGTCCGCTGCCCGTCAGCAGATTGTCCGCCTCGTCAACTGATTTGTACTCAACATCCGGAACAGTAACCTTATCATATCCAAGAGAGACCTTTACACCCAGCTTTAATCCCTCCTGTGTTTTTTCTCCTGCTTTAAGGTCCTGCTTCATGACAATATCCTTGTCAAATGTCTTGCTTCTGACACTTTCGCTTTTGTAAATATATACATTTCTTTGTCTGGCAAGTTCCCTGGCATTATCCCAGCTTGTCCTTGCTACATTCGGAACAGTGGTTGTCTTTGAATTATCATAAGCGGGATTACCGGACGATACACAGAGAACCACCTCTGTTCCTTTATCAACAGTATCTCCAGCCTTGATATTCTGACTGTCTACATAATCTGGAGCTATCTCGCTTTCAACGGTATCAAGTTTTACATGCAGCCCCATTTTTTCAAGTTCTGACACAGCAGCATCGCCCGAAATTCCTGTCACATCCGGCATCACTACCTGACCCACACCGCCTGATATGACGATCTCGAGAGTCATGCCTTCCTGCACTTCGACTCCACCTTTTATATTCTGGGAAAGTACTGATCCCTTTGGGATATCAGTAGATTCTTTTTTGTCCATGATCTTGAAATTCATATTCATATCACCGATCATCTTCTCCGCATCAGACTGGGTGAGGTTGATGACATTTGGAACTCGGGTCATGGATCTTGTGTCCGAGCTGGTCACATGCCATTTGATGACGCCTGTCACAAGCAGGACGCCTACCGTCACCACTGCAAGAATCGCTGCACACATGACCGCCTTCAGCCATATCGGCCACCGGCCAAAATCCATTCGTCTGGATGTCACCTTATTTCGTGGCACCACATCATCAGTGGTAAGTTCATATTCAAGTCTCGCCATATCAGGAGTCCTGTCGCTTATCTCAAGACTCATGGCGTTCATTATCGCATTTTCAATGTTGTTCGTGATATCCGGGGCAAATCTGGACGGTGGCTTAAGGGTATCCTGAGTCTCCCTGTCCATCGAATCTTCCGGTGTCTGTCCCGTCACCATTCTGTAAAGAGTGGCACCGCAGCCATACACATCAGTCCACGCCCCCTGCTCTCCTCTGCTCCTATACTGCTCGGGTGGTGCATATCCTGGCTTGACTATGACCGACAGACTTTTGCTGTGATCCGTCGATGTGGCCTGTCTCGCTGCTCCGAAATCTATCAGTTTTACATCACCGTTTTTTGTGATAAATATATTATCCGGAGCTATATCTCTGTGGAGAAGGCCCTGACCATGAACGGTCTTGAGAGTCCTCACTATAGGGAGCATCATCTCCACCGCCTTTAACGGTTCTATCCTGCCCTCTCTCGCCAGGTATTGCTTCAGCGTCTCTCCATCAAGATATTCCATCACTATGTATGCCGTGTTGTTTTCCTCAAGCACATCATATACATCCGTGACTCCCGGAGTTCCCCTGAACTTTGCAAGTCTTCTGGCCTCATCCATAAATTTGCTTATACCGCCGTTGAACTGCTCCTGTCTGTCCCCGCTGAACACTGATACAGTGGAGATGCCTGCGGATCTGGTCGCAAACTCTGATGGCAGATATTCTTTTATCGCTATTTTCTTTTCAATGCTGTAGTCATAGCCTATGTACGTAACCGAAAAGCCGCCATAACCTATAGCCTTTCCCACTATGTATTTGCCGCCAAGTATTGTTCCCGGCATCAGGTGGTACGGCTCGCAGGGCGGCGTGTTCACGGCATATCCGCAGGCTGGACACACAGTCAGGCTATCGTCAATTCTGGACATACAGCCCATGCACAATCGTTCTGCCATCGCTTGTTCTCCTTATAGTTTCTTTGATACTTTATCTGATGTTTTCTAATATTGCTGGTACAAATACTGGGTATCCGTCTCAACCTCTCTTGTGTCAGACTGGTAAGCCACTTCTTCACTCCAATTCGACCATGAGCTCCACACAGGTTTTCTGTATGTGTACGTCTTCTTTTCTACCTTCTGTCTGGTCTGATAACGGTATACCGTGCCTGCCCAAGTCCACTCTCCTGAGCCCATGACATATCTGTACACTATTTTTCCATCACTGTTCAGCTTCCATCTCTCAGTAGAACTGCCATTCCACTTAAATGGATTATGCTTCTGTACTTCATCCCACGGTTTGTAATACTCAATTCTAATAGAGTTGGAATTCTGCCATTTGTCTGTTGACTTCCATTCACCATTTGCATATTGGGTGTCATATCTTCCAAATATAGCACCGTCTTTCGCCTCCACATTGCACGTATCACTTCCGGCCACATAGTTTGGTCCCCAGTCAGTCCAGCCGCTCCAATCACTGTATGAATAACTCGTATCTGTCTTGTAATACTTATAACCAGATGGAGCCGAGCTGCTTTCAGAGCTTATAGTATCGTAGTTCACCACATCCCTGTATCTGTATTTTGTTATGGTTTCGTTATCACATATATAAAGATCTATTTTAGATCCCCGCTCTATTTTTGAGCCTGCACTTATGACCTGATCTAATACCTCATCATCAGAGCTTCCATAATGAGAACGGAACTCAATATTACCGACATCAAGACCAGCACTTGTAAGTGATGCAGCTGCATCTCTGTAAGACATTCCCACGACATTAGGTACTTCTACCATATCGCTTTCATCGTCAGTGTCGTCATCGCCCCAGTCGTAATCATAAGCCGGATCCTCTGTATTCTCAGTAGTTTCAGTATCATCCCAATCACCCGGATCATCCGAACCATCGTCATATCCCGGATCATATGGATCCTCGTCCGGATCTTCCGTAGTCGCATCCGGATCTTTTGTATATTCCTCTCTGGTGGTTGGATCCACTTCAGTGTCATCTGTCTCTACGTAATCGTCAGGATCTGACGGCTGCTCATATGTCGGAGCATCCTTTATACTGTCATCACCGAGACTCACATGGAGAGTAACCGTAGTCCAGACTTTGACCTCTTCACCTGATGCTATACTCTGTGATATGATCCTGTCCTTTGCAACCACTGTGCTGTTCTCATATGTAAGTTCAACCTTTAGCTTATTCTTACTCATAAGCTTTTCTGCATCGGAGAGCTTCTTGTACACCACATCAGGAACGTGTGTCATATTCACGCCAAGACTTACATCCACACCCACAGGTGTTCCGGCATTTACACTCGTCTTCTCCTTTGTGTCCTGTTTTGTCACCTCGCCCTTTGGGGCGGTATCACTGTTTTCCGCCGAGGTCTTGTATATATACAGGCTCTTGCTCTTGGCAGTGCTTCTGGCATCATCCCATTTGCTTCCTACGAACTTCGGAACAGTTGTGGTCTTGCCTGTATCGTAACTGCTCATACCAGTCGATATCGTGATACCGACCTCAGTGCCTTTGTCCACTGCCTGTCCAGGCTCATATTCCTGGGCGCACACGTAATCCTTAAGTATCTCACTCTCAGATGTATCTGTCTTTGCAAATAACCCCAGCTCCTTCAGCTGCTTTTCAGCCTCATCCTGTGAAAATCCTGTGAGATCGGGCATATATGCCTGACCGGCACCGGCTGATATGACAACCTCAAGTATCATCTTCTCCTGAACCTCGGTGTTTACCGGTATGTTCTGGGCAAGCACCATATCTTTTGGTATGGTGTCCGATTCAACTTTGTCCACTATCTGAAACGTCAGATTTTTATTTCCCGCAATCTTCTGCGCATCATCGACGGTCTGATTCACCACATTAGGCACCCTGGTCTTCGCCAGATAATTCGGTATAAGCCTTCGCCAGTTGATGACACCTGTGGCAATGAGCATTCCAAGGATGGCTACACAGGCAAGTGCTGCCGGCACGGATATCTTCATCCACAGCGGCCAGCGGCCGAAATCCACCTTTTTCTTTTTTACTTTTATACGGGCTACTTCGTCCTGTGTTGTGAGCTCGTAGAAAAGAGTCTGCATATCCGGTGTCCTCTCCTCTATCTCAAGGTTTAAGGCATTCATGATTGCATTCTCTATATTCTCAGGAATATCCAGAGAGAATCTTGATACATCCTCCAGATTATCCTTTGTCGATCTGTCCATGGAATCTTCAGGCGTGATACCTGTGATCATCTTGTACAGAACAGCTCCGCATCCGTACACATCCGTCCACGATCCCTGCTCACCGCGGCTTCTGTACTGCTCAGGCGGTGCATATCCCGGTGTAACTATGACCGACAGACTCTTGCTGTGGCTGGTGGATGTGGCCTGCCTTGCAGCTCCGAAATCTATCAGTTTGACCTCACCGTTGCTTGTGAGGAATATGTTGTCCGGTGATATATCTCTGTGAAGCAGTCCCTGTGCGTGAACCTGTTCCAGAGTCCTTATGATAGGGAGCATCATGGACACCGCCCGTTCAGGCGCAATCCTGCCCTCACGCTCCAGATATCTCTTTAATGTCTCTCCCTCAAGGAATTCCATCACGATATACGCCGTGTTATTCTCGATCACCACGTCATAGACCTCTGTCACACCCGGAGTACCTCTGAATCTGGCAAGCCTCTTTGCCTCATCCACGAATTTCTCTATGCCGCCGTGAAACTGTTCAGACTTGTCTCCGCTGAATATCGACACGGTCGATGTGCCAGGTGATCTTGTGGCAAATTCAGATGGAAGGTACTCCTTTATTGCCACCCTCTTTTCTATACTGTAGTCATAGCCGATATATGTTACAGAGAATCCGCCATAACCGACAGCTCTGCCCACGATATACTTGCCGCCTATTATCGTTCCAGGAGTAAGATGGTATGGTTCCTGTGGGCCTGCGTCCGCCGGGAAACCACAATACGGACACGCATTATATGCATCACTATATTTTTTCATACATCCCATGCACAATCTATCCGACATCTTATCTCTCCTTTCGTGTCTACTCGACTCTCAATTTCTCTGTGTATGATTCCAGAACCGTAAGCTCTGTGTTCGTATCTATATAATTTGCAAATGCTTCCTTGTTTAGAGGAAGTCCCTGTAAGCTTACAAGCTGGCTGTCTGCACCATCCGTATATGATGTTCCAAGGAAAACCGCCTCCTGCGCTCCCTGTTTGAGCAGGTAGCTGATGAGCATTGAGGCTGCCTTCTTCTCTTTCTTTCCTGCCTCACCATAGATTGAAAGTTCATTTGTAAATCTTACATCTATATTGTCTGTACCAATGTTCACAACCTTATATCTTCCGGCCCACTGTCCATTGACCTCAGCGTACTCATCGGTTGAGCCATAGAAGTACAGCATGGAATCTTCTTCTGTAAACTTCTTGAATATCTCACCGTTTTCATATTTTGCCCATTTATCAGCCCTTGCTTTATCAAATGCTTCAGCTTTTGCAAGCTGGTCAAATGATCCCAGCAGCAGATCCTGACATTTTTCAGACACATAATACTGTCCCGGTTTCAGACTGGATATCTGCGTGTAGTCACTTATAACAAGACTGTCTATATCCTTCACATCCGAACTTCTTTTGACATAGGCAACCGGTGCCTCAAAACTGAGTGGGATACTGCCGCTTTCCTTTATGCTGTCCTCATATTCTTCCAGCAGATAACAGTCATCTATACCATCTTCCTTCAGATAGCGGTACACATCTGTCAGATCATCCGCACTGCTCTGAACTTTGTCTGATGCATATTCAGACTGATATATAGTTGGCATCTTCCCGTTCTCGTATGCGTTATCGAGCCTTACGCTATATTCGTCCTCCGGTATGAATTCATAGCTTACATCTACATTCTTCTGACTGTCGGCAAATGCTTCCACAGCACTGTCCATCATCGCTTCGAGTCCCTTGTCGGTCTGTCCATCCGGGACAGCGATCCATATAGTTACATCCGATGCGGGAAGTACCGCCTCAGACTTTCTGTCTCTGTATATATAGAACACACCTATAGAAAGCGCTGTCAGGAATACAAGTGCTGCTCCTATGGTTATTGCTCTCTTTATCCTTCTCGTCCTAAGTTCTTTTCTCGGTTCTTTAACTTTTTTCCTGCCATCTATGGCCTGCTTGAACTCATCCACATTCTTGAATCTGATCTCCTGATGTATGGACATTCCCCTCATGATGGCATTGCTGATATCCTCTGGGATATCGGGGCAGAGCTCCTTTGCAGTCTTCACCTCATCCTGCTGGACTCTGTTAATGGACTCATCAGGTCTCACACCAGTGACAGCCCTGTACATCGTCGCCGCAAGTGCATACACATCGGTCCATGGTCCCTGCATACTCTTGGACTGATACTGCTCCGGCGGTGCGTATCCCGGTTTCAGTATGATGGATCTTGTGAGTTCTTTGTCTGTATCAGAAAATCTCGCCGCACCGAAATCTATAAGTTTTATTCTTCCGTCATTACAGAGCATGATGTTGTCCGGGCTTACATCCCTGTGGATGATCCCGCCCGCATGCATCTCACGAAGCGCATCTATGACTGCATCAGCTATATGTATGGCCTCGGCACAGTCTATCCGTCCGCCATTATATTTGAGATAATTCTTGAGTGTGACACCATCCAGATACTCCATGATAAGATATGCGGTATTGTTCTCTTCAAAATACGCATCCACATGTACTATATTCGGATTGTCAATGAACTTTGCCATATTCTTGGCTTCCTCAAGGAATCTGTCCAGATCAGACAGGTACTGCTCCCTGCTCTCGCCGGTATAGACGATGACTCTCGGATCTCCCGGAACCCTCTGCACAAGTCCCGTCGGATAATATTCCTTTACAGCGACCACCGTCTCGAGAACATTATCCCATGCCTTGTACGTAATTCCGAATCCACCAAATCCTATTACTGTTCCTATGATGTATCTTTCATGAAGCCATGTTCCAGGATACAGGTGATAAGGCTCCTTTGGAGGGCTTCCTTCCATATATCCGCAGAACGGGCATATCTCACGTTCATTTACATTGCCATATACAAGATTGAAAAGATTGAAACAGTTCAGGCATCTTCTCTGCATCTTAAGTCTCCTCTCATTTGCCACTCATTATCTTTGTCAATTCATCTGTCACATGAGTCTGAACGAATCGATCTCGTTTCCAAATCTGATGACAGCACCTGGGTCTATGGACGT
>OGXW01000933.1_pt1 | contig 22321 bp, 19 predicted proteins | sample 1576341 | NCBI WGS metagenome assembly OGXW01 (sample SAMEA3541592, study PRJEB24748) | human gut metagenome | biome: human gut; feature: human-associated habitat; material: faeces | place: China | collected 2012
CAATCTTTAGGCATCCTGTGATGACTGCAAACTTTAATGAGGAATTATCTTTTAAGGCTGTACTAAGCAAACCTTTCATAATTTCTAACATCTCTTTGTAGTAACCATTACTACTGGCTTTTGCAATTGGAACATCATATTCATCAATTAAAAGGATCACTGGCTTTTTATAATAACTTTTCAGCATATTGGTAATTCTTAATATACAACTTTGAATTTCCATCATACTTGCACTACAAGTCTTTAATTTTTGAAATACCAGTTTATCCCCTTCATCTATCTCATCACTATCCAACAAGTATACATGTTGTTTACATGCTTCAGATATAATAAATTTCAAAAAATTAAACGCATTCTCAAATGTAGTTCCATCTACATCCTTAAAAGACAAAAATAATGTCGGATACTGATTCATCCATTTCTCACAAATCTCGACCTCATCAGATATCTCAAGTCCTTTAAACAAATGTCTGCTATCTTTCCTGATATCCAAAAAACTGTTCAACATATTCATCGCCATCGTTTTTCCAAACCGTCTAGGTCGCGTGATCAACGTTACCTGATCCATCTCACCCTGTAACAATGTCTTGATCAATCCGGTCTTATCCACATAATAATAATTCAACTCTCGAATTCTCTCAAAATCCGAAATCCCAACAGGAATATTTAAATTCTTCATCTCTTCCTACTGCCTCCTTTCTTTTATTAATTATATATTGATAAACATATATTCGCAGTTCAATTATGTTAAATCTTTAAACCAATACATGTTATAGCCAACAACCTTCCAGAATCAATAGTTGATCATCAAAAACCGTATGAGCTCGTCTGCACTTAGCTCTTGGTAGGTCGCAAGACCTGCCAAGAGCTTAGTACAGCTACGTGCGAATCCGAGCGAGAGCGGGTTTTTGATGATCAACTATTGATTCATTTCTATTTATTCACTTCAAAATGCTGATAATCCTTAGAGCTTCTCCACTCACCACCCCAGCTGAATCCATATTTCTTAAAGATCTTATAAGCTGTGTCATTCTTATGGATCATATATCTCTTATATTTTCCTTTACATTTTGACGTCTTTCTCTGTTTATACACCTTCCCATTTGCCGGTGATACCTTATTTCCTTTGACCCACGGATTGATCCTTGGATTGATATCGATAGCCATTCCATAAGAATGGTTGGAAAGTTTTGTCGTTCCACTAATCACACGATAATTAAACGCAGAGGTATTATTCGCAGCCATAGACTTCTCATCATTCGCACCATAATCATCGATCAGTCTCATTCTCTCAATTCTGTACCTCTTCTGATAAAGAGCATAAAACACCTTGACCGTTTTCTTCGCGATCTTCTTGTTAACGATCAACTCACCCTCTTTTACCTTCCCATCAAAACCATAATGAAGAACCTGTACATATCTTAAATCAGACAATTTAATATTATTATTCTTACGATAAGATTTTCCCGTGATCCTCTTTTCAATGTTCGGAGAAATCTTCTCATAAGTAAAGCCTTTTTTATATGTATATTTCGAAGCTGCATTCGCAGATTTTCTCTGTAAACAAGCCGGAATCACAGCCACTGTAAACGCTGTCAATGCAATTATCGTAGTTAATTTCAATTTTGATCGATTCATTTATTCTCATCCTTTCCAAAACTTCAATCATTTATCTTAATCGGTTTCATTATAACATATATTCCAAAGCCCCACACTCCATACCTTGCTTCTGCTAATAACCTACAGCTAAAATATTTTAAATATCAACTGCCCCGGGACCGTATGAACACGTCTGCACTTAGCGAATGGATGATCGTAAGATCATTCATGAGCTTAGTACAGCTACGTGAGAATCCGAATGCGAATGGGTCCCGGGGCAGTTGATATTTAAAATATTCATTGAAAGAGTGAATTATTTTTGATATACAAGAAACTGATACTCAATATCAAAGTAAGTCTCTTCTTCACTCTCTTTCACAAGTTTCCACTCTGGCATCTCATCCAGATCTGGAAAATAAGTATCTGCATCATATGCAAAGTCTGTTCTTGTAACATAAGCTGTATCACAATAAGGAAGCATCATGCGGTAAATGCTTTCTCCACCGATGATAAAAATATCTTCGTCCTTATATTCTTCCAGCTCATCTAACAATTCTTCTTTACTTCCAACTACGATCGCTCCTTTTGCATCGTAGTCTTTATCATGTGTTAATACAATATTCGTTCTCTTTGGAAGCGGCATTCCATTTGGAAAGCTTTCTAATGTTTTTCTTCCCATGACAACGACTTTTCCTGTTGTCATCTGACGAAACATCTTCATATCATTTGGAATATGGACTAAAAGTTCATTGTTCTTTCCAATTCCCCAGTTCTTATCTGCATTTACAATAAGATTCATCTTACCTTCTCCTTCTTATATTGCGATCGGAATATCTTTGATCTGTTCTCCTGCCTGATAGTCTTCGATCTTAAAGTCATCTGTTGTGAATTCATAGAAATCTTTGACTTCTGGATTAAGCGTTACTTTCGGTGCAGGATATGTCTCTCGTTTGATCATCTCTTTGATGATTGGAATATGGCGATCATAAATATGTGCATCTGCGATCACATGAACTAACTCTCCTGGTTCCATATCACATACTTGTGCCATCATATAAACTAATGCTGCATACTGTACAACATTCCAGTTATTTGCTGCTAAAATATCCTGAGAACGCTGGTTCAAGATTGCATTCAATGTGAGCTTATCATGTCCTGGTTTCTTTGTTACATTAAATGTCACACTATACGCACATGGATAAAGATTCATCTCATGAAGATCTTGGTGGACATAAATATTTGTCATGATCCTTCTACTGTATGGGTTGTGTTTCAGATCATAGATCACACGATCTACCTGATCCATCATTCCTTCTTTGTATTGGTGCTTTACACCCATCTGATATCCATAAGCCTTTCCAATCGAACCATCTTCATCTGCCCATTCATCCCAGATATGACTCTTCAGATCATTTACATTATTTGATTTCTTCTGCCAGATCCATAATAATTCATCAATAGCTGACTTAATATATGTCTTTCTTAAAGTCAATGCTGGAAATTCTTTGGACAGATCGTAACGATTTACAACACCAAACTGTTTGATCGTATAGGCAGACTCTCCATCTGGCCAGTGCGGACGGACTTTCTCTCCCTCTGTACTAGTTCCATTCTCTAAAATATCTTCGCACATAGATATAAATACCTGATCTGCATAACTCATTCTTTCTTGTTCTCCTTTTCTTCTTCCTCGCTGTTGATCGTAAGCATCTCAAATCTTCGTTTAAAAAATGCGATCTTACGGTCAAACACTCCTAATCGGTATAAATTGATCACAAACATTCCTAGGATCAGGGCTAATAACATTCCTCCTAATCCTCCGAATTTCAGACCAACGTAGATCAAAAAGATCGTTGTCAGTGCTGAGATTCCCATACTGTCTCCCATCATCTTTGGCTGCAAGACCTGTTTCAATACCAGACAGATCGCATAAATGATCAGTAAGATAACTGCTGTTTTGATATCTCCTGTGATCAGCTTAAATATTGCCCATGGAATGATCACAGTCCCTGTTCCAAGGATTGGAAATATATCGACAATTCCTACTAATACCGAATAGATAAAAGAATGTCCAATCCCTGCAATAAAAAATCCGATCCAAAGGATCGCTATGATCACTATCATGATCTTTAACTGCGCAAGGCAATAACTTACTAAGACTCCAACTGAGTTCTTCATAAATACATTGATCTTATGCTTCACAAATCCTGGAATACATTTTTCATACCATGCTATGAGTTTTTCTCGTTCCAGTGAAAACATATAAGCTGCAAATAACATAACAACAAGCCCTAACAGACCGCTTGTCACACCCTTTGCAACACCACCTGCATGTGCTACCCCATAATCTCCTGCAGAAGATGCCGCTTTCTTGAAAAGCTCTCCGATCGATCCGCTCCACTGATCAAACTGTTTTCCAAAAGATGGTGGAAGAATACTTAAAAATTGCTCTATCTTCTTCTGAAAGATCATTCCTTGTCTCATGATCTCATGACGGATATCTGGTGCATCCTGTATAAATCCGATGACTTGCAGTGCGATACCTCTGACTGCAAAATAAAGAACCACTATAATTCCTGTGATAACTGCCGCGATCAAGATCGCAGAACCGAACTTCTTCGGTAATTTTACCTTCTTCTCCAGATATTCGATCACTGGGTGGGCCATCATTGAAATAATCCATCCTGCTACAAATGGCCATAAAAATACGATTGATTTTGGTAATACAAAGATCAAAAGCAATGCACCTGCTAATATGACCAACAGTTCCATGATAATATCCAGATAAATTTCCCAACGTTTCATAATTTTTTCACTCCCTGATGTAATTAGTATATTCTTGAATTTTCATACCATTTTCCATCTCTTAATGAACTATTATACGTTACAAATTATTACTTGGCAATTCTAATCTCATCTTTCTCTCTGTCGTAATGATATATGTGATCTGATAAAACTTCTTCCTGATCCACAACCATACGGTTTGTCTCTCTAACCATTTCTCGTAGTTCCTCTGAACTTTGCACATATTCATCATCCAGTAAAAGGATCACTTCATGAATACTGCTTGGAAGAATATAAAGATCATGTCCCATATAATTCGCGAAATCTCTCAGTGGATCTTTATAAAGCATGACGGATGCTCCATTCATATAATCTCCATTTGATAATACAAACAATGGAATCTCCATATCCGTGATCTTTACTGGTATCACAGACTGAATCTTACGCATCACTGGTGGGAAGATCTTCTCCGTGTTCTCCTTTGCATCCTTCATCATCTGTTCCTTTGTCACACCCCATAACAGCAACTCTTTGTTCCTCACTAATGCACTCGCCATCCCGTCATGATTCCGGTATGCTGCCCAACGATATGTAACTGCCAGATCTAAGAACCGCTCGTATGGTGTATACTTTAACATCTCTTTATTCTTCTCATAATTAACCACACGATAAAACAGATTCTTCTTAATATGCTCATAATCTGAAACTTTATCCTCATCCAGATAAAATCCAACCTGATGTCCTCGATAAATTCTGGCGATATCTTTCATCGTATCTGATAATTCCTGTCCCCTTAAATAATTTCGATAAAATATCTCCAGATACAACACTGGTACCAGATAATTCTTGGTCTCTCCGATCGACAACCCCATCATCGATATCTGATTATTCCTCTTAACCCTCTGCACCATAACTTTCTTTCCTTCCATCTCTGGAAGATAGTTTAAAATATTCGCTTCTACATACTGATAAAATTCTTTCTCATTCAACATGGTCTTCTCCTTTTCTGTGGATGAAAACGCATGCCATAACCCCATTTTATTTGTTTCCCTCATTTGTCTTCATATGTAAATAATTTCCATATTATCATACAATATTTTCCAGTTGATTGCAATAAAAAAAGAAATTTATTTTTCAAAATTTCTTTTTTTATTCAATCTCTATTTTGTTGCTGTAAATTCTTTTAAGAAATCAAGTAATGTTTCCATTTCTTCTCTCGTACCGATTGTAATCCTTAAATAATTATTGATTCTTGGCTGATCAAAATAACGGACATAAATCTTTGCTTTCTTCGCTGCTTCAAAAATCTCTTTGGCAGGTACGCTTTCATGTGTTGCAAAGATAAAGTTTGCTTTGGAATCTGCAAAACTAAATCCGATCTTTCTCATCTCAATCTGGAACCATTCTCTTGTATCAATGATCTTATTTCTTGTCTCCTGGAAATATTCTTCATCTTCTAAGACAGCTGTTCCAAGAACAATAGATGGCTCATTCATCGTATAAGAGTTGTAGGAATATTTCACATCATTCATTGCCTTGATCAGTTCCTTGTTACCGATCGCATATCCGATACGAAGTCCTGCTAAAGATCTTGATTTGGAATATGTCTGAACGACTAAAACGTTATCATATTTTCTTGTCAGTTCTTTCGCTGTGTCGCCGCCAAAATCAATATAGGCTTCATCAACGATCACAACAACATCCTGATTGTGTTGGATGATATCTTCCACAACCTCTAAAGATAAAAATGCGCCTGTTGGTGCATTAGGATTTGGGAATACCACCCCGCCATTCTCAGCGTAATAATCTTCTTTCTGAATCTCAAATGCATCATTGACTGCTTTCTTCTCGTATAGTATTCCGAATAATTCTGCCCATACCGGATAGAAGGAATATGTGATATCTGGGAAGAAGATTGGTTTCTTACCGTTAAAAAATGTCATAAATGCAACGGCAAGCACATCATCAGATCCAACTCCGACAAATACTTCTTCTTTATCAAATCCATGATAAGAAGCGATCGATTCTACCAATTTAGTTGCTGCAGGATCAGGATATTTACGCAGATTCTTGATCCCACTCATCGCTTCCTTGATCTTATCGGATGGCGGATAAGGGTTTTCATTTGTATTTAACTTGATCACACCTTCTTCTTTTGGCTGTTCACCCGGTGTGTAAGGTTCTACTTTTCGTACATTGTCTCTCCAGCTGTTCATTGAAAGTCTCCTTTATCTATATTGGCTTATTTGCGATAGTCATCGATCAGTTTCTTAAATAATGGAAGGGCTTTTTCGATTCGTTCTGTTGGTACACAGTAAGAAATACGCACATATCCTGGGCATCCAAAGCTGTCCCCAGGTACGATCAACAGATCATATTCTTTCGCCTTCTCGCAAAATGCATTAGCATCTTCTTCTAATGCTTTCGGGAATAAATAGAAAGCTCCACCTGGTTCTACACATTCATATCCCATATCCACTAATGCATTATAGAATAAATCTTTGTTCTTCTGATAGATTGAAAGGTCAGAAGTTAAATCTACACATTCTCCAACGACTTTCTGATATAAGGTTGGCACACAGACATAAGAAAGTAAACGTGCAGATGCGATAAACGCTGGCAGTAACTGTTCAAAATCTTCTGCCTCATTTGGTGCTACGATATAACCGATACGTTCTCCCGGCAGTGATAAGGATTTACTAAAAGAATATGCTACTAATGTATTGTTATAAAAATGTGGAACATATGGCACTTCAAATCCATCATACGCGATCTCTCTGTATGGTTCATCGGAAATGATGTAAATGCTGTGTCCATATTCTTTTTGTTTCTTCTCTAATAATGCAGCTAATTTCTCAATCGTCTCTCTGGAATAAACAACTCCGGATGGGTTGTTTGGAGAATTGATCAAGATTGCTTTGGTATGCTCATTGATCGTTTCTTCTAATTCTTCAAAATTAATCTGGAATGCTCTGGTATCTGCAGAAATGACCTTTAATCTGCATCCTGCTCCCTGTGCATATACTGCATATTCTGGGAAATGTGGTGCGAATGTGATAACTTCATCTTCTGGCCCATCAACTAATGTCTTAAAGCAGATACCAAGGGCTGCTGCCGCACCGATCGTCATAAAAATATTCGCTGCTGTATAATTTGTATCAAATCTTTTATTTAAAGACTTGGCAATGTTTTCTCTTACTTCCAGTACTCCAGCATTGCTTGTATATCCATGAATATCCACTGGATCTGCTGTTTTTAACAGGCGAAGTGCTGTCTCATCAATTTCTTTTGGTGCTGGAACACTTGGATTCCCGATACTGAAATCAAATACATTTTCTGCTCCGACTTCTTTTGCTCTCTTCATTCCATATTCGAAAATATCACGGATAATAGAATGCTGTTTCGATAATTCTACTACTTCTTTTGATAACATGATCTGTCTCTTCCTTTCTTTGCCATTAGTTTTATTTTACAAAAAAATGCAGAAAATTACAACAACCCTCGCTGATTGCTGTAATTTTCACGTAATATCATTTGACGATCATTTTATTCATCTAATACATCTCTTAAGCTCTTTGTAAACTCATAAACCTTTTCAGGACTTTCTTTACCATATTGACTGATCAATTTGACGATCGCACTTCCGACAATGACACCATCACAGTATGTACTCATTTTCTTTGCCTGTTCTGGTCCTGAAATACCAAATCCCACTGCACAAGGAATTGTTGCATTCTTCTTGATCACACCGAAGAATTCATCAAAATCTGTTGTAAATTCACTTCTTGTTCCTGTAACTCCGATGGAGGATACACAGTATAAGAATCCTTCTGCTTCTTTTGCGATCATTGCGATACGGTCATGAGATGTCGGTGTTACAAGACTGATATTGTCAACTCCGTGAGCTGTTGCCACGCCCTGAATCTCGTCTTTTTCTTCGTATGGCATATCAGGCACGATGACGCCCTGAATCCCACATTCATTACAAAGGTCAAAGAATCTTTCGGTTCCAAAACGATAGATCGTATTGAGATACATCATCATGACAAATGGTGTTTCTTTGATCTCTTCTCTTAATTCTTTTACCATCTGAAAGATTTCCTTTAGTGTTGTACCACCTGCAAGTGAATGCTGGCTGGCTTCCTGAATGACAACACCCTCAGCGATCGGATCTGAGAATGGAATACCGATCTCAATCACATCTGCACCTGCTTTTACCATAGCTCTAATATTTTCTTTTGTTGTTTCGTACCCATAATCTCCAGATACGATGTAAGTTACTAATGCTTTTTGCCCATTCTTTTTTCTATTCTCAAATGTCTCTCTAATTTTCATCTAACTGCACTCCTCTGTATCTTGCTACCTGATAAACGTCTTTGTCTCCACGGCCAGACAGACAGATAACGACTGACTGGTCTTTACTCATTGTTGGGACTATCTCCATTGCCGCTGCAACTGCATGAGATGATTCGATCGCTGGAATCACTCCTTCTGTTTTGGATAAATATTCAAAGGCTTTGACTGCCTGTTCATCTGTGATACTCACATATTCTGCTCTTCCGATTTCATGAAGATGTGCATGTTCTGGTCCGATTCCCGGATAATCAAGTCCTGCTGAAATAGAGTATACAGGATCGATCTGGCCTTCTTCGTTCTGTAAGAACAAACTCTTCATTCCATGAAAAATACCTTTACTTCCTTTTGCGATCGTTGCTGCATGATCTAACGTATCAATCCCTCTTCCAGCTGCTTCTGCCCCGATCAGTCTGACACTTTCATCTGGGATAAAGTCATAAAACATTCCCATTGCATTCGATCCGCCTCCTACACAAGCAAATACAGCATCTGGAAGTTTTCCTTCGATTTCCTTCATCTGTTCTTTTGTCTCTTCTCCGATGATCTTCTGGAAATCACGAACCATCGTTGGATATGGATGAGGTCCCATAACAGAACCGATGCAGTAAAATGTTGTCTCAATATTTGTAGCCCAGTCTCTCATTGCCTCGTTAATAGCATCTTTTAAAGTTCTTGTTCCACTCTCTACAGCATGAACTTTCGCTCCAAGAAGTTCCATACGGTATGCATTCAGACTCTGGCGTTCCACGTCTTCTGCTCCCATATATACAACACATTCCATGTCAAATAATGCTGCAACAGTCGCTGTAGCAACTCCGTGCTGTCCTGCACCTGTCTCTGCGATGATTCTTTTTTTCCCCATTCTCTTTGCAAGTAAGATCTGACCTAATACATTGTTGATCTTATGGGCACCTGTATGGTTCAAATCTTCTCGTTTTAAATATACTTTTGCCCCTCCAAGATCTTTTGTCATCTTCTCTGCGTAGTATAAAAGAGATGGACGGTTTGCGTAATCTCTGTATAACTGACGTAATTGGGCTAAGAATTCTGGGTCATTTTTGTATGTTTCATAAGCCTCATTTAACTCGTTTACCGCGTTCATTACAATTTCTGGTACATACTGTCCACCGTACTCTCCAAATCTTCCTATTTTATTCATGTCTTCCTCCTGTTATCTGCATGATTTCTTTCATTTTTTTCAAATCTTTGTATCCATCCGTTTCGATTCCACTGGAAATGTCGATCCCGCATGGATGAACTTTTTCTGTGATTTCTTTTATATTTTTATTGTGAAGCCCGCCTGCAATAAAAAATGGTTTTCTGATTCCTTCTTTTGGAATCAGGTCGTAATTCATTACTTTTCCGGTACCTCCATACATATCTTTTTCTTCTGTAAATGTATCCAGTAACAGTTTATCAACAGGAAGCTGTTGGGCTTCCTTGATGTCTTTTGTATCTTTCACTCTGACCGCTTTCCAGATTTCTTTATCTGTCTGCTGTCTTAACTGTTCAATATAAATAACATCTTCATCGCCATGTAACTGGATCACGTCTAATGGAACTTCATTGGCGATTTCTGTAACTTTCTCAATTGTTTCATTGACGAATACTCCGACACTTAAGATCTTTTGATCTAAGTTTTGATCAAGTTCTCTTGCCTGCTGGCCTGTGACATAACGCTTGCTTTTTGAAAAGAAAATATATCCAATTTCATCTGGTTTTACTTCATTTGCATATGCGATATCTTCTTTTCTACGCATGCCGCACATCTTCACTTTCAGACTTTGTTCTTTGATCTGATTTTGTATCATAGGCAGCTCCGTAACTGTTTCATTGTTTCTTTGATGTTATCGGATCTCATAAATGTTTCACCGATCAAAACTGCATCGGCTCCTTGCTCTTTGACATTTTTCATATCATTTTCATCCTTCATTCCACTTTCGGAAACTAATACTGCTTCGTATGGAATAAGTGGAGCAAGTTTACTTGTTGTATTTAGATCAACATCAAATGTTTTTAAATTTCGATTATTGATTCCGATAATATCGCATCCACATGCAACGACTTTCTTTAATTCTTTTTCGTTATGAACTTCTACCAGACAATCAATCTCTAAGCTTTTTGCCAGATCATAAAATTCCTTTATCTTTTCTTCGGAAAGAATTGCTGCGATCAGAAGGATTGCATCGGCTCCTAAGACTTTTGCTTCATAAATCTGATATTCATCGAAAATAAAATCTTTTCTTAACATTGGGATATCTACCTTAGCTCTGATATCCGCAAAATATTTGCTGCCACCTTTAAAATAATATTCTTCAGTCAAGCAGGAAATGGCTGCTGCCCCTGCATCTTCATAGGCAATGGCTGTCTCCACTGGACGAAAATCTTCTGCGATCACACCTTTGGATGGAGACGCTTTTTTAACTTCTGAGATCACGGATAATCCAGATTTCTTTAAGGCCTCTTTAAATCCATGATTTTTATTCTTAGAATTTAATGCCATCTCTTTCATATCCTGTGGCTCGATATTGTCTTTTTCTCTTTGTAATTGTTCTTTTCTTTTTTCTACGATATCATCTAAGATCATGTTCCACCTCATTTATTTTACATTTGTGTATGCAATAAACTGTTCTAATTTCTCATTTGCCTTTCCAGAATCAATCATCTCGACTGCCAGTTTCACTCCATCTTTGATCGTCTCTGCTTTTCCGATCGTATAAAGGGCTGCTCCTGCATTTAATAAAACGATGTCTCGTTTTGCTCCCTGTTCTTTTCCAGTTAGGATATCTTTTGTAATGATCGCATTTTCATCTGCTGTTCCACCAACAATATCTTCTTTCTTGGCAAGTGTTAATCCTAATTCTTCTGGATTGATCGTATATCCTTTGATCTCATCTCCATCAATCTCACAGACACTTGTTGTGGATGAGATTGAGATTTCATCTAATCCGTCGTCTCCATATACGATTAGGGCTCTTTTAACTCCAAGATTCTTCATAACATCTGCCATCGGACGAACCAGCTCTTTTTCATAAACACCGAGAACGATATAGTTTGTCATTGCTGGGTTTGCTAAAGGTCCTAAGATATTAAATACAGATCTTACCCCAAGCTGTGCTCTGACTGGTCCGGCATATTTCATAGATCCATGATGTGTCTGTGCAAATAAGAAGGCTACTCCAACTTTATCCAAACATTTTTTGCTTTCTTCTGGTGTTAATCCGATTTTTGCTCCTAATGCTTCTAAAACATCGGCTGCCCCGCTCTTTGAGGATACACTTCTATTTCCATGTTTCGCAACTTTTGCTCCTGCTGCTGCAATGACAAATGCAGATGTTGTGGAAATATTAAAGCTGTTTGCAAGGTCTCCTCCAGTTCCTACGATATCGATCGCTTCTGTTTCTTCTGGCACGATCGCTGCTTTTGCTCTCATCACTTTGGCAAATCCTGTGATCTCTTCTGGTGTTTCATGATTCATACGAAGACCCGTCAGGAAACTTCCCATCTGAGCATCTGTCGCATTTCCAGACATGATGCAGTCCATGGCCTTATAAGCTTCTTCTTCTGTTAAATGATTTCCTTCCACGATCTTTGTTAAAAATGGTTTTAATGTTTCCTGATTGACTGCGCTCATAGTTTCCTCCTTTTTAGAATCTCCAAGTCTGATTCCTGCGATGTTTGTTAAAAAGTTTTCTAAGATCCTCATTCCCATTTCAGTTAAGATTGATTCTGGATGGAACTGAATTCCATAGACCGGATATTCTTTATGACATACTGCCATAATCTGTCCTTTTTCATCTCTTCCGATAACTTTTAAATCTTCTGGAAATGTCTCATCATCGATGATCAGTGAATGATATCTTGCTGCATATATTTTATCTTCTAATCCTTCAAATAAAGGATTCTTGTTATTGATTGTAATCTCACTCATTTTTCCATGCATCAATTCTTTTGCTGGAACGACTTTTCCGCCATATACTTCTCCGATCGCCTGATGTCCCAGACAGATTCCCAAGACTGGAATTTCTTTTCCGAATGTTTTAATTGCCTCTTTTGAAATTCCTGCACTGTCTGGATATCCAGGTCCTGGTGAGATAACAAGTGCTTCTAGATTTTGTAAGTTTCCGATCTCATCAATCGTTATTTCATCGTTTCTTACAACCTGAATCTGTGGATACAAAGATCCAATGTACTGATATACGTTATAGGTAAATGAATCGTAATTATCTATCATTAAAATCATAACCTTGCTGCCTCCTTCACTGCATTTACAACGGCTAATGCTTTATTCTTTGTCTCCATAAATTCTTTCTCTGGAACAGAGTCATTGACGATTCCTGCTCCTGCCTGCACATATCCTTTTCCATCTTTAAATACGACGGTCCGGATTGCAATACAGGTATCAATATTTCCATCAAATCCAAGATATCCAACGGTTCCACCGTAAACACCTCGTTTTTTATTTTCCAGCTCATCAATGATCTCCATGGCCCTTACTTTTGGTGCTCCGGATAATGTTCCTGCCGGAAGAACACTCATCAGTGCGTTGATCGGATTTTCATCATCTCTTAATTCTCCCTGTACATCACTGACTAAATGTGTAACTTTGGAATATTTTTCAACGGTCATAAAGTTTTTTACTTCTACAGTTCCAAACTTACTGACTTTTCCGACATCATTTCTTCCAAGATCAACTAACATCGTATGTTCTGCTCTTTCCTTTGGATCATTGACTAACTGTCTTACCAACATATCATCTTCTTCTTTTGTCTTTCCTCTTGGAACCGTTCCTGCGATCGGTTTGGTTGCTACAATTCCATTTAAGACACTGACTAACTTCTCTGGTGAAGCTCCAACCACCTGATAGTCAATGAAATCAAAGAAGTAAAGGTATGGAGATGGGTTTAATGTTCTTAAGCATCGATAGACATCAAATGGATCAACATCTGTCTCTACCTCAAATCTCTGGGATAAGACCACCTGGAAAATGTCACCGTCTTTGATATATTCTTTAGCTTTCTTTACGTTCGCTTCATATTGTTCTTTTGTAAGATTCGATGTTACTTCTGTCTTCACAGGTGTAAATCTATCTTTGGAAAGTGATACCGGACGTTCCATCTTGTGAAGGATCAATTCTGCTTTATCTTCTAATTCTTCATATTTTTGTTTAATATTATCACCTTTGTGGATATTCTGGATGATCACAGCTTTGTTTGCCAAATGATCGAAGGCGATGATCTCATCGTACATGCATAAGTGGCATTCTGGCATCTTCAGATCATTCTCTGGTACATTTGTTAATTTCTTTTCCACCTGACGGATCATGTCATATCCAAAATATCCGATCAATCCTCCAGTTAATTTTGGATAATCTTCCATAACTGGAGATTTATATTTCTTGATCAGATCACTTAGATAGCTCATCTTAAATTCTTCTTCCTGCTTTACTCCATCGACTTCTAATTCTTTTCCTGAAATCTTGATCTCTGACTTAGGATTGATCCCGATAAAGGAATATCTTCCCCACTGGTCTTTATTTTCCACACTCTCAAGCATGAAACATGGCGTTCCTTCTTTTCTCAGTGCCTGGAACATACGGATCGGTGTCATATAATCTGCCAGTACTTCGTAAAATACAGGTACCATCTGATATTCTTTTAATAGTTCTTCAACTTTGTTTAATGTCGGATATAACATATCTGCCTCCTGATCAAAATTTATCGCCGTGGTTTCATTTTTCATAGTTTATATATCTGTATACTATGATTTATAGATAGGGCCGTTTTGCATGAATGGTAACTTTGTTCATATTGGGGGATTTCATCGAAATTTCCTATGAAATAAAAAAGGCCCATCGTTCCTATTGCTAGGGACGATAGACCGTGGTGCCACCCATATTCAAGAAATATCTTCTCTTCTTGTTAAAATATCTTAGAAAATATCTCTCCTCACTTAAGATACTCCGCTTTGTTCGATAATAAAAAGCTTTTATATCTCGTTCCCGTAACGTGGGATAACGGCGACAGTTACTAAGTTTCATAAACAGTTCTCTGTGCTCCTCACAAATCCATTCGCTTATCACATATCTATGACCTTCCAGCAACCGGTCACTCTCTGTAAGACTGTTTGATGAGCTACTTACTTTTGTTCATCGGATTTATCACTTTAACTTGTTAAATATTTGTTTATATTATATGAGTCGATTTTTTATTTGTCAAGAATTTTCTGATTATAATTTTTGATTTGTTGAAAATTCGCATATTTTATTTTTCTATTTTAACATTTTATAAATCTCTTCTTTATCAGCTTCTGGATGCTCTTTGATTGCTTTTTTAATTCTTTATTCTATGAAAACTTAGCAATTAATCCCTCATATACCATAAACTGTTCCATAGATGAAAATTTCACATGATCTACTATAAATTTAGATTCATACCAATTGCTTAAATAACCATTCTCCTCATCTGGATTATGAAAACATATAATTTCCATTATATTTCCCCAACTTTCTGAACCGCTAAATCCAAATCATGCAATCCATAATATGCTTTTTTAAAAAAATCCACATTAACTTTCTGATTCACTTCCGCACTTGGTATATTGTAATACCATTGATAATATGCATAGAATTCTCCAATCCAATTTGGTATAAAACCTTCCATTGCTTTTCCTTGCTTCAAAGAATAATGCTCTGTTTCTTTAAAATATTCCCATAATTCTTTGGCATCCATTGTATTTACATAGGCTTTTGCTTGATCTATGCTTTGTCTTGTTTTACTTGTCATATATGCATTGATAAAGTCTTCTGTGTCCTTATCTGGATAGGTATTTGCTACATAATCAAATAATTTTCCTTGATTCTCTACTACATCACCTAAATAGACATCTGAATATGCTCTCATCATTCTCACCTCTTACAACAGGGTACTAAATACTTTTATTACTTCGTTTGCATCTGAATTGATCAGATTTCTCATATTCTTTCTGGCTGTTACATCTCAATCATTGTAGCGTTCATTAAAGAATCCCAAATCTCCTCTCTGGTCTTCTCTGGATTTTCCTTTACGATATCATAGATTTTCTCAATCACATCTGCATCTTCTAACAAATCATCTGCTATCTTCGCTATAGAATCGCCATTTTCAATCTTTTTCTTTACCATCGTTATTAATTTTAAAATTTCTCCCTGTTTTCTTCCTTCTTTTCTTCCTTCTCGTCTCCCACGATTTTCCGCGCTTCGCAACTGGCTTTCCTTATCCCTGATTGCCATTTGTTCTCTCAGATATAAATATCTTTCACTCTCATCTCGACTCATCTTAATCATTTCATCCCTCACCTTTTCCATGTAATGATTTCCTTCAGATTCTTCTCTGACTTCTTCCCAAGTACTGGCTGAAATTAATTTTGCCCATCGATATAATTCTTGCTTCCTTGCCTTTCCTTTTGTACTTCTTATTTTACTTAATTCTATCACATGGAATTGAAATTTACTACTATACAATTCACCTGTTTTATCGTCTTGCAGTAAAATTCTATGATAAAATCCGGGACTTTTCAAATAATTAAAATCAAGAATTCCTACATGAATACATGGTGGAAGTTCATAATATGACTCCCCTTTTTTCAATCCTTCTGTAAACATTCTGCAATTATAAAATAAGCTTCGCTCTGCCCAATCTTCCTGATATGTATTTTGCATTTCAATGTTAATCTTTTTGCCACCGTTTAATACCATCTTTACATCTAAGATTCCCTCTTTTTCCTCTTTAACTTCACCTTCCACAAATGGATCTGCAACTTCTAACGTTTCAATATCTGTTTCTTTCAAATGCAATAATGCCATTAAAAATCCTTTTACAATTTCTTCATTTTTAAATATTTTTTGAAAGGCATAATTATTTGTTAAGCGTATATTTAATTCCTCATTGCTAGCTGCTCTTTTTCTTAACTCTTCGTCATTAAAACTTCCCTCGTTGTTATTCATATTTTCTCCTTATATTACAATTTATGTAAATTCGTGTTATGTAAGTATTTTACCAAATCTTTATTGATTGTCAATTGCTTTTTGTAAAAAATTGTAATATTTGGTTATATAAAAAGACAGGAGCCAAATAAACTCCTGTCCTAACACACATCATTATATCCTACGCACTTTTATTTTTCCAGTTCTTCCGTCTCAATAATAAACTTCACACTACCCTTCGTTCCACTAGCCTTCTTCGTAAATGTCTGATAGTTTTCTCCTTCATCCATCACTGCATCAGCTCTGTCTAAGATATCTTTTGCATCATCATTGATCGTATTGACAAGTTTCTCAATACCGTCTTTTCTGAAGGTTAACATTCCTTTATTCAAGGTAACAGCTCCATTTTTCAGAGTTGCAATTCCTGTTGTCATCTGTCCCATTCCATTATCCAGTGTTTTGGCACCTTTGCTTAACTTCTTCGCTCCATTTGCTGCTGTTTTTGTTCCACTGTTTAACGTCTTGGCTCCTTCATCTAATTTCTTGATGGAAGATGTCAGTGTCTTAGATGATGTCTTTAACTGCCCAGTTCCTTCCGCAATCTGTTTTAATGCAGATTCTAACTGTGCTGTAGATGTCTTTGTCTTTGTTAGCAGATTCTGAATCTGGGTTAAGCATCCTGATACGATTTGAAGGTCTGTCTGTGTTTCTTGCAAGCTTGTTCCGATAGATCCTGCGTTGGTTCCTAAATTCTTTGCCTGACCTCCTACGGATTGTGCATAACCGCCTAAGTTTTCTGCATCTGTCTTTAAAGAACCTGCAATCGTTTTAAGCTGTGCTTTCTGCTCATCTGTAAGAGAAATATAATTATTCTTGATAAATTCTCCAATTGCTCCTGCCTGATTTCCAACATCTGTTGCTGATGCTCCAATTGACTCTGCTAATGCACCTAATGTCTTCGCTGACACACCAACACTTTCTGTCTGTGTCTTAATATTCATTAATTCTTTTGTGATTCCTGTCTGTGCACTCTGTAAGTTAGACTGTAATTTTGCCTGATCACTTTCGCTTGGTGTACTATTCTGCAGTTCTTTGAGAATCTGTCTCACTCCATTATCTAACTTCTCTGTAGATGATGGTAAAGCACTAGTTCCTTTCGCTAACTGACTGGTTCCATTCTTTAATGTTGTAGATCCATTGACCAGTTTGTCAAGTCCTGTTGCTAACTGTTTGGAACTGACTGCGATCTGTTTTGTTCCTGATTTTAATTTTCCAGAGGCTGTGACTAATTTTTCAATTCCCTTTACTAAATCTCCAGAACCATCACATAACTTATCTGTCGCATTTTCAAGGTCCTTTAAGGAATCTGTTAATTCACTTAAATCTCCTGCATCATCTAAACCGAACTCTGATAATGTATCGGAATTCGCAACTGTCGCTGTGACTGTCATCTGGAAGTCTTCTACATCAGCTGTGATCTCGAAATCTTCTGGAATATCGAAGTTTGACCCAATACTTGTATTCTTAAGGTTTAAGCTGTCTGCTAATCCTGGCATTGCAACTCCAATAACGATATGTTTGTTACCATCGGAGATAACTTTTCCGTTTGTTGCTTTGACATTAGAGAAGTTATCTGTATTTAAGATCGCTGCTGTGATCATTGTAAATGGTGTATAGACTGTTGTCTGTTTTCCATTGATCGTTTTGGTTACGGCGGAATGATTTTCATATTCATAACGAATCTTTACTTTTCCTGATTTACCAACCAGTTTCTTTGGTGAAATTTCTTTTCCATCCAGATAGTATGTGACTTTCATGGATACTGGCAGATTTTTGTCACTTGTTCCCTGATAGTAAATATCTTTTCCATTGGCATTCCATGTAATACTGTCCTTTTTTCCTCGTTTATATGTCTCATTCCCCTTAACGTTTTCAACGTCTGTCAGGTCCGTAGCATCTTTGATCTTTGCTTCACCTGAGAAATTCTTTAACCAGTCACTGACAATAACTGTTTTCTCTTCTCCATTCGCATCCGTTTTTACGTATACGGTTTCTTCTTTATCTGCAGTGGACTCGCTGGCTGCTACCGGTACTGCTGCCGGAATTGTAAGAGCTGCAGCGAGAAACATTGCTAATGCTTTCGATAATCTTCTTTTTCTCATAACAATCGCTCTCCTATTCTAAATGACCCATCTTGAGGGTTGTTTTACAGATCAATTTATCAAATATCATAAACATTGCCGGCAGAATAAAGATTACGGCAACGGTACTGATCACAGCTCCTCGTGCAAGTAAGGTACAGATCGCACTGATCATATCAATATTTGAGTAAATCGCAATACCGATCGTTGCTGCGAAGAAACTTAATCCACTTGTAATGATAGACTGCATGGATGTTTCATGTGCAATACGGATCGCTTCCATTTTCTTCTTGCCATTTATACGCTCTTTCTGATAACGACTTGTCATCAGGATCGCGTAGTCAACGGTTGCACCTAACTGAATCGTTCCGATAACGATACTTGCAACAAACGGCAGTGATAATCCCGTGTAATATGGAACTGCCATATTGACACAGATTGCAAATTCGATCACGGCTACCAGGATCACCGGTAAGGAAATGGATTTAAATACAATTAAAATGATCACAAAGATTGCCGCGATCGACGCGATATTTACATTTCTAAGGTCAACATTGGTTACTGTCTCCAAGTCATTCATCAATGGTGCTTCTCCAATGACCATAGAACCTGGACTGTATTTCTTCACAATGTTGTTGATCTCGTTGATCTGTTTATTTACTTTCTCGGTTGCTGATTTGTAATTTGAACAGATAAACTGCATCTCATACTCATCACTTTGCAACATTTCTTTCATGGAAGAAGGAATCATATCGGATGGAATACTAGAACCGATCACGGAGTTCATTCCGAGACACCATTCAACTCCGTCGACTTTATCGATCTCTTTCTGCATGTTGCTTAATTCCTTCTGACTCATGCCGTTCTTGATCATGACCATATGGATGTTACTCATTCCAAATTCGTCACTTAATTTCTTATTCGCCACATTACTCGGTAAGCTTTGTGGAAGTGATTTGTCAATATTATAGTAAATCTCTGTATGATTATTTCCATAAATTGCCGGGAACAGCAAAATCAAAAATACTACGATCGTTGTTTTATAATGTTTTGTGATAAAGTGTGATACATTCGTAAGATCTGGCATCAGTGAACGATGTCTTGTCTTCTCGATCAATTTATCACAGATCAGGATCAATGATGGCAAAACTGTTACACAACAGATAACTCCGATAATAACACCTTTTGCCATAACGATACCTAAGTTGGCTCCTAATGCAAATGTCATAAAGCACAGTGCTGCGAATCCAGCAACCGTTGTAACGGAACTTCCTGTGATGGACTTAAATGTATTCGAAATCGCATGTGCCATCGCACGTTCTTTGTCACCTTCAAATCTGATCTTATTACTCTCATAACTATGCAGAAGGAAAATCGAATAATCCATCGTAACTCCTAACTGCAAGATCGCAGTCAATGCCATTGTAAGATAGGACACATCGCTTAAGAAAATATTCGTTCCCAGGTTATAAAGAATTGCCATTCCGATACTTAACAGGAATAAAAAGGCAACGGCAAAGGATTCCATTGTGGCAAATAATACGATCAAAGAAAGTACTGCCGCGATCGTTACGTAGATAGGAATTTCCTGCATAACCAGGTTCTTAATATCGGTAACTACCCCTGACATACCACTGATAAAACACTGTTTTCCAACAATCTTACGCATCTGTGTGACTGCTTCCATCGTGTTATCAGATGATGTCGTTTCTTTAAACATTGCGATCATCATTGTTGCGTTCTTATTAAAGAAAACTTTCCTTACTTTCTCAGGAAGCATCTCTTTGGGAACGCTTAGATCAGCGATGTCATCATACCAGATGATCTTATCAACGTGATTGACTTTCTCTAGTTTCTGTTTTAATTTCTGTACGTCATGAAGATTCATATCTTCGACAATGATCATCGAATAGGCTCCGGCTCCAAACTGATCTACCATGATATCCTGCCCCTTCACCGTCTCCAAAGAGTCTGGAAGGTAACTTAAGATGTCATAATTGATCCTTGTCTTCACGATTCCAATGGTTGATGGAATCAATAAAATGAAAGCCAGGAAGACGATGAATTTTCGATGATGTACTAATTTCTTTGCAAATTGTATCATAGCATCCTCCCATTTACATTTATGACGAATAGTCATTTTCTAATCTATATAATGGTATACACCAAAAATGACCAAAAGTCAATAAACTTCTTAAAAGTTTTTGACTTTTGGTCATTTTTTCGTTATACTAAAGAAGATGAAAGGAGAAATTACTATGAAAAAGGTCGAATTAAATAAGAAAAAGAAACAAGATGCCCTTTTGAATACGGCATACCAACTGTTTACAGAAAAGGGATTCCAGAAGACCTCCATCTCCGATATCGTAAATGAAGCTGGCGTTGCTAAGGGTACTTTTTATTTGTATTTTAAAGATAAATTAGACATCCGATATAAATTAATCGCCAAAAAATCTGCAGAAGTATTTAAACACGCCTATCAGGAACTTCAAAAACAATCCATTGATCATTTTGAAGACCAACTGATCTTTATCGTTGACCAGGTCATCGGAGCATTAAATGCTAATCCGACTCTGTTAAAACTGATCTCAAAGCATCTAAGCTGGGGAATGTTTAAGAATTCCTTGGTAGAACCGATCGATGATGCCCAGAGAAATATTTATGATATCTATATGGATCTTTTGAAGAATTCTGGTCATGAATTTGATCATCCGGAAGTTATGATCTATATGATTATCGAGATGGTCGCTGGATCTTGCTATAATGTTATTTTGACTGGGGAGCCTGTTTCGGTTGATGAATTGAAGCCTTATTTGTATCAGTCAATTCGGTTGATCATACGGAATCATATATTGTGATTTGTAGTTTGATGACGGAAATTATTGGTGGAATATTATAAAAAGAAATCATGTGTCCGTACGGTTGCCAACACATGATTTCTTTTTATAATATTCAAATAATTTACGTTATTCAAACCACTACACTGTGTGTATGTTTAACGGTATTGGCTAATCATTTTTGTATTCGCTAACAGAAGATTATCTTTCACTTTCATCCCTGCTCATCTTAATCATTTCATCCCTCGCCTTTTCCATGTAATGATTTCCTTTTGTTGTTTCTATTTTATTTAATTCTATCACATGGAATTGAAATTTACTACTATAGGGTTGTCCTTTTTTAATCCTTCTGTAAACATCCGACAATTGTAAAACAGACTTCGTTCCGCCCAGTCCTCTTGATATGTATTTTGCATTTCAATATTAATCTTCTTGCCACCATTCTGCCCTACATACACACCCACTTGAATTTTTCAATCTTAAATTGTCCACACTCTAGACATCTGGTATATGATAAAAAATAAATAAACGATCGGAAGAACAGCATTAGAATTTTGCCACGTTTTTTACAGATTCGCAGCCGGCTTGCAATGTCATTAAGTTAAGAAAAACAGAGATAAAAGATAAGTTTTAAATTTATC
>OGXW01000934.1_pt1 | contig 22305 bp, 19 predicted proteins | sample 1576341 | NCBI WGS metagenome assembly OGXW01 (sample SAMEA3541592, study PRJEB24748) | human gut metagenome | biome: human gut; feature: human-associated habitat; material: faeces | place: China | collected 2012
GGGGTGCTGGCCGGTGGTCCGGCGCACGCCTACGCAGCCTGCGGCCAGGCGGGCCTCCTCGGCCCGGTTGGCAGTCTTGCCACGCTCGGCCAGATATTTTTTCACATAGCCAAAGGCGGTCTTTTCCGCCACCGTGCCAATGGTTCCGGCCCGGAACACATGGGATTTTCCGAACATCTCCACGCAGTAGGCATGGGCCTTGGACTGGTATTCGCCGGAGAAGTTCAGGTCGATATCGGGCACCTTGTCGCCGCCAAAGCCCAGGAAGGTCTCAAAGGGGATGTTGAAGCCGTCCTTTTCGAACTTGCTGCCGCATTTTGGGCAGACGGCATCCGGCAGGTCCGCACCGCAGCCATAGCCCTTTGGCACATCGAAGGTGGTGTACTTGCACTCCGGGTTCGGGCAGCGATAGTGCGGCGGGAAGGAATTCACTTCCGTAATGCCGGACATATAGGCAACGATGGAAGAGCCCACAGAGCCTCGGGAGCCCACCAGATAGCCATGCTCCAGGGAGTTCTGCACCAGCTTCTGGGCGGACATATAAATCACATCATAGTGGCAGGAGATAATATCGTGCAGCTCTGTCTCCACGCGCTTGGTGATGAGCTCCGGGGGATTCTCGCCGTAGAGCCTGTGGAGCTTGCCATAAACCAGGGCCTTCAGGTCCTCTACGGAGTTCTCGATTTTGGGCGCAAACAGATTGTGGGGCACAGGCCGCAGGGTCTCGCACATATCGGCAATGAGGTTGGGGTTTGTGACCACCACCTCATAGGCCTTTTCCTCCCCTAAGTAGCTGAATTCCTCCAGCATATTGTCGGTGGTGCGGAAATAAAGGGGGTTTTCCTTATCCGCATCGTCAAAGCCCTTGGTAGCCAGCAGGATATGACGGAATATCTCGTCCTCGGGGTTCAGGAAATGGACATCTCCCGTGGCAACAACCATCTTCCCCAGGGCCTCGCCCAGGCGAACCACGGTACGGTTGTATTCCCGCAGCTGCTCCACATCCTTGGCGATTCCCTTGGAGAGCATAAACATATTGTTTGCCAGGGGCTGAATTTCCAGATAGTCATAGAACGAGGCAATGCGCAAGAGCTCGTCTTCGCTCTTGCCGTCCAGAATGGCCTGGAACAGCTCGCCCGCCTCACAGGCAGAGCCGATGATCAGGCCCTCCCGCAGCTCCAGCAGCTCGGATTTCGGGATGCGGGGCACCCGCTTGAAATATTTCAGATTGGAATCGGAAATCAGGTGATACAGGTTGCGAAGGCCAATCTGATTCTTGGCCAGAATGATGATATGCCTTGCGTGCCGGTCCGTGATGCGGCCCTTGGCCCGCAAGGTCGTCATACGGCCGTTGATCTCCTGGAGGGTATGGATGTCCAGCTCCTCTTCCATCCGGGCCATAAGCCGGTGCATGATGAGGCCGCAGGTAACGGCATCGTCCGCAGCCCGGTGGTGATTGAAGTCCGGCAGGCTCAGGGCATTGGACACGATATCCAGCTTGAATTTGTTCAGCTGGGGCAGCATATTCTGGGAGAGGATCAGGGTATCCGCTGCCGTATAGGTATAGGGCAGCCCCTGTCGGGCGCACGCGGCCCGGATAAAGCCGGTGTCAAAATCGGAATTGTGGGCAACCAGAACTCTTCCGTTCACAAATTTCAGGAATTCCGGCAGGACCTCTTCGATTTTCGGTGCACCCTTCAGCATCTCATCCGTAATACCGGTGAGCTCCACGATCTTCTTTTCCAGGGGGCGCTGGGGGTCTACAAAGGTCTGGAACCGGTCCAGCTCCTCGCCGTTCTTCATGACAACGGCGCCGATCTCTATGATCCGGTCATTTGCAGAGCTCAGGCCCGTGGTTTCCAGGTCAAAGGCCACATACTCGTCGCCAAAGCCAATATCCTGCTCTCCGTGGACCACAATACGGTCATCCACATCATTGACATAGTACCCTTCTACACCGTAGAGGATCTTGATGTTCTCGTCGGTTCCGGCAACCTTTGCCTTGGCGGCGGCCTTCATGGCATCCGGGAAGGACTGTGCCACGCCGTGGTCCGTAATGGCAATGGCCTTGTGGCCCCAGGCCGCAGCCTGCTTGACGGCGGCTGCGGTATCGGTCAAAGCATCCATATTACTCATGGTGGTGTGCAGATGGAGCTCTACCCGCTTGCCGTTGGGAGACGTATCCTTCCGCTTGGGCAGAACGCCGGGCATCATGGCATAGGGCTTGAGGACCATATCGTTTTCAAACCGGTCCTCGATCAGCTTGCCCTGAACCCGAAGGACGCTGCCGAGCTGCACATTATCCAGAATGGGCTTGGCCTCCTTGGCCTCCAGGAAGCGGGTGACACGGATGGAATTGGTGTTGTCCGTCATGTCGAACTTCACTACCCAGGCATTGCGCTTGGTCAGCTCCTTGTGCTCAATGGCAAAGACCTTGCCTTCCACAATGATGGTACCCATGTCCAGATTCAGGTCCTTCATGGGCACAGCCGTACCGCGGAAGGGCTTTCCGTAGAAGGTATCGCTGTCCTGGGGCTTCCGCTCCTCCTTCTGCGCCTGTTTTGCATTGGCAGCGGGGGCAGCGCTCAGGGCCTCCTCCCGGAGCTTTTCCATAGCCCTGGACAATTCCGCTCCGGTCAGGTCGTGGTTGGCCTCCACGGAAATGGTGACTTCCGCAGCAAACCGCTCCTGCAGCGTCTTGACAACAGCCGGAATCTGGGCCTCTACCCCAGCTTTGCCGTTGGCAACCAGGCAGACTGTCAGATGTCCTCCATCCCACGCCCACTTTGCCCCGGCCAGGGAGGCCCGGGTCATGGGGTCGAGGTCAACGAACAGGTCCCGCAGCTCCTCGGGCTCGATTTTGGAAAGCTCTGTGGCCGGGTGGGTCAAGGTAATTTCCAGATTCCGCAGACCGTACAGGGAGAGAATGTCTTTCTCCGCCTGCCGGGTCAGTCGCCGGGGTACGTAGGTATCCGTGTGGGCGGCCACCTCTACGCTGCGGTTTTCTGCCCGGATATCCACTGCCACAAGGGCCGCCTGAGAAAGGGCCTTGCGGATCTCCTCAGGCGGCTCGTAGTCCGGGAACATATTCAGTAAGTAAACCGTTTCACTCATAGCTGTTCAATGCGGCGCAGCAGCTCCGGCAGAAGCTCGTCATAGGGAAGCTTCGCCACCTGCTGGCCCTTTTCAAAAATCATGCCCCAGCCGTCGCCTCCGGCAATGCCGATGTCGGCCTCCCGGGCCTCTCCGGGGCCATTGACCACACAGCCCATAACGGCTACGGTAATGGGCTTTTGGCAGTCCTTCAAAGCAGCATCCACCCGGTTCACAAGGCCGATGAGGTCGATCCTGGTCCGGCCGCAGGTGGGACAGGAAATAATGTCCACACCGTCACGGCGCAGGCCTGCCGCTTTCAGAATATCCTTGGCGGCGTAAACCTCCTCCACGGGGTCGTCCGTCAGGCTCACCCGCAGGGTATCGCCAATGCCGTCCAGGAGCAGCGCGCCAATGCCCATTGCGGACTTGATAAGGCCCTGCCGCACGGGGCCGGTCTCCGTAACGCCGATGTGCAGCGGATAGTCGCACTTGCTGCGGAACAGCCTGGCTGCGGCCACCATGGTGGGCACATGGGAGGACTTCATGGAGACGCAGGTGTCATAAAAGCCGTACTTTTCCAGAAGCTCCAAGTGGCCGAAGGCACTTTCCACCAGGGCCTGGGCTGTGGGATGGCCATACTTTTCCAGCAGCTCCTTTTCCAGGCTGCCGCCGTTCACACCAATGCGGATGGGAATGTGCTTGTCTTTGCACACATCCACCACAGCCTTTACCCGATCCTCCCCGCCGATATTGCCGGGATTGATGCGAATCTTGCTGGCGCCGCCTTCAGCAGCGGCAATGGCAAGACGGTAGTCAAAATGGATATCCGCAACCAGGGGCAGCACACTTTCCTTGCAGATTTCCGCAAAGCCCCGGGCCGCTTCCATATTGGGCACAGCCAAACGGGCAACCTGGCAGCCGGCGGCTGCCAGGGAGCGAATCTGCGCCAGAGACCCCTCTACATCGGTGGTTTTGGTATTCAGCATGGACTGGATTACCACATCCGCACCACCGCCGATGGGTACATTGCCAACTTTTATCTGTCTGGTCATTTCTTTTTACCCCTTTATTGCAAAAATAATGTCCTTGAACATAATGAGGGCCATGAGTATCAGCAGAAGGATCATGCCGACGCCATGGATATAACCTTCAATTTTCGGATTGAGCTTCTTGTGGGTGGTCGCTTCAATGGCAGTGGTCAGCAGCACGCCCACCAGCCGTCCACCGTCCAGTGCGGGAATGGGCAGCAGATTCATAACGGCCAGATTGATGGCAATGAAGCCGCCGAAATACAATAGATTCAAAAAGGCATAATACCGGCTCCCGGAATTGTCCGCAACCTGGGCCATCTGAGTCACAATGCCCACAGGGCCGGACACATCCTCCACCCCCGCCTTGCCCGTGAAGAGCATTTGCAGGGACAGCCGGACCATGCGCACCGTATCCCGGGTGGTTGCCCAGGTGTAGCGCATGGTTTGACCGAAGCTGGCCTCCACCAGCGTAAAGCTGAAGCCGAAGCGCTGAGAAACGGTGCCGTCTTCATTCTCGAAATCCTGCTTTGCCATATTCAGGTCATTCAGCACAACCTTCTCCCCGTTCCGTTCCAGAACAAGGTCGTGAACATCCCCGGGATTCAGGGACAAGATCAGAGAAAAGTCGCTGTAGACGTAGATTTTCTCTCCGTCCAGGGAAACGATCCGGTCCCCCGGCTGGATGCTCTCAGCAAAGCTGCATCTGGGGTCAACCTCGCTGACGGTGGGCAGAATAAACTGCTTATCCGGTGCAAAGAAGCAGGCCAGCAGCACAACGCCGGTGAGGAAATTCATGGCGGCACCGGCGGCAAGGATGATCACCCGCTTCCACCAGGCAGCATTGGGAAATGCATGAGGGTTGTCGCTGGCCTCGTCCTCCCCCTCCATGGCGCAGAAGCCGCCGATGGGGATGCACCGGATGGAATAGAGGGTCTGGCCAACCTGCTTTTTGAAAATCGCAGGCCCCATAAACAGGGAGAATTCGTTGACCTGAACACCAAATGCCTTGGCGGCGATGAAATGGCCAAGCTCATGAATAAAGATGAGAAAGCTGAACAGAAGAATTGCGAAGATATAACTCATAGAAAGCCTCAAACATTGTTTTTCACGGAAAGTCTGGCAAGGCGGTCTGTTTCCAGAATGTCCTCCAGCGTCGGGCTGGCCTGGAACGGGATCTCGTCAACCGCCTTCCGAACCAGTCGATAGATATCATAAAAGCCGATTTCATCCCGCAGGAACATGGCAACGGCCTCTTCGTTGGCACCGTTCATGGCGGCACAGCTGTTGCCGCCCTTCCTGGCGCATTCTCTCGCCAGAGCCAGACAGGGAAAAGCCTTTACATCAGGCTCAACAAAGGTCAGTGCGCTGCAAGCCGTCAGATCCAGCCGGTCCACCGGGCTGGGGAGCCTCTCCGGGTAGGTCATGGCCAGCTGAATGGGCAGGCGCATATCCGGCGTGCCCAGCTGGGCCATGATGGCTCCATCGTTGAATTCCACCAGGCTGTGCACAATGCTCTGGCGGTGAATCAGCACATCCACCTTTTCCAGCGGCAGATCATACAGCCGCATGGCCTCAATGACCTCCAGGCCCTTGTTCATAAGGGTTGCGCAGTCGACGGTGATTTTTGGCCCCATTTTCCAATTGGGGTGCTTCAGGGCGTCTGCCTTGGTCACATGGGCCAGAGCTTCCCTGTCCATGCCGAAGAAGGGACCGCCGGAGCAGGTAAGCAGCAGGCGGCGAACCTCTTTCCGGTCCGCGCAGCCCATAAGGCACTGAAAAATCGCGGAGTGCTCGGAATCAACGGGGACGATCTCCGCCCCGCAGCGCTTCGCCTCGGCCATGACCAGCTCACCGGCACAGACCAGCGTCTCCTTGTTGGCAAGGCCAATACGTTTCTTCGCGCGAATGGCCGCAAGGGTGGGTTTCAGGCCCAGCATCCCCACAACAGCGGTGATGACGCAGTCCACGCCTTCCAGCGTCGCGGCGGCAATGAGGCCTTCTTCCCCCCAGAGCACCCGGGTGGGCAGATTGGATATGGCCTGCCGCAGCTGGGCTGCTCCCGCTTCCGTAGCCACCACGGCCAGCTCCGGGCGGAACTCCCGGCACTGCTCGGCCAGGCGCTGGATGCTGGTACCGGCAGTCAGTGCACCCACGCGAATCTGAGGGTATTTTCTGACAACGTCCAGGCTCTGCCGCCCGATGGAACCGGTAGAGCCCAAAATACTGATGCAATTTACCATATGCTTACACCGCCAAAGGTAGAATCAGAAGCAGCGCTTCCACAAGAGGTGCAATAAGAACCAGGGAATCGAACCGGTCCAGAAAGCCGCCGTGGCCGGGGAGCATATTGCCATAGTCCTTGATGCCGGTCTGCCGCTTGACCACAGAGAAACACAGATCGCCCATGACCCCAACGCCGGAGCCCAGGAGTGCATAGAGAATGGCTGCACCATAGTTTACCCGAAATTTCAGGGCCAGATCCAGGATCAGGGCATAAATGAGAACACCTGCCAAGGCAAAGACACCGCCGCCCAAAACACCCTCGATGGTCTTATTTGGGCTGACCACCGGAGCAAGCTTGTGCCGCCCAAGCCGCAGCCCGGTAAAATAGGCCCCGGCATCGGAGAGAAAGGCGATGGTAAATGGCAGCAGAATAAAATAGCGGCCATTTTCGCCGCCCAAAATGCGAATAAGGGAGCTCAGCAGCAGCGGAATCAGATAGCCTCCCAATGTACACAATCCAATGGATTCAATACTCACCTTCACGTGATCCATCATGATCTCGGAAAACAGAAGCATAAAGAAGATGACGGAGCCGATCATCAAGTAGGCCTGCAAGCCGCCATAGTAGCTCCAGATGGACATGGCAAAGGCCATAACTGCGCTGTAAACCACCAGGCGGATGCGGCGGATGAGGCCCGTCCGGTAGAGAAATTCATATGCCCCCACAGCCATCAGCGCACCGAACACCAGCGCCGCCACAATTTCCGGGGCAACCAAAAGGATGATCAGCAGCAAAGGGATGGCAATTGCTGCTGTGATAATTCGAGTTTTCATAGGTCAAACGCCTCCAAAACGACGGTTCCGCCGGTGATATTCCGCAATGGCCTTATCCAGGTCCTCCGGGCCAAAATCGGGCCACAGCACATCCATGAAGACGTATTCGGAGTAAGCAGACTGCCAGAGCAGGAAATTGCTGGTGCGCATTTCCCCGGAAGGCCGGATGATGAGCTCCGGATCAGGAACTCCGGCAGAATAGAGATAATTTTCAAACAGACCTTCCGTCAGCTCCTCCGGGCGGCGCTTTCCGGCAGCCACCTCTTGGGCGAAGGCCTGGGCAGCCCGGACGATCTCGTCCCGCCCGCCGTAGTTCAGGCAGAAATTGACCTGAACGTCATAGGCAACCGAACGATTTTCCGCGTCATGGCACAGCTTTTGCAGCTGGGGAGACAACCGGCTCAGGTCGCCGAAGAAGCGGAAACGGACACGGTTTTTCTCCATGTCCAGCAGGGCTTCTTCCAGATATTTCCGAAGCAGCAGCATAATGCCGCCTACTTCCTCCTGGGAGCGTTTCCAGTTTTCCGTGGAAAAGGCGTATACCGTCAGATACTCCACACCCAGGCTGCGGCAGTAATTGGCGATACGCCGAAAGGCCTCCGCTCCGGCGCTGTGTCCGGCGGTACGGGGCAGACCGCGTTTTTTTGCCCAGCGTCCATTCCCGTCCATAATGATGGCAATGTGCCTGGGCGGTGCCGGGAAATTCTCATTTTCAAGCGCCATGGAAGCACCTCTTTCTCAAAGTATTCGGGAAGGCTCCCCTTCCGGGGAGCCCCAAAAAATCAGATGGACATCAGTTCCTTGTCCTTGGCGGCCAGGGCTGCATCAACCTTCTTGATATACTTATCCAGCATATCCTGCAGGTCCTTCTCGGCCTTCTTCTGGTCGTCCTCGGTGATCTCGTTGTTCTTTTTCAGCTTCTTGACGTAGTCCATGCCGTCCCGGCGGATGTTTCGCATAGCGACCTTGGCATCCTCGGCATACTTCTTGACCTGCTTGGACAGCTCTTTTCTGCGCTCCTCCGTCAGCTGGGGGAAGATCAGGCGGATGACCCGGCCGTCGTTCTGGGGGTTGATGCCCAGATCAGACATCTGGATGGCCTTCTGGATCTCCTTCAGCAGCTTGGTATCCCAGGGAGTGATCACCAGGGTGCGGGCGTCGGGAGAGGAAATGGTGGCAACGCCGTTCAGAGGCGTTTCGCTGCCATAATACTCAACGGAAATGCGGTCCAGGACCTTGGCATTGGCGCGGCCTGCGCGGACTGCGTCGAAGTCCTCTCCCAAGTGCTCCAGGGTACGGTCCATTTTTCTGGAAAATTCAGTAAAATCTACGCTCATTTGTTGTCCTCCTTCACGATGGTTCCGATCTTCTCTCCGCTTACGACGCGGAGAATGTTGTTGGGGTCGGCCAAGGCAAAGCAAACCAGCGTCATGTGGTTGTCCATGGCCAGGGTCATTGCGGTGGTATCCGTAGCCTTCAGGTGACGGGCCAGAACCTCATCATAGGTCAGCTCGTCGAACTTGACGGCAGTGGGATCAACATTGGGGTCGGCAGAGTAAATGCCGTCCACATTCTTTGCCATCAAAATGGCATCGGCCTCAATTTCCACACCCCGGAGCACAGCGCCGGTATCGGTGGAGAAATAGGGGTTGCCGGTTCCTGCCGCAAAAATAACCACTTTCCCCTCATTCAGGTAGCGGTCCGCGGTATCCCGGGTGAAATACTCGGCAAACTTGTTCATTTCCACGGCGCTGAGCACCCGGGCAGGTACACCGTGCTGCTCCAGAGCATCGGCCATAGCGATGGAATTCATAACGGTTGCCAGCATCCCCATGGCATCGCCGTGGGAGCGCTGCATCTTATCCGCGCCGTCCTTCACGCCGCGCCAGAAGTTGCCGCCGCCGATGACAAGGCCAATCTGAACACCCAGCTCGTGGCACTGCTTGATGGCTTCGCACACGGGGTGAATCACGCTATAATCCAGCCCCCGGTGCTGCTCTCCGGCAAGGGCCTCACCGCTGAGCTTCAGCAGGATACGCTTGTATTTGATTCGAGACAAATCTGATCACTCCTTCTCTTGCATCCGTGCCGGGGACACAGCCCCGCAGGTTATCGACTCTATTTTAGCGTACAAATAGCAAATTGACAACCACTTTTTTATGAATTCTTTTGTTTTTCGGAATTGGGCCTGAAAAGCCGCCTGTTTGCCCGGGAAAACAAAAATATTTTGTTGCAATCCCAGGGCAAATCGGTTATAATACCCCATTATACAAAAGCAATGCTTAGAGAGGAAGTTTTCAATATGGCTGAGATCACGGAAAGCAAAAATTTCATTCATGCCTTTATTGAGGAGGATATTGCTCCCGGCGGGCAGTTCGCCGGAAAAACCGTGCACACCCGTTTTCCGCCGGAGCCCAACGGCTATCTGCACATCGGCCACTGCAAGGCCCTGATCATCGACTTCGGTACTGCCGAAAAGTTCGGCGGCATGTGCAACCTGCGTATGGACGACACAAACCCCACCAAGGAGGATGTGGAGTTTGTAGAGGCCATCAAGGAGGACATTCACTGGCTGGGCTTTGACTGGGGCGACCGGTTCTTCTATGGCTCCGACTACTTTGAGAAAGACTATGAATATGCTGTGGAGCTCATCAAAAAGGGCCTGGCCTATGTCTGTGAGCTGACTCCCGAGCAGTTCAAGGAATACCGGGGCGATCTGAATACCCCTGCCGTCTCCCCCTATCGGGACCGGCCCATCGAGGAGAGCCTGGACCTGTTTGCCCGGATGCGGGCCGGTGAGTTCGAGGACAACAAGTATACCCTTCGTGCCAAAATTGACCTGGCCTCCGGCAACTTCAATATGCGCGACCCCGTGATCTACCGGATTCGCCATATGCACCATCACCGTCAGGGCGACAAGTGGTGCATCTACCCCATGTACGATTTTGCCCACCCCATCCAGGACGCCCTGGAAGGAATCACCCACTCTCTGTGTTCTCTGGAATTTGAGAACCACCGCCCCCTGTACAACTGGGTGGTAGAGCACGTCTCCGTTCCCAATCACCCCCGGCAGATCGAGTTTGCCCGGCTGGGCATTGATCATACGGTGCTCTCCAAACGGAAGCTCCGCGCCCTGGTGGAAAACGGCTATGTCTCCGGCTGGGACGATCCCCGAATGCCCACCCTCTGCGGCCTGCGCCGCCGGGGCTACACCCCCGCCTCCATCCGCAACTTCTGCGACCGGGTTGGCGTTGCCAAGTCCCCCAACACCATTGAGTTTGCGTTCCTGGAGCACTGCCTGCGGGAGGACCTGAACGAGACCGCCAAGCGGGTCATGACCGTTCTTGACCCCGTGAAGCTGACCATTACCAACTACCCCGAGGGCCAGAGCGAGACCTTCCAGGTGGAGAACAATCCCAACGATGCCGAGGCCGGTACCCGGGAAATCAGCTTCTCCCGTGACCTCTGGATCGAGCGGGACGACTTCCTGGCACAGCCCATTCCCAAGTACAAGCGTCTGTATCCGGACGGTCCCGAGTGCCGCCTGAAGGGCGCCTACGTCATCCAGTGCACCGGCTGCGTCACGGATGAAAGCGGCAAGGTTATTGAAGTTCTGGCAACCTACGATCCCAACAGCCGGGGCGGCGATCCCGCTGACGGCCGAAAGATCAAGGGCGCAACCATTCACTGGGTGGATGCCAACAACTGCGTGGACTGCGAGGTCCGCCAGTACAGCAACCTCTTTGACGACCCCGACCCCGATGCCGCCGGAAAGGACTTCCTGGCCTGCCTGAATCCCCATTCTCTGGAGGTGCTGACCGGCTGCAAGGCAGAGGCCTCTCTGAGAAGCGCCAAAGCCCCGGAATCCTACCAGTTCATGCGTCTGGGCTACTTCTGCCCGGACAGCAAGGATTCCGCCCCGGAGCACCTGGTCTTCAACCGCTCCGTCAGCCTGAAGGACAGCTTCAAGCCCGGAAAATAATTCTGCAAAAAAGTTCTCCCGGATACCGCTCATTGTACGGTATCCGGGAGATTTTTCATTACTTTTTCTCTTCCTTGATGGCTGCCCGCAGATGAACGGACAGGACGGCCAGAGAGGTGGCCATATTCTCGTTCTGCACCAGAATATTCTCCGGCACATCCAAATGGGTGGGAGCGAAATTCCAGATTGCCTTGACGCCGCCTGCAATGAGCATATTGGCAACCTCCTGGGCTGCGGAGGCAGGCACGGTGATGATGCCCATGAGCACCTTGTGAAGCTTACAGTAGTGCTCCAGCTTGGTAATGGGATAGACGGGCTGTCCGTCCTCGGTTTTCTCCATAGTGGGGGCCACATCGAAGGCCGCCTGGATGTTCAGGCCATAGGCCTCGAAGCCGCTGTAGGCCATCAGAGCCAGACCCAGCTTGCCCGCACCGATGAGCACCGCATCCGTGGTATTGTCATAACCCAGGAACTGCTCGATATCGTCGATCAGAGCTTCTCTCTGGTAGCCAACCTTGGGGCGGCCGCCATCGGAGACAATGGCCAGGTCCTTGCGCACCTGCACCTCGCCCATATCCAGAGCGTTGGCCAGGGCTGTTGCGGAAATATTGGCCGGAGCCGAATCCGGCAGACTTTTCAGATAGGCGAGATAACCGGGAAGCCGCTTCAAAACGGCTTTAGAGACTTTCACATTGCGTTCCATTTGATTCTTCGCTCCTCTTTTATCGATATGTTTTTCTATCGATATCATTTTTATCGATTATACCACTCTATCCCAGGTTTTTCAAGAAGCACTCCCCATTATTTTTCGCAATTCTCATTGTTTTTATCGATACAATTATAAGTATTTTTTAATGGCATTATGCGCAGCTCATCTGCCGCTGGAACTCCCTTCGCAGCTTTCCCAGGATCTTTTTTTCCAGTCTTGAAATGTAGGACTGGGATATTCCAAGCTTTTGGGCAATCTCCTTCTGGGTCAGTTCTTTTTGCCCGTCCAATCCATAGCGCATTCCAATAAGCTCCCGTTCCCGGCCCGGCAGCTCTCCCAGGGCCTGCCGAAGGGCTGTCAGGTCTGCCGCAGCCTCCAGGGGCGCAAAAATTTCGTCCTCACCCGTTCCCAGAATGTCCGAAAGCAGCAATTCATTCCCGTCCCCATCCTGGTTGATGGGCTCATCCAGCGAAACCTCCGCCTTCTGATTGGATATTTTCCGGATGTGCATCAAAATCTCGTTTTCAATGCATCGGGAGGCATAGGTTGCCAGCTTGATGTTCTTCTCCATGCGATAGGTTCCAATGGCCTTCATGAGCCCGATGGTACCAATGGATATCAGGTCTTCCAGGCTTGTACCGGTGTTCTCGAAACGTCTGGCGATATAAACCACAAGGCGAAGGTTATGCTCCACCAGTGTCTGCCGTGCCGCCTCCTCTCCCCTGCCCAGGCCTTCAATGGCCTGACGCTCTGCCTCGCCCTTCAGCGGTGGGGGCAGGACATCGCTGCCGCCGATATAATAGACGGTCTGCTCTCCCTGCAGCCACTGACGAAACCGCTGCCACAAATTCATACGCTGCCTCCTATCAATGCCTGATACGCCGCTCCTCCTACTCGATTCGGCGCAAACGCCACCACACGCGCTCTGCGTTTGCCGCCCAGGATCACATCCGGGATCATTCTTGCCAACAGAAAGCCCTCGGCCTGCCCCACAGCGTGATACGGAATCAGCCGCAGTCCCGGCTCCATCTGGCTGGTTATCGTCTCTATGGGAGTGCTCAGCTGCTGGGCCGTAAGCCCGGTAAGGGCGCAGCCTGCATCCCGGTCAACCACCAGCACCGGCTCCCCGGTTACGGGGTCACAGAGTGTATTGCCGGTATCCCGCAGGGCCGTCAGGCGGACCGTTGTCCCGTTTCCGGAGATTTCAAGGGGGATATACTGCCCCGGTCCCGCTCTGCCCCGCAGCAGAAGCGTGCAGGCAAGCCACAAAAGGCCAGCGCACAGCAGCAGCTTTCCCGGGTTCTCTCCGGCGGCCAGCTGCGCCATGCCGCCCAGGGAAAAGCTCAGCAGCAGAAACAGCCCCGCCTGCTGCCAGGTGCTCCGGCGCAGCCCATAGGCAAGCATCGCCATCAGCGCCAGAAAGACAATGCGCCAGGGCAGCGCCCCCAGGAATTCAAAGCCCGGAAGCAGGCAGCCCCCTGCATAGACGCCGCCCAAAGTCGCCGCCGCCAGCAGCCGCCAATGCACCGCATAGGTCCCGGACAGGCGGGCTGCGGCAAAAAGCAGGAGATAATCCACCAAAAAGTTCAGAAAAACAGTCAAGTCCCAGTACATACGCCGCCCCCTTCCGAACTGAGTATAGGCTCTCCCGCACAAGAATGCCGTCGCACCCCGGCAGGACTATGGGCGCAAGTTCTGTCTCCGATTTCCAGCTTTCGGGATTTGAACCGATGCACCTTCACAATGCCCCCGCGAATATTCTCCCGCCGGTGAAGGGTGCCGGAGAAGAACGCGCAAAAAAGCCATTGCCGCCGACCCTGCAAGAGTCCCGGCAATGGCAATGGCTTATTCCGCTTCTTTTCGCTCCACAGAGCGGATGTTCTTCTCCGCCTTAAACCGGGGCGTCATCAGCTCGTGGCCGCAGCCCAGGCATTTCAGGCGAAAATCTGCGCCTGTGCGCAGAACCTCCCAGCGCTTCTCCCCGCAGGGGTGGGCTTTTTTCATGGTGAGGATGTCCCCAACCCGTATATCCATGGTCAGACCTCCTTTTTGATGGCGTCCCAATACTGCTTGGCCGCCTGCTCCAGCTTATTCGGGCCGTACTCGTAATAATGCGTCCCCACCAGCCCGTCCGGCAGATACTGCTGGGCAACCCAGTGGTTGGGGAAATCATGGGGGTAGAGATATCCCTGGCTGCGCTCCTGGGTGAAGGTATCGGCATGGACGTTTTGCAGATGTCTGGGGAACGGGCCTGCCTTTCCCTTCTGAACGTCGGCAATGGCAGCATCCAGGGCGATGTGTCCGGAATTGGACTTTGGAGAGGTTGCCATGAGGACTGCGGCATCTCCCAGGGGGATTCTGGCCTCCGGCATTCCAAGCATAAGGGCCATGTCCACGCAGGATTTGACAATGGGGATGATCATGGGATAGGCCAGGCCCACATCCTCCGCCGCAATGACCATCAGTCGGCGGCAGGCGGACTGCATCTGCCCTGCCTCCAGAAGCCGGGCAAGGTAGTGGCAGGCCGCATCCGGGTCAGAGCCGCGAATGGATTTTTGCAGCGCGGAAAGAAGGTCATAGTGGTTGTCCCCATCCCGGTCTGCCCGCATGGCGCTTTTCTGGGTCACGGCTATGGCATCGGTCATAGTCAGCGGCAGCGTATCCCCCTGGGGCACGGCTGCGGAGAACAGGACCTCAATGGCGTTCATGGATTTGCGCAGATCGCCGCCGCTGGCCCCTGCAATATAGTCAAGAACCCCATTCTCCGGCACGGCTTTCAGACCGGTACGCTTTTCCATAAAGGCGACCGCCCGCTCCACCGCTTTCAGCGCCGCCTCCTTGGTGATCTGCTTGAACTCGAACACTGTAGACCGGCTCAAAATGGCGTTGAACACATAAAAATAGGGATTTTCCGTGGTGGAAGCAATGAGGGTAATTTTTCCGTTTTCGATGTATTCCAGAAGGGACTGCTGCTGCTTTTTATTAAAGGACTGAATCTCATCCAGATACAGCAGCACACCGTTGGGAGCCATGAAGGTATCCAGCTGGGAGGTGATCTCCCGGATGTCTGCCGTAGAAGCAGTGGTGGCGTTGAGCTTGAAGAGCGTCCGGTTGGTCTGCTTGGCGATGATATTGGCAACGGTGGTCTTCCCGGTGCCGCTGGGGCCGTAGAAAACCATATTGGGGATTTTCCCGGATTCAATCAGGCGGCGAAGTACCGCGCCCTTTCCCAGAATATGCTCCTGCCCCACCACATCGTCCAGGGTTTCGGGCCGCAGGAGGTCGGCCAAAGGTTGGTACACAAGCACCCCCTCCTTTCTAAAAACAGTACAAAGGGGCGGCAAGGATGCCGCCCCAGGGAAATCTTAAAATGTTGCGACATCCGGGTCGGCGGGCTCCGCGCCGGTTTCCACGGAAATGGCAGTCAGTACAGGTCCCACATCGCCCTTGTACAGGGGGTGCTTCTCTGCGCCGATCTTGGCGGTGACCCAGACCCAGGAGCGGGATTCCAGGCTTCCTGCCCCGGCATAGCGGCAGGGAATGCCGCAGAACTGGATATCCTCCACACAGCAGGTCATGACGAACCGGCCGGGGGCGAACATTCCGTTTTTGTCCCTGCGGAGCATGGCCACCTGGCCCTTGAAATGGACGGTCTTTCCGTCGTATTTCTGGGGCTCCTCGGATACGTCCCGATACCACAGGGCATAGTCCTCATCCTTGATCTCAATGACGGGGGCATTGATGTCAAAGGGCAGCGGGTCTTCGATCTCATCGAACTTGGTTGTACCGTCGGTGTAGTCATAGAGAATGTCAATGCGGCGGTTGGCAGCTCTGGCCAGCTTATGGAAGGGCATGACATCCTGGCCCGGGGCCATCCGGTTGAAGACCACCATCTGGGCGCCCATCAGCTTGTCCATAACCAGATTGCGCATATTGGCGTTATAGGTCATAAAGGTGGTGGCATCCGCAAACATGACCTCCTGGGCGATGGCCCAGGAATCCGGGAAGCGCATATAGAGGTCCCCTACCTGCTGCATACCGTTCAGCTCAGCAACCACGCGCTCGGCCTTGTACTTCTTCTGGAGGGCTTTCAGCTCCTCCGTGGTCACCGTCTGCTGATCCAGAACCTCCAGGTAGACATTCTTCTTGGGATAGGTGGAGAGGTCATATTCCTCTTCTCCCTCCTCAAAGATCAGCACCAGCGTCCGCTCGCCGGCATTGAACCGGGGGTCTTCCAGAGTCTCCTGGATGAACTTGGTCTTGCCGGAATCCAGAAAGCCCGTAAAGGCATATACAGGAATCTGCTGCATGACCATGGCTTACACCCCAAACAACTCGGCAATGCCCTTTTCATCCAGCTTGGAGCCGATGACGCAGAGCTTGCCGGTGACATCGGCGCTGCCGGTACGGACATTGTGCTCCTCGGGCACATAGTCGAAGTGAATCCAGGTGCCGTCCACGGCAGGCAGAATACCCTTGGCCCGAAGAATTGCGCCGTAGTCCCCGGAATCCAGCGCCTTCAAAGCATTCTCAACGGTCTGCTTCTCGAACTTCCGGGCAGTTTCGGTGCCCCAGGAGGTGAAGACCTCATCGGCATGATGGTGATGATGGTGGTGGTCATGGCAGCCGCAGGTGCAGTTCTCGTCATGCTCGTCCTCATCATGGTGATGGTGGTGCTCGTGCTCCTCGTGATCGTGGCAGCAGCAGTGGCCGCCATGGTCATGATGATGCTCGTGCTCGTCATCATCCTCATCGTGGTGATGATGGTGGTGATGGTGCTCGTGGGCATCCTCATCGTCGTCATCGTCGTCATCATGGTGATGATGGTGGTGCTCTTCCTCTTCTTCCTCTGCTTCCAGCCGCTCGGATTCCAGCTTGGCCAGCTCGGCAGCCAGGGAGGCCTTGCCCTCCATGGCGGAGATCAGCTGTTCTCCGGTGAGCTCGCTCCAGGGGGTGGTGATGACGGTAGCAACGGCGTTGTGCTCCCGCAGAATCTCTACGGCAGCATCCAGCTTGGCCTGGGGAATGGAATCAGTACGGGACAGGATGATGGTGGAGGCAGTCTCCACCTGGTTATTGTAGAATTCGCCGAAGTTCTTGGTATAGACCTTGACCTTGCCCGCATCCACAACGGCCACGGTGTAGCCCAGGGTCACATCAGGGCCGGTGACCTTGTTCACAGCACCGATCACATCGGACAGCTTGCCCACGCCGGAGGGCTCGATGATGATCCGATCGGGGTGGTACTCGTTGATCACCTTGGTCAGGGCCTTGCCGAAGTCACCCACCAGAGAGCAGCAGATGCAGCCGGAGTTCATCTCCGTAATATTGATGCCGGCATCCTGCAGGAAGCCGCCGTCAATGCCGATCTCGCCGAACTCATTCTCAATCAGCACCAGCTTCTGGCCCTTGTAGCCCTCGGCAATCATCTTCTTGATCAGCGTAGTCTTGCCAGCGCCCAGGAAGCCGGAGTAAATATCAACCTTTGTCATAAATAACACCTTCCATTTTTATTCCGCCCAGCGGAAAATCCAACCGGGTAATATACATACTTTATGAGTATAGCACATTTGATTGAAAAAATCCATATCTTCCCAAATTTTTTACAATTGCAAAAGCAAAACCCCTTTCCGGGGCGAGATCAACACCATCCGGGGCAACGCGGACCGGATGTTGGCCCGGGAGGAAACCATGCTGTCCCCCTGCATGGCAGAGGATATGGACAAGGTGCTGCCCGTGATCTCCCGGAACGGCTCCGATTCGGCCATGCTGGACAGGAACGGCCTGCGCCCTGCCCGGTACTATATCACCAAAGATCAGCGGCTGATTGCCGCGGGGTTTGTGGGCTGCCAGAGCTATGTGGCAGAGGCCTTTGGTCTTCCTCGGGACAGCCGGGACAATCTGGTCACCGAGAACTACATGACCCCAACGGAAGGCATTTTTGCCGCCGGTGACTGCCGCAGAGGCCAGAGCCTGGTGGTCTGGGGCATTGCCGAGGGCCGCGCCTGCGCCAGAGCGGTGGACCAATATCTGATGGGGTATACAAATATGCTTTAGCTGTAAAAAATGTCCTGCCGGGGTCACTTCATTCCGGCAGGACACTTTTTATGGCTTTTTCTTGGAAAGAGGGCCTTCAAACCGGTCCTTTTCCGTGTGGGTTGGAATCTCGGTGGGATACTCTCCACTGAAGCAGGCATGGCAGAAGTTATGGGAGCCAATCATCTGGGCCAAATCCTCCAGCTCCAGATATCCCAGGGAATCTGCCCCGATGATTCGGGCAATTTCCGGGACGGTATGTTGGCAGGCAATCAGGTGCTCCCTGGAATCAATATCCGTGCCATAGTAGCAGGGATTGCGGAAAGGAGGCGATGAGATCCGCATATGAATTTCGCTTGCCCCGGCTTCTCGCAGCAATCCTACGATCTTCCCGCTGGTGGTTCCGCGAACGATGGAATCGTCGATCAGCACAATGCGCTTGCCCCGGACCTCCTCACAGATGGGGCTCAGCTTGATCTTCACCTGGTCCAGGCGCTGCCCCTGACCCGGAGAAATGAAGGTCCGGCCGATGTATTTGTTCTTGAGAAAGCCCAAGGCAAAGGGAATGCCGGATTCCTCGGAATAGCCCAGAGCCGCATCCAGTCCGGAATCCGGAACGCCCACCACAATATCCGCATCCACCGGGTGCCGCCTTGCCAGCAGCCGCCCCGCATTCTTCCGCGCCCCATGGACGCTGATGCCATCCATCACCGAATCCGGGCGGGCAAAATAGATATACTCAAAAATGCAGGCGGTCTGGCTGCATCGGCCGCAATGGGAAGTATCGGAATGCACGCCGGTTTCATCGATGGTAATGATCTCACCGGGCAGGATATCCCGCTCCGGCTTGGCACCGACCGCGCTCAGTGCGCAGCTTTCCGAGGCCACAATGTAGGTCCCGTCAGCGGTTTTTCCGCAGCACAGCGGGCGGAAACCCCTGGGGTCACGGGCTGCGATCAGCTTGGCCGAGGACATCATAACCAGAGAGTAAGCCCCCTCCATCTGATACATGGCGCAGCTGACAGCCGCCTCAATGGATGGCGTTTTCAGCCGCTGCTGGGTGATGATATAGGCGATGATCTCCGTATCGCTGGTTCCGTGAAAAATCGCGCCGCCCATTTCCAGAGCGCTGCGCAGCTCGAAGGCATTGCTCAGATTGCCGTTGTGGGCCAGAGCCAGCTTGCCCTTCATATGGTTCACCACAATGGGCTGGCAGTTTGCCCGGTTGGTGGCACCGGTGGTTCCGTAACGCACATGGCCCACGGCCATGGTCCCGCAAGGGAACTGCTCCATCACGTCACGGGTGAACACATCCCCCACCTGCCCCAGATCCCGATGGGTGGTGAAAACGCCGTCCTCATTGACAACGATGCCGCAGCTCTCCTGGCCCCGGTGCTGCAAAGCATACAGCCCATAGTAGGCCAAATCCGCCAAGTTCTGCGGCTTTGGGGACCAGGCACCGAAGACGCCGCACTCCTCATGAATCTCCTGCATAGAATCCTCCTTTGGTCAAAAAAAGAGACGCCTACCCGGGCAGAGCATAGCTCTGTCTGGATAAGCGTCCTTGCTTTTCTGCTTTATTTTACCACGTTGCCGATTTCAAGTCAAATACAGGATGCTTTCCCTGCAAAAATCTGTAAGAAACAGCCACTTCCTTCTCCGACTTTCCGGAACAATTGGGCGTTTCCGACAAACAGGGGCTACGGTTCCAGAAAATTCGGCTCCCTGCGGGAAAGCAGGCTCAGATCCTGCAATTGTGCCGCATGAATGGGCTGCGCCCCCAGCTGCACCAAGGCCTGAGCTCCCTCGCTGCCATCGTCCAGAACCCGGACGGGCGTCCATCGGTTCTGGAGATTCCTGGCAGTGCCGTTCCAGGTTCCGCCCTGCCCTGCCCTGCTCTGAGCCACCAGCACCACCTGGCCAAGAGCATGGATCACCCGGTTGCGCCGCAGCGCCCGCAGGGTGGAAAAGGGCATATCATAGTCCTCTTCGCTGAGGTAGAGAACATTGGGCTGCTCCAGATGGCTGTGCAGAGCATCCGCCACAACGCTGATGACCTGGCCGCCGCTATCCAGACAGCCGGCCTGGGCAGCCTGATCGGCTCCCGACGCATTGCCGGACACCAGCACAAAGCCCTGCCTGGCGGCCTGGCAGCCTGCCTCATAGGCAAAGTCCCGATTTTCCGGCCGCAATACACGGCAGCCCACGGCAGCCACCTTTGGCCGGTCCAGCAGCTCCAGCGCTCCCTTTGCCCAGAGGCAGCCGGGACTATCCAGCCCCAGCTTCTTCCGCACGGCGGCGGGATAGCGCAAATCCCGGCGCTGAATGGGCGTACACCTGCGTGCCTTCGCTTTCTGCAAGTACCGCTCCAGCAGAGCCTGATCCTCCAAAAGCGCCAGGATATGCTGGGCACCCTCCGGAGAAAAGCCCAGCTCCAGCAGCGTCCTCTCTGTCAGCTCACCCTCTGAAAAGGGGCCGCAGTCCATAACCCGCCGGGCAAGCAGCCGCAGCTGCGCCGTTGTCAGAGGCTTTCGGTCCGGATTGCCCAGATGGCTGCACAGCAGCAGAAAGCCGTAATTTTCCATCAGCGGAATCTCCGCTTGGGCGCAGGAGGAGCCTTGACCTCTTCCTTCGTCAAAACGCCATCCTCAGAAAGGACCATGGGCTGGATGGTGTAGTTGGAGAACTTGGCAATCTCGTCCAGCTTGGCCTTTTCCGGGAAATTGCCGATGATGCTCCAGGCAATGCCCTTGCGCTTGGCCCGGCCTGTACGGCCGATGCGGTGGACATAGTATTCGTTCTCCTCGGGAACGTCAAAGTTGATGACGCAGTCCACATCGTCTACGTCAATGCCACGGGAAGCCACGTCCGTGGCAATCAGCACAGGCAGCTTGCCGCTGCGGTAGCGCTGCATGGTCTTCTCCCGCTGCTGCTGGCGGATGTCGCCATGGAGGCATTCGCAGTCCAGCCCGGCCCGCTGGAAGTCGTCGCACAGCCGCTGGCACATATGCTTGGTATTGCAGAAGACCATCACCCGTTCGTAGCCCTGGCTCTTGATGAGCCGCAGGGTGGTTTCCGCCTTTTCCAGGGGCGTGCAGGTCAGGCTGTACTGGTCGATATCCGGCCGGTCCTCCTGCTTGGGCTCCACGGTGATCTCCACCTCGTCCCGCTGGTACATCCAGGAAACCGTCATAACCTCCTGGGAGATGGTTGCGGAGAACAGACCCAGGTTTTTCCGATTCTTGACCTTCTCGATGATCCGGGTCACATCCTTGAAAAAGCCCATGTCCAGCATCCGGTCTGCCTCGTCCAGGACCACGGTCTGGATCTTATCCAGGCGAATGGTCTTCCGGTTATAGTGGTCCATCAGTCGGCCGGGGGTTGCCACAACGATCTGGGGCTTCTTTTTCAGGGCCTTGATCTGCCCGCCGATGCCCGCGCCGCCATAGAGCACCGCCACGCGGATATTGTGGAAATAGGTCAAAAGGCCTCTCAGCTCGTCGCCGATCTGGATGGCCAGCTCCCGGGTTGGGGCCAGAATCAGGCCCTGGACCTCTTCACTTTCCGCATCGATGTGCTCGATCATGGGGATGCCAAAGGCGAAGGTCTTTCCCGTGCCCGTAGGGGCCTTGGCGATTACATCCCGCCATTGCAGAAAATAGGGAATTGCTTCCGCCTGGATGGTTGTGGGGTAGCCATAGCCCTTCTTCTCCAGCGCTTTCAGCATGGCATCGGACAGGCCCAGGCTTGCAAAGGTAATATTGCTTTCTTCCATAATTTTTCAATCCTTTATATTTGCTCAATTGCAATCATTCTACCATTCTTTTCGGAAATTTGCAAGGCTTCCGCATTTCTTCTTTGCAATTTTGAAAGTTTGTGGTAGAATGGGCTTGATTTTGCGAAAAGGAGAATACCCATGCAGTCCATTGTAGAGATTCTTGCCCAGGAATTGGGGCAAAAGCAGCAGTATATTGAAAATGTGGTAAACCTCATTGACGAGGGCAATACCATTCCGTTTATCGCCCGTTACCGCAAGGAAATGCACGGGGCTATGGATGACACCACCCTGCGGAATCTGGAAACCCGCCTGACCTATCTGCGCAATTTGCAGCAGCGGCGGGACGAAGTAAAGAAATCCATTGAAAACCAGGGCAAGCTGACAGAGGAACTGTCCGCCGCCATTGACAACGCCTCTACCATGACCGAGGTGGAGGACCTGTACCGGCCCTACAAGCAGAAGCGGCGCACCCGTGGCTCCATTGCCCGGGAAAAGGGATTAGACCCTCTGGCACAGGCCATCTTTGCCCAGGACGGGCAGGATATTGAAAAGCTGGCCCAGGGCTTTCTGGATGAAGAAAAAGGCGTTGCAACGGTGGAAGAGGCCATTGCAGGTG